>Ga0187819_10001491_pt1 | contig 12108 bp, 11 predicted proteins | sample NC_wetland_sal_i_15_FD_132411 | JGI IMG/M metagenome (GOLD analysis project Ga0187819, IMG submission 132411) | Wetland sediment microbial communities from Neuse River Estuary, North Carolina, USA - SO4_4 | ecosystem: Environmental > Aquatic > Freshwater > Wetlands > Sediment | place: USA... | reverse complement strand
TCGGGCGCGAGCTTGGCCCCTCCGGCCTGGACGAGTACCAGGAGAAGAAGCACGTCTACCACAACACGAGCCCCGCGCCCGCGCGCTGGTTCTCGGGTTAACCGTGGCGCTTTCAGGCGCGTTCGAGGCCGGCCAGACTCGCGGCCATCGCGCGGAAGAGCGGGTCGGTGAAGGCGGTCAGGCCCGCGTACACCTCGTTGATCTTTTGGTAGGCGTCGGCCGTGCGCTCGTCGGGGGCGAACTCCTCCCCGGCGGTGACCATCGCCGCCCTGGCCTCCGCCCAGCCCGGGTAGAGGCCGTGCCCGACGGCGGCGCAGATGGCGGCTCCGACGCCGGCGGCGTCGTTGACCGTGGTGCGGCGGGCGGGGCGGGCGAAGGCCGCGGCGACGATCTGCATCATCAGGTCCGAGCTCGATCCGCCGCCGGACACCAGGACCGACGGCGACCGGCGGCCCAGCGCGCGCTCCATCGCGGCGGTGTTGTTTCCCATCGTCAGCGCGATGCCCTCCAGGATGGACCGGTAGATGTGGGCGCGGCCCTGGCTGCCGTCGAAGCCGAGCAGCGCGCCGCGCCGCCAGGTCGCGTCGCTGGGGGCGAGCCAGTCGTGCACGGTCAGGAGCCCGTTGCAGCCGGGGGCTAGCTCGCTGGCCTCCTGGTTGAGCGTGTCCTGGAGGCGCGCCGTTCCGGTAAAGAGCTCCGACCCGGGCGGGCCTGCCAGCACGCTCTGGTACCAGCTGACCGTCCACATGCCGCGGCGGATCCCGGTGCTCTCGTACAGGTACCTGCCGGGCTGCGCCGCGAAGTTGACCCAGTAGCTGTCGTCCGCGCTCCGCGAGGAGGAACCGATGGTCATCGCCGCGATGTAGGTGCCCAGCGACAGCAGGACGGTGCCGTCGTCATCCAGGCCGCAGCCCAGCGCCTCGACCGCCTTGTCGTTGGCGGTGGCGTACACCGGCAGGCCGGCCGGGATCCCGGTGGCCTGCGCCGCCGCGCGGGTCACCTCGCCGAGCAGGCCGCCCGGCGGGACCAGGTCGAAAAGCATGTCGCGCGGCATGCCGGTCGCGGCGTAGGCCACGGGGTCGCCCGACCAGGTCGCCGTGTCCTGGTCGATGGGCCAGACGCCCTGGTAGTTGGCCGCGGCATCGACGAACTGGCTGGTCAGGCGGTGGGTGATGTAACCGGAGGAGGTGGTGATGTACCGGGTGGCCGGGTTGGCCGGCTCGTAGGGGCGGGAGACCCGTTCGTCCATCCAGCTCAGCACCGGCTCGGTCAGGCTGCCGTCGGCGGCCAGGTAGGCCCGGCAGAACCGGATCGTGCACAGGCCGACGGCCGCGATGCCGGCCGGGTCGCCGGGGAACAGGGCCATGACCTCGCGGCAGGCCTCCCGGATGGAGTCCCAGATGTCGTCGCCGGGGTGGACGGCGTGCCCCGGGACCGAGGTGTCGTACGGCCGCAGCGGCCGGCGGGCCTGGGCGAGCGGGCGGCCGCGCGGGTCGAAGATCGTCACCTTGGTGCTCTGCGACCCGTTGTCGATGGCCAGCAGGTACGGCGTCATGGGCCACCGGGGCCCGGCTCCAGCGGGAAGATCGTGCCCGCGTTCATCACGCCCCGGGGGTCGAACGCGTGCTTGAGGGTGGACAGCAGGTAGTAGGCGCTGCCGTGCTCCTGCTCCACCCAGGCCGTCCGGTACTTGCCGATCCCGTGGTGGTGCACCATCGACCCGCCCAGCCGCAGGGCCTCCTCGACGATGATGGCGTTCAGCGGCTTGTGGTAGGCCTCGATCTCCGCGCGGGGGCTGGTGTTGATCGTGTAGTCGTAGACGAAGTAGAGGTTCGTCCCGGTCTGGTAGCTATGCGAGGAGTGCGCGCCGAGCATGGTCAGGTCGGCCACGCGGGGGAACTCGCTCCGGATCCGGCCCATGACGGCGCCGAACAGCTCGCTGACCCGCGACCAGTCGACCGACACCTCGGTGGTGTACCCGAGGTGGTGATCCCGGAGCATGCTGGCCTTCTCGGCGTCGATCTTGTCCTGGCCCCAGTTGAGGTTGTCGAACCAGTCCCGGATCCGGCCGGGGTCGACGCGCTCGTGGGGGCGGGCGGCGAAGAGTTCCCCGATCGCCTGCGCGGTGGCATCGGCGAGGCCCTCCGGGCCCTCGGCGACGAGGACGACGACGTTCTTGCCCTGGTAGAAGTCGGCGAAGTGCTGCCGGGCGTCCTCGGGCGAGTAGACCCGGCACACCGAGGGCCGGTACCCCGCGGTGATCAGCTCGCGGATGGCGTCGATGCCGTCGGCGAACTCGTCGACCAGGAAGCCGAAGTACCGGTTGTTCTCCGGCTGGTAGCGGAAGAGCTTGACCGTCACCTCGGTGATGAAGCACAGCGCGCCCTCGCTGCCGATCACGATGTGCCGGATGTCCGGGCCCGCGGCCCGGCGCGGCACGTTCTTGATCCGGGCGACCTGCCCGCCGGGGAAGACGGCCTCCAGGCCCACCACCATGTCCTCGATCCCGCCGTACAGGGTGGAGAACTGGCCGATCGACCGGGTGGCAACCAGGCCGCCCAGCTGGGCCAGCGGCTTGGATTGCGGGGAGTGTCCCGTGGTCAGGCCGCGGGCCCGCACGGCGTCCTCCAGTACCTGCAGGCGGACGCCGCACTGCCCGGTGGCCATCATGTCGACCTCATCGACGGACAGGATCGCGTTCATCCGCGACCCGTCGACCACGAGGCTGTCCTCGACCACGGTCTCCAGGCCGCCCTCGGTCGCGGTCCGCCCGGTGCGGGGGACGACGTTGACGAGGTGGTCGTGGGCGAACCGCAGGACCGCCGCCACCTCCGCGGCCGAGGAGGGGTAGACGATCGCCGCCGGGATGGGCCCGTCGTAGATGCCGTGGACGGCGGTGTACTTCCTGAACCGGTCGACGCTGGCCTCCTTCAGCTGCTCGTCGCCGGTCTCGACGGCGCCGGGCCCGAGCAGGTCGGTCATCGCCTTGACGATCGACGGGCGGTCCAGCGGGGATCGGGATGGGGCCATGGGCTGTTCTGCCCTTTCTCGTTTTTCGCAGCGGCTAGAGGTCAGCGGACGAGGTACCCGCCGTCGACGACCAGGACGTGGCCGTTGACGTAGTCGGCGGCCCGGCTGGCCAGGAAGACGGTCGCCCCCATCAGGTCGGCGACCTCCCCCCAGCGGCCCGCCGGGATGTGCTCGACGATACGGCGGTCGGCGGCCGGATCCGCCCGGGTCGCCTCGGTGATCGCGGTCTTGAAGTACCCCGGAGCGATGGCGTTGACCTGGATGTTGTGGGCCGCCAGCTCGTCGCAGTAGGCCTTGGTGAAGCCCACGAGCCCGGCCTTGGTCGCGGCGTAGGCGGGTGAGCGCTGGCCGCCGAGGAAGGAAAACAGCGAGGCGATATTGATGATCTTGCCGGATCCCTGCTTGATCATGAACTTGCTGGCCTCGTAGGACAGCTCGAACGCGGCGGTCAGGTTGACCGACACCATGGGGTCCCACTGGTCGCGGCCGAAGTCCTCCACCCCGGCCAGCAGGGCGATGCCCGCGCTGTTGACGAGGATGTCGACCGAGCCGAGCGTCTCGGCGCAGCGACGGATGACGGCCGCGGGCACGCCCGGCTGCGTGATGTCGGCCACCGTGAACTCCAGCCGCCGCCCCGCGCCCTCGATGAGCCGGCGGGTGGTCCCGTCGTCCGGCGCCAGGCCGACCGCGAACACGTCCGCGCCGGCCCTGGCCAGGGCGAGCGAGAAGGCCCGCCCCAGGCCGGTGTTACCGCCGGTGACGATGGCATTGCGCCCGGCCAGGGAGAACAGGTCGAGGCTGAAGTCGGCGATGTCCATGGGTCAGCTGCCGTCCGTGGTGGGAGGTGAGGTTCCAGGGGCTACGCTACCGACCGGGACCGGACTCCCTATGCTGGCGCCGTGCATCTGAGCCTCATCGCCGTCGTGGTCGACGAGTACGACCCGGCGATCGACTTCTTCGTCCACGTGCTGGGCTTCGACCTGGTGGAGGATTCTCCGGCCCTAACGACGAACTCGGGGCGCCCCAAGCGCTGGGTCGTCGTCCGGCCGCCCGGCGCGGCGACGGGGCTGCTGCTGGCCCGGGCCGACGGGGCGGAGCAGGCCGCCGTGGTCGGGCAGCAGGCGGCGGGCCGGGTCGGGTTCTTCCTGCAGGTGGACGACTTCGATGCCGCATACGAGCGGATGACCGCCGCGGGCGTGGAGTTCGAGACGCCGCCGCGTGCCGAGCCCTACGGGCGGGTCGCGGTGTTCCGCGACATCGCCGGCAACCGCTGGGACCTGCTCGGCCCCTGATGACGATGAGTCATCCGGCCGGGTCGTGCAGGGTCGCGGCCGACGCCCGCCCGAGCTCACGCGGCGGCCGGTCCCGCCATGTCCACTGGGGCCGGCGGGACGGGTCTGGTGAAGGGGTGCGCGCGGGACATCCGGGCGATCGTGGCCGCGGGCAGGGCCAGCCACGGCAGGTTGAGCAGGAGCACCATGGCGAAGTGCGGGCTGCGGTAGATCCCCGAGTGCTCCTCCGCCAGGATGATCAGCACGACCGCGCTCATGGAGCCGGACCAGACCAGGGCGGGCACCCGGATCCACTCCCGGCCGCGGACGATGGCGTAGATGGCGGCCACGTAGAACGGGCCGTTCCAGAGCACGTCGATCCAGATGGTCATCTTCCAGAACGCGGGCCGGGCCAGCAGCAGCGGGTCGTAGCGCCGCCCGTAGCTGTGCACCAGGTCGACGATCGCGTGCGGCGGCCACGCCGGGTACTGGAAATGGAAGGCGTTCGGGACGGTGAGTTGCTCGATGTCGATGAAGTAGGTGATGAAGCACAGGTTCACGGCGAAGAAGGCCAGCAGCACCCAGTCGAAACGCCGCTGCCGGAGCGGAACCGTGCGCCGCGGGAGGCCGCCTGACGGATCAGTCACGCCCTGATCGTAGAAGGCCCCGTAAAGCGGGGCATAGGTCACCTCTCCGGGCCATCCCGGAGCTGGGCGATGATCTTTTCCAGGGCCGAACGGAGATCCGGCCAGGGGATCTGCCTCGACATCAGCAGGCTCCGCCAGGACACCGGCTACCAGCCCGCCTACGACACGCAATCCGCGGTCGCCGATTACCTCGCCTGGTTGCGGGCCGGCCACCCCCGGTAGTTCTGGATGCTTCAACTGGTGTGGTAGGCATGAGGTCATGGTCGAACTCATCCCCCGTAGCGTGCTCTTCGGCAACCCCGAGCGCATCAGCCCGAACATCTCCCCTGACGGCACCCGGATGGCCTGGATAGCACCGCGCGAGGGGGTGCTCAACGTCTGGGTCGCGCCGATCCGGGCGGCCGACGCCCCCGAGGGCTCCGGTGTCGACTGGGACGCCGCCGCCGTGGTAACCGACGACCGCGACCGGGGCATCCGGGCCTACACCTGGGCCAAGGACGGCAGGCACCTGCTGTACGTGCAGGACTCCGGCGGGGACGAGAACTGGCGGCTGTACGACGTCGACCTGGAGACGATGGAACGGCGCGACCTCACGCCGTTCGAGGACGTCCAGGTGCGCCTCATCGCCACCCGCAAGAGCCACCGCGACGAGATCCTGGTCGGGATCAACCGGGACAACCCGCAGCTGCACGACGTCTACCGGCTGGACCTCAAGACGGGCGAACTGGTCAAGGAGATCGAGAACCCCGGGTACGCGGGCTGGCTCGCCGATGAGGACATGGTGGTCCGCGGCGCCATCGCCCCGCTGCCCGACGGCGGGTTCGACCTGCTCGTCCGGGACGGCGCGGACGCCGCCTGGCGGACGCTGGTGACGGTACCGGCCGATGACGCCCCGGCCAGCCACCCGCTGGCGTTCACCGGGGACGGGAAATCGCTGGTGGCCACCAGCTCGCTCGGCGTCGACACGGGCCGTCTGATCAGGATCGACCTGGCCTCGGGCGATAGCCAGGTGCTGCTGGAAGACCCCGAGGCGGACGTCACGGGGGCCCTGCTGCACCCGGACACCCGCGAACCTCAGATCGGCGTGGTCCTCAAGGACCGCGCCGAGTACCACGTGCTCGACCGGGAGGTGGAGCCGGACTACGAGGCGATCCGGGCGCTCAACCCCGGCGACCCCGGATTCGCCGGGCGCGACGAGGCCGACGCGACCTGGCTGGTCAACTTCACCGACGACGTGGGCCCGGCCCAGTACTTCGCCTACGACCGGGCCAGCCGGACCGGCACCTTCCTGTTCACCACCCGCCCGGAGCTGGCGGACTACGAGCTGGCGCGGATGGAGCCGTTCTCGTTCGCGGCGCGGGACGGGCTGACCGTGCACGGGTACGTCACCTTCCCGCCGGGCGGCGGCCGGACCGGCCTGCCCGCGGTGCTCAACGTGCACGGCGGGCCGCAGGCCCGGGACACGTGGGGCTTCGACCCCGAGGCGCAGTGGCTGGCCAACCGCGGCTACCTGTGCATCCAGGTGAACTACCGCGGCTCGACCGGCTACGGCAAGGCGTTCGTCTCGGCCGGCGACCGTGAGTGGGGCGGCAAGATGCACGACGACCTGCTGGACGCGGTGGCGTACGTGGTCGATCAGGGCTGGGCCGACCCGGCCAAGGTGGCCATCTACGGCGGTTCCTACGGCGGCTACGCGGCGCTGGTCGGCGCGGCGTTCACGCCGGACGTGTTCTGCTGCGCGGTGGACGTGGTCGGCCCGTCGAACCTCCAGACGCTGCTCGAGTCGATCCCGCCGTACTGGGCGCCGATGAAGATGCAGCTCTACAAGCGGGCCGGGAACCCCGAGACGGATCAGGAGTTCCTGTGGTCGCGCTCCCCGCTGTCCCGGGCGCGGGACATCCGGATCCCGCTGCTGATCGCCCAGGGCGCCAACGACCCGCGGGTCAAGCAGGCCGAGTCGGAGCAGATCGTGGCCGCCCTGAAGGAGGCCGGGATCGAGCACGAGTACATGCTGTTCCCCGACGAGGGGCACGGTTTCGCCAAGCCGGAGAACCGGCTGAAGTTCTACGCCGCGGCCGAGCGCTTCCTGGCCAGGTACCTAGGCGGCCGCTTCGAGGAGTGATGAGCGCGGCATGGACCGCACATCGCGCGCCGCCCTGCTGTGCGGGCTCGCGCTGATCGCCGGGCTGGCCCTGAGCGGGTGCTCGCTCGGCTCGGCCAGCAGTTCTTTCTCGGCCGGTTCTCCCGGCACAGTGGCCGCCAGCCCCGCGGTGTCGATCCCGGGCACGCACCGGTCGACCGCCGTGTACGCGATCTCCTCGCCGGTCAGCGCGCTCGTGGTCTCGAGCCGGGTGGGCAACGTGACCGTGACCGGCGGCAGCGGATCCACCGCGTCGGTCACCGAGGAGATCACCTACACCAGCAAGCGCCCGGTGACCACCCGTTCGGTCAGCGGCGGGACGCTCACCGTCGGCTATGGCTGCCCGGTCGAGCTGGTCTGCGCCGTGGTCTACCACATCCGGGTGCCGCGGACCGCGGCGGTCCAGGTCACCGCCAATGCGGGCCAGATCGTGCTGTCCGGCCTGGCCGGCCGGGTGACCGCCAAGGCCGACGCCGGGCTCATCACGGCCACCGGCCTGGCCGGCGCGTCGGTCAGCCTGACCACCGACGTGGGCGCCATCATGGCCGACTTCGCCGCGGCGCCCGTCACCCTGGCGGCCGTGACCCGGATCGGGGCCATCACCCTGCGGGTGCCGTCGGCGGCGTCCTACTTCGTGATCGCGAACGCCAGCTTCGGCCAGTCCACCGTCCGCATCCCGGAGAATCCCTCGGCACCCCACATGATCAGGGCCACCGCCGACGTGGGCGCCATCCTGGTCACCTACCTCGGCGCGCCCGCCTCCGGCCAGGGCAGCGCAGGTCAGAGCATCGGGAACTAGCGGGCCAGCTCGTACTGGGTCACTTACCGGCGGTGCTCCTGCTGCTCCTGCGCATCAGGGCAGCCGGGGTAGTCAGAGGATCGGCAGGTAGCGGTCTAGCTCGTACTCGGTGACCTGGCGGCGGTACTCCTGCCATTCCTCGCGCTTGTTGCGCAGGAAGAAGTCGAAGACGTGCTCGCCTAGCGTCTCCGCGACGAGTTCGCTTTCCTGCATGGCCCTGATGGCCTGGTCCAGATCCTGCGGCAGCGGGCGGATGCCCAGCGCCCGGCGCTCGGCCGAGGTGAGCGCCCACACGTCGTCCTCGGCGCCCGGCGGCAGCTCGTAGTCGCCCTCGATGCCCTTCAGGCCGGCCGCCAGGATCACGGCGAAGGCCAGGTACGGGTTGCACGCGGCGTCCAGCGAGCGGAACTCGACCCGGGTCGAGTTGCCCTTCTGCGGCTTGTACATCGGCACGCGGATCAGGGCCGAGCGGTTGTTGTGCCCCCAGCACACGTACGCGGGCGCCTCGCCGCCCGCGCCCGCCGTGCGCTCGGCCGCGCCCCACAGCCGCTTGTAGGAGTTGACCCACTGGTTGCAGACCGCGGTGATCTCCGCCGCGTGCTGCAGCAGGCCCGCGATGAAGGCCCGGGCGGTCTTGGACAGCTGGAACTCGGCGCCCGCCTCGTAGAACGCGTTCTTGTCGCCCTCGAACAGCGACACGTGGGTATGCATGCCCGAGCCCGGGTGGTCGGTGAACGGCTTCGGCATGAACGTCGCGTACACGCCCTGCTCGATCGCCACCTCCTTCATCACCAGCCGGAAGGCCATGATGTTGTCCGCCGTGGTCAGTGCGTCGGCGTACCGCAGGTCGATCTCCTGCTGGCCGGGTGCGCCCTCGTGGTGGCTGTACTCCACCGAGATGCCCATCGACTCCAGCATGGTGATCGAGCTGCGGCGGAAGTCATGGGCGATGCTGTGCGGCGTGTGGTCGTAGTAGCCGCCGGCGTCGATCGGCCGCGGCTTGCCGCCCGGCTCGGGCCGCTCCCGGAGCAGGAAGAACTCGATCTCCGGGTGCGCGTAGAAGGTGAAGCCGAGCTCGGAGGCGCGGCCGAGGTTCCGCTTGAGCACCCAGCGCGGGTCCGCGTACGACGGTGACCCGTCGGGCAGCAGGATGTCGCAGAACATCCGGGCGACCCCGGGGTACTCACCGCGCCACGGCAGCAGCTGGAAGGTTGCCGGGTCCGGGCGCAGGATCATGTCCGCCTCGTAGACCCGGGCGAAGCCCTCGATCGCCGAGCCGTCGAACCCGATCCCGTCGGCGAAGGCGCCCTCGAGCTCCGCGGGGGCGACCGCTATCGATTTCAGCGTGCCGAGGACGTCGGTGAACCAGAGCCGGACGAACCTGATGTCCCGCTCCTCCAGCGTGCGCAGCACGAACTCTTCCTGCCTGTCCACGGCAATTACCTTAGCCGTCTGGTGTTTCCGCGCGGTTACATAGGCTGGACACGTGACGAGTCTGAGGATCGCGCTGGCCCAGGTCAATGCCACGGTCGGGGACCTGGACGGTAACGCTGAGCTGATCGTGGAGTGGACCCGGCGGGCGGACGCGCGGGGGGCGCGGGTCGTGGTGTTCCCCGAGATGATGCTGACCGGGTACCCGGTGGAGGACCTTGCCCTGCGGGCGTCGTTCGTGGAGGCGTCGATCGCGACGCTGCACGCGGTGGCGGCGCGGCTCGGGGCCGAAGGGCTCGGCGGGGTCGCGGTGGTGACCGGTTACCTGGACCGCAGGACCGATCTGGCGCCGCGGACCGGGCTGCCGGCGGGTGCGCCGCTGGACGCCGCGGCGCTGCTGTACGGCGGGCGCGTCGTCATCACCTCGGCCAAGCACCACCTGCCGAACTACGGGGTGTTCGACGAGTTCCGCTATTTCGTGCCGGGTGACACGCTTCCGGTGTTCCGGTTGCCGACCGAGGACGGCGAACACGTCGACATCGCCACCGCGATCTGCGAGGACCTGTGGCAGGACGGCGGGCCGGTGGCGGTGTGCGCGCGGGCGGGGGCGAGCCTCCTGCTGGTGCCGAACGCCTCACCCTACGAGCGGGGCAAGGACGACGTGCGGCTGGACCTCGTCGTCCGGCGGGCCCGCGAGGCGCGGGCCGCGCTCGCGTACGCCAACCTGATCGGCGGGCAGGACGAGCTGGTCTTCGACGGCGACTCGATCCTGGTGGCCGGGGACGGGACCCTGCTGGCCCGCGGGCCTCAATTCGAGGAGGCGCTCGTCGTCGCCGACCTGGACCTGCCCGCGGCCCCTCCGGGGCTGCTGCCCGGTGACCAGCCGGTGGACGCTGAAGACGGCACGACGATCACGATCCAGCGGGTAGCGCTGCCTGTCTCGAAGGACGCCCCGTTCCTGGATCCGGCGGAGATCACCGACGGGACGTTCTGGCCGCGGCTGCCGGATCCGGCCGAGGTCTACGCGGCGCTGGTCACCGGGGTCCGGGACTACGTGCGCAAGAACGGGTTCCGCTCGGCCATCCTGGCGCTGTCCGGGGGGATCGACTCGGCGCTGACCGCGACGATCGCCGCGGACGCGATCGGTCCCGGGAACGTGCACGTGGTCCTGATGCCCAGCCGGTACTCCTCCGAGCACTCGGTCAGCGACGCCGAGGACCTGGCCAAGCGGCAGGGCCTGCACGCGCTGACGATCCCGATCGCCTCGATGGTCGACGCGTTCACCGAGGAGCTCTCCCCCGCCGGGTTCCCGAGCACCGGCCTGCCGGCCGAGAACCTGCAGGCCCGGGTGCGCGGGGTCGTGCTGATGGGGCTGTCCAACGCCGGCGGGCACCTCGTCCTGACCACGGGGAACAAGAGCGAGATCGCGACCGGCTACTCGACGCTGTACGGGGACTCCGCGGGCGGGTTCGCCCCGATCAAGGACGTGCCCAAGACGCTGGTGTGGGAGCTGGCCCGCTGGCGGAACGCCGAGGCGGCGCGCCGCGGCGCCGTGCCCCCGATCCCGGAGAACTCGATCACCAAGCCGCCCAGCGCCGAGCTGGCGCCGGGGCAGCTCGACACCGACTCGCTCCCGCCGTACCCCGTCCTCGACGCGCTGCTCGACGATTACGTCGAACGGGACATGGGGGTGAGGGAGCTGATCGCGGCCGGGCACGACCCGGCGCTGGTCGAGCGGGTGGTCCGGCTCGTCGACGCCGCCGAGTACAAGCGGCGGCAGTACCCGCCGGGCCCGAAGATCAGCCAGAAGAACTTCGGCCGCGACCGCCGCCTCCCGATCACCAACCGCTGGCGCGAGGCGCTGCCCTAGGTCTGGGTGGTCGGGCTAGGCCGTGCCTGCGCCGACGGCTTACACCAGGGGTGCCCGGCTGCTGCCGGTGCGCTCCACGTGCGCATGCTCCCGGATGGCGGACTCGACGGCGTCGGGGTCGTCCGGCGTGATGAACGGTCGCACCCGGCGGCCGAGGTCGAGTATCAGCGCCTGGCTCTTGCCTGGCCGGCCGGGGTCCAGGCTGGCCCAGTAGCGCGGGTTCGCGGTGCCCCAGATCCGTCCCCGGCCCCTGGCAGCGCTGAGGTCGACGCGCCGGAAACCGCGGATCGACCGGTAGGGGATCCGCTTGGTGCCCCAGGGGAAGTAATAGCCGCGGATGCGGATCTCATCGGGTGTGCACTCGATCCAGCGGTCTCTGTACATGATGCCATCCTACATATGTAGGATGGACTTTGTGAAGGTAACCGGGCCGCATCCGGCCCTCGCGGCTGGCGTAGCCGCCGATATCCTCGCCGTGGTCGCGGTCGTCCGGTTCGTTCGCTGGCTTCGCCGGCGCGGCGATCACCACGGACGGCCGTGATTAGGGTTGGGCCATGGCAGAGGACACTTTCGTAGCTCAGACCCCATCCGGACCGATCGCCGGGCACGTCAGCGGTTCGGGGGCGGCGCTCCTGCTCCTGCACGGCGGGCCGGCCTTGACGGACTACATGGACATGCTCTACCCCGAGGCGGAGGGGTGGCGCGCGGTCAGGTACCAGCAGCGGGGCCTGACCCCTTCGGCGATCAGCGGGCCGTTCAGCGTGGAGCGCCACGTGGCCGACGCCGTGGCGGTGCTGGACACGGCCGGCCTGGGGCGGGCGGTGGTGCTCGGTCACTCCTGGGGCGGCTTTCTCGCGCTCCAGCTCGCGCTCGCCCGCCCCGACCGGGTCGCCGGGCTGGTGATCGTGGATCCGCTCGGC
>Ga0187819_10001490_pt1 | contig 12110 bp, 7 predicted proteins | sample NC_wetland_sal_i_15_FD_132411 | JGI IMG/M metagenome (GOLD analysis project Ga0187819, IMG submission 132411) | Wetland sediment microbial communities from Neuse River Estuary, North Carolina, USA - SO4_4 | ecosystem: Environmental > Aquatic > Freshwater > Wetlands > Sediment | place: USA: North... | reverse complement strand
TCCCCTCGATTTCCGCACTCGCAACGGCGAATACGAAATCGAAGAAGTGCTGGTGTCCGACACTGGAATGATCGAGCACAATCCCGCCGGCGTGCACACGGCTTTCATCGAGTCGGTTACGCGCCGCATGAAGCCCTTTCGCATTCTCGAGGAATTCCTGGCCGGGCTCGCTCTGGCCGCTCTCTTCCTGGGCACTGGCCTGGGATTTCTCTTTTCCGGTCTGATCTCCGCGCCTCTTGTAAATCTCGCGGACGCAGCGCGGGAAATTGAGCAGGGCAAGTACGACGCGATCGAAACTTTCCGGGCCGCGCAGGCGGACCGCTTCGAAGCCAGGGATGAAATCGGCGATCTCTCTCGCGCGTTCGTCGAAATGGCACACGGCCTCAAGCAACGCCTCGCCATGTCCAAGTACATGTCGCGAACGACTTACGAGATGCTCGAAGAAAACGGCTCGGCAAATCTTGCGGGCGAACGCAAGTGGCTTGCGCTCGTCTTTTCCGACGTGCGGGGATTCACCGCGTTCTCCGAAAACCGCGATCCGGCGCTAGTCATCGAGCGCTTGAACGAAGTGCTCGGCCTCGAAGCGGATGTTGTGCGCCGCCACGGCGGCGACGTAGATAAATTTGTCGGCGATGCCATGTTCGCGTGGTTTTCCGGGCCCGACCGGTGCCGCCACGCCCTTGACGCCGCGGTGGAAATTCTTTCCCGGCTCCAAGCGCGTTTTGCAGGAAAGGCCGGCACCGAAATCGGCTTCGGTATCCACGTCGGCGAAGTAGTCGTCGGCAGCATGGGCAGCCAGGATCGCCGCGACTACACCGCCATCGGACGCAGCGTGAACCTCGCCGCACGGCTGTGCTCCGCTGCCAAATCCGGCCAAATTCTGGTTTCGGAGGCCGTCGCGATAGAACTCGAGGAAACCCTTTCCCTCATCGCGCTCCCTCCCATCTCCGCGAAGGGATTTACGGAGCCTGTGCGCGTATTCGAGGTCGATCTCACGAAGCTATCGCCTGCCACTAACGCGGTTCTGCCTCCGGTCACGACTCATCCGTAGCTACGAAGGCCAACAACTCACAATGCAAGAGAGCTGTCCAATTGGCGCATTAGGGGGACGAGTTCGGGGCACCAGTGCTCAACTTGTCCGCTAGTCCGGGTGGTCTCAGTGGGTCGATGCAGCACTAGTTCGAGGTCCATTTAGCGGAATTTGAGAAGCCAAATCCGCTCGCGGGCGTCGATTAGAAGAAAACCCTGTCCTGATTAGGTCTAATTGAGTACAGCACAGAAGATCAGTCTTTTCTGAAAAGTACGATCGGAAGTACTGATTGGAGGGTGTTGCGTCAACCGTCTCAGCCGGCACAACCAATCGAGAGGTAGTTCGCAAGCCGTAGCGTAGATCGGCAATCGGAGGGTGAGAATTTCGCGTATCTTCCCGCCTCGGGGAAAACCCTAGAGAGGGAGCGATTAGCTCCCTCCCTAGGTGGCCAGGGATGGTTAGTTGCCGATTGGCGTGTCAGCTCCGCCGACCGGGCAACCGGTGGCAGCAACTGGCGCAATCGCCGCACTGCTCTGGTAGATGACGTTCGTCGCATCCACGCAGAAATACTCCGTCCCGGTGCTCGCGCTTGCGGGAGCCGCGGTCATCGAGAACATGTCCGAGAACCCAGGAGCCGCACAGCCGTTCGCAGCAGCGCCTACCGGCTGAGTGCCCGCTGTAAAGCCGAAGGTGTAGCCCGACTTCGCTCCGCCTGCGTTAAACGCATTCAACAGGGTCGTGTCAATCAGACCGGCTTTATTGCATGTTGCCGGGTTTGCAGGACCCAGGACGTTAATGGTCGGCTCATAGCCGTCCTGATAGGTGGTCTGATACATCGCCGAGGCGCTAGCCAGCGTGCGCAACGACGCCGCAGCAGACGACTGGTTCGCCGCGATACGCGCGCGAATCAGGTTCGGAATTGCGATGGCCGCGATGATCAAAATGATCGCCACGACGATCAGCAATTCGATAAGTGAAAAGCCCTTCTGTCGCTTTCGCATTGTGTGTGTTTCTCCTTGAGATGCCATCTCAGAACTCTTGTACTCCCTGGCGGGGTACGCCTGCGAATGTGCAAGACGGGTGCCGAAAATGAGCTGGGAGTTAACCGGTGCGGCACATTTGGCATTATAGGCTGCAGTTTCAATGAAATACAGGCCCGGTCCCTTTCGCATCACGGCAATTCGACGAGCGATACTGTCAGATCGCGCGAAATGTTGACGTTTTTTGACTATTTCGGTTGCCCCTAGGGGGCTGCTTCCTAATCTTCCTAATCTTCTTTAACTAAACACCATATTTCTTGGCGTAGTGGCGGAAGGATCGGTAGGACATGCCCAATATCCCGGCAGCCTGCGTCCGCACGCCCGCCGACCTCTCGAGCGCCGCAAGTAGGTAAGCGCGCTCGAGCTGCTGTATGTGCTCCTCGAGGTTCATCCCCCCTTCGGGCAGTATGGTCCCGTTCCCGTTGTGAGAGGGCGCCGCGATCGTCTGCTGTGCGTGCGTGCGAATGCGATCCGGAAGGGAGGCTGCAGAGATTCGGTGCCCGGTTTCAAGTGCGAGCGCGCGTTCAATCGTATTCTCAAGTTCGCGCACGTTGCCGGGCCAATCGTAGACTTCCAGCAGTCTCATCGCTTCCGGCTCGATTCCGTCCACACTCTTTCCCATCGCTTTCGCGAGCCGGCCCAGAAACTCGCGTACCAGTAGCGGTATATCTTCCAAGCGTTCACGCAGAGGCGGCAGATGAATCGGGATTACGCTCAATCGGTAGAACAAATCCTCTCGGAACCTACCTTCGGCGATTTCTTTTTCGAGATCTTTGTTTGTGGCGGCAATCACGCGCACATCGACGTCAATCTCCTCCGTGCTGCCAACCGGGCGAACCTTTCCCTCTTGCAACACGCGATAGAGTTTCACCTGCATGGTGACGCTCATGTTTCCAATTTCATCCATGAAAAGCGTCCCGCCATGCGCGGCTTGGAAGAGTCCCCGGCGATTTTCGTTCGCGCCCGTGAACGCGCCCTTCACGTAGCCGAAGAGCTCCGATTCGAGCAGCGTTTCCGGAAATGCTCCGCAGTTGATCGTGATGAATGGCGCCTTCGACCGCGCGCTGTTTTCGTGAATCGCGCGCGCTACAAGTTCTTTTCCCGTGCCGCTCTCACCGGTGATGAGAACACGGCTAGGCTGCGGCGCGACGTTGACGATCAGTTCAAAAATCTCGCGCATTTTGGGACTTGTCCCGATCATGTTGTCGAGACCAGTCACCCGCCGCAGTTCTCGCCGTAGGAAACCCGCTTCCTGTTTTAGCGCAAGGCTCTCCGTCACTGTCCGGATAGCGGGCTTAAGCTCATCGAGCAATCGGTCGCCCTTGATCACGTAGCGGTCCGCGCCGAAGTTCACGGCATCAATCGCGGTATCGATCGTGGGGACGCCGGTAATCAGGATGAAGACGGTTTCCGGCGATACTTCCTTGCAGTAACGCAACAATTCCACGCCATCCATGTCCGGCATGCAAATGTCGGAAATCACGATATCGAACAGGCGAGACGCGATATGCCGCTTGGCCGTCTCTCCGCTCGACGCCACGTCGACCTTATGACCCTCCTTGCGAAAGCTGATTTCCAGCAGTTCGCAGATCGATCGTTCGTCATCGACAACCAAGAGATGCGCCATGATGCCTTAAGCCTTCCCCGCCATGGTTGTGGCCCTCGCGCGGGTCGTGGAGTCCGTGTGCGTGTTCTGGCGATTGCCGCCGCGTGTGCTTGCGGCTCGTGGCAATTCGACGATGAACTCCGATCCGCGCCCCTGTTGCGTTTCCACGCGTATGCGGCCTTTGTGCGCCTGCAGAATTTGGTACACGATCGCCAGCCCCAGTCCCGTGCCTCCCTTAAATCCGGATTGAAACGGCTCAAACATGCGGGCGGCCGCTCGGGGATCGAAGCCCGTTCCCGTGTCGCGAATCGAAATTCGGACGTTCTCCGGCTCGGCTACCACGGTGACCGAAAGCACGCCGCCGTCCGGCATCGCCCGCAGGGCGTTGTTACACAAATTCCACACGACCTGCTTCACGGCATCGCGGTCCGCCCGCGCGCGCAAGTGGCGCTCCGTAAAGTGACGCTCGATTTGAACCTTGTTCGCTCTGGCGGCGTTGCGCTCCAGAAGCAGTAGCGTCTCTTCGATCAACGCGGTGATATCGACATCGGTGAACGAATAGGATTTCTCGCGCGAGTAGTCCAGAAATTCCGTAATGATCTGGTTGAGCCGCTGCGACTCCCGGCCCACGATTTGAACCAGTTTCTTGTCGTCCTCCTCAAGTGGCGCCAGGCGAGCCAATTCTTTGAGGGCGCCGGTCATAGCCGTAAGTGGCTGGCGAATTTCATGCGCGATGGCTGCGGCTAGCCGGCCGAGTGCGGCCATGCGCTCCTTCGTGAACACTTCGCGCTCGAGACGCTTCAGCTCGGTGAGGTCCTGAAAGTTGAATACGAAGCCCGAAGTCTCCTCTTGTCCGGTGCGCAAGGGCGAGATCGAAAGCCCGAGAAATCGCGTGGCGCCGGCCGGCGTCCGAAACTCGATTTCCTTGCGCAATGCGAGCGGCCCGCCGACGTCGTCCACATCCACAGGCCAAAATCCCGGAAACACGTCCGCAACTCTTTCGCCCCGAAGCAGACCGAATCCCTGCCCCAGTATTTCCGCACCCGCCCGATTGAGCAGCAGGATGCGCCCTTCGAGATCAGTTGTCAGCAACCCGCCGCGCATCGACTCGATGATGTCCCGGTTGAACGCTTGCAGGTCACGCAGCGCTTCGTTTTTCTCTTCCAGCTCGACGCCTTTTTTCCGGATCGTCTGCGTGAGCAGGCTGCCAAGGTACGCCACCGCAACGAACGCGAACAGGTTTACGCCAAGCCAGGATTCGAGCGTCCGCGCAGGCGGCATCGACGGCGTTGTACGCGGGATCAATCCGTAGTAGGTCAACTCAACCACGCAACTGAGCAGGACGAAGCTGAAGCCCGCCACCAAGAACGCGCCACGCCGCGCGAACAATATGCTGCCCATCAGGATCGCGAGGAGATAGAGAGAAATGAAATAGCTGTCCTGTGCCCCGCTTACGTAGACCAGTCCGGTGATGATCGCTAGATCGAGAATGATCTGGAGAGGGGCGTGCCACCGCGCCTCAGGAGCTTTTCGTTGAAGAATTAGGTCCAGCGTCGCGAGAATGTACCAGGAAACGGCGAGCAGAATCATGGCGCGGAGCGGAAGCGCTGTCGGAGCCCACTGGTAGACTGCGACGATTACTCCGATCAGACAGGTAATGATCAAAAAGCGGACGCGGCCCAGCCAGGGCAGCCATTCATTCACGCTGGGCTTGAATTCCATTTAGAATTCGCCAATGTCTTGCAGGCTCCCCCGAGGAGCTTAGAGATCGACGCAGACCGCAGCCGGCGGGCGCTCATCGTGCATGCAGCGCCCGCCTCGCAGGCTGCGGGAGTTCAGGTTTAGTGCGATGCGAGTTTCGCAATCAGCGAGAACAGCGGCAAATACATCGAGATCACGACGCCTCCCACGACCACGCCGAGGAAGACGATCATGATCGGTTCGATTGCCGTCAGCATGTCTTTCACAGCCGCATCCACTTCGTCCTCGTAGAAGTCGGCAATCTTCTGGAGCATCGCGTCCATCGCGCCGGTTTGCTCGCCGACGCCGATCATCTGCGTCACCATCCCGGGGAAAACCTCGGTTTCCTTTAGGGGATCGACCAGCGACCGCCCGGCCTCCACCGCCTTGCGTGTCTCAGAAATCGCCTTCTCGACGACGGCATTGCCCGACGTTCGCGCCGTGATGTCGAGTCCTTCGAGAATCGGCACGCCGCTTGAAATCAGCGTTCCCAACGTTCGCGTGAAACGCGCCACGGCGATCTTGCGAAGCACCATGCCCACGACGGGCGCCTTCAATAACATGGCATCAATCGCGTACCGCCCATGGGGCGTTCCATACCAAAACTTGATCGCGACGCCGGCAGCGATGAAAAATACCAGGACCATCAATCCGTAAATGCTTCCCACGAAGTTGCTGAGACCGATGACGATCCGAGTGGGAAGCGGCAGATCGACGTTGAGGCCGTTGAACAGCGTCACGAAGACCGGTACCACCTTCCACAACAGCAGTGTGATGACAGAGGCTGCGATGCCCAACACCGCCACGGGGTAGATCATCGCAGACTTCACCGCTCGCTTGAGCTTGACGTTTTTTTCGATGTACGTGGAAAGCCGCTGAAGAATCGTATCGAGAATACCGCCCGTCTCACCGGCCTCCACCATGTTGTAGTAGAGGGGATCGAACACCTTTTCGTGCTGCTTCATCGACGTCGAAAGGGTCGCGCCGCCTTCCACCGATCCCCGCACTGAATTGAGGATCTTCTGAAACGTCTTGTTGTCCTGCTGTCCGGCCAGAATCTCCAGGCACTGGACGAGGGGCAAACCGGCGTCAATCATCACGGAGAACTGCCGCGTGAAAACCGCGAGTTCCTTCGACTCGACGCCCGTCCCGAAAGTGGGGATGTTGAACTCTTTCCCCTTCTCGGAGAGCTTGCTGACATTGATCTGCTCGCGGCGCAGAGTGGCGGCCAACTGGGCCTTGTTTTCCGCCTGGCGCTCGCCCGTCACGGTCGCGCCTGTACGGTTGGTTCCGCGATATGTGAATACCGGCATTTTTCTTACCTCCCCCTTCGCTTACCTCCGGACAGGAGTCCGGCTGCCGCCTGCGGGCGGCGAAACCACCCCTCGATTAATTAAATCCTGTAACTCATCGGGATTCGAGGACCTCGAAAGCGCCGTTTCCAAACTAATCACCTTCTGGAAGTACGCGTTCGCAAGACTTTGGTTGAATGTCTGCATCCCGGTCGTCCCCGTACCGGTTTGCATGGCCGAGTAAATCTGGTGAATTTTGTCCTCGCGGACCAGGTTGCGGATGGCGGCGTTGGGAATCAGAATTTCCATCACCATCACGCGTCCTCGTCCGTCGATGCGCGGCAGCAACGCCTGGCAGAGAATTCCCTCGAGCACCATCGAAAGCTGGGCTCGAACTTGCGGCTGCTGGTGCGCGGGAAAGACGTCGACGATACGGTTGATGGTCGAGATTGCCGAGTTCGTGTGCAAGGTGGCAAATGTCAGGTGGCCCGTCTCGGCGATACGCAGCGCGGATTCAATCGTCTCCAAGTCGCGCATTTCGCCGATGAGAACTACGTCGGGATCTTCTCGAAGAGCGGCGCGCAACGAATTGGCGAATGAGTGCGTGTCGGAGTGAACTTCGCGCTGATTCACCAGGCACTTCTTGTGGTTGTGCAGGAATTCGATCGGATCCTCGATCGTGATCATGTGCTCTTCGCGCTCGTTGTTGATCTTGTCGAGCATTGCGGCGAGCGTAGTGGACTTACCGGATCCGGTGGGCCCGGTGACGAGCACGAGTCCGCGCGGCTTGTCGCACAGGGACCGCACCACCGGTGGCAGTCCGAGCGCGTCGAATCCCTTGATTTCCCACGGAATTGTCCGGAACACGGCCGCAACCGCGCCGCGCTGATGAAAGATGTTGCCGCGGAAACGCGCGAGGCTCTTCAAGCCAAACGAAAAGTCGAGTTCCAAATTTTCTTCCAGCCGGTGTTTCTGCACGTCGGTGAGGACGCTGTACGCGAGCGCCTTCGTATCGGCAGCCGTCAAAGGCGGCATATCGAGCGGACGCAGCTTGCCGTGGACGCGGACGCGCGGCGGGCTGTTGGTCGAGAGGTGTAGGTCGCTCCCGCCCATTTCGATCATCTTCTTCAAGAGTTCGCTCAGTGTGATGCCAGCCATTCGTTCCTCCGCTTAGAGCACCGTCTCGCGCAGAACCTCTTCCATTGTTGTTTGGCCCGCAGCCACTTTGATCAGGCCGCTGCGCCGCAGCGTGATCATCCCCATTTCCAGCGCCTTCTTCTTGAGCTCCAGCGCGGAGGCTCCCACGAGAATCAGCTCGCGCAAGTCGTCGTTAATTTCCATCACTTCATAGAGGCCCACGCGCCCTTTGTAGCCGGTGTTGTTGCACGTCCCGCATCCCTTACCGTGGTACACGGTCGTCTTGGCCGCCTCGTCCGAGCTGTAGCCCGCCTCGATCAGCGCCTGCGGTTGAAGCTGGAGCGGCTCTTTGCATTGCACGCAGATGCGGCGGACCAACCGCTGCGCGCAAATCAGGTTCACGGACGTGGCCACCAGGAACGGCTCGATGCCCATGTTCATCAAGCGGCTGATCGTCGAAGGCGCGTCGTTCGTGTGCAACGTTGAAAGCACCAAGTGGCCGGTCAGCGCGGCTTTCACGCCAATTTCCGCCGTCTCGAAATCTCGAATCTCGCCAACCAAAATGATGTTCGGGTCTTGCCGCAGGAAGGCGCGCAGAGCGGAAGCGAAGTTCAGGCCGATCTGCTCTTTCATCTGCACCTGGTTGATTCCGGGGAGTTGAAACTCAACTGGATCCTCGGCGGTCATGATGTTTGTATCCGGCTGGTTCAGCCGAGCGACGGAAGAGTAGAGCGTGTTCGTCTTGCCCGAACCCGTGGGTCCCGTGACCAATACCATGCCGTAAGGTTTCAGAATCTGGCGTTCGAACTTTGCCAGCGACTCAGGCTCGAATCCGAGCTTGGTCATGTCGAGTCGCAGGTTTTCTTTGTCGAGTAGTCGAAGAACGATTTTTTCGCCGAAGAGTGTGGGGACGGTCGAAACACGAAAGTCGAGTTCTTTCTTCTTTCCGTCTTTCAGGTACTTGATCATGATGCGGCCGTCTTGCGGCAGCCGCTTCTCGCTGATGTCGAGCTTGGACATGATCTTGATGCGGCTCGTCATCGCGTCTTTCAACTTCATCGGCGGAGTCATCACGGTTTGCAGCACGCCGTCGATGCGGAACCGGACGCGGTACTCCTTCTCGTACGGCTCCACGTGGATGTCGCTCGCGCCGCGCTTCACGGCGTCGGTGAGGATCAAATTACAGAGCTTGATGATGGGAGCTTCTTCGGCGGCCTTTTCGAGCGTCGCCAAATCCATCTCGGCTTCTTCGCCCGCCAGCTCGAGAGCGTCCGCCTCGTCTCCCGTGAGGTCCTTCATCACCTTGTCGAGCTCTTCGACACTCTCGACATCGCCGTAGAACTTGTGGATCGCTTCGCTGATGGCGGTTTCCGAAGCGACGACCGGCTCGACGTTAAACCCGGTCATGAACTTGATGTCGTCCATCGCGAAGACGTTCGTCGGATCGGTCATCGCGATAGTGAGTGTCGAACCAACGCGGGAAAGCGGAACAATCTGGTAGCGCACCGCCGTTTCTTGCGGCACCAGCTTGATTACCGCCGGGTCCACTTCATAGAACTTGAGGTTGATCGATGGGACGCCGTATTGCCGGGAAAGGACTGCGGTGATGTCGTCGTCACTTACTAGACCGAGCTTGACCAGACACGTCCCCAGCCGGCCGCCGTTTTTCTTCTGGTAGTCGAGCGCCTGCTTGAGCTGATCGGCAGAGATCAGGCTGTCTTTGACCAGGATTTCGCCCAGACGCGAAGACATAAGTGTCTTTTGGCGGTACTAGAACCTCGCGAGACCGCAGATTAGCATGCGCTCACCCCGAATTCCGTAGCCCGGTGGGGTCTTCGTGGTGAATCGGATAACATCTGATCGGCCTCATCGGGTACCTGGACCTTCGTACAGGACAATTTTTCGCACCGTCCTTTGGTACAGGCACTTCCAAATAGTGCTCATCGGCCTGCGGCGCGAAAAACTTGTCATTGAAGCGAATCGTTGACGCAACAGAGGTGCGAATTCGGGCGCGAAATGGACGTTCAGATGGGCCTTACAGCGCCGGTTCGGCGGCATTTTGTCCCATGCCTAGCACCCAACTAAGCCGTGAGGTAGGCGATTTTGAAGCAGTGATCGGCACTGGATTCACCTGCGCAGGTTCTGCTACGATGAGAAAAGGGCGGTTAGCTCAGCGGTTAGAGCATCCGGTTTACACCCGGAAGGTCCTCAGTTCGAATCTGAGATCGCCCACCATCCGGCACACATGGCGCGGGGACGTAGTTCAGTTGGTTAGAACGCTGCCCTGTCACGGCAGAGGTCGCGAGTTCGAGTCTCGTCGTCCCCGCCATACTTTCGACCGCAGTTCCGAGTAATCGCCCCTATAGTTCGAACCAGGTAATCAAACCCGTTCTCTTGCCCGGTCCCATTCGTTCTGTGTCCACAGGACGTGGAGTCGGCACCTCCCTATCGGCGAAAGCATGCTGGCTGCGAAACGAGGAGGCGAATGTGCGCGTCATTTCTAAGTGAGGCAAACCATGGGGACATTCTGCGTACTCGATCCTTTGCACAATCACCGAGTGGTCGCGGCCAAGCCGGCTTCATCCAGCAAGCGACGGCGTCACAATTTGGCTGCCAAGATTCGCATCCCAATTTTCAAGAACACAAGGTGCATGGGATTTCTGTGTGTGATGTGTCTGATTGCTCTCGGTGGGTGCAGTTCTCTAAATGTCAAGTTGGGGCGCCGGGTTGACCTGACGAAGACTCCCGTTGCGTCCATCGAGTTGAGCCTGCCGAAAGGCCCCGCCATCGCGCCGGGACAAAAGTCCCCGTTGGTTGTGACGGTGACACAACCGGACGGCAAGGTATTGCTGACGGAAGGCCAAGGCAAGGGCAAGGTCCAGTGGAAGGACCTCCAGATCACGGCTACCGTCGTAACGGCCGACAAGAAAGGCAACATATCTCTTTCGCGGGATCCGCGAGTTAGCGACGGAAAGGTTGGGCATGTCACCGTCACAGTTCCCAGCCATCCGGACGTTCACGCAGACCTCGACGTCCCGTTCCGATACGACATCGCTTTCGTCTCGAATTTCTCGGGTGCACGTGGCCAGAGCGGTAACAACGGTCTCGACGGAATTAGCGGTATCAGCGGCACCTCCGGCTCCCTCGATCCGAACAATCCTTCTCCGGGCGGAGACGGCACCAACGGGACTGACGGCTCGGACGGCCAGGATGGTGGACCGGGAGGAAACGCTGCGTCTGTGCAGGTTATGGTGACCTTACAACCGGGGCCTAAGACACTCCTCGAAATAAGCGCCACGGCCCCGGGCCATCGAAGGCTGTACTTGGTCGATCCTCAAGGCGGTTCGTTGACTGTGAAGGCGGACGGAGGCCCAGGAGGATCGGGCGGCAGGGGCGGCCAGGGCGGACGAGGAGGCTCTGGTGGCATCGGAATGCCCAACGGGAGGGACGGAAGCAATGGCGCAGATGGACGAAACGGATTTGACGGTCCGCCGGGCAAGGGCGGCAGCATCACTGTGAGCTACGATCCCTCAACCAAACCCTATTTGAGCGCAATCCACCTCTCCAGCAAGAACGGCCCTTCCCCTACATTCCAGCAGCAATACGTGGCGCCGCTCTGGTAGCGTCGGCGGCGACCGCCCGTTCCGGAATCGCGAACGGCCGACATTTGGCATCGCGATCACCGCGAATATGCGCGTCGCGACCGGACGAGCAGCCACGAAGCAAGATAGCCGGGATATTCGGCCGATTGAGGTGTTGTGATCGTGGGCACGCCTGCGACGGCGTGGATGATGCGCTCGGCCAGCGCCGGGCGCGCGAGCGCGCTCGCAATTGATTCGGCCCACGAACCTTCGGCGCGCAACAGAGCCGCGTACACTTCCCGCTCTTCGCCGCTCCCTCGAAGACGATGCTTCAAGCATCCTGCGGCCCGGCCGTCGTGCGAGCCTTCGTATGCGATCTGCATGCTGAGTTCCCTGCCGCAGCCACGAGACACAGCCAGATCGCAATCCGTCGTCATCCCGGCAACGCTGCCGCCGTATCGCGCTAGATGCGCGCGCAATGCGCCGTACCACAAGTTCGCGGCGTCTCCGTCCGTGGAAAATGCGACAGCTCCTTGCCGCGCCAGCGCCGCGGCGAAAATCCGGCAGTCGGCGTAGCGCTCGTCGTACACGACGGCCGTGATCCGCGAAGGTTTTGCGCCGAGCGCCTCGGCCGCAGCCGACCAGTGCGAGGCCGCGACAGCAGCCGGCACAATCGCAGCACCC
>Ga0187819_10001489_pt1 | contig 12113 bp, 14 predicted proteins | sample NC_wetland_sal_i_15_FD_132411 | JGI IMG/M metagenome (GOLD analysis project Ga0187819, IMG submission 132411) | Wetland sediment microbial communities from Neuse River Estuary, North Carolina, USA - SO4_4 | ecosystem: Environmental > Aquatic > Freshwater > Wetlands > Sediment | place: USA... | reverse complement strand
TTGGACGAGAACTGATTGGCTGGCTGCGGCGGTGCAGGGGCGACGGCAGGCGGCGGCTGTGGCGGGATCGTCTGCGCCGCTGCGGTCCCGATGTGAAGTGCCGCGGCGAGCACTGCCGAGACAGCAGCCGACAGCACCGCCGGAGCAGCGCGAGGTCCTCGAGTGAAATTCATAGCGAAGTTCCCTGGAGCTTGATCCCTTGGTGCTTGATCCCTTGGTGCTTGATCCCTTGGGGTCTGACCCCTTGGGGCTTGAGCACAGGCCGAATCGAACGCCGCATCGTCACGAATCAGCGCAGCCTTGGCGGAAACTATGACGGTAGCGCGGCCAAAACGGAAGGATTTGCCGAAGCCGGCTCGGCGGGCCGCCAGCGGGCCACAGCCGCTCGCCAAGGCAGCCGCTCACCAAGCCAGCCGCTCGCCAAGCTTGGCCACTGATCGCCCTTTGATCACCCTTGGCGTGGGTCGCCACGGGCGATGAAGTCGGGGATCAAGCGCTTGGGCGTGCCATAGACCAGCGGCGAGCCATCGGCAGCCCTGACGTCTCCGCCTGCGGCCAGCACAAGGGCATGCCCCGCCGCAACGTCCCAATCGTGCGTCGGCGCCAAGCGCGGATAGAGGTCGGCACTTCCTTCGGCGATGCGGCAAAATTTGATTGATGAGCCACAGGTTACCGACGATGCCTGCGCCACACCGGCAAGATAGGCCTTGGTGTCTGGGTCGAGATGCGAGCGGCTAATCATGATCACGGGGCGCGCCGAACGCGGCCGGGTACGGATCGCAGTCCGCCCGCTTTGGTCCGCGAGCGCCATACGCTCGGCGCCGCGGCCGACGATCCCACGCCAAGCCAAATCGAAGGCAGGTGCCGCGATAATGCCGATGAGCGGAGTACCGAGATTGATCAGTGCGATATTGACGGTGAATTCGTCACGTCCGGCAATAAAATCTCGGGTCCCGTCGAGCGGATCGACCAGGAAATAAGTCTCGCCTTGAGGTGTTTCCGCGTGCGCCTGATCTTCCGCCGACCGTTCTTCCGAGACGATCGGGATATCAGGCGCAAGGCATTTAAGATCCTGCAGAATGACCGCTTCCGCGGCTTGATCCGCCGCCGTTACGGGAGAGCCATCGGCCTTGTGGCGCAGCGAAGCTGTGCCGCATTGTCGAATGGCCGCCGCCGCGCGGGCGGTAATCGCCGTCAACTCCTCCATGAGCGCGGCACATGCGTTAGTGTCGAAGACAACCACAGCGGATTCCTTGGCTTTTTCCCGGGATTTTGCACCGCACGCAACGGCGTGCTGGGCGTTGCAGGCGAGGCAATTTAGCACGCTCTACGCCGGCGCTGTATGCCAGCCCTCTATGCCATGGCACGATTGCCGAATCACATGCGCTATGACACCCACGGCAAGATTCCCGCTGTCCCGAGATCTCCATGTCAGATCGCATGACCGCTCCCCCGACCATCGGCGCCCTCGACCTCGCTGCGCTCCTTTGCTCGCGCCTGTGCCACGACCTGATCAGCCCGGTCGGCGCAATCATCAATGGCTTAGAGGTGATGGAGGAAGATAAGGATGAAGAAACCAAGACCTTTGCGCTCGACCTGATTAAAAAGAGCGCCGGCCAAGCCTCTGCCAAGCTTCAATTTTACCGTTTGGCCTTTGGCGCCTCCGGATCCGCAGGCGCGCAAATCGAGCTTGGCGATGCAGAGAAAGCCGCCCGCGGACTTCTTGAGGACGGTAAGGCTACGCTGGTCTGGAATTTGCCGCGTGCGCTCGTCGCCAAGAACCGGGTCAAACTTCTCCTCAACATGCTTCTGGTCGCGAGCGGCGCTATCCCGCGCGGCGGAACCCTGACCGCCGATCCGACCGGCGAGGGCTATCAGGTCACTGCGCGCGGGCTCAATGCCCGTTTGGCGCCCGCCACTGCCGATCTCCTGGCCGGCACCCCGGCCGAGCCGGTTAACGCCCATGCCATCCAGCCGTTCTATTCCGGCATATTGGCTCGCGATTGCGGCCTCGAAATCTCAGCCAGGCTTGACGGTGATGCGGTCGTCGTAACCGCCTGTTGACGAAAAACGGGACCTTTTCCTGGCCTGACTCGCCTATTTCGCAACCGAAATTAAACGCTTTGGCAAGAGACTCCCGCGTCTTTTGAGGGGCGTTCGTGGACGCAAGGGATTTTAGGGCCGCTAGACCCCAGGTGGTCGGCGGCGCGAGGCGTTCATGGATGAGTTGTTGCGTGAATTTCTGACCGAGACGGTCGAAAGCCTCGATCACGTCGACGCACAATTGGTGCGCTTTGAGCGAGAGCCAAATAACGGCCAGGTTCTCAGCAACATTTTTCGACTTGTTCACACCATCAAAGGAACGTGCGGCTTTCTTGGACTGCCGCGGCTCGAGGCGCTCACTCACGCCGCCGAAACGCTGATGGGCAAATTTCGGGACGGCATGGCCGTCACCGGAGAAGCAGTATCCCTCATACTGGCCGCCATTGATCGCATCAAAACAATCCTCGATGGACTGGAGAAGCTACAGCGCGAACCTCCCGGCGACGATGCAGACCTGATCGGCCAGCTCAACCGCGCGGCTGCCCGCGCGCAGGACATAAATCCTCGATGGCAGGATGATGGGTCAGCCGCTTCAGAGCGGCCTTCCGACGAAGTCGCTGCCGAAAGCGCCCATGCGGTCGCTCTGCGCAACTTCGCTGAATCTGGCGAAGGAGCTGGCGGTGTTGCGAGCCAGTCGATCCGCGTGAATATCGACACACTCGACCAGCTCATGATCATGGTTTCCGAGCTCGTTCTCACGCGCAATCAGCTCCTCGAAGTTCTCCGCCGGCACGACGATTCCGAGTTCAACGTGCCGCTGCAGCGCTTGTCGAGCGTCACGACCCAAGTCCAGCAGGAGGTGATGAAGACGCGCATGCAGCCGATCGGGAATGCGTGGCAGAAGCTGCCGCGCATCGTGCGTGATCTCTCGGCTGATCTTGGCAAAGACATCGGGCTAGAGATGGTCGGAGCCGATACCGAACTTGATCGTCAAGTCCTCGATTTGGTCAAGGATCCGCTCACCCATCTGGTGCGCAATTGTGCCGACCACGGCATCGAGGATCCGGACGAGCGAAGCGCCGCGGGCAAGCCGCGTCGAGGCGCAATACGGCTGACCGCTTCTCGACAGGGCGGTTACGTCGTGATCGAGATCGCAGACGATGGCCGCGGCCTCGACGCGGCGCGCATCAAGGCCAAAGGGCTCGAGGCGGGTCTTATCAGCGAAACCGATATGTCGGCGAAATCTCAGGCCGAGATCAACAATCTCATTTTCGCTCCAGGTTTTTCGACCGCCTTGGAGGTCACCAGCATTTCCGGCCGCGGCGTCGGGATGGATATTGTGCGCAGCAATATCGAGCAGATTGGCGGCACCGTCGATGTGAAGTCGTCTCCTGGCAGCGGAACGAGCTTCGTTATCAAAATTCCGCTGACGCTTGCCATCGTCGCCGCTCTGATCGTCGAGATAGCCGGTGAACGTTTCGCGTTTCCACAGCTGTCAGTCCTCGAGCTTGTTCGCGTTGGCAGCCAGCGCCGGATTGAACGGATCAAGTCCGCTCCCGTGCTCAGGCATCGTCAGAAACTATTGCCGCTTGTCGATGTCCAAAAGGCGCTTCAATTGGGCACTGGCGATGCCACGAACGGGTTCGTGGTCGTCACTCAAGCGGGCGGTCAGATTTTCGGGGCCGTCGTCGACAATGTCTTTCACACCGAGGAGATCGTCATCAAGCCGATGTCGTCGAAGCTGCGGCATATCGCAATATTCTCGGGCATGACCATTCTCGGCGACGGTTCCGTCATCATGGTCATGGACCCCAATGTTCTTGCGCAATCGCTCGGTCGCGCCGCGCCGTCGCGAAGCGAAGCCTCGACCGACACTGCCGAGCGCGAACCCAGCCCACGACCAGACGCCGTCTCGTTTTTAATTTTTCGCGCGGCGGCGGACCGGCCAAAAGCAGTGCCACTGTCGCTCGTGAGCCGGATCGAAGAGATCGATTGCCGAAACATCGAGAGCACCGATGGACGATACATCGTGAAATACCGCGACAAGTTGATGCCGCTCCTCAGCTTCGACATGCAGGTACGGATCAAAAAGGAAGGCGCGCAGCCTATTCTCGTGTTTTCGGAACAGGGCCGCTCGATTGGGCTCCTCATTGACGAGATCGTCGACATCGCCGAAGAAAAGCTCGATGTCAAAATAGCGGGCGATCGACCTGGCATACTCGGCTATGCGCTCATTAGAGGCATCATCACCGAAATCATCGACGTTGGTTTTTTCCTGGCAGGTAGCGGCTCTCTCGGTCGCGCGGCGTGAACGCTGGGTGAGATCGACAAATGACCGATTACGTTACTTTTACAACAGCGGGTCAGCTGTTTGGGCTGCCGATCGAGCAGGTTCAGGACGTTTTCACGCTGGCAAACATAACGCGCGTACCGCTGGCGGGCAGTGAAATCGCGGGCGTGCTCAATCTGCGTGGTCGCATCGTCACAGTGATCGATCTGGCAAATCGGCTTCAGCTTGGCGTGCCGAGGGACGCCACCGCGCATATGGTCATCGGGATTGAGCGGGGAGCGGAATCGTTTGGCATCCTGGTGGACCGCGTCGGCGAAGTGCTGAGCCTGGCAGACGGCGATCGCGAGCCGGCCCCGATTAATCTCGACCGTACATTGGACGCTACGGCAACCGGGGTATTTCGCCTCGACGAGAAGATACTTGTCGCGCTTGACGCCGATCGCATGCTGGATTTCGGCAGTTCGCGATCGAATGCCACGCAGTGAGACAGACAAATGCAGAAGCGCTCTTTCGAACCGTCCGAGCGCGCTGACAGAGTGAGGACAGCATGAAGACGTGTCTGATCGTTGATGACTCCGGCATCATCCGCAAGGTGGCGCGCCGAATCCTGGAAAGCCTCGAGTTTCAGATTCTCGAAGCCGAGAACGGCGAGCAAGCGTTCGAAACCTGTCAGCGCGAATTGCCCGACGCGATTTTGCTCGATTGGAATATGCCGAAAATGGACGGCTATGATTTCCTGCGCGCGTTACGGCGCCTTCCCGGCGGTGAGCGGCCTAAAGTCGTTTTTTGCACCACTGAGAATGATGTTGCGCATATTGCTCGTGCGCTCCAGGCCGGAGCGAACGAATACATCATGAAGCCATTCGACAAGGATATCGTCGAAGAAAAATTCCAAGAGATAGGTCTGATTTGATGCCGCGTTCGGTTAACTTGTGCGCGGTCTTTGGTCGTGAACGATCGCGCCTTGATTCGAGACTTAGGTCGTGACGCCGCTTGACTACGATTTTCTCCGGCAAGCCCTGAAACAACGCTCGGGCCTCGCGCTGGGTGCTGACAAGCACTATTTCCTGGAAAGTCGTCTCCTCCCGCTCGCCCGACAAGCAGGGCTTGGCGGCGTGGGTGACCTGGTGCTGGCGCTCAAAACCGGCCGCGACGCTGCGCTCATGGCCGCGGTGGTCGAAGCGATGACGACCAATGAGTCGTTCTTTTTTCGCGACAAGACGCCATTCGACCATTTCCGTCGCCTCATCATGCCGGCATTGCTGGCCGCGCGGCGCCAATCGCGGGCGATCCGCATCTGGTGCGCGGCTGCGGCAAGCGGTCAAGAACCTTATTCAATCGCCATATGTCTTCGGGAAATGGCGAGCGCGATCGCCGGTTGGCGCATCGAAATACTGGCGACCGATCTCTCAGGCGCTGTGCTCGATCGCGCGCGGCAGGGGCTCTACAGCCAATTCGAAGTACAGCGCGGGCTGCCGATTAAGCTGCTCGTCAAATATTTCACGCCAGTCGGCGAGCAGTGGCAGATCGCTCCGGAAGTGCGCGCCATGGTCAAATATCGCCCCTTCAATCTTCTTGCGGATTTTGCGTCGCTTGGAACCTTCGACGTGATCTTCTGCCGGAACGTTCTGATCTATTTCGATCAGGACACGAAAAGTGACATGCTTCGCCGCCTGGCCGAAGCGCTATCGAGCGATGGTTATCTTGTCCTCGGTGCGGCGGAAACCGCGATAGGCTTGTCCGATCGCTTCAAAATGGTGAGCGATAAACCGGGCCTTTATACGGTCAATACGATCAGCCCGCACCTTCTGGCGCAGCCAAGGACGACGCACCCGCGGCCACGCCTAATTGCGATCAATGGCGGCCGATAGAACGGACCTCCACAAGCAAAAACCCCGGCCGACGGCCGGGGTTTCGAAATTCCAAGGAAGAATTCAGGCTGGGATTCTTGCCTCTTCTTCCAATGGCTCCCGCAGCACGTAGCCGCGGCCCCACACGGTCTCGATGTAATTCTTGCCGCTGGAGGCGTTGGCGAGCTTTTTCCGGAGCTTGCAGATGAACACATCGATGATCTTCAATTCCGGCTCGTCCATGCCGCCGTAGAGGTGATTGAGGAACATTTCCTTCGTCAGTGTCGTGCCTTTGCGCAGGCTCAGGAGCTCCAGCATCTGATACTCCTTGCCCGTGAGGTGCACCCGCGCGGCGCTGACCTCGACCGTCTTGGTGTCGAGGTTGACCACGAGATCGCCGGTCTGGATGACGGATTGCGCGTGACCTTTCGAGCGGCGCACGATCGCGTGTATCCGCGCCACCAATTCGTCCTTGTGGAACGGCTTGGTCATGTAGTCGTCAGCGCCGAAGCCAAGCCCCCTGACCTTATCCTCGATCCCGGCGAGGCCGGAGAGGATCAGGATCGGGGTTTTCACCTTCGATACGCGCAGGCTGCGAAGCACCTCGAAGCCAGACATATCGGGCAGATTCAGGTCCAGGAGGATGATGTCGTAGTCGTAGATTTTCCCGAGATCGATGCCTTCTTCTCCAAGATCCGTCGTGTAGACGTTGAAGCTCTCGGATTTGAGCATCAATTCGATCGATTGCGCGGTGGCGCTATCGTCTTCGATCAGCAGAACGCGCATGCCGGTCCCCTTCTTCGCCGCACGGGCTCAAGCTCGGCGCGCCGCGGCGGCGGCCCCTGGAAAACGCCAAAGACAAACTGATTCGGGACACTAACGAACGTATGGTTAACAAAACATGATTCTGTCGCGCAAGTGTCCTGTAGGCATACCTGCTGAACATCCCTCAAACTCTTGCTAACTAGTGGTTTTTTGGCCACGATTTCGTTCATGTGTTGGATTAAGCCTCGACGTTAACCGATTCATCCGACTCGCCGTCCGACCCGCGTCCAGATGCAGAGCGAGCGGGCCCGGTCCTAAGGACGATTGGGACAATGATTAACGTTGCGGGTAAACAAGCCATTAAGAATGGCGAGCTCCCGGTAACCAATTCTTTTCCAGAAAAGGGCTCGGGGTGCGCTGCAAGTCGGCTGCAAGTCGGCTGCAAGTCGGCTGCAAGTCGCCTGCAAGTCCGCTGGGTCGCGGCAAGTACGGGCTCGGTGAGGGCCAAATACAGCCCGCTTAGGGGCTCCCAGGGCAGAAAAATGAACATTGAGGGCAGCGGCGGCTATGGCGGAAACCGAACGCTAACGTTATCGCGCCACAATCCCTGCCATCGCGGGCGCCGTGTCTTCCGCTCCTCGCCTGGTTGCGAGGCCGAGCGGGGCGGGGCCGCCCGTTCCGTGGCTTCGGGGGAGTAACAGTCGATGAAGTCCCGTGAGACGCTAGTTCGACTCAAGAAGTTTCAGGTCGATGAGAAGCGGCGCAAGGTCGCGCAAATCGAAACGATGATTGCCGAATTCGATCGTGTTGCCGGCGAGCTCGAGCGTGAAATCCGGATTGAGCAGGATCGCGCAGGCATACACGATCCGGCGCATTTCGCTTATCCGACCTATGCCAAGGCGGCGATTGCACGCCGGGAAAATCTCAAGCGATCAGTCGACGAGCTGCGTATCCAGCTTGAGGACGCAAAATCGGCGCTCGGAGAGGCGTTTGACGACCTAAAGAAGGTCGAATTGCTCGATGTGCGCGATCAAATGCGCGAGCGGGAAACCGACGCCGCCTCTGAACCGCCTGAGTTGCACGAGGCCGGTCTCCTGCGCGCGCGGGTATAGCACCGGCTTTTTTATCGCAAGACGTAGCTTTCGGATAAGCAGCACTTCGGGGGGCGCATCTACCGCGCAAACTCGACGGTCTGCACGCATCCTCGGCGACGGCCGGGTAGGCGAAAACGGCCTGCTTTCGCTCTCGACGAAACCCCCTTTCCACGGCGATAATATTCGCTGGGGATGACGCACGCCGCTCGCGCGGCAACTTTGTTCTGACGGGCCGGGTTGGCGCCGGTCCGGCCTGATCGGTGGGGGAGACTGAGGCCCAATTCCCGGGTCCGGGGCGATCATGTTGATGCAGACCGAGCTCGTTTGGCTGCTGGGCGCCGTCGCCAGGGGCGACGAGGCTGCATTCGAGCGTCTTTACGGCGCCACCCGGGCGAAGCTCTATGGGGTGCTGCTTCGCATCCTGGGAAAGCCTGTATTGGCCGAAGAGGTGATGGAGGAAACCTACCTCAAGGTGTGGAAAATGGCGGATCAGTTCGATCCGGCAACGGCCAGTCCGATTACCTGGATGGTCGCTATGGCGCGCAATCGCGCCATAGACATCGTGCGCAAGCGGGGAGACGTCTCGATCGATGAAGAGCCCGAGGCGCCCGAACCCACCGCCGAGACCCCCGCGCCGCTGGCGCGGCGCGAGATGACGGCGGAGCTCAAACGCCTGCTCTCCTGCCTCGGTCGGCTCGACCCGGAAAAGCAGCGGATCGTGCTGCTGGCCTATTACAGCGGCTGGAGCCGCGATCATCTGGCGAGCAAACTCGACATTCCGGTGAACACGATCAAGACGTGGCTTCGCCGCAGTCTGCTCGAAATTCGCGAGTGTATGGGAGCATGAGCCGAAACGCGCGGGCGTGACCTCATGTTCTCTGGACAAAAGTCAGTCGAGGCAGCGATGTACGATGATGACCACGATGCTCTTGCCGCCGAATACGTTCTAGGCACGCTGTCGGCGGAGGAGCGCGACCAGGCGGAGGCGCTGCTGGCGCGGGACGCCGGGTTCGCTGAGACTGTGCGGCTATGGGAGCACCGTCTCGGTGAGCTCAACGTGATGGTCGAGGCCGTCGAGCCGCCACCAGATCTGTGGGAGCGGATCAAGACCGGGATCGATGGCGCCGAACGGCGGACCCAAGCAGCCTCCGAGACGGTCGAGCTCGCTGGCGCGCAATCCGAGCCGGCCGATGCGGCCGTGTCCGCGGCCAGCCCGCAGATCGACGCAAACGCCGAGCCGAGCTTCCAAACCGTGCCAGATTTGCTCTCCGACAGAGCGCCAAGTTCCGAGGACTCGAAGACGGCTGGCCTTGCGTCGACGCTGTCGCCTTCGGAGTCGGCGGCTGAACCTGACGATCGGCCACCGAGATCAACCGCTCCCCAAACCACAACCGGAACGGAAACCGCGCCCCCAGATCAGAATGTCGGGCGCTGGCGCAGTCTCGCCATCGGCGCGAGCGTGATCGTGGTGCTGCTCGCAGCCTATATTGCCATCGCTCACCTCGCGCCCGGGCTCATTCCCATTGGCCGACAGTCGCAGATCACAGCCAGCGCGCCGAAGCCTGCAGCCGTTCCGCAGCTCGTGGCAGTGTTGCAGCAGGATCCAACGGCACCGGCTTTTCTGGTCATGCTGGATTCGCAGCAGCGGACCATCACCATACGCAGGCTGACGGCGGCGCCAGACAGCGGTCGCAGTTACGAATTGTGGCTCAATTCAAATAAATTACCGAACCCGGCATCTCTCGGGCCGGTCGGCAATAGCGAGGTTACGACCCGCTCGATTCCCCAGAATATCGATGTCGAGACGATGCGAAGCGCAACCTATTCGGTCTCGCTTGAGCCAGGGAGCGGCTCGGCAACGGGCGCGCCAACCGGCCCGATGCTGTTTAAAGGCCGAATGATTGAGGCAGTGCCAGGATCATCGGGGTGAGCGGGCCGGTCTCGATCGCACCATGGCGCGCTATCGGATGGCAGGGATATTCCCACTCAAGCTTGTTGGCCGACCGGCTTTGACCAGGGCTGCCGTGCCGAGGTCGATATTGCTGCTGACATGGGCAAAAATGCCGATCGCTGCGACCACCAATGCGCAAATTAAGGCGATCACCACGATTTTCAGGTGCGTGGCGCGATCAGCGCCGTACATCGAATGATTCATGCCATCCTCGCTTGCCACACGGCGGCGGGTGGATTGACCTCAACTTGGCCCGACATAATCACCGAATCCCCGTGGCCAAATGCGTATTCACCCGAGCTTGAAGTCTCGTGATAACGATTGATCGGGGAGGCTGTTCCCTTACTAAAGCGAAGGCCGGGCTATCGAAATGATCCGAAATCGCAGCGCAATAGCGCGGCTTTATCCAATTGCCTCGCAGGCCGCGTGCGGGCTCGTAGTCGCATGTGCTTTGGGCGATTCGCCAGTATTGGCGGATGGGATCGAGCCGGGCCTATGGCAGGTGATCAGCAGGACCCAGACCGGCGGTGTGATCGGGCTACCGCACGAGTCCTCGAAATGCCTCACGCCCCAGGACGTCGCCGACCTCGCCACCACCTTTTCGCCGCTATCCCGCACCGTCAATTCGACATGCGCCCCGATCGAACGCAGCTTGAGCGGTTCGCGCCTGACTTGGCGACTGACTTGCAAGGGGCAGCTCGATATGGAGCTGATCGGCGAATTCAACTTCGACAGCCCACGGCACTATACGGCTACCGTGCAGAGCAAAGCGGCCATGGCCGGCATGCCGATGGTCGACTCGCAGGAAAATATCGAAGCGCGCTGGCTGTCAGCCTGTCCGCAGTAGCGGGCGTGCTCACCACTTAGCCAGGTTGAGCGCAGTCGCCTTGGCGGCACCGCTTAGCTCATCGGCCAGCTTGCGGTCGTCGATCGAGCGCGACAGAACCATGCCGCCTACACAAAGCGCAGCGATAGCGAGTGCATTCGCGCGCCGCGCCTCGGTATTGCCGTTCGCAGCCCGCTCGAACGACTGAATCATCAATTTAAGCGTAGCCTCGAATGCCTGCCTGACCGCCCGATCGGTGCGCGAAATGTCGTTGGGCAGGCCGATCATCGGGAAGGTGTCCGCGGTCGTGTCCTGATCTGCCTCGGACAAATAGTCGTGCACGATCTTATCGGCGCGGGTTCGCTCGGACCCGCTGACTTTTGGATTCTCGCGGTCTTCGTGGACGACGCGCGCAACCGATTGCGCGTACAGATCGCTCTTCGACGAGAAATAGCAATAAAAGCTTCCGCGAGTCAGTCCGGCCTCGGCCATCACATCGTCAATCGACACGGCGTTAAAGCCGTGGCGGTTGAACAACCGGCCGGCGCTCTGAAGGACTAGATTGCGAATTCTATTGTGATGCTTACGTGAAGGCGGCATTGACGGTTTTGGCCTTGTCAGGCCTGCGGTCCACTGCATTTGGGCGGTCCTTGCGTAACGCTCGCTTGAACACCCGGCAACTATTCTTATTCCTCAGCAGTATTCTGCGTTGAAGACGGTTGTCGCTGATTGTCTTTTAGAAAGCATTGATGATCAACAACATGATGTCCGTTTTGCAATGAAGACAAATCACCCTTGTTGATGAAAAACCGCTTCAGAACTGATTTGCCCTCCGCTGCTGACAGACGATCAATGGCATGGGGTTGAGTTACGAGGCATTGTAGATGAACATTACTCATCTGAAATCCACTAGGCGAAGAGCCATGCCAAAACTCTGGCCGGTGATCCCTCTGATGTGCGCGCTAGCCGCGACCGTAGCGCCAGCGAACGCGTCGCAGCCCGCGGCAATGCTCATCGATGCGGAAACTGTCGTTCCAGGCTTGGTCGCCGACATCCGCTATGCAGGCTCTCACAATTTTGTCGGTCGGTCGATCGACGGTTACCGCGCGCCGCGTTGTTTGCTCACCCAGCCCGCTGCAAACGCACTGGCCGAAGTTGCGCGCGATCTCGCGACTCGCGGCCTGGTAATCAAGGTGTTCGATTGCTATCGGCCAGCGCGCGCGGTTGCCGATTTCGTGCGCTGGGCCCGCGATCCGAGAGACCATGCGGCCAAAGCGGAGTTTTATCCTGACGT
>Ga0187819_10001487_pt1 | contig 12124 bp, 8 predicted proteins | sample NC_wetland_sal_i_15_FD_132411 | JGI IMG/M metagenome (GOLD analysis project Ga0187819, IMG submission 132411) | Wetland sediment microbial communities from Neuse River Estuary, North Carolina, USA - SO4_4 | ecosystem: Environmental > Aquatic > Freshwater > Wetlands > Sediment | place: USA: North... | reverse complement strand
GTTGCCCTCGCTGCGGTTGCGGTCTGGTTTCGGCTTTGGGAACCATTTCCGCACATCAGCGTAATTGGCGTCGCCGCTGCCCTGATCGGTGGATATCCCATTTTCAAGGAAGCTTTCGAGAACATCGTCGAACGAAAGATGACGATGGAACTCTCGATGACGATTGCTCTTCTTTCGGCGCTAGCCATCGGGGAGTTTTTCACCGCGCTGGTGATCACGGGCTTCGTCCTTGCCGCCGAAGTGTTGGAGGGCCTTACCGTGGGGCGAGGCCGGCGCGCGATCCAAAATCTTCTAGATTTTCTTCCTAGAACTGTCGCGGTCCGGCGTGGTGTTGACGTGCTGGAAATACCGTCTGACCGGGTTCAAGCCGATGACACGGTTATTGTGAAACCGGGCGGGCACATCCCGGTGGACGGTGTCGTGCTTGGCGGACGTTCGTTTGTGGAACAAGCGGCGATTACCGGCGAGGCCATGCCGGTGGAGAAGGCGCCCGGAGACATGGTCTATGCCGGCACCATCAATCAATCGGGAGCTTTGGAAATCGGGGCCCAAAAACTGGGTCGCGACACTACGTTTGGAAGAATCATTGAAGCCGTCGAACGGGCCGAGAAGTCACGGGCTCCCATTCAGAAAACCGCTGATCGCCTAGCGGGCTACCTCGTGTATTTTGCCCTCGGGGCGGCAGTTCTAACCTTCCTCATTACGCACAATATCAGGTCGACTATTTCGGTCATCATCGTTGCCGGAGCATGCGGCATTGCGGCTGGAACTCCTCTGGCAATTCTCGGGGCAATCGGCCGGGCGGCGCATCATGGAGCCATTATTAAGGGGGGATTGTACCTGGAAGCGCTGGCCGCTGTGGACACGGTGCTTCTGGACAAGACGGGTACGCTAACTTTCGGTACCCCGCAGATCCGGGAGGTCGTTTCCGCCAATGGCTTTGGGGAGCAACAGATTATGGCCGCTGCCAGTATTGCGGAGCGTAAGTCTGAACACCCACTGGCCAAGGCAGTTGTGACACGGGCAATAGAACTGGGCGTTCCTCTCGTGGAGCCGGAAGCGTTCTCCTACAGGCCCGGAAGGGGAGTCAGGGTGAGCTATCGAGGTGAGGAGATCCTTGTGGGTAGTTTAGCGCTCCTAGCGGAACACGGCATGACGAGGGGTTTGCCCAAACCTCGTAACGGCATGGACGGGGCGTCGGAAATCTACGTCGCTCGCGGCGGGCAAGTTCTTGGCAGCATCCGAATTGCGGATGTTTTGCGGCCGGAAGCCAAAAATGCGGTTGAGGCAATGCGACAGATGGGTTTAAGAACTGTTCTGTTGAGTGGAGACACGCAAGGTGCGACTTCGTCGGTTGGCCGCGATCTCGGTGTGGACGAAGCGGTGGGAGGACTGCTGCCGGAGCAAAAAGCTAAGTGGGTGACTGAGCTGCGCAGCCAAGGGTGTAAAGTCGCGATGATCGGAGACGGCATCAACGACGCTCCCGCTCTGGTGGAAGCCAACGTTGGAATTGCAATGGGATCGGGAACTGATGTGGCCCGGGAGACCGCGGACGTGATCTTAATCGGAAGCAATCTGTCCAAGCTTGTTGAGACCTTGCGGCTAGCGCGGCATTGTCGCGGGATCATCATGCAGAATTTCGTTGGTACGCTAGTCGTGGACAGCGTAGGAGTTGGTATGGCAGCGGTTGGCCTGCTGAATCCCATGATCGCGGCCTTTATTCACATTGCTTCGGAATTGGCCTTCATTCTGAACTCCACGAGATTGTTGCCGCGGCCTTCTGAAGTCGGGCAATGACGCCTGATCCCTGGCTTCCTTCGTATAAACTCGGCGACACCCCGAGCGTACCGGTCGCTCCCGCACTTCACGTTCCTATTGCAGTTTCGCGTATTCCGCCTTGGCTTCGTGGAGGAGGGGGACGTCGGGATCGGCGTCTTTCCAGGCGGCTAGGAAGTCTTGATAGGCGATGCGAGCCTTGGGAATGTCGCCTTGCTTCTGAAACAGCCGGCCCAACTCCAGCTGAGCGACTGGGAACACAATGTCGGGGTAGACGTGGGATTTGAAGTCCAGAACCTTCTGAAAGTCCTGTTGCGCTTCGGCGTAACGTCCTGCCTGCTCATAGGCCAGGCCTCGGGCGTAGAAAACGTCGGCATGGGCGCGCGCGTACAGGGCCGCGGTATTAAGGAAGTCAATGGCCTTTGCCGGGTCACCTTTGGCGGGATTCGCGGGGCGCAGGGCGGCGACGGCGCGAATCATCGGCACGGTCACATTCACTGCCATGCTGTCGTTCGGATGGGCCCGCTGGATTTCGTCGGCCAATGCGAGCGCCTTCTGATCCTGGCGCAGTATGGCGAACATCGTGGCAGCATTCCCCATCACAGAAACAGTTCGGGATAAACGGAGGGCCTCACTGGCCTCGCTATCGGCTTGGGCGGGATTGCCCACCACGGCTTCGAAGACGGCGAGTCGCGCCTCGACGTCGGCTCGGCCTTGCAGGTGCAGGCGCTCCAGCGCGTCTTCGGCCTGACGCGCGAATTCCCGCGCCTTGCGTACTTGTCCCCGGGAGGCGGCTATGCCCGCGCGGAATGCGAGAACGTTTGCCTCTCCGTCGGGAGTCGTGGAGGCAATTTGTAGTTCCTTCTCCATGTCGGATTCTTTGCTTTCACACCAGTCCAACAGAGCCAGCCCCAGATGGAAGCCCGCGGCCGATGCTTTGTGCTGGAGTGCAGCGTTGAGGGTGGCGCGTGCTTCCTCGATCCGGTTCAGTCCTGCGTAAGCTGACGCGGTATTCTCATAACCGCTCGCCATGTCGGGGTCGAGCTCCACGGAGCGCTTCGCGTTCTCCAAGGCGTTGTCGAATTGTCCCAGCTGGTTATAGATCGCCGCCAGATTGTTGAACGGAATGGAATCCCGTGGATAGGTTTGGCGATAGAGTTCGTAGGCGGTAATGCCTTTGTCGAGTTGGCCGCTGTCAGCGTAATAGTGGGAGGTGATGTAGAGCTTTTCACGCTCGCTGGCACGATCGCGAAGCTCGAAAGCCTTCTGCCGGTTTTGCTCCGACAGTTGGGTCTGGTCCAAGTTGCTGTAGACCGTGCCCAGACGGGCATAGGCCATGGCGAAATTGGGATCGAGCTCGATGGCGTGCTGGTAGTTGGGAATCGCACCCAGTTCGTCACCCACGTTGTGCTTGCTGTCACCCAAGCTGAACGCCTTCAGCGCGTCGAGCGAGGACGTGGTGGCCTGGGAAAGAGACATGTCGTATTTCTGCACCATGGCCAGCGACTCGCCGAGTTGACCGCGCAATTTGGTGGCGGCGCTATGCAACGCATTGAGCACATCTTCTTTTCGCTCAGCCTGAGCCTGCTGACGTCCGAGGGAATCCCCGGAAGCAACATTGGTTGCTTCCAGGCTGATGACGTACTGGCCTCCAACGCTATCAATGCTGCCGTTGAGCATGGCCTTGATGCCGTCGCGCTGGCAGATTTCACGTCCGACGTCGCTGGTGATGCGGTCGCTAGGACTGCGGCCCATGAACTGCAAAGTCTGGCGGATTTTCTGTTCGGGGAAGACGTTCAAATATGGGGATTGCCCGAGATCGACGGCCAAGGCTTTCTTGAGCGTGCCATCGAAAACGGGATCAGCGGTGGTGTTTACGAAATCGGCAATCAGTATCGAATCTTTTTCGGTGAGCGCCTGGCCACGCTTGAGAGACACAAAGCCGATGCCGGCTGCGACGAGCGCGACGATGAGGACCGGGATCAGCCAGCCGGGCAGCCTGCGACGGAGTTGATGAACCGACGAACTGGAAGCTTTCGCGGCCAGGATCGTGCCCGACTCGGAATCTCGTTTGAGGCGCTTCAAGTCAGAGCGCACCTCGGCCGCACTCTGGTAGCGCAGGTCGCGGTCCTTTTCGAGCAGCTTGTTCAGAATTTCTTCAAACTGCGGAGGCAAGTCGGGGTTCAGGCGAAGCGGCGGCGTCGGGGGACGATTCAAAATGGCGTCGAAAATAACGGCGGAGGTGTCTCCTCGAAAAGGAATGGCACCGGTGGCCATCTCGTAGAGCACGGCGCCAAAAGAGAACAGATCCGTCCGAGCATCGAGATCCTTGCCGCGCGCCTGCTCCGGCGACATGTAGGCGACGGTGCCGACGGTTGATCCCGGGCTGGTCAGGAAGGGCTCGTCGACGGTCGCCGCGGAATCGATGGTGACGGCGGACAGAAGGGAAAGCTTGGCGGTGCGCTTAGCCAATCCGAAATCGAGAACTTTGGCCTGGTTGCGGGTGGTGACGAAAATGTTGGCCGGCTTGATGTCCCGGTGGATGATTCCTTTGGCATGGGCGGCGTCGAGAGCGTCGGCGATCTGCGTGCCGAGATTGAGCAGTTGCTCAAGCTCCATTGGGTGACCGTGAATTCGGGTTTTAAGCGTCTCGCCTTCCAGCAACTCCATGGCGATGAAGTGGCGCCCGCCGTCTTCGCCCACCTCGTAGATGGTGCAGATATTCGGGTGATTCAGGGCGGAGGCGGCACGGGCCTCGCGCTGAAAACGGTCGAGGGCGAGCGGATCTTTTTCCGTCTCGGGGGGCAGGAACTTGAGTGCGACACGGCGTCCCAGGTTGAGGTCCTCGGCTTCGTACACCACACCCATCCCTCCACCACCCAACTGTGAGAGAACGCGGTAGTGCGAGAAGGTCTGGCCAATCATTCCGGGGAACACTCCTGGGAGAAAGTTACTCATGTTAGGCCGGCAGCTTCGGGCAAGTCAAACCGGGGTCTCTTCCTCTTATACGATACGGCGCGTGGCGAAGTTCAGGAGTCCGCCGATGCAGTGGCTCACCCTTTGCTTTCTTTAGCTTAGGAGCTGTAAGTTGCCCGGTTGAGGGCTCGGCAGGGACAAAAAGTCACTGTTCCTCAGGTTACGGAAGTGTGCCTCCGATTATCCGAATGCTTTCCCGTCCGTCCGGTGCCTGCTATCTAATGAGTGTTCCCTCATTTTTGGTGCTGGGAATTGCAAACCCGGCTGCCCTGGGAGGAGTTTGCCAGAAGTGAAAGCTCACCCGCAATCCTGGAAGGACATGAGCGCGGCGCCCCGTTTCTTTGTCGCCGTGGTCGTGCTCTGCGGGATGGCCGTCCTGACCTATAGCGTCTTGCACGGCAGCAGTGAAAATCCGCTCAAGTTTCTGTGTTATCTGGTGATCGCGCTAGCGGCTTCTCGGCTCAAGGTGAATCTTCCCGGCATCGCCGGGACGATGTCAGCGAATTTTCTTTTCCTGCTGCTGGGGGTGTTGGAACTGAGCTTGTCGGAAGCCATGGCACTGGGCTGCGCCGCGGTCGTGGTGCAGTGCCTGGGCGATCGTCCGATCCCGCTCCAGGTGGCGTTCAACGTGTGCTCGACCGCCCTGGCCATCGCGGTGACGTTCGCCACCTATCACTATTCCTTATCGCATTATGCGATGGGGAATCCCACTACCTTGCTGTTTCTGGCGACCTGCGTTTACTTCGTGGCCAACACCGTACCACTGGCCTCCGTGATGTCGTTGAGCGAGCGCCGGTCGCTGCGAAAGATCTGGGCAGACTGCTACTTCTGGAGCTTCCCCTACTACCTAGTGGGAGCAGGCGTAGCGGGCATGATGAGCTGGCTGCACGGTTTTGCCGACTGGCAGACGTCATTGCTAACGGTTCCGGTGGTGTACCTCATTTACCGTTCCTACCGCCTTTACCTGGGCAAACTGGAAGACGAGAAGCGGCACGTGGAAGAGATGGCCGACTTGCACATGCGCACGATCGAAGCGTTGGCGCTGGCTATCGAGGCCAAGGATCAGACGACCCACGACCATTTGCAGAGAGTTCGCGTTTACGCCGTCGAGGTGGCAAAAGAACTCAAGGTTGACCGGGAGGGAATGGAGGCATTGCAGGCGGCCGCCTTGCTGCATGACATCGGCAAGCTGGCGATTCCCGAGCACATCATCTCGAAACCAGGGCGCCTGACGCCGGAAGAATTCGAGAAAATGAAGATTCATCCGCTGGTGGGAGCGGAAATTCTGGAACGGGTGCGCTTTCCTTATCCCGTCGTCCCCATCGTGCGTGCCCATCACGAAAAGTTCGACGGCACAGGCTATCCGCTGGGCTTGCGTGGGAACCAGATTCCGATTGGCGCCCGCATCCTGGCGGCAGTGGATTTCCTGGACGCGCTGGCTTCCGACCGGCAATATCGGCTCGCCGTGCCTCTGCAGGAAGCCATGTCGCGGCTGTCGGCAGAATCGGGAAAATCCTTTGATCCGCAAGTGGTCAGGGTGCTCGAACGAAAATACATAGACCTAGAGCAGTTGGTCCGCAGACGGACAGACAACCTGGGCAGGCCGAAATTGTCCACGGAAGTCAAAGACCAGGACGCAAGTGCTGAGCCGTCGATCAAGCCGGCAGCCGGTTTTGAGGCGCAAGGAACTCGGCAATTGTCGGAGCGCAGCTTTCTGGGTTCAATCGCCGCGGCGCGTCAGGAAGCGCAGACTCTTTTCGAACTCACCCAGGATCTTGGAGCTTCGCTCAGTTTGGGCGAAACGCTCTCCGTGTTTGCGGTGAAGCTGCGCCGGGCGATGCCTTACGATGCGATTGCGATCTACGTCCGCCACGGCGATGAACTGGTGCCGGAATATGTGAACGGCGACAACTTCCGGCTGTTTGCTTCGCTGCGCATTCCGATAGGGCAGGGGCTCTCGGGATGGGTGGCGCAAAACCTTAAGCCGATCCTGAATGGCAATCCTTCGGTCGAGCCCGGGTATCTGAATGACGCTTCGAAGTACAGCACTTTGAACTCAGCCCTTGCCATTCCGCTCGAGGGGTTGCAGGGCGTGGTCGGCGTGGTCGCTCTGTACCACGCGGAGAAAGATTTCTTTACCTCCGATCATCTGCGCATTTTGCTGGCGGTAAGTTCCAAGATGGCGCTGGCCATCGAGAACGCGATGAAGTACGAGCAGGCGGAAAGTTCGGCGGTAACCGATTACCTCACCGGGCTTCCCAATGCGCGCTCGCTATTCTTGCAACTCGACCGGGAACTGGCGCGCTGCAAGCGCGACAAGAAAACGTTGACCGTAATGGTCGCCGATCTGGATCGCTTCAAGCTGATCAACGACCGCTTTGGACACCTGGAAGGAAACCGCGTGCTGCGTCTGTTCGCGCAAGCCCTGAGGGATACGAGCCGCGAGTACGATTATGTCGCGCGCATGGGCGGCGACGAGTTCGTGGTCATCGCTCCTGGACTGACGCCAGACGCCGCGTCACGCAAGGCGGAACAGATGCGAGACCTAGCCCAACAAGTTGGCAAGGACATCTGCAATGAGGATATTTTGTCGCTGAGCGTTGGCCAGGCTGTATATCCCGTGGACGGGATGGACGCTGAAAAGATCCTTTCGGAAGCCGACAAGCGCATGTATCTGCAAAAGCAGAGTCACTCGACACAGAAGAACCGCCGTGTGTATCCGAGGGTGCGCGGGCGGCTAACCACCGAAATTTCTGGAAACGGCCAGGAGGTGGCGATGCTAGGCATCATCACCAACCTGAGCCTGGGCGGCTGCTATGTTGAGACCAGCGGCCTTCTGTTGCCCGGATCGCAATTGACCCTCACCTTCGCGCACGAACAAACCAAGGTTTCGATTGCGAGCGAGGTTGTGCGTCTGGACATGGGAATTGGAACGGCACTCAAGTTCCGCGAAACGACGCACGAAATCCGCGCCGGCTTGCAGTGCATTCTGGAGAAGTTGGCCAGCGCAGAGGTCGGTGACCTGACGCGGACCCGCAACGCTGCTGCCGGCCGCTCACTCTAAAGGAACTCTAACGGACATTCCCGGCATCATGCGGGAACGGCAATCGGCTGGATCTGGATCAGCGGCGCGTGATTGCCTGATCTGCCGCGTGGTTTCGCCAGCCCTTGCCGCAGCATATTCGCCGTCGGCACACCGGTCCGGTAGAACGACTTCTCGCAATCCGCGGTGGATGGGCCTCGCATACTTCCTTCCATATAGGCTAACCCCGGGCAACGCGAGCAACTGCTGACGTGGGAGCACGACGAGCAGACGGTCAGGTCTTTGGCTTGGATCGAGCGGACCTCTTTCATTTGCGGGGAAAGGTTCCAGATATCCAAGAACTTCTGCTGGCGGATATTTCCCGTGGGGAGCGGGAACTGCACGCAGGGAAAGACATCGCCGTAGGGCGAAATGTAACAGAAAGAGTGGCCCGCGCTGCACGAGTAACCCTCGAGGTCCTCCTCCGAGGGCGGCTTGGGAGGAGCGCAGAATTCTTCCTGGCTGCCGACCAGGGCGGGATTGTGGAATATGTCCGGAAGCTCTTCTCCCGGGATGCGCAGCGACAAGACGGACGTGTCGCCATCCATCATGGGCGTGATCGTGGGGTCGAGTGTGTAATGCACGCCGAGTTCGGCGGCCAGTTTCTGCACCCCGGCATGATCTGCGGAATTCACGGTCATCAGCACGTTGGCGATGGTGACGCGCAGTCCCTGTTCCTTCAGGAAGCGAATGGCCTTGGTGGTCCGCTCGAACGAGTGCGGCAGCTTAGTGATGGCGTCGTGAACTTCCGGATGATGCGAATAGACGCTGATCTGGACAGTGTCCACGTCCAGTTCACGGATTCTCCGGGCTTCCGCTTCGTGGATCATCACCGCATTGGTCTTGATCTTGACGTTGAACATGAGACGCCGGGCATGCTCGACAAGTTCCAAGAAATCGCGGCGCATGAAGACCTCGCCGCCGCTGAAGGTAAGAAAGAAAACGCCGGCCTCAGCCAGTTGATCGAGCACGCCATTGATTTCGGCGGTGGTCATCTCACCGTGGTCGTCGTGGTCGAGATAACAATGCACGCAGCGCTCGTTGCAGCGATACGTGACATCCAGGTGCACGGCGATGGGCACGCCCAGGTTAAACGCCTTCTGGCCTACCTCACTCATCAGGCTCATCTGGGCTTCTCCGAAGCCAGAGGTTGATTGGAAACGAGAAGAATCCCGTGGCCGGAGAGTTCGGCGACAAACTGTTCGGCGTCTGCCTCGGCCTGTTCGGGATCGACGTCGAATTGCTCGCAGACCCGGTCGCGAACAATTTCCCGCAGTGGAGTGTGCCCGTCGGCAGCCTGAAAAATGGCGGTGGCGACCGCGTTCAGCGTGAAGAACGTCGAATCCGCTGAGTTCATAACCATCATCTCGCCGGCCAGCGCGCGTGCGGCGATGGCAGAACTGCGCGCAATGTAAATGGGGTTTTCAGGCATGCTGCGGTACCCCCTGGAAGTTGGGTTCGAATTCTCTCACCAGGTCCCACACCCTGGCATCAGGATAAAACGTCAGGCGGCGAATGGGAACCCTGGCGACAAAATCGCAAGCCGTGGCGAAGAGCTTTTCCACCAGGCCCTGGTCCTCAGCGAAGAAAAGAATATTACGCATCAGGCGACGGACAGCTTCCGTGGACGACAACTCACCGACCCGATTCTCCGGGCCCTGCTCCAGAAAAAATAACGCGGAGACTGGCGCTTTGCAGTTCTCCCCGGCCTTGGCCAACTCTCCAGAGAAGGGAGTTCCAAATGCCGAGTACCCGTCTGGGCTCGGCCGCACGTAGGAAATTTCGTCGGTAAGCAGGGTGATACCCGGCGGCGCGAGTCGCGTCATTGTGGTCTTGCCCGCACCCGATACGCCGGAAAACAGAAAAGCCCGGCCGTCGCAGATCGCACTCGCGGCGTGCAGCAGAAATCCGCCGCGCTCGGCAAGAATGAGGCTGTGCACGATGCGGAGCACCGAATCGAGAGAATACGGGTTGGCAGTGTGCCGCACGTTGCCTCGTCGGCTGCGCGGGTCCCAGCAAGCATGGAAGTCCCCACGCTTGATGAGCCACTCATCGCCTTCGCGACTGACCCGAACGTCGTCGTCGGAAGCCGGTCGCGCGCTTTCGAGATCGAACTCCAGCTCAAACTCGGGGCGCGAAGCACTCAGGAAACCGTCATAACGCTGGCGCAGCAGATCGAGGAAGGCTTCGTTAGAAGTAGCGAGAGCAATCGGGGTCCCTCCGATCTCGACACATGCAACTTTTCGGAGCGCGACCATCATGAGACTCCCATGCGGGCTGAACCCATATCTGCGGCTGGGTCCGGGGTTTGAAATTTGTGCGCGGACCTCTTCCTGCGGCTGTGAAGTTTCAGAGCAAGATGGCGGGCCAGGCTGCAATAACAGAGCAACGTTCCCACAGCGCGGGACCACTTCGCCTCAAGGCCAGGGTGCAAGGCGGTCACAGAGACGCCTCGTCCTTCATCAGCGTCGCGCACGAGCCGGCCGAGCAGCGCTTCGGAGGGAAACAACGGGTCAGGACCTGGCATGGAATCACCACGCAGCAGGAAGCTGTCCTGCTTGCAGCGAGCAACGAAGCGATGCAGGAAGAGGCGGCCATCACGGAGAGCGAGCACGATCTCGCCCGCCCGGACGCCTTCGAGAGAGCAGCTTACGATCTCGACCACATCGCCCGGCCAAAGAGCCGGCAGCATGCTTTCCCCATAAACCTGCAAACGCACACGCAAACGACCGCCGCGTCGCAAAACGTCTGCGACCAAAGCTGAGCGTTCGGCGCTCCAACTCGGACAGGGCGTACTGGTGACGTTTTCCAGCATCAGGAAGTTTTTCGCTGATTATTACAGTTAGCGCTGGTGCCGGAAATCTTGCCGCAGGTCAAAGCGAGCGTCTCGAATACCCGTTCATAGCGGAACGCCGGCTTCTGGTAGAGCTTCTTGGTCTTACCCGCGTTATCCAGGTGCTGCTGTTTTGCGCGAGGGGCCCGATCGTCGGTCATAGTTGGTCAAGCCAGCTAGTCGAACGAAAAGCTGGCTTATCCCCCAGTTTTCGATAAGCGTGAAGGCAGTGTACTACACGCCTTTCCCAGCTGCCAATACGACGCGGCAGCACGAAGAGGACAGCGAATCAATAATCTCAATAAAATGAAAGGGTTCCATTCTGCCGCGCTAGCCGCAGACTTAGCGACAGGCCGGCGAGCGCCAGGGGAAGCAGCACCACGCCAAAGCCTGCCAGAACCGCCAGTGTGCCCGCCATCGCGATCACGGACTGCCCTTCGATCAGCGCCCGGCGCATTCCGTCGATCGCGTAAGTGAGGGGAACGGCGCGGGCAAAAAGTTCCAGCGGGCGGGGTAGGCTCTGGATTGGGAACATGGCGCCACTCAGGAACCAGAGTCCGGAACCGAGCAGCCACAGCACCGCCGAGCCTTTCTGGAACGCGACCTGAAGAGTAGCGGCGGCGATCCCCAGGGCCAACGCGATCGCCAGAGACAAAATCAATACTGCCAGGCACGAAAAAAAGTTGGCGTGGAGCGTTGCCCGGAAAACCACCACCCCCGCGAGAAGATAGAACAGCAAATTGACCAGGTTTCCGGCAAAGGCGGAAATGGAGCTGAGGATCACGAGCTCAGCCGGCGCGGTGGAGGTCGTCATGAGCACTTCGAGGGTTCCCGTCTGTTGTGCCTCCTGCACAGCGCTCAGGAAAGCTTGCGCGCTCATGACGAAGAAAGTGTAGACGCCGGTGCCGACCAGAAGAAAAGGGAAGTACCCGACCCCGCCGGGTCGAAAACCGGGACCGATGGCACGGGATAGAAAATAAAAGGCCGCCAATTCGGTGAATACTCCGACCATGGTCACGACAAAGCCGCTGCGGTGGCGGATGGCCGTCAGCAGATCGCGCCGCAGGATGGCATGGAGCTTGTCGAGTGTCGAGATCATGGCACCGTCCTCGCCCGCTGAATTGCGCCCATGGCCTCATCAATTTCCCCCGTCATGCGGAAGTAAAAGGAGCGCAGCGAGTCCGCGGTTTCGCTGTCTTCCACCGAGCGGTCGGCGAGTAGTTCGCCGCGATGCAGCAGGAGCAGGCGATCCGCAACAGCGGCCGCCTCTGCGAAATTGTGGGTGGCCAGCAGGACGGTGGTCTGCTGCTGCCGCGCCAAGCCACGAATTGTGGCCCAGAAGTGAGCCGTGGTGGCCGCATCGAGGCTGCGTGTGGGCTCGTCGAGCAATAGTACACACGGGCGCTTGACCAGGGCGCGCGCGATCCCCAGCCGCTGGTACATGCCGCTGGAGAACT
>Ga0187819_10001486_pt1 | contig 12129 bp, 10 predicted proteins | sample NC_wetland_sal_i_15_FD_132411 | JGI IMG/M metagenome (GOLD analysis project Ga0187819, IMG submission 132411) | Wetland sediment microbial communities from Neuse River Estuary, North Carolina, USA - SO4_4 | ecosystem: Environmental > Aquatic > Freshwater > Wetlands > Sediment | place: USA... | reverse complement strand
TGCCCAATTCTCATTCAACAAAATCAACCGCGACCTGCAGTCCCAGATTCTTCATGACAGCCGCCGCGCCATGCTGCTGACTACGGCAGGCATCACCCTGATCGTTTTTCTCATCTTCCGCAGTGTGCGGATTACATTGCTCGTCCTGGCACCGATCGTGTTTGCAATCGTGGTGACGTTCGGCGTGCTGGTGCTGTTTGGACACCACTTCAGTTTTATGGCGATCACCGCTCTTCCCCTGATCGTCGGCATCGGAATCGACAACGGCATCCATCTGGTTCAACGCTATTTGCAAAACAACGCTTCGATCGTGGAAATCGCGAAGGCCTCCGGTCCCGCCTTGATTCAATCGAGCCTGACCACGCTGATCGGCTTCGCCGCCCTCTTGGTGTCCAGTTTCCAGCCGCTGGCAGAAATGGGATTGGTCACAACCATCGGCGTGGCGCTGGCGCTGGCAGGCGCTTTGTGGATGGTGCCTGCCATGGTCCTCGTGCTGGGACCGCGGCCTCGCCAGGCTGCGGAATCAGGAATGACTGCCGTTCAGTAGAAGACAAATTATGCTTCCCTTGTCGCTTCAGATTCCCCCTAAGACATCAGCAACCGCAAATTTGCCATCATAGAACTGGGCGTGTAGAGTGAACCGAGTCTTGTTCCCCTGTCACCGGTCATGCAGATGAGGTTCTCCGGATTCTTTTCGGAGGGCGGAGCGTTCATATTGAGGTGTCTGGTTGAGATGAGAATTCTGGGCGTTCTTGTGTCTGTTCTCGTCGTGGCACTTGTCGCTGCCCCGATGACCAACGCCACCGCACTACCTAAGTTTGGATACAGCATCCCCTCCGGCCCCGATCTGAGCCAACTGACAAAAACTGCGGAAAACTGCGGAACCAAAGACAACGTGGTGCTGCTTCCCTCCTGGCAACTGAATTTGGCCGGCGGTGATAACGCTGGCAATCAAGCCGACATTCAAGCCAAACTTCTCGACGCCTTGGCGGAAGACGCCGAAGTATACCTCCGTATCCAGGTTCGGTCGGTCGGACTTACTGGCCAGGAACCCGAGAAGGTTATAACCGACCGCGTCGCGCAGTTGCTCCACCAACTGCCGCTAGCGAATGCCAAGGTCCACGGTTTGCTCGTCGAGGTAGAACAGCCTCTGGCAGCGCCCGAACTATCTTCTTTCGCCTTGTTGAACATCGCTGTGCAAGCAAAGGGGAGCAAGCCGGACCTGCAGCTCGGCTTCAGCTTCCCCGCCGGTTTCATCCCGCAGCATGGCGATTTGATCAAGCGGTTGGCCTTCTACTCCGACTGGCTGGGCACGATATTCGGCCCGCATTGGCAGGATGACACTGCATGGATCGCCAGCCAGGCATTAAACAAGCCCGTCGTTCTGAGATTGGAAATCGGCTCATCCACGAGCCCTGCGCAAGCGGGAGCGGCTTACTTGAACGCCATGCTGGCAACCACCGGCAGTTCTGTCAGCCTCATCTGGTCAGAACCGCGCGGTACCGACGTGCTTAGCGGCGTCTGCACTGCCCACAACTCTGTTTCGCGGCTCATCACGAGCGAATTCAACTCCACACCTTCAACTGCCTCGCCGTTCAAGGTGAAGGTCGAAGGCGCGGCGAACGGCGAACATCAGTGGTTTGCCGACAGTCACTCGTCCGACCTCGGCGTCGTTGTCCACCTGAATGGATCCAGTGCCAGCCCAAGGACCGTCTCAATTACCGGACCCGCGGGCCAATTCGACATCCAATGGTATGACCCAGTCACCGGCAACAAGCTCAAGCCGGGGGATGTAACATCCGACGCACAAGGCATTCGACAGACCTGTGCCCGCGACTCCGAGTATGCCCTCATCTTTATCCACGCGCTGGGTAACGCTAAGGAAAAAGAGTTCACTTCCGTCAACGTGACCGCGCGGGCCAACCTGACCGTCGAAGAAATCATTGCGCGCTGGCAACAATACCGCGAGTCGCAGCGGCAGAAGCTTGATCACTACATAGCTTCCTGCTTCATGACTCTGCATTTCGACAGCACTGCTGTGACCCCCGGTTTCGATATTTCCATGCCGATGAAGCAGTTCTCCGACAACCGATCGGGCGTCATCGAATGGGCACAAACCGGCTTTTACATCGACGGGGTAAAGCTCAAAACAAAACGCGAATTCCCTCTGCCGCAGTTAGAACCAGAAAAGGTAGTGACGCAACCGCTCGAACTGAAGCTTAACGAGAAATATTCCTACAAGCTTCTCGGCACCGATCAGGTGAATGGCGTCTACACATTTGTCGTGGGAGTTGAGCCGCGCGAGAATATCGAGGCGCTCTACAGCGGAAAGATTTGGATCGACGGCACGACGTTCCGCCACGTGAAGATGTACCTGACCCAGCGCGGGGCCAAGAGCAATATGGTCGCCAACACGGAAACCCAGATGTACGAACTTGTCTCCGACGGGAAAGGAAATCAATTTAATCTGCTGGCATCGATCTACGCGCAGCAGACGCTCAACGCCGCCGACCGCAACTTCGTACTCGAAAAGACGTATAAATTTTCGGACTACTCCATCAACTCGCCCGATTTCGAAGGCGCGCTGGCTGCGTCTCGAGCCTCCGACGAGCCCATGTTTCGCGAAACTGCCGACGGTCTCCACAGCTTGAAAAAACAGGGAACTCAGCGAGTGGAGCAGCCCAACAACAAGAAGAAAGTTGAGTCGATCGTTGCCGGGACTTTCTACGAAGGCACCTACAACTTCCCCATTCCACTGTTGGGCTTCAGCCTAGTGGACTTCGACTGGAAGCATACTGGCTCGCAACTTTCCATTTTTTTTGCTGGCCCGATCCTTGCCGCTGACTTGTCCCACCAGTACGGCCGCAAGTTCCGCCTCGGATTTGATATCGCCGCCTCCGGACTTCCGAGTGAAAACCGCGTCTTTTGCGGCAGCACGAGCACATGTCCTTCGACGGGCAACACCGAGGTGAACGCCCAGGAGTTCTGGAATTGGCAAGAAACCGCTGGATTACGCGCCACCTGGCAAGCCACAACTGGCCTTGGCCTGACCGTGTCTTCCTATGTTCTTTACAACTACTATCGCGCAACCAGCGACACGGACAAGACGTTCGTCTTGCCGCAGAACGGCGTGACCCTTCTTCCGAGTGCCGAATTGAAATATGCGCGCCATGGGTATTCTCTGTCCGCCGAGGCCGAGGAAGGATGGCGGCCGAACTGGAAGCCGTTCGGATTTCCTGGTGACTCAACAACAACACCCGCGATTCCGGCGAATATGACAGCTGCTCTCCCCCACTACACGCGTTACTACGGCGAGTTCGATAAGAACGTCTATTTCGGCAAGTTCACGCGGGGCGGCGTCGACCTTTCCTACTATGGCGGGAATCAACTCGACCGCATCTCTCGCTACTGGCCGGCACTTTTCTCGCAGCCGAACATCCACGGTATTCCCGGTGGGACAGATTCCTTCGATGCCATCGCTCTCGCTCGCGCTTACTACGGATTCAATGTGGCGGAGTTTGTCAAATTCGAAGGCTCCTATAACTATGCCCGCGCCAGAAATGAGAGCGAGTCACTGCGCTTCAAGAAGTTTGACGGGGTAGAATTTGATGCCAGCACCGGCGGTCCCTGGGGAACCTATCTTCAGTCATCGGTTATGTATGCTCTGGATGGTAATATCCCCCGTTACAACTCCCGGTGGAGCGGCGTCATTATGATCTTCAAGCCATTACACTAAGTCGTCAGTGCACTCGTCCGAATGACTCAGTCTGCCACAACTAAGAGGAATGCACTTGTCACTGGCGCTTCCGGAGCAATCGGTGCCGCCATCGCGGCGGGCCTCGGCACCGCCGGATATCGCGTCATTGTCAACTTCCGTGACAACGAACAGAGAGCGCGCCAGTGTGTGGAGCGAATCGTCGCTGGCGGCGGTGAAGCTGTCGCTTTGCGGGCCGACGTTTCCCGTCGGAAAGAAGCCGAGACGTTGTTCAACACCATCGAGGAGCGCTTCGGGTTCCTCGCTTACCTCGTGAACAACGCGGGCATCAACCGCGACGGCGTGCTCATGCTGATGTCCGACGAGCAGTGGGATGCGGTGCTCAACACCAACCTCGGCGGCACTTACTTGTGCTCGCAGCTCGCGCTCCGCGGCATGATGCATCTGGGAGGCGGGTCGATCGTAAATATCGTTTCCCCCAGCGGCATCCGCGGGCAGTCCGGCCAGTGCAACTATGCGGCCTCGAAAGCCGGAATGATTGGCTTCACGAAATCACTCGCACGAGAAATGGGCCGCTACAATATTCGCGTCAACGCCGTGTGTCCTGGTATCATCCCGTCTCCTATGTCGAAGCAGTTCATCGAAAAAGAGGGGGAACGCCTTCTGGCCGACATTCCCCTTGCGCGCTTCGGCAAGCCGGAAGAGGTTGCACCCTTGGTCGTTTTCCTGGGCTCTGATGCAGCAAGCTATATGACGGGACAGGTGATCGCCGTCGACGGCGGATTGATGTAAAGTCTTTCTCACCTATGACGAGTGCCACGAAATGTTGGACTATCCGGAACGGCGAGTTCAAGACTTGCACGGACCCATTGCGCGAATTCCGCTCCCTCGTGTCGATGCATACGCATTCCAATCATTCCGTTGAAAAAATGCGGCCCCTCGAGAGCGTGATGCGGCGGTGGTTCATGGCGCCCCTCCGCGCCATCGTCCGCAGGTCGTTCGGTCTGCATCGTGTTCCCGACCTCACCTACGCCGATCTTTGGTTCAATCCACCCTACAGCCCGGAAGAAGTTTTGCGCATGGAAACTGAGTCGGTCTGCACTCTCGGGTTCGAGTCTGTCCAGCTAGCCATCACCGATCACGATGAGATTGCCGGCCCGATCGAGTTGCGGCAGCGCCGCCCCGCCGACGCATACCGGATTCCATTGAGCGAAGAACTCTCGGTCCGCTTTGAGGGACACCTTTTTCATCTGGGGATCTCGGGGCTTCCGGAGAACAATGTTGGTGAAACCCACGCCGCCATTCAGGTGGCGCAGCAGGAACATCGGCTCGATGACATGTTCGATCTCCTCAAGGCAACGAAGTGCCTTGTAGTGTTCAACCATCCGCTGATTCCGTGGTCGAAAGGCGATGTCCACGCTATCGCTTTGAACCTTTTGAAGCGCTACGGCTCTGTTATCGACGCCCTCGAATTCAATGGCATGCGAGGCCGGAGAGAGAACGCGCAGGTGATGGAACTAGCCCGTCACGTCAATAAGCCCGTGGTCGGGGGCGGCGACAGTCACTTGCTCTTGGCGAGTTCCGTCATCTGCGGCTCAAGCGGCGACAGCTATGCCGACTTTATTCAAGAGGTCAAGAGCGGCCGGGCCGTCCCCGTCGTCAAGCGTGATTACTTCGCCCCGGTGAAGTGGAAACTTTTTCTTCGTACGCTTCATTTCATGGCGCACTATCGTCAGATCTGCCATTTTCGCGGAGAACCCGTGGCCACGATGCTCGAGCACAAACCCGTTCTGCTGGATCCCGTCGGGAAGATGGCCAGGGGCTTCCTCAGCCTCACACTCGCGTTGGGACTGGCCCGATAGGCGCGCTGAAATGTGCTATACTGCCCTGCTTGCGCAGAGATGGCAGGGGGACCCCGGGCCGTGGAAAGCACTAAACAACAACTGAAATCCGTAATCATAAAGAGCCTCCGGCTCACTGACCACCACGTCGAAGACTTGCGCGACGATCAGCCGCTCATCGGTGGTGATCTGGAGATCGACTCGATCGATACCATGCAACTTATTCTCGAAATTGAGAGACACTTCGGCATCAAACTGGTGGCGGGGAAATTCGATCCCACTGTCTGGCGGGACGTCAACTCCCTGGCAGCGGCGATCGAAGAGAAGATGAGGATGAAGGAACCGAAGCCGGTTTAAATGCTTGTTGGGTGGGATCGCGCCATACCTTTTGCAGTGCAAGTCCTTTCCCCAGGTCTGACGTGTTTGGCGGCTCAACTCACACCCCATTGCACCTCAAGTGAGTGTCATGCCCCGCAGCCGCCGTTCCGCCACTGGAAGAACAACTGCTGGAACAGCGATCAGGCGCATTGCATGAGGACCAATCACTCAGACGCAATCAAGTCCACGGATCTCTAATGACACGCTGGTATCAACACGGCTACCACACGCCGCTCTCTCATCGGCTCATCTTCGGGATCATTCCTTGGGTGCCTAGGTTCCTCCAGCCCCCCATCGCCGTAATCACCGCGTTCATTTTCTTCTGTCTCTTGGGAAACGAACGACGGGCGCTGGTCAGCAACCTCACAAGGATCCGTGGCGGAAGTGGTTTGTTCCTGTTTTGGAAGGCCTACTGGGTCTTCTACTCTTTCTGCGATTTCATGGTCTCCTATTGCTACGTCCCTCAGGCCAGCCATGCCAAATTGCTCGCGATGCTGGCGTCACCCCACAACGCGCGGGAGATTATCGACGGTTGCCTCAACGAGGGTAACGGGTTAATCGTCTGGACCGCTCATCTCGGCAACTGGGAGTTCGCTTCGCGACTGCTGGAACTGCACGGGCGGCCGGTCAACGTGGCTCGGGTAGTCGAACCAGGAAAACCGGCGGAGACGATGCTTCGCGACTTAATGACGAACGACTTGCTCCGGGTTGTGCAACTGAATGACGACCCCATGGCACCGCTGAAACTCCTCCACGCTCTGCGATCCAACGAAATCGTTGCCATCCAGGGGGACCGCGTCTATCAGCCGTTTTCTGCTGACATCCGCTTCTTCGGATCGCCGGTGACGTTCCCTCTCGGCCCCTTTCTACTTTCGTATGTTTCCGGAGCGCCCATCATGCCAGGCTTTGTGCTGCGCCATGGCTGGCTGAAATATCGCCTGATCACCGGTCAATCGATTCGCCTCAACCACACCGGCAATCGCGAGCAAGACCTCCGCACCGGACTCGAACAAGCAGCAAAATTTCTAGAGGACACTCTCCGGGTCTACCCCGACCAATGGATGAATTTCTACGAAGTCTGGAAGGACGGTGCCGCTCAGCCCGCCCCTACCGCCGAGGACGTGGTAGCGCATGGATAGAACGTCGGTAGCAATCACCGGAATCGGAGTAATGAGCCCATTCGGAGTTGGGTTCAATGCCTTCTCCTCCGGCCTGCTCGAATCCCGCAGTTGCCTGAACCCTCTGACCATCTTCGACGCTGGGCTGGATTATTGCCCCACCGTGGCCGAAATAAGACATCTCCCGGAACTCACGGAGCGGCCTGGATTCCGCCTCTCCCGCACCGACCGCTTCGCCGTCCTTGCCGCCCTTGAAGCCGCACAAACCGCCGGCGAAGGCAGCGACTCTCACGAAGGTGGCGCCCTCATCGCCACAACGGTAGCGGGCTTCGCCGAGATTGATCCATCAATCACTTCGAATCCGCTGCGCTATTATCGCAACGGTGGATTCTCCAACGTTACCTCTTACCCGGCCTATCATCCTGCCGACGCTGTGGGAGCTTGGCTCGATCTGCACGGACCGTGCTGGGGCGTAAGTGTAGCCTGCGCGTCTGGTGCGGTTGCCATCGCCCTCGCCGCCGCCATGGTGATCGCGGGCGAAGCGCCCATGATGCTAGCGGGCGGCAGCGATGCGCTCGCTCCTTACACCGTGAGCGGTTTCAATTCTCTGCAAGCTCTCGATCCCGACCCGTGCCGTCCATTCGACAAAAACCGCAAAGGCTTGAACATGGGCGAGGGCGCTGCCGTTTTCGCGCTCGAAACCGTCGAACATGCCAAGACGCGCAACGCACCGATCCTGGCCATTCTTCGCGGCTGGGCCATGACCAACGACGCTTTCCATCAAACCGCTCCCGACGAGCAAGGCCGAGGCCTGGCCCATTGCATCACTTCCGCAATGGCAATGGCTGGAGTCTCTCCAGACGCCATCGGCTACGTCAACTCCCACGGCACTGCAACCCCTCTGAACGATGTCGCGGAAGTCAAAGCCTACGAATCCGCGTTTCGCACGCGCAGCTTGCCGATCCCTGTCTCCTCGACCAAATCATTCTTCGGACACACCTTGGGAGCTGCCGGAGCGCTGGAAGCCGCCGTCACCATCGCCAGCATGCGCAACTCAGCTCTCTTTCCCACATTGCGCCTTACCGATCCAATCGAAACGTCCGCAGTCGATTGGCTCATGGGACAGCCTCGCCGCCAGGCTCTTCCGATCGCGATGAGCGTCTCCGCCGGCTTCGGGGGCAGCAACGCCAGCCTGATCTTCGAACTGCCAAGCGGTTCGGACGTGCTATGAATCCGGACCAGCCATCCATTACCGGCATCGGGACGGTGAGCCCATTCGGCCCTCTGCGCGGACTCATTGCCCGAAAAGAAGTCGAGCCACGCCCCATCACTGCCTGGCCTACCGAAGGTCTGCGCCGTGCCTTTCTGGTCGAGCCGTTTCGCCCTGCCGACGTTGTCCCCGGTCTGAAAACCCGGCGCCTAGACCGGCTCTCGGTATGGTGCCTTGTAGCCGCCGGCCTCGCAATTCAAGACGCAAAACTCGATCTCGAGAAGGAAAACCGATCCCGCATCGCGGTCGTTCTCGGCACCGGACTCGGCTGCATCGAGCTGACGGAATCTTTTTTTCAAAGCATCGCAACCAACGGCTACGCCAAGTCCGATCCCATCATCTTTCCCGAAGGACTTTCGAACGCCCCTGCCAGCCACGTCGCTCGCGTCTTTGGCCTGCGCGGACCGAACCTCACTCTGAGCCACAAGGGCGTCTCCGGCGAGGGTGCAGTGATGCAGGCAGCTTCCCTGCTCCGCACCGGGCAGGCAGACACGGTCATCGTTCTCGCCGGCGACACACTCACGCGGACCATGTATGAATGGTTTGAAGCCGCTGGTGTGCTGTCCCCAGCCTGTTCCGGCCCCGCGCCTTTGCCCGTTCCGTTCTCGCAGGCTGGAGAGGGCTTTGTCCCGGGAGAAGGCGCCGCCGCAGTCGTGATGGAATCTGGTCACAAAGCCGCTCAACGTCGCGCGCCAGTATACGCGGCATTCCGCTCGGGGCATGCGACCTCCAATCCGAAAGCGGCCGTTTCGGTAGCCAGCAAAGCACTCGGCACCTCGTCACGGGCCGACGTCAGGCTCGTGATTGCCAGCGCCAACGGCTCCCGCGCCCATGACGATACCGAGCAATCCATCATTCGAGAAGCTTTCGGCGACAAGGCTCGCGTAGTCGCACCAAAGACATCCCTCGGGGAGTTTGATGGCAGCGGGCTCCTGCGCCTGATCACCGCCTTATCCTGGTCAGAGCCCGACACCCGCTCCTTGGCTTTGTTGCTCGGTACCTCCACCACCGGAATAACCGCCGCACTCTCGTTTGATCTACCGTGTAGGTCAACTGCCGCGTAGAATGTTCGCATCGCGAGACTGGCATGAATCTGCGCATGCAATCTGATTATGCAGAACAAACATCTCTGGGAAAATGAATCTGTAGCACCCGACTCTGGAAAGGAGATTCTCTTATGAAACGTGGCGCGATCATTTCGCTCTTGCTGTTTATCATGGCCCTCCCAACCGCAATGCCGGCGAAGGAGAAGGCCAAGCCGGTGGATATGAAAAACATAAAGACCGTCTATATTGGTTGGGTAGACGTGAACCCGGAGGATTATCACCTGCAGGGTTACAAATCGCAGCAGGAATGGGTCAACGTGATTAAGGAAGCAAATCTGGCCTTCCAGAAGAAGTGTCAGGGATTGAAGGGGCTGTCCGGGAGGACGGTCACCGGAGCGAAGGAAAAAGGCGCTGCGGACGCCGGGAATAGCGACCTGTACGTCAAATTCACCGAAGTGAACTTCGACCACAAGTACCAGCTTCACATCGCGGTTCACTTCCTCGATCCGAAGGCCAACAACGAACTCGGATCCATTCCATTCAAAAGTCACGGGGCCCACTTCTGCACGCTCTCGACGTGCCTTGACAAGGAACTGGACGAAGTCAGCAGCGATATGGAAAAGCAACTCGCCAGCGGAGCGTCGCAGTAGCCCACTGAAAGCGAGTCTAAAGATTGCAGCCCACCGCCTGCCGGGCGAGTCGAAGGGCACAAGCCGTGGGCTGCAAATGCAAACCGTATAAGCGCTACCCACCAGTCCTTTCATGGTGTTCTCCATCGCGCACTCTTGACTCGTCGGCTATACTCTTAGCCCAAACAGTAAACTGCTTTGGGCCTGTACCATCCCCGGGGGCAAATCACTTTTCAAGGAGCGTTCGATGAAACGGGTTGTGTTGATTGTGGCATTGCTTCTTAGTCTGGGGCTCCAGTCGTCTTTGCAGGCGTCAAAGAGTAAAGAAACAAAAGAGACCACCGCAGACATGTCGGCCACCAAGACAGTTTTTCTCGGCTGGGTGGACCTACCGGTTGACCAGTGGAATCTCTGGGGCTATTCCGGCAGGGAAGATTGGTCCCAGGTGATCACGGATATCAATCAGGAATTCCAGAACAGCTGCCAAACCCGCTACCTGCAAGGCATGGTGGTTAAGGTCGCCAAGGACAGAACCGACGAGAATGCGGCGGGCAGCGATCTCGCGATCAAGTTCTCCGATATCCATATCGACAAACAGACCTATGGTATCAGTCTGTCGATTCATTTCATCAATCCCAAGACGAATGCGGAAATCGCGGTCGTGCCGCCCCATCTCTACTATGAGAAACGCATGTGGAAATTCCAGGCGTACATGCAACAGGCTTTGGAGGACGTTGGCAAGAAGATCCAGGTAGAAATCACTGGCGCCTCAAAAAGGTAACCGGGCAATTCCAGCTTTTGTTGGAGAGCGTGACTCTTTCGACCGACACCCCGCCTGTTTCGCCGCGGGGTTCGGAGGTCCCGCACCAGCACGCCTCAACAAATTGATGCGACTCAAGGAACAGCAGCCGGAGCAGCCCGGCTGCGGATTTCCCGGCCGGCACAATCTCGCCTGAAACTGCCAAGTTCCCTGGCAACGAAGGAATTTGCTGATCAACTTCCCTCGGATTTGTCGCGTTAGTAAGTGTTGCCGAAATTGAAAGATGCAACTTTGTTCAAGACGAGGAGGATTTCGATGAAACGTTGCCTAATTGTTGTGGGACTACTCGCTTGCGCGGGATTCCTGACCTCGCTGGACGCACGGGGCTCAAAGAACAACGTGGCGAAAGAAACCACTGTAGACATGTCGGCCACCAAGAAAGTCTTCCTGGGCTGGGTTGATCTACCGGCCGACCAGTGGAATCTCTGGGGCTATTCCAGCCGCGAAGATTGGGCGCAAGTAATTCAGGATCTGAACCAGGATTTCCAGAGCGACTGCCAAGCCAGATACCTGGAAGGAATGGTCGTTAATGTGGCCAAGGACAAGAATGACACGAATGCGGCCGACAATGATCTCGCCATCAAGTTTTCTGACATCCACATTGACAGCAAGACCTACGGTATTAGCTTGTCGATTCATTTCGTTGACCCAAAAACGAATACTGAGATCGCGGTCGTGCCCCCTCACCTCTACTACGAGAGACGGGTTTTCAGGTTCCAATCATACGTGCGGGCAGCTCTGGAGGATGTGGGTAAGAGAATCCAGGTGGAGACCACCGGCTCGTCAAAGCGGTAACCGCGAAATTCAGCTGTTCCCTTGACTATCGAGGATACTGGGACCACTCCCGGTGCGGATCCCTACTCCTTGGTCCGTACGAGGGTCGTATATGTACAGTCCCCTTGCTCTCCCCGGAGGGTGGCGAACTGCTGAATGTCGTTCTGATCAAAGGGCTGGCCGTTCTGCTGAACCAGATCTGACCGTTCATAAACCAAGTGCTCTGCTAGAGCTAGCATTCGTTGACTGGCAAATGCCGCGTCCGTAAGATAAATCGACCCGAAGGCACGGGGATCCCCTGGTGATCGGACAAACCATCTCGCATTACCGCATCGTTGAGAAGCTGGGCGGTGGTGGTATGGGCATCGTCTACAAAGCCGAAGACGTAAAGCTGCACCGCTTTGTTGCCTTGAAGTTCCTGCCTGACGAGATTTCTAAAGATGCGCAGGCCCTGGCCCGCTTCCAACGCGAAGCCCAAGCCGCATCCGCTCTGAATCACCCCAACATCTGCACCATCTACGAAATTGACGACCAGCAC
>Ga0187819_10001484_pt1 | contig 12135 bp, 9 predicted proteins | sample NC_wetland_sal_i_15_FD_132411 | JGI IMG/M metagenome (GOLD analysis project Ga0187819, IMG submission 132411) | Wetland sediment microbial communities from Neuse River Estuary, North Carolina, USA - SO4_4 | ecosystem: Environmental > Aquatic > Freshwater > Wetlands > Sediment | place: USA: North... | reverse complement strand
TTCCATCAAAATATTCCGCGAGAGCCTGGCCCGTATGCGACTTCTTGTTGCGGGCGACCTGCTCGGGCGTTCCCTGAGCGACAATGCGCCCGCCCTCTTCACCGCCTTCAGGACCCAGGTCGATGATCCAGTCAGCGTTGCGGATCACGTCTAGATTATGCTCGATAATTACGACCATGTTTCCCAGGTCGGTGAGGCGATGGAGCACGTCCAGCAACTTCTTGACGTCGTCGAAGTGCAGGCCGGTAGTGGGTTCGTCCAGCAGATACAAAGTTTTGCCGGTTTGCCGTTTGCTCAACTCACGCGCCAACTTGATGCGTTGGGCTTCGCCACCCGAGAGCGTTACTGCCGACTGGCCGAGGTGAATGTATCCCAGGCCCACATCGACAAGGGTTTGCAGTTTTTGCTTGACCTGTGGAATGTTCTCGAGAATCGGCAGGGCGTCCGAGGCCGGCATTTCGAGCAGGTCCGCGATGGAGTAGCCCTTGTATTTCACTGCCAGGGTTTCGTGGTTGTAGCGACGCCCCCCGCAGACTTCGCAGAGCACATAAACATCGGGCAGGAAACTCATTTCGATGCGACGCTGGCCTTCACCCTGGCACGCTTCGCAACGTCCGCCGGTCACGTTGAATGAGAAACGTCCCGGCTTATAGCCTCGTTCCCGCGACTCCGGCAGCATGGCATAAAGATCTCGAATCTGTGCAAAAACTCCTGTGTAAGTCGCGGGATTCGAGCGCGGAGTGCGTCCAATCGGTGACTGATCAATCCGAATGACCTTGTCGATGTTCTCTGCGCCAGAAATTGCTTTGTGTGCCCCAGCCTCTTCCCGCGAACGGTACAGCGTTTTGGCTAGGGCGCGATAGAGAATGTCATTTACCAAAGTAGATTTGCCGGAGCCTGAGACGCCGGTCACGACCGTCATCACGCCCAGCGGGAACGTTACATCAATGTTCTTCAGGTTGTTTTCGCGCGCGCCCAGGATCGTGATGCCTGCGCCGTTCGTCTGGCGCCGCTCTGGCAGCATCTCGATCTGGACCCGGCCCGAGATATACGCTCCGGTGAGCGATCCCGGCACTTCCATAATTTGTTCCGGCGTACCGTGAGCCACCAGTTCGCCTCCATGCCGGCCTGCCCCAGGGCCAAGGTCGATTACATAGTCGGCGCGCCGGATGGTCTCTTCATCATGCTCAACCACTAGCACCGTATTGCCCAGGTCGCGCAGCTCTTCGAGCGCCTTCAGCAGCCGGGCATTGTCCCGGTGATGCAGGCCGATCGAAGGCTCGTCGAGCACGTAGAGCACGCCTCGCAGTTTTGATCCGATCTGCGTGGCCAAGCGAATGCGCTGTCCTTCGCCTCCAGAAAGCGTCGCCGCCGACCGATCGAGCGAGATATATCCCAACCCCACGGCATTCAGAAATTGCAGCCGTTCCACGATCTCATGCATGACGCGGCCAGCAATCGCGGCTTCGCGGCCCGTGAGCTGGATCTTCCTGGCCAGGTCCAGCGAGCGAGAGACGGGCAGCGAGGTAAAGTCCGCGATCGACATCCCATTGACCTTCACCGCCAGGCTCTCGGGACGCAGGCGCTGTCCGTGGCAGGCGGGGCATTCGGTAGCCGACATGTAGTCGAGCAGGAAATCGCGGTAGCCCTCAGAGGTGGATTCCTCCAACACTCGCTTGAGGTAGGTTAGAATCCCGCCGAAACCGGTCTTCCCGCCTTTGCCCGCTTCCCCAAACAACAGCAGGTTTTGCACTTTCTCGGGAAACTTTTCGAAAGGCGTGCTCAGGTCCAGACCGTGCGCCGTGGCTGCGATTTGGAGCATGTGGACAAGGTTTTGCGATGCCGACCCCGGCCCCAATCCGCCTTCCAGCAACGGCTTCGACCAGTCAACAATCACCTTCGCAGGATCGAAATCGTAGCGGCTTCCTAGTCCGTGGCATTCGGGGCAGGCTCCATACGAGCTGTTGAAGGAGAACGACCGTGGCTCCAGTTGCGGCACGCTGATGCCGCAATCCGGACAGGCGAGCCGTTCCGAGTAAAGCTGTTCCTCGCCGCCGACCACCGCAACCTGCACCAGGCCGCCAGCGAGTTTCATCGCCAGCCCGACGGAAAGTTCGAGGCGGTGCTCGATTCCTGGTTTCACCAGCAGACGATCAATGACCACTTCAATGGTGTGGTTCTTGCGCTTGTCCAAGCGGATATCATCGTCGAGGTTCACAAGCTCGCCATCCACCCTTGCGCGGGTGAACCCGTGCTGAACCAACTTCTCCATCTCTTTCTTGAACTCGCCTTTGCGGCCACGCACAATCGGCGCCAAGACCATGACCCGATCTTCGGGCGTGAGCGCCATCACCCGCTGCACGATCTGGTCCGCCGTCTGACGACTGATCGCGCGCCCGCACTTGGGGCAATGCGGTACTCCGATCGAAGAGAATAGAAGACGAAGATAGTCGTATATCTCAGTGATCGTTCCGACCGTGGAACGAGGGCTACGGCTGGTGGTCTTCTGCTCAATGGAAATAGATGGACTGAGCCCATCGATGGCATCCACATCGGGCCGTTCCATCTGATCCAAAAATTGGCGCGCGTACGCCGAGAGCGTCTCCACATAGCGGCGCTGGCCCTCCGCATAGATCGTGTCAAATGCCAGCGAGGACTTGCCCGATCCGCTCAGACCGGTGATTACCGTCAGGCTATTACGGGGAATCTCGACGTCGATGTTCTTAAGGTTATGCTGGCGCGCTCCGCGCACCGAAATCTTGGTAATGGCCATAAACCGCGAGAGTGATGCCCTTCAGTGACCTTCCGTAACGTGGACGGGTCCATAGAGATGTTGGAAAGTGGAGGTGCGCAGCTCTACTCACGTATCTTATTTGCAAACACTGGTAAGCGTCAACGCAGGTAGATTCAGAGAGCGCGGCGACATCAACGATACGCAGCTATTTGTTGCAGGGCAGGGACCTTGGGCAGTTTATTGAGCGTTGGCATCCTGTGTTTTACCGTAATCACTGTGCTGTCCATTGGAATTCTGTCCGCGTACGGCTCGGTCATCGGAATTCTTCACGCTTTCGCTAATCAATCGCGGCCACGCCCCGACGAAAAACCTGTACTCGCCCCGGCTCAAGCTCGTGCCGCGCACGCTGGCGGAAATTAGCGGTCGCAAGCCCCCACATTTCTGTCAGTTTCTCGACTCCTTAGCATCATCGGTATTTTGCGGACGGTCCTACCGCACTAGAGACAATAAAGCTTTGGTGTCTCAATATCAGGCAACCTCCAAAAGATGCGACTAGTGGGGTGGAGTCTGGTTGGTCCCATCGCCCGGCTGGCCTGGATTTCCGGGATTGGGGAACTGCCGCAGCCCGGGCGGCACTCCGGGCTGGATTCCCTGCTGCTGCAATTGCTGCTGCCGCTGCTGCAGTTCCTGTAGAAGCTGTTCGGGGGTCTTGACGTTCTGCTGTCCATCCTGCTGCTGTTGCTGCTGGTCGTCGGTCGCCGCCTGGTCGTCGGTTTGGTCAGTCTGGTCGGTTTGATCGGTCTGATCGTCGGCAGCCTGCGCATCGTCGGTCGCGTCAGTAGAATCATCCGACGCTTCTTCCGCATCCTGACCCTCGACGGTTACGGTATTTCCCCCTGGGGCCGGCGCCATCGGGGCAGCCATCGGCGACGCCGTGGGCCGGTTATAAACCGCCTGGTTGTAGGCGTTAGCCTGCGCAGTAAGGGGTTGTGGATTGTTCTCTGCGGGACCGCCCGATTTGGCCATCAGGATTACTCGGTCCAGAGCACCAGGGTCGGTGGGCGATCCTAGCAAAACGTAATTGAAGTGCGAGCCGTTCAGCAGCGCTGCCAGAACATCACGAGCCGGAGCCGGGCCGAAGTGTCCCACCACCCGCTCGGACGCGGTCCCCGGGAGCTCGATCGTCGCACCGGTCTGCGCCCGCACCGCTTTCAGGATGTCGCCCAGGGTCGAATTCTGGGCCGAAATCGTCAATTGGCCGCCTTGGAAGGAGACTTGGGGCGGAGATGCCGGCAGCTGCGCCAGCGTAGGCGGAGGAGGCGCAGGGGCGGGTTGAGCCTCCGGCTGGTCCTGGCCTTTCGGCGAAGCGGTCGCGGAGCGCCGTCGTTCGCCGTAACAAGGCCCCGCGAACAGCAGACCTGCGAGACTCACGATAATGAAAAATTTTGGCTTCAACCGCTCACCTAACATGGGAACGCCTGCCCCGGGCTGGTCTTGCAGGATTTCGTATAAATCCACCCAACCTGCCAAATTGTAGCACTGTCGCGCGCCCGGCGCCTCGATTTGTAGAAACAGTTAGCTACGTTTCTATAGCCGGATTAGGCCAGGCTCGCCTACTGTCGTGGCGCGTAGTAACCTTTGCGGGATCGCACTTGCAGATCCTTCTTGAGGGCGGTGATTTCAATCGGGCGATAGCGTCCGTCAGCCTCGAAGTCGGCCGGGTGATAGGAAATGATGTATTGGCTGCGTAATTCGTCTTCGATAGCCGAAAACGAGTTCTTGATGTCTTTCGTCCTGTAAGGAAAAAAGGCGCGGCCGCCGGTGGCGGCTGCAATCCGTTCCAGAACTTTGTCGCCCCGCAGGATCAGCCCGCTGTCATCGGTCGAAATGGCATAAATGATGACTTCCGCGCGTTGCGCCATTTCGATCGCCTGCGCCTCGCTGTAGTCACTCTGATTGTCCTCGCCATCACTCACGATGACGATAGCCCGACGCGAAGGACGGTCCTCGTGATCCTTGATCAAATGATCGTGGCAGGCATGGTAGATGGCATCGTAAAGCGCGGTACCCCCGCCGTCTTGCAGACGGTGTACAGCCGCGGCGAGCAAGGCGGCGTTGTCGGTGAAACCCTGCACCATCTGACTGTGGCCGTTGAAGCCCACCACGAAGGCTTTATCAAAATTCCGCCGAACCGTGTTCTGCAGAAAAGTGGCGGCTGCATCCTGTTCGAAGTCGAACCGGCCACGCACCGATCCGCTGGTGTCAATCAAAAGTCCAAGTTCGATGGGCAGGTCGGTTTCGCGGCGGAAATTCACAATAGCCTGTGGCGGTTTGTGATCGTCGAGGATGGCAAAGTCTTTCTCGTTCAGATTGCGCACAAACTTGCCATGTTTATCGGTGGCAATGAACAGGACGTTGACTTCGTCCACCCGCTTCTTGATGGTGAGAACGGACTCGTCAGGCTGGCTGGCGTCAAAACTGGAAGAAGGCGAAACCAAACTGTTGCTCGGCGCGAGGTAAGTCACCTGCGCCCGCACCGGCAACCCAGCCCCGGCGAGCACCACCCCGAGCAAAAAATACTTTGCTATGTACTTCATTCCACATCCAGTCCCGACTTACGGCGTTTGTTCTCCGCCGGCCCCACTGTTTTCCACCTGATTAGATGCACGCCAGGGGCCGAAGTACCCGCCAGATGCCGCTTTTACTCCTTAGGACTGTAGGAGACACTCTAGCAAAAGCCAAGTTACAAAAGGAGCACCCGTTTGGTCATGGGCGAAAGCTCCGCTCCCCTTCAACTTACGTGACCGTCCCAAGAGGTCCTCCCGGGGCATCTCAATCGGCCACCACAGGTTAAAATAGGCACACTACGAAAATAGGAGACTCGATGAAAACCCTACTAGCGGTGTTGCTGGTCTATGCCCTCGTTCTGCCAGCTTTTGCGAGCAATGAGAAGGAAAAGGAGCGCGTCAAAGAATCGGGAGAAGTTCTGAAAGAGATTCTGGACATCCCCGACGACATCCCTCAGGACCTGCTGAACAAGGCCGAATGCATTATCGTTTTGCCCTCGGTGAAGAAAGGCGCATTCGGCGTGGGCGCGAGCTACGGCCGTGGCGTCATGATCTGCCGCAGCGGAGAGCACTACACCGGCCCTTGGGGTCCGCCCGCGCTCTATGCTCTGGAAGGCGTCAACATCGGTTTCCAGTTGGGCGGAGAAGCTACTGACTTCGTGTTGCTGGTGATGAATCCCAAAGGAGCGCGCTCGCTGCTGAGCAGCAAGGTAAAACTGGGCGGTGACGCATCAGCCGCGGCCGGACCCAAAGGCCGCACCGCCGAGGGCGCGACCGACGTGGTAATGAACGCCGAGATTCTGTCCTATTCGCGCACCAAAGGGCTGTTCGCCGGAATCTCGCTGGAAGGCTCCACTCTGCGCTCCGATGGAAGCGCCAACGAAAAACTGTACGGCCGCAAGCTGAGCGCGAAAGATATCATTCGCGGAGGCAAAGTCAGCACCCCGTCCAGCGCTGCAGAGTTGGTCGCACTCCTAAACAAAAAGAGTCCCAAGAACCTCTCCGACCCAAAATCATTGCAATAAGCGATACTCACGTGGGGACAGCCGCCCTCGGCTGTCCAGCGGAGCAAAGCTCCGCAGAGATGTTTTTTGTGTGCGGACGGTTTCTGACCCGTCCAGGTCAAGGGCAGCTCGACAACTGACGATGAACGCAAAACCCTCAAAAACTCTAGTCCGCTGCCCCTGGGCCACCAACGACCTCTCCATCCGCTACCACGATGAAGAATGGGGCCTCCCGGTTCACGATGACTCGACCCTCTTCGAATTCCTCATCCTCGAAGGCGCCCAAGCCGGCCTGAGTTGGGACACCATCCTCAAGAAGCGCGAAAGCTACCGCGCCGCCTTCGACCACTTCGATGCCAAAAAGATCGCCCGCTACGACCGCCGCAAGATCCAAAGCCTCTTGAACAACGCCGGAATAATTCGCAATCGCCTGAAGATTGCCTCCGCCATCCAAAACGCAAAAGCATTTCTCCAAGTACAGGAAGAGTTCGGATCATTCGACGCGTACATCTGGCAGTTTACTGGCGGATCGCCAATCGTGAATTCCAGACGCTCATTGACGCAGGTCCCAGCGCGCACGCCAGAATCGGACGCCATGAGCAAGGACTTAAAGAAGCGTGGATTCTCCTTCGTCGGCACTACGATTTGCTATGCCTTCATGCAAGCCGTAGGCCTGGTAAACGACCACCTGACCGGCTGCTTCCGCTATTCGCAACTGCGCACCGCGAAGCACGGGAGACGATAAGCGCTCGGTAGTTGCGGTTTTCTCAGCCAGCCCCCGCTGATACCCCGCACCGCGAGGACGGCAGACCGCGAGCGCCCACCCTTTTTGGAAAAGCACCGAAAAAGAGTGGGGCACCCAGAACTGCATTTATGTGCTGCACTCGCTTCGACTGGACCAGTTCTGCCATCGGTCCCGACAAGCTTTTGACAGGCATTCTTGACCGCTACCTCGATATAATCCGCCTTCAGCCCGGGGGTGGCTCTTGTCTAGCCGAAATCGAATCAATCTGTTCTTGATTCTGTGCTTCGCATCCCAGCCATTGATGGCACAGCGCGAACCAGTGCTCCAGCAGATCGATCTGCCGCATCCGTATTACTACCGCGAAATGTACCTGCCTCAGCTCACCACGGGCCCCAGTTCTGTCGCGTGGTTGCCCGATTCGCGAACTCTCGTTTACTCGATGGGAGGTTCGCTGTGGAAACAGAAATGGGATTCCACAGTCGCCGAGCAACTTACCGCTGGTCCCGGATACGACTATCAGCCTGATTGCTCGCCGGACGGCCGCTGGATCGTGTATTCCTCTTATAACAACGATGCCATCGAACTCTGGGCTTTAAATCTTGAGACTCGGCAATCCCGGCAGCTCACATCGGGTGGAGCGGTGAATGTCGAGCCGCGATTCTCGCCCGATGGCAAGCGCATCGTCTTCGTCTCAACCTCCTACCAAAAACACTTTCACATCTTCGTTGGTCAGTTCGCCAACGGCGAACTCACCGATGTAAAGCGGCTGACCGGCGAAACCCGCAGCGACCTGCCACGCTACTACTACAGTGAGTTCGATCATGAAATCAGTCCCGCTTGGTCGCCCGATGGAGCGGATCTCATTTTCATCTCCAATCGCGGCCACATCTATGGCACCGGCGGGTTTTGGCGGATGAAGGCCGAGCCCGCCGCGGAGGCACGCGAGATTCACTACGAAGAAACTGCCTGGAAGGCTCGTCCCGATTTTTCCCCCGACGGCAAGCGGATTGTGTATGCGTCGTACTTGGGCCAGCAATGGCATCAGCTGTGGGTGATGCCTTCAAATGGCGGGGATGCGTTTCCACTTACGTATAACCAAGCTTTCCCGCCGCTGGTTCACGGTGGTTTCGACACCATCAATCCACGCTGGTCGCGGGACGGAAAGCGCATCGCCTTCATCTCGAACCAGTGCCTCAATACTTGCCTGATGGTCGAGGAAATTCCGGGCGGGGCAATCACTGCTGTGCATACCGATCGGCTTCACTATCTGAAGCCAATGGGCAGCATTTCCGTCACCGTGCTCGATCCCTCGGGTCAGCCAACGCAGGCGCGAATTTCCATCACCGGAGAAGACGGCCGCGCCTACGCGCCAACTTATGCATGGATGCATGCTGACGACAGCTTCGTGCGCTCCGAGCGAGCATTTGAAGCGCACTACTTTCATGCCAACGGCGACGTGCTATTCGACGTGCCAGCGGGAGCAGTAACCGTCGAAGTGATGAAAGGCTTCGAATATCGCCCCGAGAAGCGCACCGCGCATATCGCAGCAAATCAGCGAGCAGAAATTACTATTCGGCTGAAAAGTCTCGATATCCCCTCAGACGCCCATTCTCACTGGGTCAGCGGCGACGTACATGTGCATATGAACTACGGAGGGGCTTACCGCAACACGCCAAAGAATCTTGTGGCGCAAGCGGCGTCGGAAAATCTTTCCATCGTCGAGAACTTGATTGTCAACAAGGAGCAGCGCATCCCTGACATCGCCTACTTCAGCCCCCAGCCCGATCCGGCATCGACTGCGTCTACTCTTTTATTTCATGGCCAGGAATTTCACACCAGCTATTGGGGACATCTTGGGTTGCTCAACCTGACTCAACACTTCCTTATCCCTGGCTACGCGGCTTATCCTAACACCGCCGCTGCCAGCCTCTTTCCCAGCAACGCAGACGTGGCTGATATGGCGCATCAACAGCATGCGCTCGTGGGCTACGTGCATCCGTACGACACATTCCCCGATCCCGTGAAGGACGCCTCGCTGACGCACGAGTTGCCGGTTGATGCAGCGCTCGGCAAGGTGGATTACATCGAGGTGCTGGGATTCAGCGACCATAAATCCACGGCCGCCGTGTGGTATCGATTGCTTAATTGTGGTTTTCGCTTGCCAGCCGCGGCGGGCACCGATGCCATGGCTAACTTCGCTTCTTTGCGTGGACCTGTCGGTCTCAATCGAGTGTATGCGAACGTTCCGCAGGGCCCCCTCGACATCCAATCATGGCTGAGTTCGTTGAAGCAGGGCCATACATTTGCTACGAACGGTCCGCTCCTCGGTTTCACTCTTGACGGCACTGCGCCGGGCGATGAACTGCGGCTTCCCACTGGCGAGAACAAGGTGAAGTTCACAGGCTGGCTTCGTTCGATGGTTCCCGTCGATCATCTGGAGGTGATTTGCAATGGCCGCGTGGTGCGCGAGTTGAAGTTCGGCGACGATCGCGAAACCGCGGACGTTGAAGGTGCGATTTCGCTCTCGCAAAGCGGATGGTGCCTGCTGCGTGCGTGGAGCGACAAGGCCGAACACCCAGTGCTGGATGCCTATCCTTACGCCACTACCAGTCCCATTTACGTGACGGTCTCAGGCTCCGCCACCAAGGCGGGTGAAGATGCTGCGTACTTCGTCGTCTGGATTGACCGCATGATTCAGGATGCAGCAGCAAGCCGCGATTGGAACACTGAGGCGGAAAAAACCTCCGTGCTGGATCTGCTGAACCGCGCCCGCGCGATTTATGTTTGCTTAGAAAAGTGACTGTGTCGGGCGGAGACTCCTGTACGCCGCAAACAATTGCAAGATCAACGGCAGCGGACAGGAGTGTCCGCTCTACACGGTGGTTCGCCCCGACTCCAATTCGAGCAACGCTTTCTTTCTCTCCATGCCCCACCGGTAGCCGCCCATGTCTCCGCCTTTCCTGACTACGCGATGGCATGGAATAGCAACCGCCACGGGATTGGTCGCGCAGGCTCGGGCCACGGCGCGCGTGGCTGTGGGCTGGCCGATTGCCTTCGCCACCGCCGCATACGAACGCGTTGCCCCGAAGGGAATGGATTGCAAATGCGTCCACACCCGGCGCTGAAAAGCGGTCGCCTGAATGTCCAACGGAAGCGTGGCATTCAAGCGCTGGCCACGCATCTGGCGAAGCAAATCATTTTTCCAGGCCTGCATGCCATCATCGTCGCGCCTCCGGATGGCGAAAGGGAACTCATGTTTCAGTCCCTGCTCGAGTTCGCCGTCGGAGTTTGCAAACTGGATGGCGCAAATTCCCTTGTCCGTGGCCGCGACTAACATACGTCCCAGCGGAGAGTCGGCAAAGGTGTAGCGGATGGGAGCGGCGATCGCGCCACGGCGGTATTTGTCTGGAGTCATGCCGAGTTGCGACGCAGTTCGTTCGTACAAACGGCTGCTGGAACTGTAACCGGCGTCGTACATGGATCGAGTTACCGAGTGTCCGGCACGAAGATTGTCCTTGAGCTGGTTCATGCGGCAGGAATCCGCGTAGGCGCGTGGCGTGATCCCGAGGACGCTCTTGAAAGTCCGCTGTAAATGGAAGGGACTCTGGTGAAATTCCGCGCTCAGCCGGGCTAGGGTGAGCGGCTCGTCCAAGTGTTGCTCGATATAGCGGCAGATCGCCTTTACGGTTTCTGTAGTGCCGTTACCGGCCGCCTTGGGCCGGCACCGCAAGCAGGCACGATAGCCCGCTTTCTCTGCTTCGTCAGGCTTGCGGAAAAAGGTCACGTTCTCGCGTCGCGGACGGCGCGCTGCGCAGGACGGCCGGCAATACACGCCGGTCGAAGACACGGCAAAAACAAAGCTCCCATCCTGGCTGGCATCACGGGCGAGCACCGCTTGCCAGTACAGGCTTTGATCGCTCTCGTGGAGGTTCAAGTTACGCTGTGCCATCTGCGTCGCTTCCGTCAGATTGAGTATCGCATTGGTTGTCATAATGTTGAAGCATATGACGCCGTTCACGCGCGGACCATCCGAATCTTGCGCTCAAAGCAACTTTTCTACGCTATGCTTGTGCGTTCAAGACCTAGCTTTCTGTCCGTTCCGGTTTTTGATTCACGGATGCCCATCAGCAAAGACAGTATCTCGATCCCGTCTTCCTCCGAGATCGTTGCTCTGCATATTGATCACGAACTCAAACTTGGGGATTCACACACGACGAATGAATGGCAGAAGGCCCGCCCCATCACTTTTTGCTCGGACTGGCAAGCGAAGAATGCCGATCTCAGACGCGAAACCCAGGTGCAGGTCTTATGGTCATGGCAATCCTTGTATTTGAGATTCGACTGTCGCTACCGCGAGCTTTTTACGTTTGAGGATTCAGACGCCAATGGGCGCCGCGACCATCTTTGGGACCGCGATGTGGTGGAGGCGTTTCTGCAGCCCGATCCCTCGCGGGAACGCTTCTACCGGGAATTCGAGGTGAGTCCTAATGGGATGTGGGTGGACCTCGACATTTTTCCCGGCGGCTTGGCGGATCTAAAAAGCGGTTTGCAGCGCTCGGTTGTCGTAGATGAGAAATCACAGAGGTGGGTCGCTGAACTCGCAATCCCCATGAAGTCGCTGACAGCGAACTTTGATCCGGCGGCGATTTGGCGGGCTAACTTTTATCGAGTCGAAGGCAGGAATGAGTCCCGAGCTTACCTAGCCTGGCAGCCCACTCACACGCCGCAGCCGAATTTCCACGTCCCCAAGGCATTCGGAAAGTTGCGGTTCGCCGGCGCGCCTGTGACCTGATTCGCTGTTGATTGCCCGAATCAGTTCCCCCGGCGTAGAGTTATGGTCGATCCTGTTAACTCGGATTGGAGAATCATGCAGCGCAAACGCGTTCACATCGTGGTCTTTTTATTTTGTCTACTCGCATCTGTATTGCTCTCGGCCACCGAACCAAGCGCCGGTGTGCTGAGCGTCGAAGATCTCAAACGAGTCGTCCCCGCGAGCTATTTCTTTCGCGGTCAGAGTGCATCCGTGCAGCTGCGTAACGCGGCGGGATTCCGCACCGCCGACGGTAAGCTGGTGCTGGCGGGCCT
>Ga0187819_10001482_pt1 | contig 12143 bp, 9 predicted proteins | sample NC_wetland_sal_i_15_FD_132411 | JGI IMG/M metagenome (GOLD analysis project Ga0187819, IMG submission 132411) | Wetland sediment microbial communities from Neuse River Estuary, North Carolina, USA - SO4_4 | ecosystem: Environmental > Aquatic > Freshwater > Wetlands > Sediment | place: USA: North... | reverse complement strand
TGTTGGGCAATCCGCACATGGCAAACAGGTCTTCCAGAGCTTGATGCGTGGCTCCATCCGGACCAACCGAGACCCCACCATGCGCACCCGCAATGAGCACGTTGAAATTGCCATAGCACACCGAAGTGCGAATCTGGTCGAGGTTGCGCGCCGCCGCAAACGTCGCATACGTACCCAGCACCGGCAGCTTGCCTTCCTTGGCGAGGCCAGCCGCCGCTGACGTGGCCGATTGCTCCGCGATACCCATGCTGATCCAGCGCCGCTTGCGCTCAGGCTTCCCGGCATAGAAGTCGCTAATCGTAATCGAGCCGGAAATGTCCAGCCCCAGGCAAACCACGCGCTCGTCGTCTCCGTTTGCCGCCAGCGACTGTCCAAAGCCTTTGCGCGTCGGCTCCATCTTGGCCTTCATGTTTTCCGCCGCGTTCCACCAGTAGTTGCGGCTGAAGTGCGGCAGCTTGGCGTCGAGCGTGCGATCCACTTCGCTCTGGTACTCCTTGGCCTTGTCGAGTAACGACTGAACAGGAATCGTCTCCGCCAATCCGAGTTCCCCCAAGCCTTTCATCAGCTCTTCGTAATTCGGCGACTTGCCATGCCACCCCGCCACATTCTCGATGAAGCTCACCCCTTTACCCTTGACCGTCGAGGCGATGATGACCACCGGCTTTCCCAGCCCGGCCTTGGCCTGTTCCAGCGCATCGACCACTTGCTTCATATCGTGGCCGTCGATCGAGAGAACTTCCCAACCGAAGCTGCGATATTTTTCCTCGAGAGGATCTACATTCATCACGTCGCGCACCCAGCCGTCGATCTGCAGCCGGTTGTAATCAATGATGCCAATCAGGTTGTCGAGCTGGTGATGGCCCGCCTCCATCGCGGCTTCCCAGATCTGCCCTTCCTGTTGTTCGCCGTCGCCCATGATGCAAAACGTGCGGTAATTCTTTGCATCGAGCTTGCCGGCCAAAGCAATCCCCACGGCAATGCTAAGACCCTGCCCGAGCGATCCCGTCGAAACTTCGACCCCCGGCAGCTTGAGCCAGTGGGGATGACCCTGATAAGCCGACCACAGCTTGCGCAACAGCACCACGTCCTCCACCGGACAGAACCCGGCAAAAGCCAGCCCGAGATACAAGCTGGGCGCCTTGTGTCCTGTAGACCAGATAATCCGGTCGCGCTCAGACCAGGACGGATTCCTCGGATCATGGTCGGCCACCCTCAGGTACAACGCCGCCGCAATGTCCATGATGGAAAGCGTTCCCCCCGCATGCCCCGAGCCCGCCGCGCACAACGCGACCAGATCATAGCCGCGCATGCGATTTGCCGCGTCCTTAAGTTCGTCGATGGAATACTCGCGAAGTGTGTCGCCGGTGCTGGAAATCTTGATAGCCATATGCCCCACCCTTCCGCGCCAGGCCAGACACAGAACGGCCTGCCGCTGATCCGACAAATCGAGTCTAGATGGGAACGTCCAAGCCCTCAGTGCGAGCCATCACAAGAGCGTGTGACGTGGAATGGGGAACTTGGCCACGGATTTTCAAGGATTACGCAGCCACGCTGTCATCCTCGAGCCAGGCGAAGGTCTAGGCACGCTGTCGTTCTTCTATGAAAACAGGCGTACTTATCCATAGGGAGCTTTTGCGGCGATGCGGACAGGCTGAGCGGAGTTGAAGGCCCCGGCACTGCTAATCCAGAGAAGTGATCACAGGATGCACTGGCGACGTAATCTACTGGGGACTAATCCGGTCCACGCATCGGTCGTGAGAATACCTTATTCCGGGTCAATCGCCCGATCCAGATAGATCCACAGTACGCGCGAGAACAGGGTCAGGCTGGGCGCCAGCGGCAAAAACAGCAGAATTGCCCACAAGGTTATTTTCTGCAGCGACCATGAGGTCGATGCCCACAGCAGGAGCCCGAGTGCAGTGATCGTCATTAAAGCCAGGCCGTAGCTGATGTACATCGCTCCCAGAAAATAGCCTTGTTCGCGCTCAAATTTCAGGCCGCAATTGGGACACAACTCCTGCATCCGCGGAAAGCCGGTGAAGATGGGCTTGCGGAAGATTCTGGCGGAGCGGCATCGCGGACACATCTGGCGAAAGATGGCCGAGAAAGTCGATCTCTGAAATCCCTCTTTCATAAGAGAAACTTGCCTAACTTACATTCCACTATTTTGGCATGAGGGCCGAAATGCTTGAAATAGCGCCGCCGTCTCGGCGGCAGTCGTGTGGGCGTCTCGCCCCCCACCGCGAGAGCAAGATGCGCTCGCGGCCGCCGCCAGGATGCCGGCGCTACCTGAAGGCCAAAGTCTTGCGCTTCACTTGAGTGTAAAATCCCCAGTGACGTATCATCGAGGCACAAAGCCGTGATTGGCCGAAGGCTCTCGCATTACGACGTTCTCGCGGATCTTGGCGCAGGCGGAATGGGCATGGTTTACCTCGCCCACGACACGCGGTTGGATCGGGATGTGGCCATCAAGGTTCTACCCACCGATCGCCCTTTGAGCGAGACCGCCCGGCGCCGCTTTCAGCGCGAGGCCATGGCCGCTTCGGCTCTGAACCATCCCAACATTATCACTATTTACGAGGTCAACTCCGAGGGCGGCACCGAGTTCATTGTGATGGAATACGTGCGCGGGGCGACGCTCTCGTCGGTGCTAAAGAAGCGCACGCTGGCCTTAAGTGAGGCCATCCGCTATTGCATTCAGATCGCCGACGCACTGACCAAGGCGCATGCGGCGGGCATCATTCATCGCGATCTCAAGCCGGGGAACATCATGGTGACCGAAGATGGGCTGGTCAAAGTGCTTGATTTTGGCTTGGCCAAGTTCGATCCCGCTAAGGCCACTGGGGACGGCGAGACTTCGGATGCGGAGGCGACGAACCAGTTCACCTTGACCCAGCCGGGCGCAGTTACGGGGACTGTGGCGTATATGTCTCCAGAGCAGGCGCGGGGCGAGCGGGTGGATGCGCGCAGCGATATTTTTTCCTTCGGCATCGTGATGTTCGAGATGTTCAGCGGCCATCTGCCCTTCACCGGGCCAAATTCTATCGCGCTGCTGCACAATCTTCATTTCAGCCCTCCGCGGGATCTAACGCAGTTACGGCCGGATGTTCCCAAGCCTTTAGTCGCGCTGATCTCGCGAATGCTGGAGAAAAGCACGGAGAAGCGCATTCAGACAATGGCCGAGGTTGGCAGCGAACTGCGACGAGGCGCGGTGGGTTTGGTGGACGGGCCGCTGACTTGGCATCCCAGCGAAGCCACGATTGACATGGCTCGCCCGCCAAGCTCTGGGGGCTTGTCGAAGCGAAACATTTGGATGGCGACCGGCTTGTTGCTGCTTTTGGTATTGATAGGGATCGGAGGCTGGCGCTGGCATAAGAGGCCCAACCCAGCTCAGCAAGCTGTGGGGCAAGAGGCGCCAGTGGACGACAATGCGTACGCCCTCTATCGTCGCGCCCGCCAAGACCTGGATCACTGGGACCGCGAGGGCAACATTGACAGCGGTATCAAGTTGGCGGAACGGGCGGTGCAGCTTGATCCTCAGTCTGCCGCCAGCTATGCCGCGTTGGGTGAGGCCTACTACCTGAAAAACCGGGCGAACCCCGATCCGCAGTGGATGAAGCTGGCCTCGGAGTATGCCAACAAAGCGGTTGCCCTCGACAACTACCTTGCCGCCGGCCACATTTCTCTCGGCTTGGTGAAGATGGAGTCGGGCGATTCAGCTGGAGCGGAGAAGGAGCTCCGCGCCGCCGCCGACCTGGATCCCAAGAACGCAGCACCCCATCGCTGGCTGGGGAAGCTCTACGACAAGACCAGCCGGGACAAAGAAGCCATGAAGGAATTGCAACGCGCGCTTCAGTTGGATCCGAAGGACTGGGCCAGTTATATGGAGTTAGGCCTGAACGCCTACCAGGCGGCCAACTACAAGGGAGCGGCCGAAAATTGGGAGCAAGCCCTCAAACTGGAACCCGATAACGTGCCCGCGCTCCGAAATCTGGGCGCGGTTTACCACGCCCTCGGGCGCGATGACGACGCCGTCGCCGCTCTGCAGCATGCGATCGAGATTAAACCCAGCGCAGATGTCTATAACAATCTGGGAACGATTCTTTTCTATCGGGGCCGGTACCAAGATGCTGTGCCCGCGTTTGAAAAGACGGTAGCCCTGGGGGCCAACAACTTCGACAACTGGGCCAGTCTCGCCGATGCTTACCGCTGGACGCCCGGCGATGCTGAGAAGGCCAAACAAGCTTATCGCACAGCCATCGGGATCGTGCGGGAAGAAATGGTCAAACATCCTGATCAAATGGATTTGCGCGCAGACCTCGCCTTATATCTGGCCAAGAACGGCGACAAGCCCGGTGCTTTGGACGAGGTAAGGCTGGTTGACTGGTCACACAGCAAAGACCCATCAGTTATGTACGTTTCCGCGGTCACATACGAGCTTTGCGGGAATCGGGACAAGGCCTTAAATGCCCTACTAGCCGCAGTGAAAGCTGGCCAGGACTTGAACGATATCAAGAACGATCCTGAACTGGTTTCGCTGCGGGCTGATCCCCGCTATCACCTTGAGGTCGAAAACGCCGCTGCCGCCAAACCCAATCCATAACATAACTGTTTTTTCTTGACTTTCATGGACGCCCGGCATAACGTGCCATTCGCTTCGGTCTTCGACACCGGCAGGCTGCTGAAAAACTCGAAAATTAGCGTCCAGGGTTTGAAAGGATGCGGCTTACAGTTGCGCCCAGGGTTACAAGCCGCACCCTTGATCGCTGGGTTGGTCGGCAGCTTGAGACGCAGCAAGCTACATCTCTACAGAGGAAAGCTGTAGAGACGTTGCTTGCAATGTCTCCGGATTTGACTTTACAAATGAAGGAGCAACGAGATGGCAGTTTACCTGTATAACTTGATTTTCTCCTTGAACGGCTCCGACTGCGCCGTCGGCCGCTTCCAACCATACCCCTCAATTCTTCCGCCAAGCCCGACCATCTCCAACATATCCTGCGCGTGGTTTGACTATATGTTGGGCGGTACTCCCTCTGGCTTGGGACCCTACTACCAGGTTGTAACGCAGGCCCTGAGCGCCAGCCAATGGGGCAATCCCCAAAGCGACGTTAACTCTCTGGGCCTAGAGCCAGGCGATTATCTGATGATCCGAGTAAGCTCGGCAGATCCCAATGTAAACCACTACCAGATGCGTTTCACCGGGGTCTTTGGCCGAGGCACAAGCCAGAACTTGCCGGCTGGAGCTAGCGATCTGCAATCTCCCCTGGTTCTGAGCTCGGCAGCTGCGCCGAATAGCACCCTTCCCCGGACGGTGATCGATTCCGACGGAACCAGCGGTCCCAATTGGCCGGGACCGATCATTAGCGATGGTTCCTGGGTGGCCTGGTTGGGCGAAGTTGTTGCCGCTCCCAACAACGCTGCCAATGAATACAGCTTTAACGTCGGCGCCAGTGTTTATGTGAATACCAATCCGCCGGCAACCGGCAATACCTTTACCTTCGGAAAAGATCCCACCATGCACGTAGGCGGAGCCAAGAAGCCGAAGAGGGAGGACAAGGACAAGGCGGCATAGCCTTCTTGATGGTAAAAAAGACGGTTTGCATCGGGCCACTGGGGAATCGGACCGGTGGCTCTTCTCTTCATGCGGAATTCTGCCTGGCTCCGTCACTAGTCCAACAAAGCCTAAGCGCCGTTACTTTTTGCGATTAGGCGGCTGGGGCATGGCGACGATTGCACGCCGGACGGGAACGATGGCGCCACGGGCCGGATCAGACGCGGCGCTGGCGCGTGCCAGCACTTCTTCCTGGATGTACTTCACAAAGTCCTGAATCTGGCGCTGCATTTCTTCCATGCGCTCGCGCATCTGCAGGATGATCGCCATGCCGCTGATGTTTACTCCTAAATCTCGCGCCAGCGAGAGAATGAACTCCAGCCGCTGCAAATCTTCGTCGGTGTAGAGCCGGGTGTTCCCCTCGGTGCGCGAGGGCTTCAGCAAGCCTTCGCGCTCATACAGGCGCAGGGTCTGGGGATGGATGCCATACATCTCGGCCACAGCCGAAATCATGTACGCGCCCTTGGATTTCCGCTTGGTCATTGCTCAGAGTCTACAACAAAAGCAAAAAGCCACGGATTATACGGATAAAACGGATTCTTTGTGACCCGTGTGTATCCGTGAAATCCGTGGCCTACTTTCTTTAGGCCATCGCTTCGGGTTTTTCCTGCCGAGATGGAGCCCAGCCCTCAGGTTTTAAGGCGTGATTCAGAAGGTAGGCGACCACGCCCGCCGCGATGAGCAGCATTCCGAAGGCGAAGGAACTCATCCCCAGGACCTGCTCGGTCTCGCTACGTACCACGGAGAAACCAAGCAGCAGGATGGGCGGAATACCGACGGCAACGGCACCCAGCAGCCCGCCAGGTACACGGAATGGGCGAGGCAGTTCGGGCTCCCGGACGCGCAGAACGATGAGCGCGATGAACTCCAGCGAGAGGCTGGCACCGTAGAGTAGGATGTCGATAGTCACCAGGCGCTCGAAACCTAAGCCGAGGCACAGAGCCCAGCCAAGAGCGCAGACCACGATCGCCACCCACGGCGCATGCGAACGAGGATGCAGCTTGCCAAAAATGCGGGGCAACATGCCGTCCTGCGCCATGGCGAGCGGCAGGCGCGAGTAGCTCATCACCAGGGCGTTGAACATTCCGAAGCCGCTGATCATGCCGCCGAGGGCAAGGCCGATGCGCAGCAGCGGGCCGCCCAACAAGCCCGCGATGTCTGCCCAGAATCCGGTCTCCCATGCACTCGAGGAAAGGCCGGTCATCCACATGGCGGCGACGGGGACGATGTAGCTCAGGGCTACGATGACGACGGCAGCCAGCATGGCGCGCGGATAGGTCCGCTGCGGGCGCTCGACTTCAGTAGCGATGGTCGAGGCGTTATCCCAGCCCATGTAGTTCCACATGCAGATAAGCAGGCCGGTCAGGATGTCAACCGACGACGAAGTCGGTTTGGTCACGGCATGCGCCAACGCTCCCAGCTTGAAGGGCGCAATGGCCACGATCAGGATGAACGGCGCCGACAGAACGATGAGCAGCCAAAGCGAGGTCGTCGAAACCACGCGGACACCGGCGATATTCAGCAAGGCGCAGACCACAACGAGAGCCAATCCGACCATCCATCCGCGATATCCCACGGCGAACCAGGGAAACAGGCGCGTGAGATAGAGCACGAACAACGTCGGGTAAATCGCCATGTCGAAGATCGAGGCCACCAGCGAGAGCCATGCTTCCTGAAATCCCCAGAAATTGCCCATGGCGCGGCGCACCCAGGCGTAGTAACCGCCTTCGTAGGGCAAAGCACTCGACAATTCGCCGATCATGAAGGCGGTAGGCAGGCTCCAGAGAATTGGAGTCAGCAGCAGGATGAGGATCGCTTTGCCATAGCCGGCGCCATGAACGATGTCTTCTGTGCCGTAAGTGCCGCCCGACACCATAAAGAAGGTGGCGGCGACGAGTGGCCACAGGGTTAGGCGAACGGATTTTTTCCGGTTGGGGACAAGAGTCGGAGGCTGGAATGGTTGGCGCGGGGCGCTAGCTGTTGCCAATTTCTATGTGTTCCTCCCTTGGGGCGAATCATTCTCAGCCACCCCGTCGCTTGGCAGCCGCTCTGGGCCTTCCGGTGAACTAAGATTCCGGAAGCTGCGCTGAAGTTACTTCGCAGTGTTGAGATTACGGCAAATTTTCAGGGATGCAAGAAAATTCGCAAAATTTTTTGCAAAATTTTGTCAAGTAGGTCAGCAGCGGAGGTAACACTCGTTAAGGTGTGAAAAAATCTCCGATCAATTCAGCTGAGAGTTTCCCCGGTGATCAGCTCGTGCCGTTGCGAGAAAGGCATCCAACGGCAAACCAGAGTGGGCCCGCAGGCCTCTCTGCGCCTGGCATCAGACCTTGCTCCAGAGTTCCGCACGCGGATCTTCGGGATTCAGCTTCGCCAGCTCGCGCAGGATTTCCTTCGAGCGCTCGTCGCGCGGCGTGGGGACAGCGACCTTGATCTCGACAATCTCGTCTCCGCGTGCGCCATCCTTGGTGGCCGACGGGACACCTTTTTCGCGCAGCCGAAGTTTCTGGCCGGATTGAGTTCCGGGCGGAATCTTGAGCACGGCCCGGCCATCGATGGTTGGAACCTCCACCTTGGCGCCGAGCGCGGCTTCCGAAACGGTCACGGGCACGGTGATGTAAATGTCGTCGCCCTCGCGATGGAAGATGGGGTGGTCTCCGGTGCGGATGATCACGTAGAGGTCACCGGTCGGCCCTCCATGGGAACCGGCGTTGCCTTTGCCCGGAATGCGGATGCGCTGGCCGTCACGCGTACCGGGTTTGATCCGAACCTCCAACGGTTCGGTCTTTTCGACGGTGCCTTCACCGTGGCAGGTGGAGCAGGTTGTTATGTTCTTGCCGGTGCCGTGGCAGCGCGGACAAGTCACATTGAACTTCATGCGTCCGCCGGTCTGCGTGACCTGGCCCGTACCGTTGCACTCCGGACAAGTGCCCGGCGATTCGATATAGCCCTTGCCGTGGCAGGTTGCGCAAACGTCGCGGCGGGTGATATTCAGCCGCATGACGCCGCCTCGGATGGCCGTCCAGAAGGGAACGTTGACCTGGTATTCGAGATCTGACCCAGGCTCGGGTTCATCGTGTACCGCGCCGCGTCCCCCGAACATGCCGGAGAAGATATCTTTGAAGCCGCCGCCGCTGGATTTGCGGCCGCGTCCGCCGCCTCCTTCGAACAGGTCCGAAAAGTCGAAGCCGCCGAAATCAAAATTCGCGCCCTGACCTGAGGTGCCACGAGGCTGTCCGCCGGGGAACCCTCCCGGGAAGCCAGACGAAGACCCTCCCGCTCCTCCGCCCGCGCGGGCATAAGCGTCGGCCGTCGCCGGATCGATGTTGTCCGAATAAAAGCCGAGCTGGTCGTAAATCTTTCGCTTCTTAGGATCGCTCAGGACATCATTGGCCTCGGAGAGCGCCTTGAACTTCTCCTCGGCGGCTTTGTCTCCGGGATTGACGTCCGGGTGATACTTGCGCGCAAGCTTGCGAAAAGCCTTGCGAATGTCCTCGGCGGAGGCGGATTTCTTGACCCCGAGCGTGGCGTAATAATCTTTGGTTGCGGCAGGCATCGTTACTCCTGCATCCTAGACCGAACTTCAGTTCTGGATCTTGTGCCTTCCTGCTTCGAGCACGCCAATGCGCTCGTACTTGGGCGCATCCACGTAGACCGGAATGCGGTTGATTCCGGTTTGCGTTTGCGCGAAGACGTACCAGCGGCCTTCGTCTTCGGCGAAATTCAGAAAATAGGTTTGTCCATTCACTTCAAATTGCAATTTCAATCTCCCCAAAAGCGAGCCACGGATTTCACGGATCTATGTTTATCTGCAAATCCGTGACAATCCGTGTAAATCCGTGGCCAAGTTCTTCGCTTATTTCTTGTCCTCTACGTCTACGTATTCCGCGTCGATGACGCCTTCGTCTTTCTTGGCGTGGCCATCGCTTGAAGCTGCTGCTCCATCGCTGGGCCCTGCTTGCGGCCCCGGACCTGCCCCTTGCGGTGGCTGGGCTGCTTTGTACATCTGCTCGGCCAGTTTGTGCGAGGCCTGAGTCAACTTCTCGCGGGCTTTTTCCATCGTTGCCTTGTCGTTGCTCTCCAGTGCCTTCTTGGCGTCGGCGATTGCGTTTTCGACGTCGCCGCGTTCTGAGCCGGAAATCTTGTCGCCCTGCTCGCGCAGCATCTTCTCGACGCCATAAACCATGGAATCGAGTTGGTTCTTGGCTTCGATCGCTTCGCGCTGGGCCTTATCCTCGGCGGAGTGCGCGTCGGCTTCCTTGGCCATGCGATCGACTTCATCCTTGCTGAGACCGGAAGATGACGTGATCGTGATCTTCTGGTCCTTGCCCGTGGCCATATCTTTCGCAGTCACGTTGAGGATGCCGTTGGCGTCGATGTCGAACGTTACCTCAATCTGGGGCACGCCCCGCGGAGCCGGCGGCAAACCGGTCAGGTGGAACTTGCCCAGAGTGCGATTCTGCCCCGCCATGGGACGTTCTCCTTGCAGCACGTGGACCTCGACTGAAGTCTGACTATCGGCCGCGGTCGAGAACGTTTCCGTCTTGCGGGTCGGAATGGTCGTGTTGCGCGGAATCATCGGAGTCGCCACACCGCCCAAGGTTTCAATCGCCAAGGTCAGCGGGGTGACGTCGAGCAAGAGCAGATCCTTGACTTCGCCGCCGAGCACGCCGCCCTGAATGGCTGCGCCCACGGCGACGACTTCGTCCGGGTTCACGCCCTTGTGGGGCTCCTTGCCGAACAGCTCCTTTACCAGCGCCTGAATGCGGGGCATGCGAGTCTGTCCGCCGACCAACACGACTTCGTTGATCTTGCTGGCGTCGATGCCAGCATCTTTCATGCACTGTTTGCACGGGCCGACCGAACGTTGAATGATGTCTTCCACCATCGATTCGAGCTTGGCCCGAGTCAACTTCTTGACCAGGTGCTTTGGACCGCTGGCATCAGCGGTGATGAAGGGCAGATTGATCTCGTGCTCCATGGTCGTGGAGAGCTCGATCTTCGCCCGTTCCGCCGCGTCGCGCAGACGCTGCAGCGCCATCTCGTTGCCCTTGCCGCGCAGGTCAAGGCCTTCGTCCTTTTTGAATTCGTCAATCAGCCAATCGACGATGCGCTGGTCGAGGTTGTCGCCGCCAAGGTGGGTGTCACCATTGGTGGCTTTCACTTCGATTACGCCTTCGCCGACTTCAAGAATCGAAATATCAAACGTCCCGCCGCCGAAGTCGTAAACCGCGATGGTCTCATCCTTCTTCTTGTCGAGGCCGTAGGCCAGCGCCGCTGCCGTCGGTTCGTTGATAATTCGCTTAACATCCAACCCGGCAATCTTGCCCGCATCTTTCGTCGCTTGCCGCTGGGCATCGTTGAAGTACGCCGGCACGGTGATGACCGCATCGTTCACTTTCTCGCCCAAATAATCTTCGGCCGCCTTCTTCAGCTTTTGCAGAATCATGGCGGAGATCTGCGGAGGCGTGTATTCCTTGCCCTGCGCCAGCACCGCAACGTGGTCGCCCGACTGGATGACCTTATAGGGCACCATCTTGATCTCTTCCGTCACTTCGTCGTAGCGGCGCCCCATAAACCGCTTGATCGAATAAACCGTATTCTCCGGATTGGTGATGGCCTGGCGCTTGGCCACCTGTCCGACCAACCGCTCGCCGGTCTTGGTAAATCCGACCACCGATGGGGTAGTCCGGCCACCTTCTTCATTGGGGATCACCTTCGGCTCGCCGCCTTCCATCACGGCGACGCAGGAGTTGGTGGTTCCCAAGTCAATTCCTATAATCTTGGCCATAACTGGCTCCTCCTTGAACTTATAAGTGCTTTTTAATCAACCGTTTCATGCCTACGAGCGATATTATCCTAAGACTTGAGTGAATCGTTGTCAAGTTTTAGATGCGGGAGGAGAGATGTAGGATGCGTGTTCGATCCACGCGGGTGCCCCAGGTCTCGCTGGGTTTGCGAGACCTGGGAGGGCCGCCGCGAAGTTCACTGGTCACAGACAGGCCTTCTCTGATTTTTCTACTCTTTATTCATGACTGAGGGCCTACACCGATTTTATGGCGGTAGGGACTTACACTTTCTGACGTTCAGTTGTTACCGACGCCGACCTCTCTTCAGGAACGAGGGTTACTGTGACCTGCTTCTGAAGATTCTGGAACGGGTTCGGGGGGCCCAGCACGGCGTCCGCAGATTTTCCGTCACTGTTTCAAGTAACGAAGCGCAACACATCCTGATTTAAAGGTCTTTGACTCAACCAGCTTCAATTGCAATTTCTCGGGCAGGCTGACGCCCTCCATCAATCGTCTGCCTTCTCCAGCAATGATTGGCATAACGACAAAACGATATTCGTCAACCAGACCAAGCTCTATAAGCTGTGAAGGAATATCTACGCCACCGACCAGAATATTTCTGCCTGGTTCTTGCTTCAGTTTAAGTATTTCGTCGCGAAGGTTCGTACGAACAATTCTCGTATTTTCATCTTCAGCGCTGGCCAACGATCGTGAAAAAACAATCTTCTTCTTGGAGACAAAGG
>Ga0187819_10001481_pt1 | contig 12150 bp, 8 predicted proteins | sample NC_wetland_sal_i_15_FD_132411 | JGI IMG/M metagenome (GOLD analysis project Ga0187819, IMG submission 132411) | Wetland sediment microbial communities from Neuse River Estuary, North Carolina, USA - SO4_4 | ecosystem: Environmental > Aquatic > Freshwater > Wetlands > Sediment | place: USA: North... | reverse complement strand
GCGAACGCATCCTGAAAGAAACCGAAAATTGGCCCGGCAAGAAACTCCTCATCACCGACGGCGTTTTTTCCATGGATGGCGATATTGCGGATCTTCCCGCGCTTTGCTCCCTGGCCGAAAAATTCAATTGCATCATGATGGTGGACGACGCGCACTCCTCCGGCGTCCTCGGCAATCGTGGCCGCGGCTCCATTGACCATTTCAATTGCCATGGCCGCGTGGACATCCAGGTCGGCACCCTCAGCAAAGCCATCGGTGCGCTCGGCGGCTACGTCTGCGGCCCGCGCGACCTCATCGAATTACTCTACCACCGCGCGCGCCCCATCCTCTTCTCCACTTCGCATCCCCCGTCGGTCGCTGCCACCTGCCAGGCAGCCTTTGACGTGCTCGATTCCGAAGCGGGCGAGCGCCTCATCAAGAAGCTGTGGTCCAACACGAAATTCTTCAAGCGCAAGCTGAAAAAGCTCGGCTTCAATACCGGCAAGAGTGAGACGCCCATCACGCCCATCATGGTCGGCGACGCCGCCAAAGCTTTCGATTTCTCGCGTGAGCTGTTTTCCGAAGGCGTTCTCGCCACGGCCATCGGCTACCCCACCGTCCCGGAAGGAAAAGCGCGCCTGCGCACGATCGTCACAGCCACGCACAAACGCGCCGACCTCGAGCGCGCCGCTGAAATCATAGCGAGCGTCGGCAAGAGACTCGCCATCGTCTAGAGCGCCGCGCCCAAGGCCTACTCCCGCCTCCCCGCCGCCGGCCGCGAGCCCCCACCCATCTCCCCGCCGCTGGCCCTCCGCCCACGTGCCTACCTGAGCAATCATTTCCCCGGCGTTCATCGCGTTCGATGTAAACTGGCCGCTCAGGGGGAACCAACCATGCGTCGCTTGGGAGCGCTGTGTGCCGTTGTGGCTTTCGCCTCGCTTTCGATTCTGCCGGGCTGCGGAAAATCCGAGGGTCCTCTCGTGGGCGGGGGCGCCAAGGGTCAATTCAGCCTGACGGTCCATGACGCCGCCCCCGTCGGCATCACCGTCCTCTCCCTGCAAGTCACCATTCAAAGCGCGTTCCTTCAGCCGGGCAATGTTTCCGTCTCGCTCCCGCAAACGATCGATCTCGCTCGGCTCCAATCCGACACCACGCTGATCAGCTCGCTCCAAATTCCCGCCGGCACTTACACGAGCCTGGTTCTCGACATCGAAAATCCCTCGATGATATTCATCAACAATACCGGTGGCCCCGTTACACCAAACGACAACCCCACCTGCCTCGCCGGCGCCGTCTGTCAAATCACACCGGTCTCACTCGGCGGCAACCCGATCCCACTCAGCAGCGCGCCTGTCTTCCCCTTTCAAGTCGCGCAGAACGCAGAAGTAGGCCTAGAGCTCGACCTCGACATTGCCGACCTCGTACAGTCGGATTACTCGCTCAATTTTTCGACTGGGCTCAACGTGACCCAATTGACTTCCGTCCAGGGCGCCGCCGAAATCCGCGGCCTGCATCACGTGCTCGGCACCGTCACCACTCTTGGCGCGGACGCCTTCACCTTCACGACTCCCACCGGGATGCAACTCGGCGTCACCACGAACAACACCACTAAATTCAATTTCCCCGCGAGCTGCCTCACGGACAATTTCGCCTGCGTCAAGGTCAACCAGGTCCTCGAACTTGATCTCAGCCTCGAAGGCAACGGCACTCTCCTCGCCACGGAAGTCGATCTCGAAGCAGACGTGAACGTCGCCGAGATTTCAGGCCCCATCGTTCTGCTCGATACGAACTCTCCCCCGCAGAGCTTCCAGATGTTGGTCCTTCAGGCCTCTCCCGTTGCGGTCGCCAACGCTCCTCTCGGCGAAGTCCAAACGGTCTCCATCGGCACTCCCACCACATTCTCCGTGGACAATCACTCTTTCGTCCTCCCCGCGGGCCTCACTTTCACAAGCGCCTCGAGCCTCCTGGTTGGCCAGGAAGCCTTGGCGGATGTTGACATCATCTTGGCTCCGAGTCTCGTGATCCGCACGAGCACGCTAGCCCTCCGCCGCTCGCAAGTCACCGCTCTCGTCCTCACCGCTCCTGCCGTCAACGGCACCACCTTCGTCCTCAGCCCGCTCCCGAGCATCTTTCAGACCGCACTCCCCACCAACATCCTCCAAATGACGGTCGACACCACCACGCAAACCACCTACGAGGATCTCACCCCGGACACCATCGCCGGCGTCATCGCCGGCAACAACGTCTCCGTCGGCGGCTTCCTCTTCAACGCCGCCGGCACCGCCACCATCGCCGTCGACGCCGTTCGCGGCCAACCCATCCCCGGCCAGTAAAGCCTCGATCTCGTGCCTCAGTGGCACGGACACTCCTGTCCGTGCTCTGACGAGATATCCTCCCGCCAAACGCACCGATCAAGAATCGGACTGCACGGCCTCCGTGCCCTCCGCCTTCCCTCCGTGTGCTCTGTGTTAAGCCTTTTCCGCGCTCGCCGCCAATGAATTGAATTTTCCCCGAACAGAATTTCCCAAGCCACCTGGAACCTGAAGTCAAAAAACAAAAGCGGCCCGGCCGCCCGCACCATCGGGCCGCCGAGCCGCTCAATCCTTCAAATTTTCTTTTCCGCCTCGCCCCTCAGAACAAAAACTTCACCGCGAACTGAATGCTGCGCGCCCCGCCGCCGCCCAGAACCGGGTTGCCCAACCCGACATCGGAAGTCGCCGTCAGCGGATAGAAGCCACAACTCCGCCCGAGCGTCACAGCTGGGCCGCAAGTCATGGGCGTGCCGTCGCTGATGCCGTTGAATCCGGCGTCGGCAAAGAAGGCCGGAAGCAACGGACTGGCATACGCGGGATGATTGAAAATATTGTAGAAGTCCGTCCGGAATTGCACCTTCCAGCGCTCCGTAATCGAAGTCATCTTGCTGATGGCGAAGTCCAGATTCCGGTAGTTGGGCCCGAGGAGCGAATTGCGGCCTTCGTTGCCGAAATGCCGTGATCCCGCCGTGCAATCCGTGTCCGCGATTCCACCCACGAGATTGCAAGGGGCCGCGAAAGAAGTAAGGTTGAGGAAATCCGCCGGGTTGCTGCGGTTGTACTGGATGGGCCCCACAATATCAGGCCGCCCAAACAGTTCGCCGCTTCCGTCGTAATCGTCATTGCTTTCAAAATCATAGTTCAAAGAGAACGGATGGCCGCTCAAAACTGTTGCCACTCCGCTCAATGCCCACCCGGACCCGAACTTCCCGAGCGATTGCCACGCCGGAATGTCGTACGTCGACGTCAGCACGAAGCGGTTGCGTGTATCAAAATTCGAGTTGCCCTTGTTGCCCGCGGGATTCGTGCTGTCGTTCGGCTGTGAAGCGTTCGGCACATAATCCTGTCCGTCGCTCGCCGTGTCGATCGAATGGGACCAGGTATACGCAACTTGGTTGTTGAATCCGTGCCAGTTCCGCTGCGTTAGGGATACCTGGAGCGAGTTGTAATTCGAATTCGCGCTGGTCTGAAGCTGGTTAACGACGAATGGCGGCATCGGCGCCAACGCACTCACGGGCGCCGTAAAGCCAACCACGGGAGCGCCCGGGCATTGCGGGCTGCCGCGCGAAATCGAGCCCGTAATTCCGCACAATTCATCAATCGCCGTTATCTGCGCGTGGCTCGGCTGGTTGATGTCCAGAAAGTGAAAAAGCTTCCGGCCCGCCGATCCCACGTAGCCCACTTCCAAAACGGTATTGTGCAGAATCTCCTGCTGAATATTCAGGTTGTAGTTGTAAACGTACGGCGTGCGCAGATTCGGCGACACCGTGAACACGCTCTGCTGTTGCGTCGTCCCGGTCATCACCGAGGTTGGGTCAAACACCGCCACATGCGGCACGATAACCAAGTCGGTGGCCGGCAGTGTCGGGGGTGGCGGAGCCAGCGCCGGATTCAGCGCCGAAGTAATGTAGATCGGATTCGGCCCGATCGTGTTGTACGCGGGCCCCGTGCTGTCCGTGTCGTAGGCGAGTTGCCCCGTAAAGAAGTCCTGCGAGAAGGCGTCGTAGAAGATTCCAAATCCCGTGCGAACCACCGTCTTGCCTTTGCCGAAGACGTCCCACGCCGCGCTCACGCGCGGGCTGAAATTTTTGTAGTCCTTCGGGTAGAGTTGCCCCGGCTGTACCAGACCGACCGCCGGATTGTAATTGCTGATTTGGTTGCCATCGGTCCCGAGCACGCCAAAATAATCCCACCGCAAGCCCAGGTTCACGGTCAGTTGGCTCGTCATGTGATAGCTATCCTGGATGTAAAAAGCCGTAAAATTTTGGTGCGCGTTACGCGACGTATTTCCGAAATTCTCTGTCCCGCCGTCGAGCGCGCCAGCCAGAAATTCCGCCAGGCTCCCGAACTCGAGCTCTCCGCGCGCAAGCAGATCGTTGAACGAGTTCACCGTCGTCCGCCGGTACTCGCCCCCGAACTTCACATCGTGCCTCCCGATTTTCCACGAAAAGTTGTCGAAAAATTGATAGTTCTGATCCACCCGGTTCCGCGGATTGGAAAATCCCGAAGAGCCAAGGTGCGCAAGCCCGCTCACCTCAATCGTGGGCAGTCCGAAATCCCGGGGCAGCGCCGTATTGGGCCCAAGAAGATTGAGCGTATTGATCCCTAGCGACAAATTGGGATCGCCAAAGATCGAGGCATCTTGGGGAAAAAATCCGTTGCGATAGCGGTTCCATCCGAACCGCGCTTCGTTCACTTTTTCCGGCGAAACGGTTCTCACCCAGCTCAACGACACCAGTTGCGTCCGGATGGGCGCATTCGTGTTCGTATTGGGCAGGTTATTGCCCCCTCCGACCCCCAGCGGAAAGCTCTGATTGCTGTTCCCGAAAAAATACCGCCCCGAAATCTGATCGTTGATGTCCCGGTTGTAGTCAATCTTCACGATTCCGCCGTCCAGATTGTTCGACGCCGGACCTCCGATCGCCGATGTGAGGGGCCAGACATTGTTGAAACCCGAGCAATGGCCGTTGCTGTTGCACAGATTGTAGAGGTTCAAAATCGTGGGATTGACGGCGGCGGAGTTTGCCTGAATGCATGCAATCACCGTAGTCGTGCAGGACACCGTGGTGCCCGTCAAAGTCGAGAGCGCTTGGGAGTAATCGCCTAATGTCGGAACCTCATTGATCGACGTGATGGCCATCCCTTCGCGCTGCCCCTCGTAAGATCCGTAAAAGAAAAGTTTGTTCTTGACGATGGGCCCGCCGATCGTTCCCCCGAACTGGTTATTCCGGAATGCATCCTTTGGCGTCCCGGCATCATTGAAAGCATTCCGCGCGTTCAGCACAGCGTTCCGGAAATCCTCGAAAGCGCTCCCGTGAAACGTGTTCGTACCGCTTTTCGTCACGATGTTCACCACCGACCCCGAATTTCGCCCGTACTCCGCTTCCGTGTTCGACAGCACGTTCAATTCCAGGATGGAATCCTCCGGAAGAATCGTCCCCGGCGTCCCGAAAACCCCGCCCTGATTGATCGCCGGCAGATTTCGGTATCCGTCGTTCATGTCCGTGCCATCCAGCAAATAATTGTTGGCGCGCCCGCGGCTCCCGTTCACGCTGAACTGCCCGTAAGATCCCGGAGAGTCCCCGCCACCGTTCGGCTCGCCCGTCGCGCCGGGAACCAGGATTAGCAGCTTCGTGTAATCGCGCCCATTAATCGGCAAGCTCTCCACCGCTTGGCTCTCGAAACCGCCGCCAAGCGTGTCGCTCGTCGTTTCCACCACCGGCACCGACTCGCCAGTGACCACCACCTGTTGGCTCACCGCGCCAGCCTTCAGAGACATGTCCACCCGCCGCTCGGCCGCCACGACAACCGTTACTCCCGTCACCTTGGTTTTCTGGAAGCCCGCCATCTCCGCGGTGATGTCATAGGTCCCCACGGGGAGCTCGGGGACAATGTATCCGCCGTCCGCGGTTGTCTCCGTCGAGCGCTCCACTCCCGTGTCCACATTTCGAATGGTCACCTTCGCGTTCACGATAGCTGCGCCGCTGGAATCCGTCACCGTCCCCAGGATCGTCCCGCGAAACGTCTGCGCCCGCCCCGCCGGTGCGCACAATGCCAACGCCACCATCGCCGCGCACACCAGCGCCACGCCTACACCCCGCCGCCGAGAAGTCTTCATCGCTCCCCCCTAAATTTTCCAGACGAATTTCTTGCGATTGAAAAAGCGGATAACGCCGATTAATCTCCCCGAATCCCGACCCACCAACCACCCCCAGACGATGCCATACCTATATGCCTCAAGGCGATAGCGAGTCAAGCGACTTTCCCCTTGCTCCTCCGTCACTGTGGAATTTCTTTAATCCGGCTTTGATGGATGGGCCATTTCCTGCCCCTCGCATTTCACTTCCCTAAGCCAACAATTTATCCGCCAGCTCCAGAAAATCGTGCGCCGTCACGTCAAACGGCTCGCCTGTCGCCCAAGCGGCCTCTTTCCCGGGCCCGTGTTCGAGAGGCCGCGGGACGAATGCCGTTCTCAGCCCCCAGCCCTGCGCGGCCTTCAAATCATTCGGATGCGCCGCCACCATCATCACATCCGCTGGCTGGCAACCCAGCAGATCCGCCGCCCCGATGTATACCTCGCGATCCGGCTTGTAGTGGTGGAACACTTCCGCCGAAAGCACCATGTCCCAGGGCAGCCCCGCGAATTTAGCCATATCCACCAGCAGCGAAATGTTTCCATTCGAGAGTGTTGAAATGACGAACTTCTTCTTCAGGCGCGTCAGTCCTTCCACCGCATCCGGCCAGGGAGTCAGCCGGTGCCAAACGCGATTCCAGTCGTTCTTTTCTTCCTTGCTCAATCCCGCGATCTTGAATTCCGTCCACAAATCCTCGAGCACGAGCCGGTGCAATTGATCGAGCTTCATCCAGGGCAGCGATCCTTTGCGAACCCTGTCCATCGATGGGCCGTAGCCCGCCCTCCAGCGGTCGGCGAACTTGCCCCAGTCCACTTCCAAACCCTTCCTCCGCCCCCACTCGTTGCCTTCACGGATGATGGAACCGCGCCAATCCACCACTGTTCCGAACACGTCAAAGGTAAGCGCCTTCACGCCAAACGGATTGGAAGGGGTCGCCATCGGCGCGCCACAATTTAGCAAAAAGCGTAAGCGTTGCAACCACTGTGTTGAATCCTTGCCCAGACGTTGATTTATTCAACGTTCTTTCCGGCTGAGCCCAGCGCATCGATTGAATCGCGCCCTCCCATCCGATTCATTCGAAGCAGGATGAGTTTCGCCTTCGTTCGACTGGACATTTGGCACCGGATTTGCCTATAACCTACCGACCGCCCGTGGGGGCAATCCGAAGGAAGGAGAAAAACCATGGCATCGAGGAAGAAAACGGCCAAGAGGAAATTGAAGAGGGCCAAGTCGCTGCAGCATACCAAGCCTCTTAGGGCTGAATTTAGTAAGATAAAGCTTACCTAGCATGGAGTTTGCCGGTTTCTGGCGGGCGTCTCTTGCCGCTTCGGCTCTCTCAACATGTCCAAAATGCGCCACGTGCCGCATCTCCGCCCAAACCGCTCGTGCTTCGAACTGCTCATTAGCCGTTCTCGCATCGAGCGGTTTGGCGTCTTCGCAAAAGAGGCCATCCCGCCGCGCAAGAAAGTCATCGAGTACACGGGCGAACGGGTCTCTGCGCGGGAAGCCAATCGCCGAGTCGTAAGGATGTTCTTGTCGGGAAAGGCAGAGCGCATCTACCTGGTCAACCTGAATCGGCGCTGGAAGCTTGATGGCTCAGTCGGAGGAAGCGGCGCCGAGTTCATTAATCATAGCTGTGATCCCAATTTAACCGTGCGCAGGATCCGCGGCCGAATCTTTCTCTACAGCTTCCGAAAGATCAAAGAGGGCGAGGAGCTCACCCTTGACTATGGCTTCCGGTGCTCCTGCCCTTGTCGCTGCGGCTCCTCGAAGTGCCGCGGCACCATGTGCCACCTCTGACCTGGCGCTCGTCCTCGCCCGCCGATTGCTCGAATTGTGAGTCCGCCGGGCGGTGACGTGCCCGTCTAACTCCCAGCACCGTAGGCGCCGCTCCTTAAAAAACAGAATGAACGCCACCAACGCAACGCGCTACGATCGCTTCTTGCAATCCGTCTGGCCATGAGAGACGTACTATATATGGCCGATCCGAGGTGCCTTCCTATGCCCGCACGTTTGCTTTTGAGTCTTGCTTTCGCGCTCCCACTCCTCGCTTGTGCAGGAAATGCAGCGTCCGAACAACCCATCCCTCCCCCTAAATTTGACGCGCCTCTTGCAGCCACCGCCGGAAAAGAGACGGCCGTTTTCGCTGGCGGCTGTTTCTGGGGCACTCAGGCTGTCTTTGAACGGGTGAAAGGCGTCATCCAGACCGCCGCCGGCTATGCAGGCGGCTCAGCAGCCACCGCGACTTATGACCAGGTAGTCACGGAAACCACCGGCCATGCCGAATCCGTGGAAGTGGTCTACGATCCCTCCCGCATCACCTATGGCCAGCTCCTCCGCATCTTTTTCTCCGTCGCTCACGATCCAACGGAACTCAACCGCCAGGGACCCGACGTCGGCACTTCCTATCGCTCCGCAATCTTTTATACCAACGACGAGCAGAAGCGCGTCGCCATCGCTTACATCGCGCAGCTCGATGCCGCGAAAGTTTTTCCGAATCCGATCGTCACCGAAGTCACTCCTCTAAAGGGTTTCTATCGCGCCGAAGATTATCACCAGGACTTTGCTCTCAAGAATCCCGGCAACACTTACATCCAGATTTGCGACTTGCCGAAGATTAGCGCCTTAAAGCAGCTGTTCCCCGATCTCTTCGTTGACTACAAAGGGAAATAGCGCGTCTCGATTCCCGGCATGCAGCATCAGCGTGGAAAATGCTATCATTCCGTGTTTTCCGCCAAGGATGTTGGCGCCGATCGCGTCCACGATTTGCATCGCCAACCCGGCAAAAAAAGGAGGAACGCCATGTCCCATCACCTCGATTCACCCATCGCTCTTCAGGATATCCGCCTCGACATCACGGACCTCTACGTATTCCGCGGCGAAACAGGCACCGTCTTCGCCATCAACGTCTGCCACTCGATTTTCGGCCCCATTCCCGTCCCCGGCTACCATCCGGAAGGAATGTACGAATTCAAAATCGATCTCAATGGCGACGCCGTCGAAGATCTCACCTACCGCCTCACATTCAACGAACGCGACAAGGACGGAAGGCAGTCCTACACTGTTCGGCGTCTCCGCGCCGCGGATGCCTTGAATCGCGAAGCCCCCGGCACTGTGGTCGCTCAGGGTATATCGGAAGAAATTCTCACCACGCCAACTGGCCTGCGCGTCTGGGCCGGCAAGGCCGGTGACCCCTTCTGGATCGAGCCCGATGTCTTGCACGCCGTCGGCCACGCATTTCAGGACGGTACGGCCATAAGTCTTTCCGGATGGGATCCCGCTCGCGCAAAAAATCTGTTTGCCGGCCAGACGGTTCACTCCATCGTGCTGGAAGTTCCGGATAGCGAACTGCTCGCCGGCGCAGGCGGCAACCGTCGCATCGGCGTCTGGGCGGTGGCAACGCTCGCCACAGACGCAGGCGGCTGGCGTCCCATCAATCGCGTGGCGCTCCCGATGATCCATCCGCTGTTCACTCAATTCAACGAAGATCTCGGCAATCGTCTCAATGCCGGCTCCCCCTCGGAAGATTTCGCGACTCACGGAGCCACCGTCGCGAAAGCAGTTGCCGGCGTCGTCGCCGCCAACGGAACAGCCGAAGATCCCCGCGCCTATGGCGAGAAAGTCGCGCACCGATTTTTCCCCAATATCCTCCCGTACGAGGTCGGCACGCCCGCCGCGTTCGGCTTCGCCGAGTGGAACGGCCGCTCGCTCACAGACAACGCCCCCAATGTAATGTTTTCCATCGCCGCGAACACTCCCGTCAGTCTCGGGATCGGCAAGGATTCGGTCACCTCGAAACCGTCGAAAACGTTCCCGTACGTCCCCGCCGCCAGCGAGAGCCGCACAGCCGGCGCGTAGAAAAGTTTCATCTCGCGCATCAAGGGCGCACAGTCGGCGCGCCCCGTGCGCGCATCCAGAAGCCCTTGCGCGTCCGTAAGCTCTCGCGCGTCCAAGCAACTCACCCCGCAACCCGGGAACGCCAATCTCCCGATTGGCGTGTCACACCAGCTTTCAAGACGTGCACGCTCGCTGATTTATGCACGCAGTCATATGGAGTGCGGTGGCGAGCTTGCCCTGAGCTGCGCCGAAGGGCCGCCGCTTTGTTACCGCGAGGCTCGCCTCGCCCGTTCGGAGCAGCGCCTTCCGCTGCTCCGAGTCGCCTTTGGTTCCCCTCGAAACAACTCTCCCACTCCGCGCAATCGCCCGCTCCAGCAATTCCCCAGCGCCGCAGGCGCGCCACAATTTGGCCCAGCCCGCCGTTTGGTGGCGGGCTGGGTCCGCGATACGCAGGAGCCCCAAGCGCCGTAGGCGCGGCACACACGCTCTCACCACGCGCACCATCACCCAGTACCCCGCCCGCGCATGTGGTGTGCGGCGAGGCTCGCACGCCGCCAAATCATTTAACGAGGATTTCCCCCCTGTGCGTGCTCGACGGCGTGAAATGGATCGTGTACGTAAATCCGCCCAGGTTCACTCGCGCGTCGTAGTCCGCCGCAAGCCTGATCTCCAACATCTTGGCGGTAAGCTCGCGGTGCGCCGTCACCTGTTCCGGCGCAAGCTGAATCCCATGTTCCTTGGCCCTGGCGATGACCGCGTCGCGCAGCTCCTCTTCCGTGCTGAATGGGTGCAATCCGATTCGCGCCCCGTTCTGCACCGCCAGGTCCTTCATGTCACTCTGCAACTCGGAGTTGGCCACATAGCAAGCCGTAATCTGCCAGGCAGCGAACGCGGCTACCAAAAGCACCACCGACCCCAGGATGATTGCGGCTTTTCTCATGCGTCGCCACATTTATACCTTAAAGGCGTGCTCATGTTAGGAAACGAATTGGAGCTACCGCGCCAATTCTTGGTTAGCCGGATAGCCGGACATATCCGGTTTCCGCGTTAATCAGGCACTGACTCAACCTTCCCTTAATTGTTTTTTGCCGGGCGGAATCTACCTGTTAGTTTTGACAATTCCATTCCTTGACCCCGCCGACACAATGGTGCACCAGCGAAATTAGGTCAGGACTGCCGCGTGCGCCCAGCTGCTGCCGTCGAACAGGAAAAAAGAGGAGGGCATTTATGAAGTGGGCTCGAAGAATTAGCTTCCTATTGGCGATTGTTGTCGCACTTTTCGGGCTTGCGCAAGTGCCTGCTGCGAAGGCCCAGCAAAAGAAACCCAACATACTCGTCATCTTCGGGGATGACGTGGGTTATTGGAATGTCAGCGCCTACAACCGCGGCATGACGGGATACAAGACGCCCAACATAGACCGGCTGGCCCGCGAGGGCGCACTCTTCACTGACTACTACGCGCAGCAAAGCTGTACGGCAGGGCGGGCTGCGTTCATTACCGGTCAGAGCCCGATTCGGACTGGCCTGACGATAGTCGGGCTGCCGGGCGCGCCGATTGGTCTCCAGAAAGAGGATCCCACAATAGCCGACCTGTTGAAGCCGCTCGGCTACATGACCTTCCAAAACGGCAAAAACCATCTTGGGGATCGCAACGAGTTTCTACCCACCGTCCATGGATTTGACGAGTTCTTTGGCAACCTTTATCACCTGAATGCAGAAGAAGAACCGGAGAATGTAGATTATCCGAAGAATCCCGCATTTGCTGCCAAGTTTGGCCCGCGAGGCGTGCTGAAGTGTAAAGCGACCGGGACCGAGAACCCCGCACCTGCCGATGCACGTTTTGGCGCATGGGGCAAGCAGAGCTGCGAGGATACCGGCCCGCTCACCATCGAGCGAATGAAGACCGCCGATGAGGAGTTTCTTGCCGCATCGCTGGACGACATGGACCGCTCCGTGAAGGCAGGCAAGCCGTTCTTCATCTGGCACAACACTACGCGCATGCATATCTGGACGCATCTGCAGCCGAAATACGCGGCCATGGTTCCCAAGTACGGCTTGTATGGCGCCGGAATGCAGGAACTCGACGACAATGTCGGTGTACTTTTGAAAAAGCTTGAAGACCTCGGGATTGCGGACAACACCATCGTCATATTCAGCAGCGACAACGG
>Ga0187819_10001480_pt1 | contig 12151 bp, 4 predicted proteins | sample NC_wetland_sal_i_15_FD_132411 | JGI IMG/M metagenome (GOLD analysis project Ga0187819, IMG submission 132411) | Wetland sediment microbial communities from Neuse River Estuary, North Carolina, USA - SO4_4 | ecosystem: Environmental > Aquatic > Freshwater > Wetlands > Sediment | place: USA: North... | reverse complement strand
GGGATCGCCGGTGCTGCCACTGGAAAAGATGATCGTGGCGATGTCATCGAGGCTCGTCTTGCGGATTGATCCCACAGCTTTCTCAATGAATCGCACCGGCAGTAGCCAGGAAATCAGGGCGGCACTTAAGCGCTCAAATGAACCTGGCTTGTCGGCAAGATCCTCGAGCATGATGGCCTGTGCCGGCACCTGCAGCTGCACGCGCTCTAGAAATGCTCTCGACGTGATCACCGTCTTCAGTTCGCACTGCTTCGCGCACGAGGCGAGAACTTCATTCGACGCCGTGTAGTTTAGATTGACAGGAACCTTCCCCATCAGCAGCGCGGCCATGTTGATGAGAGCGCCCGGAACCGATGGCGGCAGCAGGATGCCTACCATCTTTTGATCTCCCCAGACGGAGCGAAGCCGACGCGCCAGAAACACAGTACTGGTCAGAGCCTTGCCAAACGTGACTTTCGGCGTGCGCCCGTCTGCCATGGCGAAGCGGAACGGATGTCGCCGCGCAGTCTGCACGAATGATCGATGCAGCGTCCGCATATAGCGCTTGCGGAAGTGATACGCCTCGGCACCGAGTTCCTGCACCGCCTGCCGCACTTCCTGCGCGCTCGTGGCCGCGGGCATCGGCTTGCCGAAGGTTACGGTCACGGGATACGGAATCCGGTGCGGCATCTTCCAGAGAAACTTTCCGCGTTCGAAGCTGAAGATCGATCCCCAAACGCCCCCCAGATTCACCGGAATGATCGGCACATCCACGCCCTTTACAATTCGCTCCATGCCGCGGCGGAAGGGCAGCATCTGGCCGATGCGTGTCATCTGGCCTTCGGGGAAGATACAGACCACTTCCCCATCCTTCAGGGCCTGGGTCGCGGTGCGCAGCGACTGAATCATCTCGCGGGGACGCAGCTGAGACGAGATCGGAATCACTCCCATGATCTTGGCGAACGGTTTCACCAGCGGATGATCGTAGGATCCCTTGAACATCAGAAAGCGAATGGGACGATCAATGGAAGCGATGAGCAGCACTGCATCCACCATCGACACATGATTCGGAACCAGCAGCGCTCCGCCCTTGGCCGCGACATTGTCGCGTCCCTGCAGATGAATTCGATAGAGCGTATGGGTCGCGGTCCACAGGAGCAGCCGAAGTAACGCGTCGGGCAGCAGATACAAAACGTACACCGTCGCGGCGACGGTCATGAGCGACGCGGAAAGAAATATGTGGGGCGGGCTGAGGTGGGTGTAGTGCTGGAAGACGTAGTAGATTCCCGCCGCACCGCCAATACCAACGAACGAAAGTAGGTTTGCCGCCGCAATGACGCCGCCCTTATCTTTTTCGTCGGGGCGATGTTGAATTAACGCATTGATCGGCACGGCAAAGAAGCCAGCGGCGAAGCCCAGTGCGGCAAGCAGCCCGAGCACATGCGCGAAAGAAAGACTCTGCCGTGAAAGCAGGATCCCGAACACGGTCATTCCGACCGATCCCAGAGGAATCAATCCGTATTCGACCTTGCCGCTGGAGAGATATCCCGCCGCCAGGCTTCCAAGGCCGATCCCGATCGCAACTGCGGCTTGAAGAATTCCCGTCCGCGTGGAGCTGATGTGGAGCACATCGCTGCCATAGAAAACGATGTTCGCGGTCAGCAACGCACCCAGAAACCAGAAATACGTGTTACCCAGCACGGCCAACCAGAGCACGCGATCTTTGCGGATGAGGCTTCCCTGCACCCAGAGATCGCCAATCGGGTTGGAGCGAAACTTTTTCGTGGGATCGGCGGGAGGAACTTTCGTGATTCCCAGACTGACGAGCAAGCCCACGCAAGACAGACCTAGAAAGATGAGCCCCGACCAACCTTGATGTGACTGAAAGAAGTCCGCGAGAAATGCACCGGAAACGCCACCGGCAATCACCGCCAGGAATGTTCCGAGTTCGAGAACACCATTGCCCCAGGAAAGCAGTGGTTCGGGTAACAATTCTGGCAGTAGTCCGTATTTCGATGGACCGAACAGCGCTGCCTGCGTGCTCGCCAGAAACACCGCCGCCATCTCGAGGTTCAGGTTCTGCCAGCCTAGTCCCGCGATGGCCAACACCATGACGGCCATTTCGAGGAACTTGGTTCCGATCGTGACTGTCCGTTTGCTGAACCGGTCGGCGAGAAAGCCGCCTGTCATCGAGAAAAGAATGAACGGGACCGAGAACAGCGTACCGACAACCAGGACCAGCCGGTCGCGATCGGCCTTCTGCATGGCCATCCCTAGGATGAGGAAGACCACCAGGTTCTTCAGGCCGTTTTCGTTGAACGCACCCTGAAATTGCGTGATGACCAGCGACCAGAAACCGCGCCGCCATGGCCGGGCAGAGCACTCCACAATCTCAGCGGGCGCACTTTCGGGGGTCTCGACCACAGCCGCAGCTGTACCTTGGCTCATAGACGTGCTCTCACAAGCTCCTGTTGTTGTTGGAGTTGTGCCCATCTTGTCACGAAGGGGTTTCCCAATCCAGTGACAATAGATAAGAACGTTAGTAACTACTGAGCTTGCAGCGAGGAAAGAAAATGCAAGACCTGCCCTCTCCAGCGTTCTAGTATTTAGGCTACGGAATCACGAACATACGGGGGAGTGCCAATGCTGGAACTCGTTCTCGTAGTGCTCGCGGTATTGGCCTTGAGCGAGCCGACGATTAGTATCGTGCTCGCTCTGGCTGCAGTCGGAATAAGCGCCTGGAAACAGAACAAACTTCGTTGGCAGTTACGGGATCTGGCCGAACTCAACACCAAGCAGAACGATGCCCTGCATCGTGAACTGTTGGAGCTGAAACGGCAGATAGCGGCGGCGCCCCCAATCGCAGAGCCTGCCCACGAAGCGTCGCATCCTGTGCGCTCGGCGGTTCATACCCAACCTGAGAAGGTACAAGTTCCGATTGCGCCGGTCGCGCAGAAGCCGGCGGAAACACCGATCGTCACTCCAGTGAGCCCTACCCCGCAGGTTCCGGCTCACGTCCCAGCTGTCGAGAAGGTCCCCGATCTTGTTGCCGCAAGAGAAAAGGAAGAACCGAAGCCGCCAGTCCACGCACCGGCAGCACCGCCCACGCAGGAACCTGTTTCGCCGCCGGTCGTTGCTCCGCCGCTTGCAGCCAAGGTTCCGGCCGAGCCGAAACCACCTGCCCCCGTTGTGCCGGCTGCTGTGCTTCCACCTCGGCCTCCGGTAGACGTAACTCCACCGCCGCTTTCGCGGATGCAGATGCCTCCTGCGACGCCGCCTACAACTCCGACGGTGCCGTCTCAAGCTCCCGCGACACTTCCGCCGGCCGCCCGCGTCGGCGCGCCCCCGCAGTATGCGGCGTTCCACGCTTCCGCGCCGGCAGCCCATCCACCAGTTCCTTCAGTTCCCAAGGCAACGTCCCAGGAGCGCATGAAATCGGTGTTTGCGCTGGAAGAAATCCTGGGACGAAATTGGCTGAACAAGATCGGCATCGTTCTGATTGTGCTGGGTGTCGCCTACTTCGGCATCAAGGAACTTGGCCAACTCGGTCCTGTTGGGAAAGTCCTGCTCTCGTATTTGATCTCGTTTGCTCTCCTCGGTGGCGGCGTCTTTCTGGAGAAGCGCGAGCGCTACCGCGTCTTCTCCTATCCCGCAATCGGTGGCGGATGGTCGCTGCTGTTCTGGACGACTTATGCCCTGAACCACGTCGCAGCGATGCATGTGCTGGACTCGGTCAGCACCGACCTTATCCTCATGCTCGCCGTCGCCCTAGCCATGGTCGTGCACACCCTGCGCTACCGTTCGCAGGTAGTGACCGGGATCGCGTTTCTGCTGGCCTACGGCACCGTCGCTCTGAGCAATGATGACGTTTACAGTCTCTCGTCAGGAGTCATCCTCGCAATCGGGTTGGTCGCAATCGTCATCAAGATGGGTTGGTTCGAACTTGAAGTCTTCGGCATCCTGTCGAGTTACGGAAATCATTTGTACTGGCTGTACCGGCTGCTCGGACCGAACGGCGCCGAGGGCCACGCGTTTCCCGACTACCACGCCAGCACCGCGATCCTATTGTTCTACTGGATCACCTATCGCATTTCGTACATCGTACGAAAAACGAAGTCGCCGTTCGAAGAGCACATTTCCACTGCGGCCGCGCTGCTTAACACGCTTCTACTGCTGGGAACCATGAAGTTTCAGTCAGTGCAGCCCGAACTCGCGTTCTGGGCGCTGCTGATCATTGGTGCCATCGAGTTCTGTCTAGGGCAGCTTTCGATTACCAAACGGCGCCGGGAGGCATTCATCATTCTCAGCGTTCTGGGCGCAGCGCTGATGATTAGCGCGGTGCCGTTCCGCTACTCTGGCAACAACGTCGCCATCCTGTGGTTGGTCGGCGCCGAAGCATTTCTCGCTGCCGGCTTAATGGTCGGCGAAGTCGTGTTCCGCCGGCTGGGATTATTCGCAGGCTTGCTGGTCGGCTTGCATCTGATCGGAATCGATTTTCAGCAGCTGATGGTCGCCCGGCGGGTCGGCGACAGCGTTGTGCTCGACGCCGGAGTCATGTTCGCACTCTGCGCCGTCGTCTTTTACTTGAACACTCTGCTCGCGGGGCAGCGCTGGAGGCAGTTCTTCACTGATCCCCCAGACGCGCCGATGCTCACCGCCCATTCCTATTTGGGATGCTTCTCGGCTGCCTCCGCCGCCTGGGCATTGTTCTCAGCCGACTGGACGGCCCTCGCCTTCGCCGGTGTGATGTTGACCCTGGCCGTGCTCGGCCAGAAGATGAGATCCATTCACTTGCAGGTGCAATACGGCGTCCTCGGCCTGCTGACTCTGTATCGCGTGAGCGTGGTCAACCTGCACAGCGAAGTGGCGCAGTACACCCATGTCCAGAGCCGCCTGATCACGTTGCCGATTCTCGCCGCAGCCTTCTATCTCACGGCAAAATGGGTTGCCACCCGCGAAGATGACTCGAACCAGCAATTCTTCCGAGGGATGTTCGCCTTCGCCGGCACGGCACTGATCACCGCGCTCATCTACTTCGAAGTGCCGGAACTCTGGCAGCCTCTTGCGGGGATTGCTTTCGCGGTGCTGCTGCTGGAAGTTGGGCAACAGATCGGATATCCCGTGCTGGCGTGGCACGCGCATTTGTTGGGAGTCCTGGCAAGCCTTGCTGCGGTGACTGCCGATCCATCGGGCGCGCAGCGCTGGCACAACATTCCGCTGCACGCATTCGCGGCGTTGCCCGTCGTCGCGGGCGCTTATTGGATCGCTCGGCGAATCCGCGTGCCGCATCCGGACCACGTGCGCCTGGGCCGCGTAGCGTACAGCACGGCAGGCACCGGGCTGATGGTCTGGGTGCTCAACGAATCTGTGCCCGCGCCCTGGATCGCCGTCTCGTGGATCGCCTTTGCAGTCATCCTTGCGCTGGTGATGCGCCGCATCGGTTATCGCCCACTCGGGTGGCAGGCCAATGCTGTAGCCCTGTGTTGCCTGGTGCGCGCTTACACCTTCAACCTCGAACTGGAACAATCTGTCTGGCCGGGCGTTTCTCTACGTCTGGTCACCATTGCGATCATCGCCGCGGGGCTCTACTTCCTGTCGCGCCAATCGACAATGCCCGATGGCGAGTCTCGACAGATAGTCGCCTACCTCCACACTTTTGCCGCGACGGCTCTGCTGGCTTTCCTGGCGTGGCACGAAGCGCCAAGCGGCTGGCTCGCACCAGTGTGGGCGGTGTTTGCCCTGGCGCTCGCGCTCGTTGATCGCCGCTTTGAGCTTGAGGACCTGCGCTGGCAGGCCCACGCCCTCGCCGCTCTCACTATGGCTCGCAGCGTCACCGTGAATCTTTACGTGGTCGACCAATGGCATGGCATGAGCGTGCGGCTGCTCTCTCTCTCGATTGTTGCTGTGATTTTCTATGCGCTGTCGCGCCTGATCCGCATGCCGGGACAATTCCGCGAGCGCGAGTTCCACCACATCTATTCGTGGGCGGCGTCGGCGCTGGTTTCGCTACTGCTGTGGTACGAGTTGGAGTCGCTGAGTATTGCGGTGGGATGGGCCGTCTTCGGACTGGTACTCTTCGAGTATGGGCTCTGGCGCAAAGTCCGGCAGTTTAGGTTCCAAGCTTATGTGGCGCTGGCCGCTTCTTTCGGGCGAATCTTCTTTGCCAACCTGATCGCCGGAAATCCCGGAGAGTTCTGGGGACCGCGGATGTATACGGTTCTTCCCATCACGCTCATCCTCTTCTTCGTCTACTTCCAGTTGGGGCCTGGCGAACAATCTGCACGCGATGACCGTGGTTTCCACTTCGACATGCTGCTTGCCTACCTCGGAACCGGCACCGTCGTTGCTCTTCTTTACTTTCAGTTTGCCAATGAGTGGATGGTCACCGCATGGGCGGCGGTTGTCTTCGCACTGTTCGGCCTCGCGCTTTGGCTCGATCGCCCGCTGTTCCTGCATCAGTCGCTGCTGCTCACCGTGGGCGTCTGCACGCGAGGTGTTATGCACAATCTTTTCGGAGCCAGCTATTTCACCGGTGGCGACTGGACTGGCCGCTACTTCGTCCTAGGCTCCGCCATTGCTCTGCTGCTGGCATGCCTGCCCTTCGCCTTCACGTGGCGGGATCGCTACCGGGGCAAGCCTTCCAACAACTGGTTCGGGGCGCTGATGAGGCATCCTGAACAATTCATGTTCTTCGCGCCGGCGGCTCTACTCACGCTGATGCTCGCCATCAAGATGCGCGCTGGAATGGTTACGGTCGCGTGGGGCGTTGAGGCTCTATCAATCATGATCTTCGCTTTCGTGATCAAAGAACGCAGTTTCCGGCTGACTGGATTCCTGCTGCTGATTGCCAGCTTTGGCAAGATACTGCTGCTGGATATGTGGTCGGGGGCCTGGACCTGGCGCGATCGCTACATCACGTTCGTGATTGTGGGCGTCGCAATGGTCTCGGCCTCGTTTCTGTACAACAAGTACAGCGAGAAGATTCGCCAATTCCTATGAAACGTGCTGTAGCGTTCGGGGTTGTGCTGCTCGTCGGGATCGCGGGCCTTTATTTCAGCCAGCGCCGCCACGACCCCACACCCGTCTCTGCGAATGCAATCGTCGCCATGGCAGCCGATGCCCAACGCGATCTGAGCCGCGCTCCCATGCGCCTTACCCGTCTTTCCGATGCCGAGGAGATCGCGGTCGGCAAAGAACTGTCCGCGGGATACTCTATTTCTGCTGAGAAGCTAAGTCCCGAGCAGCAGGCTCTGGACAGTTATGTGCAACAAGTGGGAAGCGCCGTCAGCGCAAACGCCCACAGGCATCTGCCGTACTCATTTCATCTTGTGCCCGACCGCGGCATGATCAACGCCTTCTCTCTGCCCGGAGGCCCCGTGTACGTGGGCGAGGGAATGCTCGACTTGATGACCAGCGAAGACGAACTGGCCGCGGTGATCGGGCACGAAGTCGAGCACATCGATCACTACCACTGCGCCGAGCGCGTGCAGATCGAAGCCCGCTTGCGCAATCTACAGCTCGGTCTTGTCGGTGCCATTCTGCAGATTCCCGTTCAGGTGTGGGAGGCCGGCTACAACAAAGATGAGGAACTCGAAGCTGACCGCGAAGGCATGCGCCTGGCAGTTCTCAGCGGCTACTCACCATACGGCGCAGTCACCATGTTCGAGCGCTTCAGCAAACTGCACAGCGAATACGTGGTTCACGCGCAGAGTCCGGAGGAAGAACTCACGCAACTCGCCATTCAGAGTTTGCAGGGATATTTTCGCTCTCATCCCCTGCCCTCCGAGCGCCTCGCGCAAGCCAACAGCCTGATCGCGCAGGAAGGGTGGCAGGATCGCAAAACGCAGAAGCCCTTCCGCATCGAATACGAAGTACAGAATGGCAGATTCGTGAAGTGACGGTCGGGTGCGAACCAGTCTCAATTACTGCGGATCCTGCGCTGGCGAAATCTTTGGCGTGTTCTGCGGCTCGGCCACTGCCGGCGATAACGTAGGCTGAGCTGAGGTCGACTGATCCGATACTGTCCGCACCGGTGCCGGACCGTAGGTTTCCGCCGCTGCCGGCGCCACAGGCCTCGTATACGTCTCCGGCGGGTAGCCTCTCGCCTGCACGATCGCCCAGTGCCACTCCTCGTCGGCAGCGAGCTCTCGTTGCAGTGTGGCGTTAAAAACGGTAGTTTCCGACGGCGGAGCGGCAGCGCGCATCCGATAGATCACCGTTAGGTCGGGCTTCTTCTCAGGCCGAACGTCTAGTTCTTCCCCGCCGATCGACATGCCACCGAGAAAGTTCTTCTTGACGATCGTCAGAGCCACAGCGACTTCGCTGACATGCCAGTCCGTACGGTTATAGACGGCAACGATAAGCGCGTCGCCTTCGATCGTGGCCGGTCCCTCGAGCTTTGCGACTTCGCCTGGAGGAAGTTCCATCTGCGCATATTGGTTCGAAAGCAGGGACTTCACGTTCGCCGTAAAGGCGAGACTGCACGTGACGTCCGGCGCGCTGACCCGGAACCCCTTGCTTTCTCCCGTCATCAGAAACCTGAGCGCCGACCCTGGGGCGCGGCGGCCTTCCGCCTGATCCATCACCTTGGTCAGATTGTCATCGTCGATCACGGCTTGCGAGGGCGGAGTCTTCTTGCGGAGGCTACGGGCGACGTCTCCCAGAGGCGCGTCATTGGGATCGACACCCGGATCATCCTGTGCAGCCAGGGGCACAGCGATCAGCACCGCCAGGAGCAGAGGCAGCGCGAAGATCAATCGCATTTTTCGCAGCCACAACATGAGAGCTCAGACCGCTCGCCAAGAGCGTTCCCTGAGCTAATTGTATGGAGGGATCGAAGAAACCGGGATGATACGGGCAAACCTTGGTAACAGTTACTTCAGGGAGCAGGCAGGAAGCAATGGGCGCGCGCTGACGAAATGGAGGCGCAACGGGGCGCACGCCCAAGCCCGGAGAAAACCGTTTCTACAGAAGTCCCTGCGACCGAAACCGTGTAACTGGGTCGACTACCGCTTGCCGCTTGAAAATCCAGCGGGCCACCGCGAAGCCAAGGGCCGCATAGAACAGATGCATCTTTCGCATAGACACCCCCAGTTGGAATCGACCTCGTGAATCCTCAGGGGAGAAACCAACTACAACCTCTATCGGCACAATAGCAACAGGGCTCCGGGCGAACAAGGCACATCAGTGCCATCGAAGTGGCACGGAAGTAATACGAGTAACCCGGAAAGGCAACAGGCTGGGACGACGGACGTTATCGCTGTCCGCTTCCCAGACTGTGAGAACTGCACGGATGATTAGTGGGCCGGAACCGGCTCATCCGTGGCGCGTCCCGGCGGGGGAACTACTACGGTAGATAAGCTACCTTCCGCCGTGAGCTTTTGAAATGCGGCCAGATCACGGCGCTGCAGATCCTCCCAACGCCCAATCAACTCTCCACTCTGTCGCTTCAGCTTCTCGAATTCCCTCTGCTCGGCCTCCGTTGGCGCAGAGTCAGCCGTGCCCACATCCATCGCGAGATAGGCCAGCTTCGCGTCGAGTTGCGGAGGATACGCCAGCGAGTCTTCATTGGCGCTAATGGTCAGGTTGACGAGTTCTTCGCGGACCGCCACCAATTTCTTCTCCAAATCGTCCGCCGCATTGACAATCGTCTTTGTACTGGCGTTTTCCGGCAGACGCCGCTTGAGTCCCGACAACTGGGAGCGAACGTCCTGGATTTGGTTCACCGCATCGTAGACGCGGCTTAGCTCGTCTCGCGTCTGCAGCAGAAGATTGAACTGCTGCTCCAGATCGGCCTGGCTGACCTGTACCCGCGGATCCAGTTTCAGGTCGAACGCCGCCGTTTGCGTTTGTCCTCCAACTGTCAACCGAACCTGATAGTGACCGGGCGCGGCGACAGGCCCGCGCGCTCCGCCGCCATATTCCCAGAGGTAGTAGCCGGGGACGTGATGCGCCTCTTCGTAGCGCAGATCCCACACGAACCGGTTCAACCCGGCTTCGGGCTTGAGTTGTTTCTCGGGTTTCTTGTCGTCCGGATCGAGCGGCTCTTCCAGCGTGTTGTACTCGGTGCTCGAATACTTGCGAATGACTTTGCCGGATGCATCCAGAATCTCAATCTTCGCTTCGGTATCCGCCTTCGGCGCGTCTTTCAAGAAGTAATAAATAACCGCGCCAGCCGGAGGATTCTGTCCCGTCCTCTTGGAAGGATGACGTTCGCCGCCCGCTCCCGCCTGAATGCGGTAAGCCGTCCCGGGCGTATACAGGAATGCTTCCTTCTGCGCAATGTCATCGCTGTACTCCCGCAGCGGAGACAGATCGTCGAGAATCCAGAATGCCCGCCCGTGTGTGGCAACCACAAGATCGTTGTCTTTGATTACAAGATCGTGCACTGGTGTCGTCGGCAGATTCAGTTTCAGAGGTTTCCAATTCGCACCGTCGTTGAATGAAATGTAAATCCCGGTTTCTGTTCCGGCATAAAGCAGTCCGCGCTTCTTCGGATCTTCTCGAACGACTCGAACAAAAGCCGTGTCCGGAATTCCTTGCGTCAGCTTCGTCCAACTCTTGCCGTAGTCGCTGGTCTTGTAGATGTACGGGCGCAGATCGTCAAACTGGTGGCGATCCACGGCGACATATGCCGTCCCGGCATCGTGCGCGGACGCATCAATCTGGCTGACGCGCGCCCACTCCGGCATATCTTTCGGTGTAATGTTGGTCCAAGTCTTCCCCTCATCCTGCGTGAGCTGAATCAGGCCGTCGTCGGTGCCGACCCAGAGCAACCCCTTCTTGAGCGGTGACTCTGCCAGTGCGAAAATCGTGTCGTAGTATTCGGTGCCGGAGTCGTCGAGCGTAATGTCCCCGCCCGAGACTTTCTGCTTCTCCTTGTCGTTGCGCGTCAGGTCCGGACTGATGGCCTGCCAGTGCACCCCGCCGTCGGTGGTCTTGAACAACTGCTCTCCGGCGTGATACAGCGTGTTGGGATCGTGTGGAGAAAGCATGACCGGCGCGGTCCACTGGAAACGGTGCTCTAGGTTCGCGGCCCCGTGGGCATCGGAGAGTTCGGGCTGCTCGGTGATCGCCTTGACCTGTCCGATGTGCCGGTCGTAGCGCGTGATGTTCCCCTGATAGTCGGCAGCGTAAACAATATTCGGATCGCGCGGGTCTGGTGCAATGTAGCCGGCCTCGCCGCCGCCCACATCATACCAGTCGCTGCGGCTGATCGATCCGTCGTCGCTGCGGCTCACGATGGCAACCGTTCCGCTATCCTGCTGCGGACCATACACGCGATACGGCGTGGCCGAGTCCGTGATGACGTGGTAGAACTGCGCGGTTGGCTGGTTATCCTGCAGACTCCAGGTCTTGCCGCCATCGAGCGTGACCGTAACGCCGCCGTCGTTCGACGCGATCATTCGCCGCGTATTCTGCGGATCGATCCACAGCCCGTGGTTGTCGCCGTGCGGCACGCGGACCTTATTGAAGAGATGCCCGCCATCCGTCGACTTGTAGGACTCGACGTTCATGATGTAGAGAACGTTCTCGTCCCGCGGATCGGCGATCACATGCATGTAGTACCACGGACGCTGCCACAAGCTGTGGTCGGGGTTCACCAACTGCCACGACTCGCCCCCATCATCGGAGCGGTAGAGGCCGCCATCCGGATTGTGCGCCTCGATCAGCGCGTACACGCGGTCCGAGTTTGCCGCCACGGCGACGCCGATCTTGCCGTATGGTCCTTTGGGCAGGCCGTGTTCCTCAAGGTGTTTCCACGTTGTACCGCCGTCGTTCGAACGGTACACGCCGCTGCCCGGGCCGCCGCTCGCCATGCTCCACGAGGTGCGCCGCGCCTGCCAGAGGGCCGCAAACAGAATGTTCGGGTTATGCGGATCGAATGCTATATCGATGCCGCCAGTGTTTTCGTCTTTGTAGAGGACCTTCTCCCAACTCTTGCCACCATCCGTCGTCCGAAAAATGCCACGCTCCGTGTTAGGCCCGTAGGGATGCCCCAGGGCGGCGACAAAAGCGATGTCGGGATTCGAGGGATTGATAATGACCTTGCCGATGGCGCGCGAATCCTTCAGGCCTACGTTCTTCCACGTCTTGCCGCCATCCAGCGACTTGTAAACGCCGTCGCCATGCGAGATGTTGCCGCGAATGCAAGCCTCGCCAGTCCCAACGT
>Ga0187819_10001479_pt1 | contig 12152 bp, 7 predicted proteins | sample NC_wetland_sal_i_15_FD_132411 | JGI IMG/M metagenome (GOLD analysis project Ga0187819, IMG submission 132411) | Wetland sediment microbial communities from Neuse River Estuary, North Carolina, USA - SO4_4 | ecosystem: Environmental > Aquatic > Freshwater > Wetlands > Sediment | place: USA: North... | reverse complement strand
CGATGGCGAAGTGCGCGGAACGCTCCGCGGCGCCCGCTAGAAACTTCGCCCGACGGTTGGAGCGGCCCGGGCCGGGCGGCCGGCTCCGCTACGGGGGCGAAGGCGTCGCCGTCAGGCACCGCGCACCGACCTGTTGCTGAGGGCCGCGATGCGCTCGTGCGCGATTTGGTCAAGCTGGGCGCGCAATTCTACAAACCTCTCGACGTTTCCTCTAATCGCAATCGCAGACTAGTCAGCGCGGTGTCAGTTCGCAAATGTGCGGGGCGGCGCCGGTCAGGACTCGAAATCGATCCGCGAGTGATTAGGAAACCTTGAATCGCGAGGGCAAACGTATTAGGAGGAGACGTAGCTATGGATAATCTAGAAACTTTTCGGAAAGATACGCGGGCCTGGCTGGAGGCGAACTGTCCTCCCGAGATGCGACGGCCGATGCTGACCGAGGAAGACACTTGCGCGGGCGGCAGGCATTGGGTTTTCCAATCCGACGCGCAGCGGGTGTGGCTGGAGCGCATGGTGGAAAAGGGCTGGACGGTGCCGGAGTGGCCGCGCGAGTACGGCGGCGGCGGCCTGACGCGCGACGAGGCCAAAATTCTGCGCCAGGAAATGAGCGCACTCAACTGCCGCTCGCCGCTGAACAGCTTCGGCATCTCGATGCTCGGACCGGCGTTGCTCAAGTATGGTTCCGAAGAACAGAAGCGCGAGTATCTGCCAAAGATTGTTCGAGGCGAGATTCGATGGTGCCAGGGCTATTCGGAGCCCGGTTCGGGTTCCGATCTCGCGTCTCTGCAAACCCGCGCGGAGGACAAGGGCGATCACTTCCTCGTCAACGGCTCGAAGATCTGGACCACGGCCGCGGACAAATCGGACTGGATTTTCTGCCTGGTGCGCACGGACCCGAACGCGCCCAAGCACGAAGGCATCAGCTTTTTGCTGTTCGACATGGAAAGCCCCGGGGTATCGACCAAGCCGATCGTTCTGATCTCCGGCGCGTCGCCGTTTTGCCAGACTTTTTTCGATGACGTGCTCGTGCCCAAGGCGAACCTGGTGGGCAAACTCAACAAGGGATGGGATGTCGCGAAGTACCTGCTGACTCATGAACGCGACATGATCGGCGGCATGGGCCGCAACGCAGACAACCGCTCGCTTGGACAGATTGCGGGCGAGACGGTCGGAACTGACAACGGCATACTGGCGGACACAATGCTGCGCGGACAGATCGCGGCGTACGAGATCGACGCGCTCGCCTTCCGCTTCACGATGGAGCGGGTTGGCGACATGGCCAAGGTGGGGCAGGCTCATCCTGCCGTATCGTCGCTGCTGAAATACTACGGCACCGAACTCAACAAGCGGCGGATGGCATTGGTGATGTCGGCGGGAGGCCTGGACGCGCTCGAGTGGGAAGGCGAGCGGTCGCGCGAAGGCCGCACCGCGCGCGCCTGGCTGCGTTCCAAAGGCAATTCGATCGAGGGCGGAACCAGCGAGATCCAGCTCAACATCATCGCCAAGCGAATACTGGGCTTGCCCGGGGCTTAAGCGGCCGGCCAAGCGGCGGATTCGGCGGCTACACGATCGTGCGAAGAGGTCTGATCATATGGCGCTAGTTCTCAACGACGAACAGACGATGCTGCGCGACAATGCGCGCGGCTTCCTTGGCAAAAACGCGCCAATCGCCCATCTGCGCGCACTGCGCGACAAGCGCGACGCCGACGGATTCTCGCGCGCGCTGTGGAAGGACTTCGTCGAGATGGGGTGGGCGGGAATTCTCGTTCCTCAAGAGTACGACGGACTGGGACTTGGATATGTAGAGGCCGGCGTCGTGATGGAGGAATTGGGCCGCACGCTCACACCCTCCCCGTTTCTTTCGACCGCGGTTGTGGCCGCGACCGCGATCGCTCGAGCCGGCAGCGCGCAGCAGAAAAAAAATTACCTGCCGCGAATCGCTGCCGGCGATTTGATCGCCACGCTGGCGGTCGATGAAACCGCCAAGCATCATCCGGAAGCAACGGCGATGACGGCCACTCGTGCCGGCAACGGCTTCAAGCTGCGCGGCGCCAAGACTTTTGTGCTCGACGGCCACGTCGCGAATCTTCTGATCGCGGTCGCCCGCAGCGCCGGCAAACCGGGTGATACCAATGGACTCACGCTGTTTGCGGTTGATGCGAGCGCCAGGGGAATTCGCGCCGAGCGCACCCCGACTGTAGATACGCACAATGCTGCGCGGATCACGTTCGAAGACGTAAATGCCGGCGCCGACAATGTGATAGGCAAGATCGGCGCGGCTTGGGATGTCCTCGAGGGCGTGCTGAACGTCGGCCGCGCCGCCCTGGCAGCAGAGATGGTCGGCGCCAGCGAGGAAGCATTCAGCCGGACGACCGCCTACCTGGGCGAACGCAAACAATTCGGCCGGCTGATCGGCGAATTTCAAGCGTTGCAACATCGAGCCGCTCACCTCTACTGCGAACTCGAAGTCACCCGCTCGGCCGTGCTGAAGGCGCTGCAGACGCTCGACGAGTCCTTCGATCGCGCCGGCGCGATCGTGTCGGTGGCAAAGGCCCGGACCGGGCTTAGCGCCACGCTGGCCGCGAATGAAGCCGTCCAGATGCATGGCGGTATCGGGATGACCGACGAATTCGACATCGGCTTGTTCATGAAGCGGGTCCGCGTATGCGCGGAACTGTTCGGCGATGCGAACTTTCACGCCGATCGGCTGGCTCGACTCAACCGCTACTGACACCTGCGATAGTTGACATTCCCGTTCATCAGGAGGTGGTCCGATGAGCGATTCGCATCGGGATCGAGACTCCGTGACGGTTGCGATCGTCGGCGCCGGCGAGATGGGCGCTGCGGTGGGCGGCAGGCTTCGCCAGGCCGGTGCGCGCGTATTGACGTCGCTTGCCGGGCGCAGCGCGGATAGCGCGGCGCGCGTTCGCAGCGTTGGCCTTGAAGTTGCCAACGACGACGATTTGCTGGTGCGCGACGCGAGCTTCGTCCTTTCGATCGTTCCTCCGGGCGTGGCAGTCGAGGTCGCCGAGCGCTTTCGCGGCCCGCTTGGGCGCGCGCAATCGAAGCCGGCCTTCGTCGAATGCAACGCGATTTCTCCCGCGACTTGCCGACGCATCCACGGCCTGCTCGGCGCCACGCGCTTCATCGACGCCGGCATAATCGGCGGCCCGCCCGCCGCCGGCACTCGAGATCCCGCCAAGGGCCCGCGCTTCTACGCGTCCGGCCCCGACGCCCACCTGCTGACGCGCCTGGCCGGCTTCGGTCTCGATATCGCGATACTGGACGGCCCGGTTGGCGCCGCGTCGGGGTTGAAGCTCTCTTACGCCGGACTGACCAAGGGTTTCACCGCGCTGTGCGCGACGATGCTGGGCGCCGCGGGACGCGAAGGCCTTGCTGACGAACTGCGGGCCGAACTCGCGCGCAGTCAGCCGATGTTCCGCGCATGGCTGGATCGAGCCGTTCCAGCGATGCGCCCGAAGGCATACCGCTGGGTCGCGGAGATGGAAGAGATCGCGGAGTTCGTCGGCGGTCCCGATGACGGCGCGACGATCTACGAAGGCGCCGCCCGCCTCTATCAACGAGTCGCCAACGACCGGGACACGCGGCGCTCGGTGGATCGGTAGGCCACGGTCGATCCGCGCGCTTAGCCGCTTGAGCAAGTCTCAGCGGTGTCATCATCTTGACACTATTTCGCTCTGCAAATAGCGATAAGATGCGTCCAGCATCGCGACAACGGGTCTGCGATGCGAAGTGCGTGCAACGAGATGACAATCGGCAATCTGCGCGTCGAACGTAGTTTGATCGTCGCTCTGCTGACAATCGGCAGCATCGTAATGGGTGCTTCGGTCTCCGCCTATCGCCCCCCTCAACATTCCTATAGTGAGGCCGCCGCGACGCGGGTCAGTGTGTCGCGTGCATACGGCCAGTTGCCGCTCAGCTTCGAACCGAACGTTGGCCAAGCCCGCAGAGATGTCGACTACCTGGCGCACGGAGCCGGATTCGCGATCTATTTGTCGCCCACGGCGGCAACGTTGACCGTTGCGGGCGCTGCTGCGGCCGCAAGGAGCGCCGTGGCCCGCCTTCCAGACCTGTCCGCTCGGCGGCGCGCTGAAGTGGTGCGGATAAATCTTGAAGGCGCAAATCGCGATGCCAAAGCTTTGGCCCGCGACCGCCTGCGCGGCGTCTCGAACTATTTCATCGGATCGAACCCCGCGAACTGGCATTCCGGCGTTCCAACGTATGCGGAAGTGAAGTACCGGGCCGTGTATCCGGAAATAGACGTCGCATACCACGGGCAAACCGGACACGTCGAATTCGACTTCGACATTGCCGCGGGCGCGGATCCGTCGAGAATTGTCATGGCCGTGGACGGCGCCGGCGATATCGATGTCAATCGCGACGGCGACGCCGTGATGCGCGCCGGCAAGAACTCGATCGTGCTGCGAAGGCCGCACGCGTGGCAAAGCCGCGACGGACTACGCCATCTTGTCGATGTGCGCTATCGAGCCGCGGGGCGGAACAAGCTCGCGTTCGTTCTCAGCGGGTACGATCGCAGCAGTGCGCTGACAATCGATCCGGCGATCACGTACTCCAGCTACATTGGTGGATCGGCGGCGGAGGCCAAGGCGATTGCCGTCGACGCGAATGGAAATGCGTACATCGCCGGTTGGGCCGCGGACGATTGCACCAATTGCACGAATCCATTTCCGACTACCGAGGGTCCAGCCTACGCCGGAGGCAACGCCGACGCATTCGTACTGGTGCTGAATTCCGCCGGTACTGCCGTGGTTTACTCGACCCTGATTGGCGGCAGCGACTACGACGTCGCCAATTCGATTGCCGTCGATTCGACCGGCGCAGCCTACGTCGCGGGCTATACCGAGTCACCTGACTTCGCGCAGCCCACCAACACCACGACTTACGGCGGCGGCGGCGACGGGTGGGCGGCGAAGTTCGATTCCACCGGCGCGCTGTTGTGGGCGAGATACATCGGAGGCTCGGGCTTCGATTCAGCCGCCAGTGTCGCACTTCCGGATGGATGCTCCGCGCCGTGCTCGCCGATAGTCGCGGGTTCGACGAGTTCGTCCAACTTCCCGGTCACCAACGGCTCATTCGTCGGCAAGGAAGACGCCTGGGTTGGACAAATCGCAAATGACGGCTCCGCGCTGACTTTCACGACTCTGCTCGGCGGGTCCCATCGCAGCTTTGCCAACAACGTCGCAGTGGACGGTGGGGGATCGATCTACCTGACAGGCGGCACCGATACCGCGAACTTCCCATCGGATTTGTCCGCTCCGGCGGGCACCTTTGGCGGAACCACGGACGCGTTCGTCGTCAAGCTTAACTCCACCGGTACAACCGTGAACTATCGGACTTTTCTCGGCGGCGGCGGCTTTGACGATGGAACGGGGATCGCCCTCGTTCCAGGTTGTGCGAGCAACTGCAACGCGTACGTGGTCGGGACAACGCTCTCGCCCGATTTTCCGTTGACTGCGGGCACACTGGCGCAGCGCAACTTCGCCGGTGTTGCTGACCTGTTCGTAGCCGAGGTGGATTCCACCGGCTCGACACCCTACGTAACGCTGCTCGGCGGCGCCAATGGACTCAACCTCGCTCTCAACCTCGCGGCGGTGAACGGAATCGCAGTCGATTCAGCAGGCGACGCATTCGTCACCGGTGAGACAAGCTCGGCGCTGTTTCCAACCAGCGCCAACAAGGTCGAAGGATCGAACCTGAACCCCAACGGCAAGCTGTTAGCGAGCATCGACGATTTCACGAATCTCGAGAGCACCAATTGGACAGCGGCAAACGGCGCGCCACTCACCTTCGAGCATAACGGCAGCACCGACTACGTCGGATCGACGGCCGGTCTCTTTTCGAGTACTGACGGTATTAACTTCGCTCCATTGGCAGCCACGGGCCTTCCGGCGGGCGCGGTCAGCGCGCTCCACTACGAGAGCGGACTTACTCCGAACGTTGTTTTCGCCGGGACGCCAACCGGGCTGTTCATCTCGACTGACAACGGCTCGACCTTTTCGGCGACCGCGCTCGGTAGTCACCCGGTGACTCTCATCCAGGACATCCCAATCAAGCCAAAGAAAGGCAAAGCTACTCTTTCGACTACCCAAGTCTTCGCGGGCACCACCGACGAAGGACTGCAATTCAGCGGGAAGGGTCCAACGAACTTTGTGCCTTGCGCGGGTCTCGTGCCGGCGGCCGACTTCGAGGTGTTTTCGGTCGCCAAGGATCCCGTGAGCGGGGTGGTGCTGGCGGGGACCAATCGCGGCGTCTTCTCGAGTACCGACGTTGGCATCGATACCCCGCCGAACTTCACGCCGACCAAGTTCAACTTCGACGCTGTGTTCTCGATGGATGCGGACAAGACTCTGGACGTGATTTACGCGGGCACGCTCGGCGACGGTCTGTGGATCAGCACCGACGACACGACTTTCAGCAAGGCGACGATCTCGCGGCCCGATCCTACCGTGTTCGCAATCGGACACGACGGGAGCACCACGCCCACCACAATACTCGCCGGGGTGACGAGCCAGTCAGAGGCAACAGTGTTCACAACGACCGACAAGGGGACCACGTTTAATTCTTCGGCGACCGGGATCAACAACTCTGGCGGATCGCTCAGGGCGCTGAGCAGCAGCCTCGCCGGAACATTCCTGCAAACCGATGCGTTCGTCTCGGAAATCAGCCCGGACGGAAGCGCGATTTTGTTTTCTTCATACTTCGGCGGCCCGAGCTTTGACGCGGGAGCGGGGATCGCGGTGGATCCGACCGGCAACACGATCTATCTGACGGGCACGACCTTCTCTGCCAGCGGTTTCCCAATCGAGCCCACGCCCGGCGCCGAACAGCCGACGTTCGGAGGCTTGGTCAACGGCTATGCCGCGAGGATTGATTTGTCGCCTCCATCAACGCCCACGCCAACGGCGACTTCGACCTTTCCGCCAAGTGCCACGCCGACGGGCAGTACGTCCAGCACGCCAACTTCCACCGGCGCAACCTCGACGCCAACTCCGACCGCAACCGCTACAGCAACAGCGACCAGGACGGCGACTCCGACCGCGACTGTTACGCCGGTCGCCGGCAAGCTCACGGTTTCTCCGACCAAGCTGAACTTTGGCACGGTCACGGTGAATACGCCGAAGATCAAGATGGTGAAAGTGACTAACGCCGGCAAAACCGGCAAGAAGAGTCAGCCGCCGCAGATACTGATCGAGTCGGAAAGCGAGATCGGAACGCCGGCGCCGTCCCCGTTTTCGGTCTCGACGCAGTGCTCCGAAGAGCTGCAGCCGGGTGGAAAAGGGGTGCCGAAGAACGAGACTTTCTGCGAGGTCGCGGTCCAGTTCGAGCCGACCCAGGCGGTGTCATACACGGGGACGCTGACCATCGACGACAACCTCGCACCGAGTGAGATGCAGACGGTTCAAATGTCAGGCAAAGGCAAGGCCGCGAAGTGACAAAGGGTGGCAGGTGAATAGTTAATCGACGATTGCCCGGACGCCTGACCATTTGCCGTCGCACTTCGCCAGCTCCGTCGCGCAGCGCCGCCTGCTCGAGCGCCTCAGGAAATTCTAAAAATCCAGAACAGAGTAGACAGGAAGAGCTCTCTCGGGCGCAAGACGACTTTCTGTTACTTAATCCGCTTCAGCGTTCGCTTGGGTCGTCTCTGTTCCAAATCGCTTGAGCCTTTCTGACTGTCGCGACGTTCCTCGATTCCCAGGCACCAGAGTTGCTCCTCTCCTTCATTCGCGGGCGTAAAGCGCTGCGCCAAGGAGTATAGGATTCAAATTGGGACGCACCGAGACCGACATCGCCGCGGCTGAGAGGAGCCGGCGCTTGGCTGCCGAGCGCGAACTCGAAGCTATGCGCACCAAACTGGCCGAGGAGGTCGCTGCTCGCCATGAAGCCCAAGCCCGCCTCGAACAGGAAGTTGCGCATCGCGACCGTATCATAGCCGAGGGCGAGCTGACTGCGGCCAAGTTGCGCGAGAGTGAGGCGGCGCTGCGCCAACTGTTCGATCAGAATCTCGATTCGATGACGATTATCGATCTCGAAACCGGCAGATACATCGACATCAACGCGGAGTACACCCGAAATACCGGCTACAGCCGCGACGATATCATCGGCAAACGCTCACGCGAATTTTCTCCATTCGTGAACGAGGAGGAGGGCCTCCGTTACGTCGAGGGGCTCAAGCGAGTCGGCCTGGTCAGGGACATGGAGGCCACCTTTCGGCGCAAGGACGGCAGCACCTACTCCGGCCTAATCTCGGCGCTCAATCTCAAGCTCCGCGGACATTTGTGCTCCATCTCGATCACTCGCGATATCAGCGTGCTAAAGGAAACTCAACGCCAGCTAGTCGCCGAGCACGAAGCCGCGCTCGCGGCCTCGCGGGCCAAGTCCGACTTTCTTTCGAGCATGTCGCACGACATTCGTACGCCGATGAACGCGGTGCTGGGTATGGCGGATATGCTGTGGGAAAGCGACCTGAGCGCCGAGCAGCGCCGCTACGTGGACATCATGCGCAGGAACGGCGTCACGCTGCTCAATCTGATCAACGAAATCCTCGATCTCGCCAAAATCGAAAGCGGCCAGCTCAGCTTCGAGGAAGTCGACTTCGACATCCGCGAGCTGATCGACACGGTCGCCGAGACGATGAGCGTGCGGGCGCACGAGAAGCACCTCGAGCTTGCCAGCCACGTGGCGGCTGACGTGCCGCACAACCTGGTCGGCGATCCGCTGCGCCTGCGCCAGGTGATTATCAATTTGCTCGGCAACGCGGTTAAGTTCACCGACCACGGCGAGATCGTGCTCAGCGTCGAGATCGCGCATTTGGACAGCGCCACGGGCGCCGCCTCGATGCGCTTTTCGGTGAGCGACACGGGGATCGGAATCCCGCACGACAAAATCGATTCGATCTTCGGCGCATTCTCTCAAGCCGAATCCTCGACGGCGCGAAAGTATGGAGGAAGCGGGCTCGGTCTGACGATCGTCAAGCGCCTGGTCGAGATGTACCGCGGCCAGATCACGGTCGAAAGCGAGGTGGGCAAGGGCAGCACCTTCAGCTTCACCGCCGAGTTCAAGACCCGACCGCCCGCTGTGACGCTCGCGCTTGACGCGGCGAACGAGGACCTGTCCGGGATACGGATCCTGGTCGTCGACGACACCGGCGTGAACCGAATGATGCTGCGCGAGGCGCTCGCCTCGCGAGGCGTCATCGTTACCTGCGTTGCGAGCGGCCAGGCTGCGCTGGACGAGATCGATCGCGCCGCGGCCGGCGGCAACCCCTATTGCGCGGTCGTGCTGGATTGCCGGATGCCCGGGATGGACGGGATAGAAGTGGCCGGGAACATCCGTCGCACGCTCGCGCTGCAGGACTTGCGGATCATACTGATGCTCACGTCCGACGAGCTGGGAGCAACCATGGCGCGGGCTCGCGAAGTGGGCGTCGAGATCTTCATGATCAAGCCGATCAAGCGCGCCGATTTGTTCGAGGCGCTGAGCCGCGCGCTCGGCCCGGCGGGCGTATCACCCAAAGCCACCTCGGCCGCCGCGCGCGGCGGCGCCGATTCGACCGCCGACAGCCACGCATTCGACGAGATGCGCCCGCTCCGGATCCTGCTGGCCGACGATTCGCTCGACAACCGGTTTCTGGTGCATGCCTACTTCAAGAAGACGCCACACATTATCGACGAAGCTGAGGACGGCGCCGCGGCGGTCGATAAGTTCAGGACCGGCATCTACGACCTGGTGCTGATGGACATCGAGATGCCGATCATGGATGGCTACTCGGCGACCCGGGCGATACGCGCGATAGAGAATGAAACCGGACGCCGCCGCGTCCCGATCATTGCGCTGACGGCTTCCGTGCTGGCCGACGCTTTGAAGAAATCACTCGACGCGGGATGCGATGCGCACGTCGCCAAGCCGGTCAGGAAAGCGGCTCTGCTGGCCGCCGTTCACAAGTCGATCGCCGATGCCGAAACATACGACGGAGGCCTCGGCGTCTGAACCGCCGCACGCGGATTCACCGCAGAGATGCGAGGTAGGAATTGCCGATCGGCAGAGCGTAGTTCGCACGTTCAGCCGGGGAGTTGCATTGCTGCTCCCTGTGCCTATCCAAACCATCCGCCATGCTGATCCGGGCGCACCGAGTCACCGCTGGAAGATGCGGCGCAGCGACACCGGCTACTCTGCTTGAGCAAACACCTTAAGGATGTCGGAGCGCGTGATCATCCCGACAAGTTTCTGGTTCTCGATCACCGGCAACCCTTCCACCTCGGACTCGAACAAGAGCAGGGCAGCTTCGCGCATCGAAGTCATCGGCGAGACCGGAACCACGTCACGCGTCATCAGCAGCCCGATCGCCGTGTCGCCGGTCGCATCGCTAAACGCCAAGTCGCGGTCGGTGACCATCCCGACAACCTTGTCGCCCTCCAGCACGGGGAGCGAGCGCAAGCGACTCTGGCTCATCATTTGCCAAACGCGATCGACGGTTGAATCCGGTGATGCAATTAGCGGGCTCGGCGTCATGTGCGAGCCGACCGCGTCGGCGTCGCCGCTCGGACTCGGCCGCACCGTCAGCACGGGACAAATCGACTCGCGGATGATGCGCTCGGCGACGCTGCCGGAGAAGGGCCTCGGTTTCATCCGGCCGGAATGAGTTGCGATCACAACCAGGTCGGCATTCAGTTCTTCCTCGGCGTGAATGATGCCAATGGCGGGGTCGCCCGTTCGAGTCAGGACTTCATAGCGCAGGCCCGCGAGACGATCGCGACAGAGCCCTGTCAGCTTCTCTTTGACGGCTTGCTCCCGGGCGACCAAGGCGTCGACGCCGGCCGGTTTCGGGCTGGAACCCGCCGTGGGAAGGATGTGCAGAACGAAAAGCGCCGCACCCGCGAGTCGCGCCAATTCGGCGGCGGTTTCCAAAGCCTTGAGCGAGTTCTCGTCGAAATCTACCGCACTCAGAATAGATCGAAATGAATGGGGCATTGTCGCGATACCTCTCCGGCTAGCTTCCGTTAGAGCAACCGCGGTGCCGTCGCTCGTCCGGCGATCGCTCGCAGCTCGCCACCCCGTGCGTTACTTGGTCTTCTTTTGTTTCGCCGTTGCGGGCTCCAGCTCCCAAGTAGCGAACAGTGTCCCGTCATCGCTCCACGAATAAGAAGTGCGCCCGCCCAAGACTTTCTTGAGCTCATGTGCGATGCGATGCGTCAGTTTCTGCGATGTCGTGAGAACCTCAAGCGCGTCGCCGTCCGATTCGATTGTGTCGATCGACACGATCCGCCGCTCGGGCTGGGTCCTCATCCCGTGCCGTGCCACATTTTCGATGCGGCTTCGGATGAGATTGCGTTTGCCGGCCACGGAACTGCCGCGGATAATCAATCTGCCTTGGGCCTCCAGGTGACTGACCTGCTCGCACGCAGGGCAGAAACCCCACTGCCGTTGCTCGAGCATCTCGTCGGTCAGATGATGGTCGTGGCGCCAGGTCCTGTTCATGTACACGCAACCGCAGCGAGCGCAGACTGTGAGCTCGCTCGGCGTCCTGGTTTTGCGGACGACCTGCGGGCTCTTGTCGTCTCGCGCGAAACTTCGGTTGAGGCTTCGAATCAGCCCGCGGGATTTCCTGGTAAGATTAGTCGGCGTCAGCCTGGTGTTTTTGGTTCGCATCTATCCATTCTCTTCGGTATCGATGGCTTGGCAAGTTGTTGATAAATCAACAGCCTGCTCCCCCTTTCTTATCTCCCGCGCAAAAGAGCGGGAGAGAAGATTGAAGAATGAAGCCAGTTTTTTCGCAGGGTGTTGAGGGTCGAACTAGCGAAAGGCTTCACCGTTGGCGTTTTCTCGACACCCTGCTAGAGAGAGCATACATCAATCTCCAACAAATTTTTGTCCCATGCCATCGTACTCGGAGGACGGCTGGGGCGCCACCATCGGATTCCTTCGGGGGAGCTGAAGGGGCGAATTTCCCATGGCGCCAAGCGTGTCAATTTTCCGTCGCAGATGGCTCGAACGGAGTCAGTTGCCGCTTCGGCGCGGCTTATATCCGACCGCAAGAGAAATGGCAGACGGGCTCCAACCGCTTCAGTATCGGCTCAAGCGATCATTTGCGGCAGAAGCTGGCACGCGCGATG
>Ga0187819_10001478_pt1 | contig 12153 bp, 9 predicted proteins | sample NC_wetland_sal_i_15_FD_132411 | JGI IMG/M metagenome (GOLD analysis project Ga0187819, IMG submission 132411) | Wetland sediment microbial communities from Neuse River Estuary, North Carolina, USA - SO4_4 | ecosystem: Environmental > Aquatic > Freshwater > Wetlands > Sediment | place: USA: North... | reverse complement strand
TATGTGCAGAATTTGATGCACTCCGTTCGCAACCTTAACCTCGATCTGGCTGATTTGTCCCCGCCTTTACTTCTGGTGACAGACCGGTCGAATTCGAGCCAGGAACTGGTCACGCAATTGCGTCTGTTACGCTCGACTCTCGACGTGAAGCTCAATCAATTCGAGAGGGGCGGAACGCGCAGTTTCGGGGGCGGAAGAACGTTCCGCTAGGATTCTCGGAGTTTGCCCACCGTGGCGGGCACGCTCTGGGACCTAAAGGAGTACTACCGTGGGGGCGCAAGCGCAACTTGACCCAACTCTAAGGAGTGTGGAGTCGCGAGATTTTGAAGCGGGGCTTCGCCGCAAGATTGTCGGGCAGGACGAAGCGGTGCAGGCGGTGGTGGACCTCTACCAGGTGTTTCGCGCGGGGCTCAACTCGCCCGGACGCCCTGTCGGCAACCTCCTTTTCCTGGGCCCGACCGGCGCGGGCAAAACGCGCGTGGTCGAAGCGACGGCGGAGGTGCTGTTCGGCGATCCGCGCGCTGTCATCAAGGTCGACTGCGCCGAATTCCAGCACTCGCACGAAATTGCCAAGCTGATCGGCTCGCCGCCCGGATATTTGGGTCACCGTGAAACGCATCCGCTGATCACGCAGGAAGCGCTCGCGCAGTATCACACCGACAAACTGAAGATTTCGTTTCTGCTCTTCGACGAAATCGAAAAAGCCAGCGACGCATTGTGGCAATTGCTGCTCGGCATTCTCGACAAAGCCACCCTCACGCTGGGCGACAACCGCCGCGTCGATCTCTCGCAGACCATGATTTTCATGACTTCGAATCTGGGCGGCGGGGAAATCACGGAGTTGATGACGGGTGGGATGGGTTTTGCGCCGTCGGTGAGGCCGGAAGAGAAGCCGCGGTTGGACGAGAAGGTGGAGAAGACGGCCTCGGAAGCGGCCAAGCGCAAATTCGCGCCGGAGTTCATGAACCGCATCGACAAGGTGGTGGTCTTCCATCCTTTGCGCTCGGAGCAACTCGAACAGATTCTCGAAATCGAACTGGGCATGGTGCAGCAGCGCGTCCTCGAGACAGCCAAGGGGCGCTTCCTGTTTCGCGTGACCCCCGCCGCGCGCGAATTTCTGCTGCGCGAAGGGACGGACCTGAAATACGGCGAGCGCCACATCGTGTACCCGCTGGCTAGTTTGCTGGCTACCGAGCAAGTCTGCTTGGGCGATGTGATTTCGATCGACTGGGACGGCGCAAGCAATAGCTTGAAATTCATGAAGGAGGCCGAAGGCGCGCTCGTGCCCGTCGTCTCACCCGTGTCCGAACCGCTCACCCAATCCGCCGCAGCCACCTCCGACGGCCGTGCGGTTCCCGTCGCGTCTACAGCTGCATCGTCCGAGCGGCTCCCGCTCAGGCCCACGCGCAAACAGTTCTGAAAATGAACGGATTGAGGTATGCGCCTATGAGAAGCCTGCTTCCGCAATGTCGAGATTTGAGCCACAAGAAACCCTGGCACATTACGAAAACATTTTCGCGGATCATCGCGTCTTTCACACTGGCAGCAGCGGTGGCTGTTCCCACCGGCGCACAACAGAAGCCCGCTGACCTGACGAACGCCAGCCTCGAAGACCTCATGAACGTGGAAGTGACCTCTGTATCAAAGAAGGAGCAAAGGCTTTCCCACACCGCTTCCGCCATCTTCGTCATCACCTCCGAGGACATTCGCCAGTCGGGAGCGACAAACATTCCCGATCTCCTGCGCATGGTGCCGGGACTGCAAGTCGCCCAAATCAACAGCGACACATGGGCGATCACTGCTCGGGGTTTCAACGGCCAATATTCCAGCGATCTTCTCGTCCTGGTTGACGGCCGCACCATCTATTCACCGATTTTTGCGGGTGTGTATTGGGACGCCCAAAACATCCCGCTCGAAAATATCGACCGCATCGAAGTGATCCGCGGACCCGGCGCAACAGTCTGGGGCGCGAATGCGGTGAACGGCGTGATTAACATCATCACGAAAAAGTCTGAAGACATCCAGGGCGGGCTTGTGACCGGTGGAGCGGGAAGCTACGAACACGGCTTCGGCACCATTCGGTACGGAGGCAAGTTCGGGAACAACGCAACCTTCCGGGCGAATGTTCTCGGCTTCAACCGCGATCACTTTCCAGGCCTGACAGGCCAGAACGGCCAAGACGACTGGCACGCTTTCTCCGGAGGCTTTCGCGCCGACTCGAAAATTGGGAATAACGACGCGTTAATGTTCCAGGGCGACGCTGTCACCGGCGCCGCCGGAGAATTCGCCAGCATCCCCTCTATTCCTGCGGCACAGAACGTTGTCTTAGAACTTCGCGACCGGTTTTCCGGTTGGGACGTGCTTTCGCGCTGGGACCACTCCGTCTCGCCCACTTCACAAACCACCCTGCAGGTCTACTTTGACCGGAGCAGTCGCGGCGATACGACCTATGCGACGGGCTTGGATACATTCGATGTCGACTTCCAGCATCACTTCGCCTGGGGCAAGCGTCAGGACTTCGTTTGGGGCCTCGACTATCGCGTGAGTTCCGACGAAATCGATGACACTTTTCGAACGAGCATGACCCCGCGGGACCAGACGCTGCAGCTCTTTGGTTCCTTCGTGCAGGATGAGATCGCCATTCGGCCTGATACTTTGTATCTCACCATCGGAACTAAAGTCGAGCACAACACCTACACCGGATTTGGATGGGAGCCCAGCATTCGTGGCGACTGGATCGTCAATGAGAGAAGTTCGGCCTGGGTTGCCGTGTCGGAAGCTCTCCGCACGCCCTCCCAGGTTGACCGCAGTATCCGCCTTAACTATGAGGCATTGCCCGGACCCGCTGGAACGCCCATGCTCGTCAGCCTGTTTGGGTCGCCGACTTTTGGCAATCAACAAGAGAAGGCTGTCGAGGTGGGCTACCGTACGAACGTAAGCAACAATCTCTCGATCGACGCTACGGCATTTTTCAACCGGTACGACCACATGCTTTCAGTTGAACCGGATGCCGCGTATCTCGAAGCGAGTCCAGCGCCGCCGCATATTGTAATCCCTTCACATTTTGGAAACCTGCTGTACGCAGAAACACATGGCACGGAGATTTTCGCGAACTGGAAGCCAGTCAGCCGCTGGACTCTAAGCCCCGGCTATTCTTATCTCTCCATCCATGCGCACACGCATACGGGCAGTTTGGACACGACCACTGCGCACGGCGCGGAGGGTGAAGCTGGTTCGCCCAATCATCAGGCGGAACTGCGATCAACCGTAAGGCCGGGCCACGGCTTGGAATTCAATGCCTCGGCGTACTTCGTCGGGCGTTTGCCCGCACAGCATGTGCCGTCGTATACCCGCTTGGATACGAACTTGATGTGGCAACGAGGTGAGTGGTTTTCGATCGGCGTTGTAGGCCAAAATTTGCTCGAGGACCACCACCTCGAGGACAACGACCCATTTTCCACCCAGCTATCCAGCCTCGTGAAACGAAGTGCTTACATAAAGGTGAGCTGGCAATTCTGAGAGTGCCTGAAACGACTTTGAAATACTGGACTACAACGCCGCAGAAAATTAAGTGCCCCGTGCGTAACCGGGGAGGACTCATTGCGCTCCCCGTCCGGCGCTTGCTGGCCTGCGGTGTGATCTTGGCCGCATTGGGTTCGCTCTGCGTCCCCGCCGGGCGCACTCAGGACGCGCCCACCGAGTATCAGGTCAAAGCCGCCTTCTTGTTTAATTTTGCGAAGTTTGTTGATTGGCCTGAAAGCAGCTTTGCGACCCCGCAATCCCCGTTTTCGCTGTGCGTATTGGGCGTCGATCCATTTGGGCGCGCTCTCGATGATGCTCTTGCAGGGAAAGCAATCGCAAACCGTCCAGTCCTCGTTTCCCGGCTGAAAGAGCCTGCTTCGGCGCGGCAATGTCAGATCGCCTTTATCAGTTCCTCGGAAAAAGTCCGCTGGCCCGCCATCTTCGGCGCGTTGCGCGGCGCAAACGTCTTGCTCGTTGGGGAAGCGGACGGCTTTGCCGCCTCAGGCGGAACGATTCAGTTCACCCTCGAGGAAAACCGCGTCCGTTTCTCGATCAACACAGACGCAGCGGAAAGAGCCCACTTGCAAATCAGTTCGAAATTGCTGGCCCTGGCGAAGATTGTCCGGGATGCACCAAACAGAAGGAGAGACTGACATGCGTTCGTCCAGCGATCTCTCCATCCGCCAAAAGCTGACGCGCATCATGTTCATCACGTGCGGGGCCGCGATCCTCTTGGCCAGCTTGATCTTTGGCGTTTACGACGTCGCCTCCTTCAAATCATCGCTGAAGAACGAAATGGCCACGCTCGCGGAAATCACCGGATCCAACACCACTGCCGCTCTCGTTTTTGCCGACGCAAATTCCGCCCGGGAAACGCTGTCTTCGCTCAGCGCACAGAAACACATCGTGGAAGCCTGCGTGTACACCCGCGACGGCTCCGTGCTCGCCACCTACCGGCGAGACGACTCAACAAAAAAGGTGTTGTTCCCTCGGGCCGAATCTGACCGTGAGGAAATTCGCGGCATGTACATTGTTCTCTTTCGTCAGCTTCGGCTTCGCAACGAGACGATCGGAACAATCTATATGAAGTCGGATCTTGGCGCGATGTTCGCGCGTCTCGCGCGATTCGTCGAGATTATTTCTGTGGCCATCCTGCTTTCGCTCGCCACCGCCTATTTCCTTTCATCCAAGCTCCAAAATGCGATCTCCGGGCCGGTCCTTGAACTGGCGCGTGCGGCTTTTACCGTTTCGATTCACAAGGATTACTCCATTCGCGCCACAAAGAGGAGCAAAGACGAAATCGGCTTTCTCTTTGACCGTTTCAACGAAATGATGACCCAGATCCAGCGCCATGAAAAGGCGTTGCACGAAGCTCAAGCGGGCCTCGAGTTGCGCGTCGATGAGCGCACGCAGGAATTGCAAAAGGAAGTCGCGGAACGCACCCACGCCCAGGAGGCCCTGCGGGTCAGCGAAGAACGTTTTCGGCTCGCGATCGAAGAGGGCCCCATCGGTATGGCCCTGATTGGCCCGCAATTTGAATTCACCAAGGTGAATCGGGTCCTCTGCGAAATGCTGGGCTATTCCGAAGCCGAGTTTTCGGGCCTTACGTTTCTTGGTGTTGTTCACGCCGATGAAGTCCAGAGAATCAGAGAACGCGCCGAACGCCACTTCGCAGGGCGAGCCCTCAGCGACAAGCTGGAAGCCCGGTTCGTCGCAAAGAACGGCCAAGTCCTGTGGGTCGACGTGAGTGTAAGTCCCGTGCGCGATAGCCAAGGCCGTTTGCTCTACGGTCTCGCCGTCATGCAGGACATCACCAAACGCAAGGAAGCTGAACGTGCGCTTCTGCGCGCCAAGGATGCCGCGGAATCCGCCAGCCGCGCGAAAAGTGAATTCCTCGCCAACATGAGCCACGAAATCCGCACGCCCATGAATGGAATCCTGGGCATGACGGAACTGGCGCTCGATACCAAGCTGAATCCGGAACAGCGCGAGTACCTTTCCATGGTGAAGTCCTCCGCTGATTCTCTGCTGGGGATTTTGAACGACATCCTCGACTTTTCGAAAATCGAGGCGGGCAAACTTGATCTGCAGCCGGCGGATTTTTCGTTGCGCGAGGCTCTCGGCGACACGCTGAAGACACTGCAGTTCCGCGCTCAGCAGAAGGGACTGGAACTGATCTGGGCCGTCGCGACCGAAGTGCCTGACCTTTTGGTGGGCGACGTGGGGCGGCTGCGGCAGATCGTTGTCAGTCTGGTTGGCAACGCCGTCAAATTTACCGAGAAGGGCGAGGTCGGCGTCAATGTGCACACCGAAGAGCAGACCGCGGACGGTGTGGTTCTACATTTCCGCGTTCGAGATGCCGGGATTGGAATAGCGCCTGACAAGCAAAAGCTGATCTTCGAGCCTTTCACTCAAGCGGACACCTCCACCACCAGAAAATACGGCGGCACCGGCCTCGGCTTGGGCATTACCGCCCGTTTGGTCGAGATGATGGGTGGCGCCATATGGGTGCAAAGCGACTTGGGACGCGGCAGCACGTTCCACTTTACGACCCGCTTCGTCGTATCGAAACAGACCTCAGCTAACAAACCCCCCTTATCCGAACTCCCCGATAGCACGCCCGTCCTTTCGGCCTCCGCTGCCGCTCTCCCAGCCGGCGACGCGTCGACTCCGCGCGAAACTCCGCCACCCTCGGGAATTACCGTCCTCTTGGCTGAGGATAACCCGGTGAATCGTGCCCTTGCTCAGCGCCTGCTCGAAAAACATGGATTCTCCGTCCTGCTCGCGGAAAACGGCCGTGAAGCACTCGAATGTCTGCAGCGCGAGAGGGAACGCATCGCGGCCATCTTGATGGACATTCAGATGCCGGAAATGGACGGACTCGACGCCATTCGCGCTATTCGCGGAACGGAACAGGAGATCGGAGGACATATGCCCATCATCGCATTGACAGCGCACGCCATGAGTGGGGACCGCGAAAAGTGCCTCGCGGCCGGCGCCGACGACTACCTGACGAAGCCTCTCCATACCCCGGATCTGCTCGCGGCTCTTGATCGACTCAACGGACAGAAAACGAATGTAGCTCCTGCTGTGTCGCACGAAAAAGGCGCCGATGACGATTCGCTCCCCATTCTCGACGTAGCCGGGACGCTGCGACGCATGGATAGTCAGCGCGAATTATTCGAGGAGGTGCTGCAGCTCTTCGCCGACGAATGGCTAAAGAACAGGCAGGAAATACAGGCAGCTCTCGATTCAGCCGACTCCAATACATCCGAACGCCTTGCCCACAGTTTGAAGGGAGCCTCCGCAAGTTTGGGCGCCGCGCGGCTTTCTCGCGCCGCATTCGAGCTCGAAAAACTGGCCCGAGCCGGCCGCCTCGAGGAAGCTCGCGACCAATGGAAGATCGTGGAAGACGAAACAGCCACCTTGCTAAAGGAGGCCGATTCGTTGTTTCCGAAAACCGCGCCGTAAAGGACGAGATCGATCACTTCGACATGGCCGAAACGCAAAAACCGAGAATCCTGATTGCCGACGATGACCTCGTGTCTCGCCGCGTCTTGGAGGCTTTCGTCTCCAAGCGCGGCTACGATGTGCTGAGCGCCGCAAACGGCCAGGACGCCTTGCGCTTGCTCTCCGCGGAAGGCGCGCCCCGTCTCGCTATTCTCGATTGGATGATGCCGGGCATGGAAGGAACAGACGTTTGCCGCAAGCTCCGCGAGCAATCCGGAGAGCGGCCCTACATCTACTTATTGCTCTTGACCTCCCGCACCGATCGCGAAGATCTCCTCAAGGGTCTTCAAGCCGGCGCGGATGATTACGTCACCAAGCCCTTTGACCCGGCGGAACTCGATGCCCGCCTCAGTGTCGGCCAGCGTATTCTCGATTTACAGGACAAGCTTATTGCCGCCCGCGAGGAATTGCGTTTCCGCGCCACTCACGACGTGCTCACCGGCATGGTCAATCGCGGCGTGGTTCTTGAAACCCTGTCCCGCGAGCATGCCCGGCAGAAGCGCGAGGGTGGCTCGTTCGGCATCATCCTGATGGATATAGATCATTTCAAACACGTCAACGATGCTTATGGCCATCTTTCCGGTGATGCTGTTTTGCGCGAAATCAGCGCTGTCATGCAAAGTTCTCTCCGTCCCTACGACACGATTGGCCGCTACGGTGGCGAGGAATTCCTCGTCGTTGTTCCCCAGTCGGATGCGGCCGCCGCCTTCAACATCGCTGAGCGAGTCCGGCGCGCAATCGAAAAGCAGACTATAACCGCACAGGATCGGGAAATTCGTGTCACCGCCAGTCTCGGCGTCGCGGCCACCGCGCAAGCGGGAGCCCTCGAGCCACAGACCCTGCTCAATCTGGCCGATGAGGCCCTTTATCGCGCCAAACGGAATGGAAGGAATCGCACGGAACTCGCTGCTGACTCACCACCTGCCGCGAATGAACCGGCCGGGACGGGATCGCACCATAATCAAATGTGAGGCCATAGCCTCGCGCAATCGCTTCAGAGCCTCTGCTCTTGCTCCGCATACGGCCTCGGTTTGCCACACGCGGCAAACACATTTCCGTCCGCAGCGGACTTTGGTGTAGAGTCTTGAGTATATGGCAAACGCCGGGAACGGACCCTTTGCGGAAGAGGCGCGGCAATGAATTCACCGACCAAGACAGGGGCGGTGGCCAACCGGGAAACGCCGGTGGCCTCACGCCGCGACACTTTGACGGTCGTCGATAACCGGACGGGACGCCAGTACGAACTGCCCATCACGCATGACACCATTCGCGCGCTCGACTTGCGCCAAATCAAGATCAACGATTCCGATTTTGGAATGATGAGCTACGATCCCGCCTTCACCAACACCGCTTCCTCCAGCAGCAAGGTCACTTTCATCGACGGCGACAAAGGCATTCTCCGCTATCGCGGCTATTCCATCGAAGAGCTCGCCGAAAAAAGCACTTATCTCGAAACGGCCTATTTGATTCTTCATGGCGAACTTCCCACCAGGACTCAGCTCGCCGATTGGTCCTATAACATCACTCACCATACCTTCATTCACGAGAGCATTAAGAAATTCCTCGATGGATTCCACTACGATGCCCATCCCATGGGCATGCTCATCTCCACCGTTGCCGCGCTCTCCACTTTCTATCCGGACGCCAAGGACATCTTCAATCCCGATTCCCGGCGCAAACAAACCTACCGCCTGATCGGAAAGATGCCGACTCTCGCGGCATTCGCCTACCGCCATAGCCTGGGCATGCCCTTCGCCTATCCCGACAACGAATTGGGCTACTGCGGCAATTTTTTGAACATGCTTTTCCGTACCACGGAGTTGAAGTACAGGCCGAATCCCACGCTGGAGCGCGCGCTCGACATTCTCTTCATTCTGCACGCCGACCACGAGCAGAACTGCTCGTCGACGGCCATGCGCGCTGTGGGAAGCTCGCACGTGGATCCCTATTCCGCAATAGCGGCAGCGACGGCCGCCCTGTATGGCCCGCTTCATGGCGGGGCGAACGAAGCGGTCTTGCGCATGCTGCTCGAGATCGGCTCGGTGAACAACGTGGGAGCCTACGTCAAGCGAGTGAAAGCGGGCGAAAAGAAGCTCATGGGCTTCGGCCACCGCGTTTACAAAAACTACGATCCGCGCGCTAAAATTGTCAAGCACATCGCCTACGAGGTCTTCGACGTGATGGGGCGCAACCCGCTCATCGACATCGCTCTCGAATGCGAACGCATCGCCCTCGAAGACGAGTATTTCATCAGCCGCCGCCTTTACCCTAATGTGGACTTCTATACCGGCTTGATTTACCAATCCATGGGTTTCCCCATGATCATGTTTCCGGTGTTGTTCGCCATTCCCCGCACCTCCGGCTGGATCGCACAATGGGAAGAGATGCTGCTCGACCCGGAGCAGAAGATTTCGCGCCCACGCCAGGTTTATCTGGGTTACGATCTTCGCAATTACGTGCCGGTGGAGAGTCGCTCCTAGACGACCAGGCACGCCGTCCCGCAGCGAATTTCATTGCATCCAGACCCAATCTCTGGCAAAACACACTGACGTTCCCAAAGGGTCTCGTCTCCATGGATATCGCCACTAGACAAACTGAAAATGCTACGGTTGTGGACGTGACGGGCGACATCACGCTGTACAATTCGCCGCAAATGCGCAAGGTGTTGATGGAGTTGCTGAAAGAGAAGCGGGCGCGCCGCGTCATTATCAACTTGCAGAAGGTGCGCTATATCGACAGCGCGGGCGTGGCCTCGCTGGTCGAAGGTCTGAAGGTTTCACGCGACCTTAAGAGCGGCTTCGCCCTATACGGGTTGAGCCGCACCACTCGCGAGGTTCTCGAACTGACCCGCCTGATCAAAGTTTTCGAAGTCCACGAGACGGAAGAAGATGCGCTGCGTGGCGGCGCCGCCGGTGCCGCTCCGGCGAAATGACTTGCTGTTTGCCGGCGCCGAATCGTTCCGACGTTTGATGCTTGCGGAAATGACCAATGGCGTTTACACAGGCGGTCGGTGAAGGCACAATCAACGGCTTGGCCTATGTGGGCGGCCTGGCCCGGCTGACGGGCGGCGCCGCTCGTGCTGTTTTCATCGAGCCTTTTCGCGGACGCCGTCTGCGGCTCAGCCGCGCTGTTCATCAGGCCATGGGTGTCGGCGTTGCTGCCCTTCCTATCATTTCGCTGATCTCCTTTTTCGTCGGCACCATCCTTGCCCTCCAAGGCGCATACGAACTTCGGCGCTTAGGCGCCATGCAACTCGTGGCCAGCGCTGTCGCCATCTCCATGACTCGCGAGCTGGGCCCCTTGATGACAGCCATCGTCGTGATTGGCCGCTCGGGTTCGGCGTTCGCTGCGGAAATTGGCACCATGAAAGTGAACGAGGAAATCGACGCCCTCGAAACCATGGCGCTCGAGCCGATTCATTTTCTCGTCGCTCCCAAATTCCTGGCCATGATTTTGATGATGCCGTGTCTCACCACCTGGTCTGACTTCATGGGTGTATGCGGCGGCGGATTCTTCGGTGTGACAAACGCCGGTTTCACTTGGAACACCTACTTTCACGCTACCCTCAACGCCCTCGTCCTTCGCGACATCATCACCGGCCTCATCAAAAGCGTGATGTTTGGCCTCGTCATCACCGCCGTAGGTTGTCAGGAGGGCTTTGCCACGGGCCTCGGCTCCGAGGAGGTCGGCCGATCGACTACAGCCGCCGTCGTGAAATCGATTTTTCTGGTGATTGCGGTCGACTTGGTCTTCACCGCAATTTTTTATTTCACGGCTCCGCGATAAAACGCGAAGAAAAAATGTTCGGCAACGGAAAAAAACGCGAACGCCCAGCGCCGCCCACCGGCCCTGCAATCGTCGTGCGCAATCTTCGCGTCAATTACGGCGAACGCGAGATTCTTCACGACATCAGTTTCGAAGTGCAGGCCGGCGAGACCATGGTGATTCTGGGCGGCTCAGGGTCCGGCAAAAGCACTTTGCTGCGCACGCTGGTCGGGCTCGAAAGGCCGGTTGGCGGCGAGATCTGGATCCAAGGCAGGAATTTCGCGGCCATGTCCGAAGACGAGCGCGACCAACTGCGCAAAAAAATGGGCATGTCATTTCAGGGCGGTGCGCTCTTCGGCTCCATGACTGTCGGCGAGAACGTCGCCTTGCCTCTTCGCGAACATACCCCGCTCGACGAGTCCACCATCGAGATCATGGTTCGCCTGAAATTGGATCAAGTCGGCCTTTCCGGTTTCGAGAACTACATGCCCGCGCAGTTGAGCGGCGGCATGAAAAAACGCGCGGCCATTGCTCGCGCTCTGGCCATGGATCCGGAAATTCTCTTTTTCGATGAGCCTTCTGCGGGACTCGATCCCATCATCGCCGCGGGCATCGATGATCTGATCGTCAAACTCAAAAAGGCCTTCCATATGACTATGGTCGTGGTCACTCACGAGCTCGCCTCCGCATTTCTCATCGCCGATCGCATGATTCTGCTCGACAAGGGAAACATCGTCGCCAATAGCCCGCCGGCAGAGCTTCGCGAGAGCCGGCAGCCTCGCGTCCGCCAGTTCCTCGATCGCATTCCCGAACCGGAACTCACCGGCGAGATCGATTACCTCCAAATGCTCACCGGCGAAAATCCGCCCAATCGCCAATAGTCCGGCCCGAATGCGAGCCTCGTGATATACTCCCGCCACATTTTTCAATATGCTGCACCGCTGAATCGATGAGGCCCTGATGGACTCGAAACGCGAACAAGCCGCCGTTGGACTCTTTGTCCTCATCATCGCAGCTTTGCTCGTGGTCACCATTTTCCTGCTTTCGGGGAGAATGACCGGCCGGGATGTTTCCTATCGCGCCTATTTCAAGAATGCCGGCGGACTCGCGCCTGGTTCCGAAGTTCACTATGCCGGTGGTCCTTCCGTCGGCCGTGTCACAAAAGTGCAAAGCGATCCCGACGACCCCACCAGAATGCAAGTCGATTTCGCCGTCGATCCCAGCGTTCCTGTGAAATCCGACAGCACCGCCGTTATCACCAGCACCAGCCCCCTGGGCGACAACTTCCTGGGTATCAACCCGGGAACCCGCTCCGCGCCTCGCGCTCCTCGCGGCGCCACTTTGAAATCCGTCGAT
>Ga0187819_10001477_pt1 | contig 12153 bp, 17 predicted proteins | sample NC_wetland_sal_i_15_FD_132411 | JGI IMG/M metagenome (GOLD analysis project Ga0187819, IMG submission 132411) | Wetland sediment microbial communities from Neuse River Estuary, North Carolina, USA - SO4_4 | ecosystem: Environmental > Aquatic > Freshwater > Wetlands > Sediment | place: USA... | reverse complement strand
TTAGGGACCCGCGATAGCCAACCATGCCTATCGCGGCAGGAAGCGTTAGCAAAAAGAAAGCCCGCTGCCCAGAGCCCTTTCGTAGGTTTTCCCGGGGGTGAGCCCGTGATGTTCATTTTTTCGCTCGCGTAAGGGTCGCTGGGTGTCCGCGGGCCAGACCCCCCACCAGTTTGTCTCGGAACACAATTTTCGTGGGAGCGTTCCCCAGCTGGCGCGACACGGCGCGTGCGAGAGCGTGGGTAAGACGATGAAGTATGGATTGTTTTTTCAGGCCATGGCTGCGGTTGCGCTCGCAATCGCGGTTCCGGCAACCGGCGAGGCCGCATCAGGCGGCGGAGCCGGGAGTGGTCACGGCGGCATGGGCCTCAATTTCGGCGGAGGTCACGGCGGTATAGGTCTCGGCTTTGGCGGAAGCCGCGGCGTTGGATTGGGTCTTGGCAGAGGACTCGGGGACGCCGGTAATGCCAACACCCATCTTGGACTTAGCAGTAGCGAGCTTGGGCTCGCAGCGATTTCGGCTTGCATGCTCCTGACGGAGTCCTAAGCCGCGCTGCCCGCATGGGAACGCAACCAGTCTTGCCCAGCATCGGCAGGCGCGCCGATGAGCGGCCTTTCCTCCGAGGGCTCGACTTAGGCGTGACAAGGAGCGCTGGGGCCTCAACACGCTAAGTCTCAACTTAGCGGCGACGACACCAAGTCAAACAACGCGAAGAAGGAGAAGCAGCAAGCAAGAAGTTCGACAGCGCTCAAGGAATTGAGCGCGAGCAATTGGAACTCGAGAATGGACAGTCAACCAATACACCTTAACCCCCCATCGCCCCCGACCCCATCCACCCGCCACGAGCAGCACGTCAACGCCGGCACCGACCATGGCCATTCGGCCTGAACAATCTCCCGTGCCCGCGATCCCGCTCGGCTCGGGCGACATCTGATTCCCAAGCCACGGCGCGCCGGTTGCTCCGGTGGCGACCTATAGCGTCAATGTCAGCGTGGGCGGCACGGTTCCCAACAGCGTCGCGCTGTTTCCGCCGCCTTACGACCTTATCAGCAAAGTCTCGGACCCAAGCTTTCGCTACTTCGTCTGGGGTCAGAACGTCGTGATCGTGGACGCCGAGACGAATGTTGTAAATGCGATCATTCCTGATGTGCTCGCCCATCAAGCTTGAACAGCGTACCTTAAGCGCCGCCTTTGCCGTTACGGGCCCTTAACCCGCTCCCATGCGAAGCTTGGCCTTGCGCGCGTAGCGCGCCGCCAGGCTCGATGGTTGCCCTGAAGCGCTCGGCGTGCTTCGATGTTTTCAGGCAGCGGATTTGGTTCACGACACCCATGAGCGGAAAGACTAAGCGCGACAAACCCTGGATGTTCCGCACCTATGCGGGGCATTCGACGGCGAAGGCCTCGAACGAGCTTTACCGGCGGAATCTGGCCAAGGGCCAGACCGGGCTTTCGATCGCCTTCGACCTGCCTACCCAGACCGGATACGACTCCGACGATCCGCTTGCCCGCGGCGAGGTGGGCAAGGTGGGCGTGCCGATCTCTCATCTCGGCGACATGCGCGCGCTGCTCAACGGAATTCCGCTTGCCGAGATGAACACCTCCATGACCATCAATGCCACGGCGGCGTGGCTGCTGTCGCTTTACGTGGCGCTCGCCGACGAGCAGGGCGTCGACCGCTCGAAGCTCACCGGCACGGTGCAGAACGACATCCTTAAAGAGTATCTCTCGCGCGGCACTTACGTGTTTCCGCCCAAGCCCTCGCTCAGACTGATCAAGGACGTTATCGTCTACACCGCGCGCGAGGTTCCGAAATGGAACCCGACCAATGTCTGCTCCTACCATTTGCAGGAGGCGGGAGCGACGCCGACGCAAGAACTTGCCTTTGCGCTCGCCACCGCCGAGGCAGTTCTCGACGAGGTGCGGAACTCCGGCGAAGTGTCGGCGGAAGAGTTCCCCCAGGTACTTAGCCGCATCAGCTTCTTCGTCAATGCCGGCGTGCGCTTCATCACCGAGGTGTGCAAGATGCGCGCCTTCGTTGAGCTCTGGGACGAGATTGCCGAACAGCGCTATGACGTCACCGATCCCGCACTCCGTCGCTTCCGCTACGGCGTGCAGGTCAACTCGCTGGGTCTCACGGAGCAGCAGCCTGAGAACAACGTCTATCGCATCCTGCTTTCCATGCTCGCCGTCACGCTGTCGAAGAAGGCGCGAGCCCGCGCCGTGCAGCTCCCCGCCTGGAACGAGGCGCTTGGACTGCCAACGCCCTGGGACCAGCAATGGTCGCTCAGACTCCAGCAGATCGTGGCCTACGAGACTGATCTCCTCGAGTTCGGCGACATCTTCGACGGCTCGGAGGTGATCGAGCGCAAGGTCGAGGAGCTCAAGCAAGAGGCTCACGCAGAGCTTGCCCGCATCCAGGAGTTAGGCGGCGCGGTCGCCGCCATCGACTATATGAAGGAGACGCTGATCGCGGCGAACGCCACCCGCGTCGAGGCCATCGAGAAGGGCGAGCAGGTTCTGGTCGGCGTCAACGCCTATACCGAGACCGAGCCTTCGCCGCTCGCGGCAAGCGCCGACGGCATCATTACCGTGCCGGAGTCCGTCGAGATCGAGCAAGTGGCAGCCCTGCAAGCCTGGCGTCAGCGACGCGACGACAAGGAAGTGCGCCAGGCGCTCGTGGATCTGAAGTCTGCGGCAGCCGAAGGGCGCAACATCATGGAGCCGTCCATCGCCGCCGCCAGGGTGGGCGTGACCACCGGCGAATGGGGCCAGGTGTTGCGCGAGGTGTTCGGCGAATATCGTGCGCCCACCGGCATCGGCGCCAAGCGCCACACCGACATGGCGAGGCTCGAAGGGGTGCGCCATCTCGTCGACGAGGTCTCTGGCAAGCTTGGCCGGAGACTCACTTTCGTGGTCGGCAAGCCTGGACTCGACGGACATTCGAACGGCGCCGAGCAGATTGCGGTGCGCGCGACAGACGTCGGCATGGACGTGGTCTATGACGGCATCAGGCTGACGCCGGCTCAGATCGTGGAGCAGGCGCGCGAAGCACGCGCCCATGTGGTCGGCCTCTCCATCCTGTCTGGGTCCCATGTGGCGCTCGTGCGCGACGTGGCGCAGCGCATGCGCGAGGCGGGACTTGGCGACGTTCCCATCGTGGTCGGCGGCATCATCCCCACCGACGACGCGAACGTGCTGAAGCAATGCGGCGCGTCCGCCGTCTACACGCCCAAGGACTTCCAGCTCAATGACATCATGGTGGGGATCGTGAAGCTCGTCGACGCGAAGGCAGCAGTGCTTGCCGACGCGGCCATTCCCGTACCGCCTTTGCGGGCCCGGGAGCGGGTGCGGCTGTGAGCCCCTTCGCACGGGTCGTTGCGCTTGCCGTCGCGGCACTCGCCTCCGTTTCGCTCGCAAGCTTCGCGGAAGACACCGCTAACCCTTGCGCCTCCAGTACCATCACCTTCGCCAGCGAGGGCGTCGTGGTGGAAGGCTCGGCTGCGGCGCGCGCCGGTGATACGGCCGGTTGCGCCGGCACCATCATGCAGCGCTCGCCCAACGTGTTCATCAATGGCAAGCCTGCGGCGGTAGAGGGCGATCAGACCGGGTGCGGCGGGTCGATCGTCTCCGGTGCCTCCGGCGTGTTCATCGGCAAGCCCATGGCGCGAATGGGCGACGCGGCGGGTTAGATCGTCAGGATTTGCCCCAATTTCCGGCGCTTTGCTGCGATTTGCCAGGACCTACAGCACGGCTCCGTGGCACTCCACTGAGGTTGCCGCTAGAATGGTAAAATCGTCTGCCTGGCATCGGGAACCAGGCACACTGTCATTGGGGGGCATCATGAACTTCAGTTTGAGCGCACCGCGCAGGGAGACATTCCTCGTCTCCGCCATCATCGCCATACTCGTGGTCATCGGCATGGTCGTGCCACTGCCGTTCTTCACGAGCTACGCCCTTGGGCTGCTCCTGATTGCCTATCTGATCCTTGCCGCCGGCGTGCTGATCGACAATCTCTGAGCCGCGTCCGCGGCAGGCGCTTGCCTCAGCGGACAGCCACGAAGGGCTCGTCTATGACGCCGTCTGCATCCGCGTCCTCGTCGTCGGAGAGATATGGCACGAGCGCCGCGAATAGATCGCGGCCGCGAACGGGCTTCGACACATAGCCGTCCATGCCTGCGGCGAGATAATCCTCGCGGTCACCTTTCATCGCGTGCGCGGTGAGCGCCACGATCGGAACCTCCGCTGCATCGCCGCCAAGCTTGCGAATGCGCTTGGTGGTCTCCACGCCGTCGAGCTCCGGCATCATGATGTCCATCAGCACGAGGTCGTAGCCCTTTGCCGTAAGCCGCGCGAGCGCCTCGCCGCCGTTCTCGACGAGGTCGTAGGTGAGCCCGAACTCCTCGAGATAGGCACCGATCAGCATCCGGTTCACGGCGTTGTCCTCCACCACGAGAACGTGACCGGTCAGCGTGCCGGTGCCCGGCGCATCCTTGAACGGGGTGGTCTCGCCCTGCTCGGTCGGGATGGTGAACCAGAACAGGCTCCCTTGGCCGAGCGCGCTCTCGCAGCCGATCTCGCCGCCCATCAGCTCGACTAGCCGCCGCGCGATGGAGAGTCCGAGTCCGGTCCCGCCATAATCGCTCGCCTTGGTGCGGTCGCCCTGCACGTAAGGTTGAAACAGCCGCTCCTTCTGAAACTCGCTGAAGCCTATTCCGGTATCGGTCACGTCGAAGCGGAGCGTGAGCCGGCCATTGGCCTCGCCGGCATTCGCATGCACATGCACCGCGCCGCTGGAAGTGAACTTCACTGCGTTGTCGGTGAGATTAGTCAGCACCTGCCGAACACGGGTCGCATCGCCCTTGATAAAGCGCGGACAACTCGTGCCCACATTGACGACGCCTTTGAGGCCCTTCTCGCGCGCCTGCGCCTGGACTTCGCTTCCCACGCTCTTGACAATCTCATGCAGATCGAACACCGCGCGGTCGAGCTCGAAGCGGCCAGCCTCGAGCTTGGAGTAATCGAGGATGTCGTTGAGCACGGTAAGCAGGCTCTTCGCCGACTGTTGCAAGGTCTCGGCGTAGCGCCGCTGAGTGCCATCGAGCGGACCGTTGAGCAAGAGCTCCGACATGGAGATCACCGCGCCCATGGGGGTGCGGAGTTCGTGGCTGACAACGGCCAGCAGCTCGGACTTGGCCCTGTCCGCGGCCTGCGCGCGCTCGCGCATCTGCCGCTCGGCGTCGACAGCCTCGACAAGGCCTTGGATCTGCGCAAAGAGATCGTCAGGCCCGAAATCTTCCGGTTGCATGGGTTCCGGTCCACCGTTTCCGACGTTCCGGCAACCATCCCAGAAACCCTTTAAAAGTCGGCTAAAATTTGCGCAGGACTAAGTCTAGCGTCGAGCGGCGGAGCGCCTACAACAAGAAGATGCGCAGGATCGGAAATGACGCCGACATCAAGGAAGGCCTGGCCGCGTTGACCAGCGCCTGCCCGCATCTCGCGCGCGCGCACGCGCTCGCCGGTGATCCGCCGCTTCGCAAACGGCCCAAGGGCTTCGAAGGGCTCGCTCGGGTCATCGTGGGACAACAACTTTCGATCGCGAGCGCCGACGCCATTTGGGGACGGGTGGTGGCGAGTGTGCAGCCATTTCACCCGACAACGCTTCTTGCGGTGCCGGACAGAAATCTCCGCAAGGCCGGGCTCTCGCGCGGAAAGATCGCCACCCTCCGCGCGCTCGCAGAGGCGATCGATCAGGGCGCGCTTAAGATCGATGCTCTTAACCGAGCGACCGAAGAGGTGATTCATGCCAAGCTGACCGCAGTCAAAGGCATCGGTCCGTGGACCGCTGACATCTACATCATGTTCTCGCTCACCCGTGCGGACGCCTGGTCGCCAGGCGATCTGGCACTTCAACATGCGGTCAAGGACGCACTGTTGCTTGCGGAACGTCCGTCTCTTGTGCAGATGAACGAGGTTGCGGAAGCCTGGCGTCCCTGGCGTGGCGTCGCCGCGCGGTTGCTCTGGTCCTATTATGCCTTGCGCCGGCGGCCCGATGCTGTGCCACCAGTTTCCCGCGCGACCAAAGCGTTCAAGGATGCGTGTTAGCTCGGAATGATCGTCTGTTCCTGTTCCATGATAACCTCCAAAGATGTGGCCGAGGCGGTGACAGCGCTGCGCACCGCCGACCCGCTCGTGGTGCTGACGCCTGGCCTCATCTATCGTTACCTCGGCAAGCGCCCCTCCTGCGGCGGCTGCTTGCCGCTCATCACCAAGCTCATGGTTGCTTTTGACGAGGAGGGGCTGAGCGCGTCGGGCCCAAGCGCGCGGCTGGGGGTGGAGGAACCTTAACGGGATGAAGTCCCGATTCCTTTTTTAGAATCACTCTAGACTACAGGCTGACAACGGGTCATGATCGGGATCAAGGTTGAGAGGAGAGAAGAATGAAGGGAAATCAGCGCGTCATCGAATATCTCAACAAGGCGCTGACGCACGAGCTCACCGCCGTCAATCAATACTGGCTGCATTACCGCCTGCTTGATGATTGGGGCTTCACGCGACTCGCCAAGAAGGAGCGCGAGGAATCGATCGAGGAGATGCAGCACGCCGACAAGCTGGTCGTCCGCATCATCTTTCTCGAAGGCCTGCCCAATATGCAGCACATCGACCCCTTGATGATCGGTCAGAACATCAAGGAGGTGCTCGAATGCGATCTGAAGTCCGAATACAGCGCCAGAGCCCTTTACATGGAAGCCCGCGCCTGCTGCCGCAAAGAGGAGGACTATGTGAGCATGGACCTCTTCGAGGAACTGCTCGCCGACGAGGAAGGCCACATCAACTATCTCGAGACCCAACTCAACCTACTCAAGGACATCGGCGTCGAGAATTACGGCCAGCTCAACGCCCACTCCGCCGACAAGATGCCTGAGGAGGACGTCGGCCCGTAATCGGTTCCGAGCGCCGGCTAAGCCGCCAGCTTCACGATTCGGTACCCAAGCGAACACCCGCCTTTGCAAGGTGGGCGCTTACTCGATCACGTAATTTGCGAGGTGATTAGACACGTCTGCTACTGACAGGTCTGGCAGCTGCGCCATGGCGGGCGCCGCGGAGGCGGCGACCAGGGGAAGCGCGAGGATGAGCTTTTTCATGCGAATCTCCTTAGGTTGCGGGCCTTCAGGTCCGGGCTGATCGGACCGAACGGCGTGGAGCGAATCTAAGGGTTTGGCTCTTGGCGGACTACCTGACGGCCTTTGCTGCCATTGGCTCGCGCTTGCGCCGACGAGCGAACTGCGTCAGGACACCGCAAGCAGGACAGCAATGGCACCACTCTCTCTTAACGGACCGCGCCTCCCCCCCGCTGCGGGCGGCCCTGCCAAGCAGCTCGTGGTCTTCCTGCATGGCTACGGTGCCGACGGCAACGACTTAATCGGCTTGGGTCGCGAATGGGCGCGCGTGCTGCCTCATGCCGCATTTGTCTCGCCACACGCCCCGCAGCCTTGCGGCATGGCGCCCATGGGCCGGCAGTGGTTCAACCTCACCTTCCGCGACCCCGGCGAGATGACGCGCGGCGTGGCGCAGGCAGGACCCGTGCTCGACGCCTTTCTCAGTGCGGAGCTTGAGCGTTTGCGTCTTCCCTCTAGTGCGCTTGGTCTCGTCGGCTTCAGTCAGGGCACCATGGTCGCGCTCGCGGTTGGCTTGACGCGCAATCCGTCACCGGCCGCGATCGTCGGTTATTCCGGGGCGCTCGCCAATGCCGAGGCGCTAGTGGAGCGCTTGGGCTCAGGCCCTGCGATCCTGCTCGTCCATGGCGACATGGATGAAGTAATCCCAGTCGACGCCATGCTGATTGCGCGCGAGCAGCTCGCGCGAGCCGGCGTTCCCGTCGAATGGCATGTGGCCCAAGGGGCCGGCCACGGTATCGACCCGACGGGGTTGAAGCTCGGCGGCGCGTTCCTCAAACAGGCTTTCGCCGATCAGCTCAGCCAGGGGTCGTAAGTGCCGAAGGTCCAGACATGGCCTTCGAGGTCTTTCGCCGTGTAGTCGCGCCCGCCATAGTCTTGCGTTTTGATGTCGATCACGATTTCAGCACTAGCGCCTTCGCGCGTGCGTAATGGGTATCGACATCGTCGACCACCACATAGATGCCTTGCGTGACCGGCTGACCCTCGCGGGGCGCTGCGACCAAAACCGTCCATACTCCGTCTCGACATCGCCGAGCGTGATCATGCCATGTCGAGAACGAGCTCGGCATGGGCGACTTTGGCCCCTCGCCCGGCACGACCATCTTTCGCTCAAAAACCGAAGGCGGCGCAGAGCCAGTCGATGGCCGCCGCAGCGTTCCGGTAGCGCAGAGCCGCAATGATCCGGCCCCCCGCGGGTCATCACCTGTTCAGCCATCCTCTATCCCTCCGCTACCTTACTAACACAGCATCTTGGGTGCTTCACAGAGCTGACACGTCCCTATAGTATGCCCGCGCGTGACCCGAGTGCGACGGGCAAGCTGAAGGATTCGCTGCCTTGAACGTCGCCACCGCATCAGCGTCGCCGGGTTCATTTCCCGCACTTGTGCTCAACGCCGACTATCGGCCCTTAAGCTACTACCCCCTCTCCCTCTGGGGCTGGCAAGACACCGTGAAGGCGGTCTTTCTCGACCGCGTCAATATCGTCTCCGAATATGACCGCTCAGTCCGCTCCCCCAGTTTCGAGATGAAGCTGCCGAGCGTGGTTTCGCTCAAGACCTACATCCGGCCGGCGCGCTATCCCGCCTTCACCCGGTTCAATGTGTTCTTGCGCGATCGCTTCATCTGCCAATATTGCGGCGACAAGGAAGATCTCACCTTCGATCATCTCGTGCCCCGCTCGCGCGGCGGGCTGACCCGTTGGGACAACGTGGTTGCGGCCTGCGCTCCCTGCAATTTGCAGAAGGGCGGCAAGCTGCCGAATGAAGCCAAGATGTTTCCCGCGCAGAAGCCCTACCGGCCGACGGTGTTCGAGCTGCATCGCAACGGGCGGCTCTTCCCGCCGAACTATCTGCACGAGAGCTGGCTCGATTATCTCTACTGGGATACCGAGCTCGAGCCGTAAGCCGCGTAGCCGCTACCCGTCATGAGCGCAATTGATCCGGGCATTCATGCCGTCATCTTGCAGCTAATCGAGACGCCATTGGAACGGATTGCCGGGTCAAGCCCGGCACTGACGAATCATGGGCGGTGCTAGCGCCGCAGGCTTGCGCCGAAAGCGGCGAGGCCGGCGAGGAAACCTGAGATCACCGCATTCCAGCCCGCGAAGGAGAGCCACAGGAAGCGCCACCTCGCTTCACTGCAGCTCACCACTTGCGGATGCTCAATGGAACTCGCCACCCCGCCTTCGCCCCATTCCACCGCAGTGCCCCCGGAGCAGGAAGTAGGGCCCGCCCACCACTTCCATTCGACACCCGCGTGATAGACGCCGACCACGGCATTGACGAGGAAGGCCGCCGCGATCAACACGAGCAATAGCCGCGTGAGCGTGAAGGATTCGGCACGGGCAGCGAAGAACGCAACGAGGGTCGCCGGTACCGCGAAATAATAGGCATAGCGCTCCTGAAGGCAGAGCGGACAGGGCGCATAGCCGCCATAGCGCTCAAAGATATGCGCCGTCAGGATCGTCGCGAACGCGATCGAGAACAATATGGCGCTGATCAGCATGAGCTGACCGGCCAGCTTGTCGGATGACGGCGTGTCAGAAGGCATATTTGGCGATGAGGAAGCCGCCAACCACGGCGGCAAGGAAGCCGGTGGTGACGAAGGTCAGGCGGCGCTCGATGAAGTCACGGATCGGCTCGCCATAGATGCGCAACAGTTCGGCCTCCAGGAAGAACCGCGCGCCGCGCGTGATGAAGCACAGCACCACGAAATAGAACAGATTGTAGCCGGCGAAGCCCGACGCGATGGTCACGATCTTGAAGGGAATAGGGGTCAGGCCCTTAATCAGGATGATCCAGGCGCCCCAGCGCGCGTAAGCCTCGCGGAAGGCGTCGAAATTCTCGCCATAGCCATAGACCTTGATCAGCCACTGGCCGAGCGTGTCGTAAAGCAGCGCGCCGATGGCATAACCGAGCAGCCCGCCAAGCACCGAAGCGATGGTGCAGACCAGCGCATAGAGCCTCGCCTTCGGCGGATTGGCGAGCGCCATGGGCACGAGAATGACGTCCGGCGGAACCGGGAAGAACGAGCTTTCGGCAAAGGACAACGCGGCGAGCGCCGGCAGCGCGTGGCGCCCCTTGGAAAGCTCGACAACCTTGTCGTAAAGGCCCCTCAGCATCCCGCCTGCTTAACGGGGCGGCGCCCCATTGTCCATTGGTGCAGAGCGTGGCGCGGTTGACCGGGGCTTTTGCTTGCCCCATGTTCCGGCCCATGCCCCAGTGGCGGAATTGGTAGACGCGGCAGACTCAAAATCTGTTGCCCGCGAGGGCGTGCTGGTTCGAGTCCGGCCTGGGGCACCACTTCGCTGTTCGTGACAGTTCGCATTCCGGGTGCTGACGAGAACAGCGTGCAGCACATGGGAACAGCAATCGACGGTATCGATTGTCCGAGGGCGCAAACGCCAGCGACCGTTCTGCTAATTCACCACACGGTCAAGAATGGAAGGTGGGAACGCGGCTCAGGCGCATTGCGCGGAGCTGCCGATGTAATGATTGAATGCGGTCGGGGAGAGGCCGGCCTGGTTTCGCTGAAGTGCGAGAAGATGAAAGACGCCGAGCCGTTCCCCGACGCAACGGTTGGCCTGGAGCGTATCACGCTGGGGCCCGTCGTCTTCGTCATTGGCTGTTGCGGATTGGAAAGAGGCCTTCGAAGCAAACTCAGGATCGGCGAACAAAGCGGTTGAGGTACTTGAGCAGAAATTCGGTTCCCGAGGCGCAACGAATAAGGAGTGGCTGGAGGCATACATGGCTGAGACAGAGCAAGGGAAATCTACTTTTGATCGTGCTGTTCGGAAGCTTAAGCAAGAGGGCGCCGTTCGCCATGAGGGCAACAAATACTTTCCTAGGCAGGCGAAGGCGAAGGGTGGTGTCAAGTGTCAAGAGGTGTCAGGGCAGTGTCATGACACTTCCCGCGAAGGTGTCAAGCCACCCCCCTGCTAGGGGGGTGATACTGACACCGCTTGGCCTTCGGCGGTCATGCTTCGCATTCGGCGAGCCAATGACGCTATCAACTCGATCTGCCTCGTTCGAGCCTTACTTGCCCCCCAACGTATGGAAGGATGCGATGGACCCTCTGGATCGTTGTTGTTTTGGTTGTTGTGCTATCGGCCTACGCCATCTGGCCGGTGGTTGGCTTCTACAGGATTGCCTCCGCAGTTGATTCTAGGGACGCTGCGGCTCTGACCCAGCGCGTCGATTTTCCTTCTCTGCGAAAGTCGCTCACAAAGCAACTCATCGCCACTTACCTCGAACTCACCGGCCAAAAGAAAAAACTAGGTCTCCTTGGAAAGAGCATCGCCATGGGCATTGGTGGCTCCATCGCCGACCCTATTGTAGCTCGACTGGTCAATGCAGAGACCCTGCTAGGCCTGCTAACCAAAGGCAATGCAGGAGAAGGCGCCGGGGTGTCACCGGAACTCGCCCCCTTTTCCACGTCCGCATTGCGGAATGGTTGGCAAACTTGGTGGGGTTCGGAATATCGAGGGCGCCATTTTTTCGTGTATCTGCCCCCAGAAAAGTCACCAGAGGAACAGTTTAGAGTGAGACTCAGCCTCACCCAATGGCAGTGGAAGCTCTCGGGAATTGATTTACCAAAGCCGCTGCGGGTGCAGTTGGTTCAGGAGATCCTGAAGCAGCAGAAAAATCCGAAAGAGTAGCGGAACGGGATGCCGCGACCCCCTGTTCACTGCACGCCCGGCTCGGGGACTCTCACGGCGGATAGCTATGCTTATAGCTCAACGGAGTGTCATGACACTTCCCACGAAGGTGTCACGTCACCCCCAGCCCCGCGCGCGATTGCGCAATTTTGCTATTGGCAGACGGGCTCGGTCGCTACCGCGCCTGCCCACTCGGCTGGGCGACGCGGTGCGGCGAAGCGACCCACTGGACGGCAGCCACAGATGCCCGCCCAACCGCTCGCGGATGGTCTCTATAGAGCAAGAGCAATTAAAATCGAGACTCCAGCGCCTTCCCCGCCGAT
>Ga0187819_10001476_pt1 | contig 12154 bp, 9 predicted proteins | sample NC_wetland_sal_i_15_FD_132411 | JGI IMG/M metagenome (GOLD analysis project Ga0187819, IMG submission 132411) | Wetland sediment microbial communities from Neuse River Estuary, North Carolina, USA - SO4_4 | ecosystem: Environmental > Aquatic > Freshwater > Wetlands > Sediment | place: USA: North... | reverse complement strand
CTAGTGCCTGCGGATTTGCCGCTGCCCGCGGCGCGCACATACTTAAAGGGCGCGTTCTTGCCGGAGCGCGAGCGATTGCCTTCGACCGAGCGGCCGCCGGCGAGCATCATTGCCGCGTAATCCTGCTGCGTCGAGCCCGTCATCTTTGCAGCGAGTTGCTGAAACGAATGGCCGTCGGTGGCGCCGAGCTTGGCGGTGAAATAGATGTTGCCGCCAAGCTCCAGCATGCGGTTGTAGTCACGCTTGAGAATGGCATCGGTCTGTTCCGGCCTAAGGTTAAATTTTTTCAGATACTCCGCTTCGTTCGCCTTGAAGGCCTTGCGGTTCTCGTCCTTCATCAGCGACATACAGAACATGTTGATGCCGTAGCCTTGGCGGGACCGTTCGGCGTCGAACACGAAAGTGCCCGGAATATCGTCGTAATCGTGTCGTTCACGGGCCATCGGCGTCTCTCACTTTAAGGTCTATTGCTCCGGTTCGACATATATAGCGCAGGACCGCTTGGCAACGTAAGGCGTCCGCAGAGGCGCACTGTTCCGCCCACTAATCCGGCGGATGCGTGCCCAGCAATTGCAGCTCGGATTCCTTGGCCGTGGCCCCTTTGCCGTTGAGGTCGCGAACGCCAAAGATCTTGAGGCCCTTGCCCAACTCGGCCTGCACGACAATGACGGGAATGGGCTCTCGCCCTTTCTTCCGCAAATAAGCGTATTGCGGAATGGTGACGTCGAGCGGCTTGCCGAACGGCACGCCATAGGCGCGGAGCGCGAAAACCGCATTGCCGTCGATGACATCCTTATCGGTGGCCGGCCGGCCGGAGATGAAACCGGTCGTCGGCAATGGCGGCCAGCTTTGCTTCGCGGCCTGCGGCGTTGAATTTTGCTGCGCCAGTCCCGCTGTCGCACCGGCGACAACCGCGATCGTCAACAACGAGGCTGCGAGACGCATACGCATCGGGACAAAATTTCGCTTGAGCATGATCTTTTCCGAAAACCGGTTCCCACTTTTCGGGATCATGCTTTAACCCCAATAAAGCCGCATCGGATTGTCGACAAGCAGAGCCCGCTGCGCCGCCGCCGTGATCGCGACCTTCGGAATGTAATCGGCCAGCACGCCGTCGTCCGGCGCCTCTTTCTTCATATTGGGGTGCGGCCAATCGGTGCCCCAGATGACGCGGTCGGGAAAGTGCTCAATGAGCGCGCGGCCGAACGGCACCACATCGTCATAGGGCGGCCCGGCAAGACTCATGCGTTCGGGACAAGTCACTTTGACCAAGAAATTCTTGTGCTTGTCCATCAAGCGATGAAAGCGCTGGTTCTCGGCATGATCGACGCCCTTTCTCACGTCGGGCGTGCCCATGTGATCGACCACCACGGTGGTCGGCAGCGCAGTGAAGAAATCTTCCAGTTCGGGCAGATCCGGCATTTCGAAATAGACGACGATATGCCAGCCCAGTTTTTCGACGCGCGCCGCGATTCGCGCCAGCACGTCGCGCGGGGTGAAATCGACGAGCCGCTTGAGGAAATTAAAGCGCACGCCGCGCACGCCGGCTTTATCCATCCATTTGAGCTCGTCGTCGGCGACTTCTTCGCCGACGAAAGCGACGCCCTTGGCTCTGCCGTTCGAAGCTTCCAGCGCATCGACCATGGCGCGATTGTCCTTGGAATGGCAGGACGCCTGCACGATCACGTTTTTGTCGAGGCCGAGGAAATCGCGCAGCGCGAACAATTTTTCCTTGGGCGCGTCACACGGCGTGTATTTGCGTTCGGGCGCGTAGGGAAATTTGTGCTCCGGCCCGAACACGTGGCAATGCGCGTCGACCGCGCCGGGCGGCGGCTTAAATTTCGGCTTTGACGGATTGGGATGAAACGGGATGTAACCCGGCGACATCGGCACGCGAAATTCTCCTTACTCAAACCCGCTCCACTGCCAGCGACACGCCCTGACCGACGCCGACGCACATGGTGGCGAGCGCGCGTTTGCCGCCGCGCTTCTCCAATCCGTGCACCGCGGTGAGCGTCAGCCGCACCCCCGACATGCCGAGCGGATGACCGAGCGCAATCGCGCCGCCATGCGGATTGACGTGCTCGGCGTTCTCGGCAACGCCGAGCTGGCGCAGGCAGGCAATCCCCTGCGAGGCGAAGGCCTCGTTGATCTCGATCAGGTCGAAATCGCCGATCTTCAATCCGAGCCGCGCCAAAAGTTTCCTGGTCGAAGGCACCGGGCCGATGCCCATGATGCGCGGCGGCACCGCCGCCGAAGCCATGCCGAGCACGCGCGCGCGGGGAGTGAGCCCATGCGCCTTGGCGGCCGCTTCGCTGGCAAGAATGATCGCCGCGGCGCCGTCATTGATGCCCGAGGCATTGCCGGCGGTAATCGTGCCTGGACTGCGCACGATCGGTTTGAGCTTTTGCAGGTTTTCCAGCGTCGTGTCCGGGCGCGGATGCTCGTCCTTGTTGACGACGATCGGGCCGGCTTTGCCGCCAGGTGCCTCGACCGGCACAATCTCTTCCGCAAAGTAGCCGGCGGCCGCGGCCTTGCCGGCGCGCTGTTGCGAGCGCAGCGCAAAGGCGTCCTGATCGGCGCGCGTCACCTGGAATTCTTCCGCCACGTTCTCGCCGGTTTCCGCCATCGAATCGATGCCATATTGCGCTTTGAGCACCGGATTGACGAAGCGCCAGCCGAGCGTGGAGTCGTAGATTTCCGCCGAGCGCGAGAACGCCTCGCCGGCCTTGCCCATCACGAACGGGGCCCGCGTCATCGATTCGACGCCGCCGGCGATGGCAAAATCCATTTCGCCGCAGCGGATGGCGCGCGCCGCGTCGCCGACCGCGTTCAATCCCGAGGCGCACAGCCGGTTGACGGTGATGCCCGGAACCGAATCCGGCAGCCCGGCCAACAATAGCGCCATGCGCGCGACATTGCGGTTGTCTTCGCCGGCCTGGTTGGCGCAGCCGAAATAGACGTCGTCGAGCCGCGACCAGTCAGCTTTGCCATTGCGCGCAAGGAGCGCCTTGATCGGCACCGCGGCGAGATCGTCGGTGCGCACCTTGGCGAGCGCGCCGCCATAGCGGCCGATGGGCGTGCGCGCCGCATCGCAGATAAAAACCTCCCGCATCGCTCGCTCCATTTTCTGGAAGATATTGTCTGGACTGCGGTCCTTGTAGGCTATTTACGGGCCGGGGCGGACAGGGTCAAATGCGTCCGATGACTAGCGAGACAAGCGAATTTTCTAAGTTGCCGCCGACCTTGAAAGCCGAACGGCATGGCGCGGTCGCGGTGCTGCGGCTTAATCGCGCGCAAAAGCGCAACGCGCTCGACGATCCGATGGTGGCCGGCATCGAGACATTCTTCTCGACGCTGCCGGAGGACATCCGCGCCGTGGTTTTATGCGGCGAGGGCGAGCATTTCAGCGCCGGGCTCGATTTGACCGAACTGGTCGATCGCCAGACCGTCGCCGGCATTGCACATTCGCGGTCCTGGCATCGCGCGTTCGACCGCATCGAGTTCGGCAGCGTGCCGGTGGTCGCGGTTTTGCACGGCGCGGTCGTCGGCGGCGGGCTTGAACTCGCCGCCGCGGCGCATATCCGCGTCGCCGAGCGCAACGCCTTCTACGCGCTACCCGAAGGCAGCCGCGGCATCTATATCGGCGGCGGCGGCTCGGTGCGGCTGCCGCCCTTGATCGGCGTCGCGCGGATGATGGACATGATGCTGACCGCGCGCACGCTATCGGCCGAAGAAGGCCAGACGATCGGACTGTCGCAATATCTGGTCGACGACGGCGAGGGTTTCGCCAAGGGGCTGGAGCTTGCCCATCGCATCGCCGGCAATGCGCCGTTCACCAATTTCGCGGTGATGCATCTCCTCCCGCGCATCGCGCGCAGCGACCCGGCGGCCGGCTATGTCACCGAAGCGCTCGCCGCGGCCATCGCGCAGGGCGACGAGGAAGCCAAGGCGCGGCTCAAGGCGTTTCTGGAAAAACGCGCACCGAAAGTGGCGCGCAGCTGAATGTCGTGCACAGAAACGAACGTATCCCGGGCGAACAATCGCGAGAATAGATGACTAGCACCGCGCCTCGTCATCCAACCGTTCAGGCGCCGCTGCGCGCGGTCAAGCTTGGCCCGGCCGACGTCGTGGTGGAGCGGCGCGGCGACGGCATCATCGTGATGCGCTCGCCGCATCCGCTGTCGTCCTATCCGCGCATGCTCACCGAACGGCTCATGCATTGGGCCAAAGTCGCGCCGGCTCGAATCTTCTTGGCGCAGCGCGATGCGGCCGGCGCGTGGCGCAGCATGAGCTATGCGCAGACGCTCGCCGCCGTGCGCGCGCTCGCGGCCGCGCTGCTCGAGCGCGGGCTAAACACCGAGCGCCCGATCGCCATTCTCTCGGGCAACGACATCGAACATGCGCTGCTTGGCCTCGCCGCCATGCATGTCGGCATTCCCTATGCGCCGATCTCGGTGCCCTATTCGCTCCTGTCGCAAGACTTCGGCAAACTCAAAGCCATCATCGCAATTCTTTCGCCGGGCCTGGTCTTCGCCAATAACGGCACAACTTTCGCACGCGCCATCACCGCCGCGCTGCCGCGCAACGTGGAAGTGACGGTGACGACCAATCCACCCGCTGACCGGGCGACGACGTCGTTCGCCGCGCTTTTGCAAACGGCGGCCACAGACGCAATCGAAGCCGCGCATGCGCGCGTCAAGCCGGACCAAGCGGCCAAGATTCTCTTCACCTCAGGCTCGACCGGGCGGCCGAAGGGGGTGGAGAACACCCATCGCATGTTGTGCGCCAACCAGGCGATGATCCGGGCTGCGATGCCTTTCGTAGGCGAAGCGCCGCCGATCCTGGTCGACTGGCTGCCGTGGAATCATACCTTCGGCAGCAATCACAATTTCGGTCTCGTGCTCGACAATGGCGGCTCGCTCTATATCGACGAAGGCAAACCGCTGCCCGGCCAGATCGAGGCAACGGTGCGAAACTTGCGCGAGATCGCGCCGACCATCTATTTCAATGTGCCGAAGGGCTTCGAAATGCTGTTGCCCACTCTCGCCGCCGACGGCGCGTTGCGCGAAACCTTCTTCAGCCGCCTGAAGGTCTTGTTCTACGCCGGCGCTGGGCTCGCGCAGCACGTGCTCGACGGCTTTGCGGATCTGGCTGTGAAGGCGACCGGCGAGCGCATCCTGTTCATGTCGAGTCTCGGCTCGACCGAAACCGCGCCGGCGGCTTTGTCCTGCAACTGGCAGTCCGAACGCGCCGGCAATATCGGCCTGCCGTTGCCCGGCGTCACGCTCAAGCTCATCCCGCGCGAGGGCAAGCTCGAGGCACGGCTCAAGGGCGACAACATCATGCCGGGCTATTGGCGCGCGCCGGAGCTGACCGCCGAAGCCTTCGACGAAGAAGGCTTCTACAAGATCGGCGATGCGCTCAAATTCGCCGACCCGGCCGATCCGGCGAAGGGCATGCTGTTCGACGGCCGGCTCGCCGAGGATTTCAAGCTCGCCACCGGAACCTGGGTCAGCGTCGGGCCGCTGCGCGCCGCCTTCATCACCCATTGCGCCCCGCTTGTGCGCGACGTGGTGCTGGCCGGCGCCGAGCGCGACGAAGTCACGGCTTTGATTTTTCCCGACATCGACGCCTGCCGCAGCATCGCCCCCGATCTTGCCGCCGAAGTGCCGGTGTCGCACTTGCTCGGCGACCCTCGCGTGCGGGCGGCGTTCGCCCGCAAGCTCGGCGGCTTCGCCGCGGCCAGCACCGGGACGTCGGGCCGCATCGTGCGCGCCGTTCTGCTCGCCGAGCCGGCTTCACTCGACATCGGCGAAATGACCGACAAGGGCTCGATCAACCAGCGCGCCGTGCTGGCGCATCGCGCCGCAACGGTCGAGGCGCTTTATGCCGAGCCGCCGCCGCCGCACATTATCGTTGCCAAGCAAACAGCCGAGGTGAGCTGATCATGGACATTCGCGGACAGGCAGCAGTCGTCACCGGCGGCGGATCGGGACTTGGCGCGGCGACTGCGCGCATGCTTGCGGCCGCCGGCGGCAAAGTGGCGGTCCTCGACATCAATGACAAGGCGGCCGCCGAAGTGGCGATCGACGTCAACAGCATCGCCATTCGCTGTGACGTCACCGACGGCGCCGGCACTGAAAAGGCGCTGGCCAAAGCCGCGGCCGATCACGGGCCTGCGCGCATTGTTGTCAATTGCGCCGGCGTCGGCCCGGCCAAGCGCATCGTCGGCCGCGACGGACCGATGCCGCTTGCCGACTTCGCGCGCGTCATCGAGATCAACCTGATCGGCACGTTCAACGTGATGCGGCTTGCCGCCGCCGCCATGCAGGGCCTCGCGCCGGGCCAAGACGGCGAGCGCGGCATTATCGTCTGCACCGCCTCGGTCGCGGCCTATGAGGGCCAGATCGGGCAAGCGGCCTACGCGGCTTCGAAGGGCGGCGTGGTGAGCCTCATTCTGCCGGCGGCGCGCGAGTTCGCGCAGTTTGGCATCCGCGTCAACGGCATCGCGCCGGGAATTTTCACCACGCCGATGCTGCATGCATTGCCCGAAGCCGCGCAGCAGAGCCTTGCCGCCTCGGTGCCGTTTCCGAAACTTTTGGGGCAGCCGCCGCAATTCGCCGCGCTGGTGCGGCACATGATCGAGAACCGCTATCTCAACGGCGAAGTCGTGCGGCTGGACGGCGCCTTGCGCATGGCGCCAAGGTAGATGTCGGATGACAGATGTCAGATGACAGCAAAGCAGCGATGGATCATATCTGACCTCCGATCTCTGACATCCGACATCTGACATCCGCCATCTGATGTTCACCAGCACCCGCAAAACCCGGATTGAATGGGGCGACTGCGACCCGGCCGGAATCATTTTCTTTGCCCGCTATTTCGACATGTTCGACGTCTCGACCACGGTGCTGATCGAGCGCGCGCTGGGCATGAAGAAGATCGAATACCTGAAGGCTTACAATTTTTCCGGCCACCCGCTGGTCGAGACCCGGGCGCGCTTTCGGCTGCCGACCCGGTTCGGCGACGAGGTCACGATCGAGACCGCGGTGGTCGGCTGCGGCCGCTCGAGCTTCAAGATCGAGCATCGTCTGACCCATGACGGCGCGCTCGCGGTCGAAGGCTTCGAAACCCGGGTCTGGGTCGTCCGCGATCCCGGCGATCCCAGGCGCATCAAGTCGCAACCCATTCCGCCTCCGGTCGTGGCCCGACTGACGCATGCCAGTCTTGTCGCGTCTCGGTGAGTGACGGACTGAAATCGCGATGCTAAAGCAATAAGCGTAGCTCGGATCGAGCGAAGCTCGATCCGGGAGCTATATTTTCTCCCGGATATCGCAAAGCGATATCCGGGCTACAAAGGTAACGGGAGAGAATTGCCGATGATGCGCGTTGATGCATATACCCACTTTTTTCCGCAAAAATTCTTCGACAAGCTCAACGAGGTCGCCGGTAACTACAAGGACATGGGCAAGCGGGTGCGCTCGCTGCCGGCTTTGTTCGACCTCGACGTGCGCAAGAAGATCGTCGACGGTCACAAGGACTATCAGCAGATCCTGTCCTATCCGCAGCCGCCGATCGAAAAATTCGCCAAGACGCCGAAGGATATCGACGAGTTCTGCCGCATCATCAATGACGGTTTCGCCGAGCTGACCGCCAAGGAAAAGGACCGCTTCCCCGGCTGGGTAGCGCAGGTCTCGCTGGAGGCCGCCGATGCCGGCGCCGGCGAGGCGGAGCGCGCGCTGAAAAACGGCGCGCTCGGCGTGCAGATCTATACCAATGTCGCCGGCAAGCCGCTCGATCGGCCGCAATATGCGCCATTCTGGAAAAAAATGAACGAGCTCGGCGCGCCGATCTGGCTGCATCCGGCGCGCGGCGCCGAAATGCCGGATTACATCGACGAAAAAAAGTCGCTCTACGAAATCTGGTGGACCTTCGGCTGGTCCTACGAGACCGCCTGCGCCATGATGCGGCTGGTTTATTCCAAGATCATGGACACGCATCCCAATCTGAAAATCATCACGCACCATTTCGCCGGCGTTGTGCCGATGCTGGAGGGCCGCATTGGCCCCGGCAATGACGTGATGGGATCGCGCACCACCGACGAGGATTACGTTTCGCTGCGCAAAAGCCTGAAAAAACGAGTGCTCGATTATTTCAAGCAGGACTTCTGGGCCGATACCGCGGCGTTTACCGCCGTGCCGGCGACCAAAGCCGGGATGGAATTTTTTCCGATCGACAAGATCGTGTTCGCGTCCGACTGCCCGTTCGATCCCGAAGGCGGCACCATGTATCCGCGCGAGACCTTGAGCATTCTGGATTCGCTCAAGCTCGATAAGACCACCGCGGAGAAAGTGTTCTACAAGAACCTCGAGGCCGTCACCGGCAAGAAGCTGGTGAGATAGCCGTATTCCTTCACCGCAATAAACCGTGGATGCCCGGCACAAAGCCGGGCGTCGCATGCCAAGATTTGCTAGCGTCGCTGCATGGACGCTGCACGCACCATCACGCCCGAAGCTCCGGAGGCGACCGCCAAGGACGCGACCGCCAAGACCGCCGACGACGCCGCGCGCGTGACGCCCACGGCGGCCGACGAAGGCGGCCGCGTCACCCCAATGATGGAGCAGTACATCGAGATCAAGGCCGCCAATCCGGATTGCCTGTTGTTCTACCGGATGGGCGACTTCTACGAACTGTTCTTCGACGATGCCGAAGTTGCCTCGCGCGCGCTCAGCATCGTGCTGACCAAACGCGGCAAGCATCTCGGGGCCGACATTCCGATGTGCGGGGTGCCGGTCGAGCGCGCCGACGAATATCTGCACCGGCTGATCGCGCTCGGCCATCGCGTTGCGGTTTGCGAACAGCTCGAAGATCCGGCGCAGGCTCGAAAACGCGGCGGCAAGAGCGTGGTGCGCCGCGACGTGGTGCGGCTGGTGACGCCCGGAACGCTGACCGAGGATTCGCTCCTTGACGCCAAGCGCAACAACTATCTCGCCGCGCTCGCGAGGAGCCGCGCCTCGGCTGGCGAGGATCGTTTTGCGCTGGCCTGGATCGATATTTCGACCGGCGAATTTCGCGTCGCCGAATGCGACCGCGCCGCGCTCGCCGCCGCCATTGCCCGGATCGAGCCCGGCGAGATCATCGTCGCCGATGCGCTTTATGCCGATGCCGAGCTGGCGCCGACGCTGCGTGGCCTGCCCGCTTTGACGCCGCTCACCCGCGATGTGTTCGATGGCGCGACCGCGGAACGCCGGCTCGCGGCGTTCTTCGGCGTCGCCACCACCGCCGCGTTCGGCACATTTTCGCGGGTCGAATTGGCCGCGGCGGCGGCGGCGGTCACCTATGTCGAGCGCACGCAAATCGGCAAACGCCCGCCGATCAGCCCGCCGGTGCGCGAGGCCGCCGGCGCGACGCTCGCGCTCGATTCCGCGACCCGCAGCAATCTCGAACTCATTCGCACGCTCGCCGGCGAGCGGCGCGGCTCGCTTCTTGCCGCCATCGATCGCACCGTCACCGCGGCCGGCTCGCGGCTATTGGCGCAGCGGCTCGCTGCGCCGTTCACCGACGCCGCCGAGATCGGTCACCGGCTCGACGCGGTCGCCGTCTTCACGGGCGATGCCGCGGCGCGCGGCGATATGCGCGCACGACTGAAAAGCGCGCCGGATCTGGCGCGCGCGTTGTCGCGCATCGTCATCGGCCGCGGCGGCCCGCGCGATCTCGCCGCCATCCGCGACGGCATATTTGCCGCGGCGGAATTCGCCGCGCGGCTCTCAACCCTGCCCGAATTGCCGCGCGACATCGCGCTAGTCGCGCAGGTGCTGCGCCAGACCGATGCCGCGCTCGCCGAGGAACTCGGCAAGGTGCTCGCCGACGAGCTGCCGCACCTGCGCCGCGACGGCGGCTTTGTGCGGCCCGGCTATGCGGGCGCGCTCGACGAGGCACGGGCGCTGCGCGACGAATCCCGTCGCGTGATCGCGGCGTTGCAGGTCCGCTATGTCGAGACCACCGGCATCCGCGCGCTCAAGATCCGGCACAACAATGTGCTCGGCTATTTCGTCGACGTTCCGGCGCAGCACGGCGAGAAATTAATGAGCGCGCCGTTCAACGCGAGTTTCATCCATCGCCAGACCACCGCCGGCCAGGTTCGCTTCACCACCACCGAACTCGGCGAACTCGAATCAAAAATCGCCACCGCCGCGGAGCGCGCGCTGGCGCTCGAGCTTGAAATTTTCGAGCGCATGGCGAGCGCGGTTGCGGCGGCGAGCGCGACGATCAAGGATGCCGCCGAAGCGATCGCCGCGTTGGATGTCGCTTGTGCGCTGGCCGCGCTCGCGATCGAGCGCGATTATGTCCGGCCGCAAGTCGACAACAGTCTTGCATTTGCAATCAGCGGCGGGCGCCATCCCGTGGTCGAACAGATGCTCGCGGCGGGCGGCGGACCGTTCGTCGCCAACGACTGCGATCTGTCCCCGCTCCCCGAGCAACCCGACAATGGCGCCGGCCGGATCTGGATCGTGACCGGGCCCAATATGGCGGGGAAATCGACCTTCCTGCGCCAGAACGCGCTCATTGCCATTCTTGCGCAGATCGGCAGTTTCGTGCCGGCACGCGCCGCGCATATCGGCGTCGTCGATCGCTTGTTCTCGCGCGTCGGCGCCGCCGACGATCTCGCCCGCGGCCATTCGACCTTCATGGTGGAAATGGTCGAGACCGCCGCCATCCTCAACCAGGCCGGCGAACGCGCGCTCGTCATCCTTGACGAGATCGGCCGCGGCACCGCGACCTTCGACGGGCTGTCGATCGCGTGGGCCACCATCGAGCATCTGCATGAAGCGAACCGCTGCCGCGCTCTGTTCGCCACGCATTTTCACGAAATGACCGCGCTCGCCGCCAAGCTGCCGCGGCTGCACAATGCCACGATGCGGGTGAAGGAATGGCAGGGCGACGTGGTGTTCCTGCACGAAGTCGTCGCCGGCGCCGCCGACCGCTCCTACGGCATTCAGGTGGCGAAGCTTGCGGGGCTGCCGGCAAGCGTCATCGAACGCGCCAAGGTGGTGCTGGCGCAGATCGAAGCCGAAGACCGGGTCTCGCCGGCCCGCCGCTTGATCGACGATCTGCCGCTGTTCGCCAGCGCGCGCCCCGCCGCGCCGCCGGTGCAAACAGATTCCGCGCTGGTCGCTTTGATGGATGCGCTCGTCGCGCTCAACCCCGATGACATGTCGCCGCGCGACGCGCTGGAAGCGCTCTATGCGTTGAAGGCTCAGCTGGCGAAGACGAAGGGTTGAGCAACATCCGCAGATTACCCGTTCGTCCCCGCGAAAGCGGGGACCCAGCATCTGGATTCCCGCTTGCGGGGAAATGAGCGGATGAACTTCACCGCGCCTTCCTGCGCACCGCCATCAGTATGCCGCTCCAGGCGACCGCGACGCAAAGTCCGATGCCGAGCGCCCACCACGAGCCGAGCGGTTCGGCGAGATAATGCACGGCCATAAAGGCCAGCGTCAGCCCGATGAGCGCCACCTGGGCATGCGCCATGACGCTTGCCGTCGCTTTGCCGCCGACCCGCGGATGCAAAATGATGATCGAACTGCAAAAGACGATCGGGAACAGCGCGAACATTCCGGAGGCGAACGAGCCGATGCTGTGGCTCGCCGTGGTCACAATCACCACCACGGTCGCGGCCGCGAGCGCGCGCAGCGGAATGTCGTAACGCGTGCGCAGAAATTTTTTCGGTGGCGCCGAACTGCGAAAGCGCCAGCTTAGCGGAATGGTGACGGCGTACACCGCAGCGTTGAGCACGAGCGCGCCAAACGGCGTCCAGCTCACCTGGCGCAGCAAGGCGGCGCACGCAAACCAGGCAAGCAAGGACAGGCCGAGGCTCGGCACAAGGCCATGGCGCTGCGCCAGCACAGCATAGACCGCAGCGAAAATCGCGACCGCGGCGCCGATCGCCATGCTGCCGACGGCACTTCCGGCAATGAAGGCGGGCGGGTGTTCGATGGCGAGGATGACGTAAGCGGCGCCGGCAGCGGTCGGGAGTACCGCAATCATCGCGCCAATGAACGGACCCGAACGCTCGACCACGACCGAAACGAAGACGACGACGGTCGCCGTCATCGCCATCTTGAAAACGAGTTCGAGCCAGAACACGAGG
>Ga0187819_10001475_pt1 | contig 12161 bp, 14 predicted proteins | sample NC_wetland_sal_i_15_FD_132411 | JGI IMG/M metagenome (GOLD analysis project Ga0187819, IMG submission 132411) | Wetland sediment microbial communities from Neuse River Estuary, North Carolina, USA - SO4_4 | ecosystem: Environmental > Aquatic > Freshwater > Wetlands > Sediment | place: USA... | reverse complement strand
CGGGGCATCCCGACGCCGATGCGCAGGGCTACGTGGCTTTTCCACGCGTGAATCCCGCCGAAGACATGGTGGACCTGCTGGGCTCGGCCGAGAGCTACGAGGCCAACGTGGCCGCCATCTCCGCCGTCAAGGACATGATCAATCACTCGCTCGATCTGTTCCGCTGATCCGATGCCTGCCCCTCTCACATCCGTCTCGAACATGGCGCCGCTCGCGGTTCCGGTTCCTGCGACCCGGACCGCAGGCGTGGGGTCTGGTTTCGGCGCGCTGCTCGAGAGTGCCATTGGCGGCGTCGAAAACATCCGCCAGGAAAGCACTCAGGCGGTGGAAAAATTTCTGGCGGGCGAAGGCGGAGAGCTGCATACCACCGTGCTCGCCACGCAACGAGCCGAACTGGCCTTTCAACTCTTTCTGCAGGTGCGCAACAAAGTAGTGGACGCTTATCAGGAGATCATGCGCATGCAGACCTAACGCCCGTCTGATGCGGGCCGATCATGAATCAACTCACGAACCTGGTCAACAGCCTCTCGGTGCGGCAGCGCATCAGCATTCTGCTCGTCGCCGCCGTGGTAGTGGCCGGGGTAGTCAGCTTTTCGCACTGGCGGCGGGAAAGTGATTTCCGGCCGCTCTACGGATCGCTCGCGGCCGAAGATGCCGGAGCGGTCGTTCAGAAACTGAAGGAGTCGGGGGTGGAATACCGCCTGGCGGACAACGGCGCCACGGTGATGGTCGCCTCGGCTCGGGTCGCGGAATCCCGCCTGGCGCTGGCGTCGGCCGGCCTGCCCAAAAGCGGCCGGATAGGGTTCGAACTGTTCGACAAGACCAATCTCGGGGCCACCGAATTCGCCGAACATATCAATTATCATCGCGCGCTCGAAGGAGAACTGGAGCGCTCGGTGATGTGCCTGGGCGAAGTCGAGCAGGCTCGGGTGCATGTAACCTTTCCCAAAGAGTCCCTTTACACCGAAGAGCGCCAGCCGGCCAAAGCCAGCGTGCTGGTGCGCCTCAAGCCGGGAGCGCGGATTTCGCCGGCCAACGTGACGGCCATCAGCTACCTGGTATCGAGCGCCGTCGAAGGGCTGGCGCCGGAAGCCATCTCGGTCCTGGATATGCAAGGCAACCTGCTGAGCCGGCCCCGGCGGCCGGGCAACCCCGGAGAAGAGCCATCGGACGCGCTGCTGGATTTCCGGCACAGCATCGAACGCGACCTGCTCAACAAGATCAACGCCACGCTGGAGCCGCTGGTGGGAGCCGACAAATTCCGCGCGGGCGTCTCCGTAGATTGCGACTTTTCGAGCATAGAACAGAGCGAAGAGATTCTCGATCCCAGCCGCTCGGTGATGGTCAGCTCGCAAAAGAGCGAAGACATCAGCGGCGGAACGGGCGCCTCCGGGGTGCCGGGCACCGCCTCCAATCTGCCGCGGCCCACGTCCCGGCCGGGCACCATGCTCGCCGGGGTCTCGCGCCGCACGGAAAACATCGCCTATCAATCCACCCGCACCGTGCGGCACACACGCCTGCCGCAGGGCACGATCCGCAAGCTGTCACTCGCGGTGCTGGTGGATCAGGCGGTGCGGTGGGAGGGCGAGGGAGCCAAACGCAAACGCGTATTGGTTCCGCCGTCCCCCGAAACGCTCAAGGCGATCCACGATCTGGTAGCCGGTGTGGCGGGCTTTACGCCGGACCGCGGCGACCAGCTCATCGTGGAAACCCTGCCCTTTGAAACCACGCTGCACCCGGAAACCGACTTGACCGCGCCGCCCGCACCGCCGCCCTCCGCCAACGGGCCGCTGCCGCGCTGGCTCGAGGCTTTACGCGATCCCAAGATCGCGGCCGCCGCGGCCGGCGGAGTGGTGGTGTTAATCGTGGTGGCGTTCCTGGCTCTTCGCGGCGGCAAGCACAAGGCGAGCGCCTCCAGCCCCCCGGCTTTGGAGAGCGCAGAGGCCCAGCCCTCGCTCGAAGAACGCATGCAAGCGCAGCTCGACGAGCAGGCCCTGCTCGAGCAGAAGCTCGAGCAGGAAGCCTTGAGATCCATCAAGATGCCCAAAGTGACCAGCAAGAAGGCCGACGTGCTGGCCAAGCAAATCAAAGAAAGTGCTAAGAAGGATTCCGCCGCAGGTGCGCATGTGCTGCGCGAATGGATCGGGGAGCAAATGCCAAAAAAGAGTGCGTACTAACGGGCCGTCCATGCCATGATTGCCAATGTCGAGAAAGCTTCCGAACTGATCCTACCGGGCCTGCGCAAAGCGGCCATCCTCCTGGTGGTGCTGGGAGACCAGGCCAGCGCGGAGTTTGTCCGGCAGCTCTCCGAAGAAGAAGTCCAGCACGTAAGCAAGGAGGTGGCGCGCATCAGCGCCATTACGCCGGAACAAGCCGAAACGGTACTGGAAGAGTTTTACCAGACCACCATCGCGCGGGACTTCGTGGTCAAAGGGGGTTTAGACTACGCGCGGAATATGCTGGTCAGTGCCTTCGGCCCAGATGCCGCCAAGAGAATCATCGACCGCCTGACCAAAGCCCTGGGCAACGAGGCCATCAGCCTGGATGCTCTGCAAAAAGCGGATCCGCAGCAACTGGCCAAGTTCGTCCACAGCGAGCATCCGCAGACCATCGCTCTGGTGCTGTCTCACCTGGAACTGGCGCAGGCCGCGGCTCTGCTGGTCTCGCTGCCCGCTAACCTGAGAGCCGATGTGGCCATGCGCATGGCCAATCTGGACCAGATCTCGCCGGAGATCATCCACAAGATTGCCGCGGTCATCGGGCAGAAGCTCAAGGCGCTCGGGGAATTCAGCCGCGAGTCCTACGGCGGGGTGCGTGCGGTGGCGGAGTTGCTCAACCGCCTGGACTCGAGCACCAGCAAAGGAATTCTGGAGCATGTCGAACAGCAGGACACTACTTTGGGCGAGACCATCCGGCACCTCATGTTCGTGTTCGAAGATATGCTCATGATCGATCCCAACGGCATGAAAGAAGTGCTAGCCAAGATCGACCGCAAGGTGCTGACCGTGGAGCTCAAGGGAACCAGCGAGCAACTAAAGAATCACTTCCTGCAGGCCATGTCCCAGCGCGGCGCCGAGATGCTGCGCGAGGACATGGACGCGCTCGGCCCCACCAAGATCAAGGATGTCGAGTCCGCCCAGCAGCAGATCATCGCGGTGGTCCGGCAATTGGAGGCCGAGGGCGTGCTGAGTCTTAAGGGAGCGGTGGGCGAGCAATATGTCGTCTAGAGTGCGGGTGAGACGGAGCGGCGGCGAAACACCGCCCATCGCGTGGCCGGCAGCGGGGACTGCCCGCGCCGCAGCCCATCGGGCGCCGGTAGCGGAGGCCTCCGCCAAGGCCAGCCCGGAACTGGCGCCGGACGCACGCCAAACGGCCTTCCGCGAAGGAGAAGCCGCGGGGCGGAGCGCGGCTCAGAACGAAATGCGCCCGCTGGTCGAACGCTTCGCGCGCACCATCGAGGAACTGGCAGGCTTGCGCCCTCGTTTGCGGGAGCAGGCGGAGAGGGACGTGGTGCGGCTGGCGGTGGCGATTGCCCGGCGGGTGGTGCGCCGCGAGCTGACCATCGATCCGCAAGCCGTCGGGGGACTGGTCAAGGCCGCGCTCGAGCAGCTCGCTGGCGAGGAGCGAATCCGCGTGCGCGTGCATCCGGAGGACGAAGCCGCGGTGCGGCGGGCGCTGGCTCAGGCGGGACGGGCGGCTTCTATCGAGATCCAAGGCGACGCGGCTCTGGAGCGCGGCAGCGCCGTTTTTGAAACCGGGCGCGGAAACTTGGACGCTTCGGCAGAGACCCAACTGGCAGAGATTGAACGCGGCTTGACGGACCGCTTGCGAGGGAACGGGTGAAGCCTCTCGATCTGGAGCCTTATTTCACGCGTTTGGGGGCGCTCGATCCGCTGCGCCGCTCGGGGGTGGTGGTGGGCCTCACCGGGCTGCTGGTCGAGTCGGAGGGTCCGGCTGCCGCGATTGGCGATTTCTGTGAGATTCAGGTGGGGGGCGGCACGCCCGTGCGTACACAGGTGATCGGGTTTCGCGACGGCAAGGTTTTGTCGATCCCGCTGGAAGAGACGGGCGGATTACGGCTGGGCGACGCGGTGGTGGCACGCCGCGAGGATGCGCGCATGGAAGTGGGGGACGGACTGCTGGGCCGGGTTCTGGACGGCTTCGGTCGGCCCATGGACAGTGGGCCGCCGGTCCAAGGGGCCGCCTATTACGACCTCTACCGCACGCCGCCCAACGCCCTGGAGCGCGAGCACATCACCGAGCCGCTGACCACGGGCATCCGCGCCATCGACAGCCTGCTGACCTGCGGCGCGGGGCAGAGGGTAGGGATTTTCGGGGGCAGCGGCGTGGGCAAGAGCACGCTGCTGGGCTCGATGGCGCGCAATCATGCCGCCGACGTCACGGTCATCGCCATGATCGGCGAGCGCAACCGCGAAGTCCGTGCGTTCCTCGAACACGAATTGGGCGCAGAGGGCCGCCGCCGGGCCGTGGTGGTGACGGCCACCTCGGACCAACCGGCGCCGCTGCGTGTGCGCGCCTGCTTCGTCGCCGTGGCGGTCGCCGAATACTTCCGCGATGCCGGCGCCAAGGTTCTGCTGGTTCTCGACTCGGTCACACGCCTGGCCATGGCGCAGCGCGAGATTGGTCTGGCGGCGGGCGAGCCGCCCAGCCAGAAGGGTTACACGCCTTCGGTCTTTCATCTGCTCCCCAAGGTGTTCGAGCGCGCCGGAAACTTCAAGCGCGGCTCCATCACCGGGTTCTTCACCGTGTTGGTGGAAGGGGACGACTTCAACGAACCCATCTGCGATGCGGTTCGCGGCATCCTGGACGGGCACATCGTGCTCTCCCGCCGTCTAGCGGATGCCGGGCACTACCCTGCCATCGACATCCTGCAATCGGTCAGCCGGCTCATCGGGCGCGTGGCGACTCCAGAGCAGAAGGAGTCGGCCCGGAAAATCCGGGAAGCCATGGCGATTTACCAGCAGTCCGAGGACCTGATCCAACTGGGCGCATACGCTGCGGGATCGAACCCGCGGCTGGATGCCAGTATTCGGGTACGGAATGGGCTGATGGACTTCCTGCGCCAGGACGCGCACGCCACCTCGCCCCGCGCCGAGACGCTCGACCGGCTGAAGGCGCTCGCGGCGGCCCTGGCCTGATTCCCGGGCATGCGGAACTTCCGGTTTTCGCTGGAAAGGATCCTGAGTTGGCGGCGCACGGAGTTGCAGGCTGAGGAGGCGCGCCTGGCGGCTTTGTTTACCGAGCGCAGCCGGCTGGACGCGCGACGAGCCGAAATTCGCGACGCGCGAGAGGGCGCGTCCCGCCGGCTGTGGGCGTCGGGAGCAGTCGACGGGAGCGAACTGGAATCCTTGCAGGGCTACCGTCAGCGGCTGGAAAAAGAGCTGGTGGCGGTGGATCGCCGCAGGGCGCAATCCGGAGAACAGATTGCCATGCAACAGGCGCGCTTGGTGGACGCCCACCGGCGCGTCCGGCTGCTCGAAAAACTGAAATCACGGCGGTTCGGGGAATGGCAGGCGGCATGGCAGCGCGAAGTCGATAACTTGGCCTCCGAAGCTTTTCTGGCGCGCTGGCATCGGGACTAGCGTTGCGCAAGAACCGGGAGCGCGGGGGCTCGAACCCCAATCGGCGCTCTAATCCTTCCGGCCAACTTCGCCGATCATTTATCCAGTGGGAGAACGGCATGCCTCTGGATGTACTGATCGTTGACGATTCCGCCGCCATTCGGAAGATCCTGCAGCGGGTTCTAACCCAGACGAACCTGCCCCTGGGGAAAGTGTTGGAGGCCGGAGACGGTCGCGAGGCGTTGGAGGCGATGGCACAGTCCAAGGTCGACCTCATCCTCTCGGACATCAATATGCCCAATATGGACGGCCTGCAATTCCTGAGCGAACTGAAATCCAACGATCAATGGAAAGGCATTCCCGTACTGATGATCAGCACGGAAGGCAGCCAGGCCAAAGTGATGGAAGCGGTCCAACTGGGAGCCCGGGGGTTCGTGCGCAAGCCGTTCACCCCGGATCAGATCAAGGAGAAGTTGGCCAGTATCTTCTAGCGAAGGCCGCCACGCATGGCGGCGGACCGCAGTCAGGAGAAGCGATGTCAGACGAGCTCGACCAAACCCGGATCGTGACCACCCTCAGCCAAGCCACGGTGGAGGTGTTCACGACCATGCTGGGCATGGAGCTGGTGGAGCAGCCAGCGTACCGTCAAGGCGGCAAGCCGGAGCCCACCAATGGAGTCGTAACGCTCATCGGCCTCGCGGGAAAATGGGTGGGCACGGGGAGTATTTGCTGCGCGCCCGAGGTGGCCCGCAAGATCTCCGGACAGCTTCTCATGTCGGAATTCGCCAACGTGGATCAAGAAGTCCTGGATGCCATGGGCGAGGTCACAAACATGATCATCGGCAATTTCAAAAACTCCATCGAGGACGTGGTGGGGCCGCTGGGACTCAGCATTCCGGTGGTGATCTTTGGCCACAATTTCACCGCCAGCAGCCTGCATGCGGCGGAGTGGACCGTGGTACCATTCCACTGCCCGGACGGGAAAATGGAGATCAAGATCTGCCTTTCGCTCCAACCGGAACCGTCGCAGAATCGGCGCCAAATACACCCAAATGCGCACGTAGCCGTTTGACGATAACGCGCAGTTGCCAACAGCGCGGGCCATGCCTAGGCGGAGGAAGACGGCATTGAGGGCCTCCGGTCGACTCTGGTATAATTCGTTCAGATGGTAGTTGATCGAGCCCGAGAGCACGGGCACCAGGTGTCATCCCTCTTCAGCTATTCCTGTGTATTCGCGCCGGTTCTGGTTGAGAGCGCGTCCATCCATGCCTAATCGGAAGTATCCAGATACCCGCTAAATGAAAGTCAGCGTATCCATCGCCCGCGGAATTGAAAGCCTGTTCGGCACTCGCGATGAGAACATTCGCCTCCTCGAAAGCGGACTCAACATCAACACCCAGCTCATTGACGACTCGCTCGAAATCGAAGGCGAACCCGCCAGTGTCACGCGCGCGGAGAACATTCTTGAAGATTACGTAGCGCTGGTCCGCGAAGGGCACGTGTTCAATAACGGCGACCTCAACAGTTACCTCCGGGTGTGCACCGAAGATCCCGAAGTGAGCTTGCGGGCTCTGGTTTCGAGCGGGCGGCAGCGCACGTTCGGCAAGAAGGCGCTCACACCGAAAACCATCAACCAGCGCCGCTACATGGAAGCCATTGAACGTAACGATCTGGTTTTCGGGGTCGGTCCAGCGGGCACGGGAAAGACGTATCTGGCAGTGGCTATGGGCGTTTCGGCGCTGCTCTCTAAAAGGGTGAGCCGCATCATTCTCACCCGGCCGGCGGTGGAGGCCGGGGAACGGCTGGGCTTCCTCCCTGGAACTCTGCAAGAGAAGGTGGACCCCTACTTGCGGCCCCTGTACGATGCGTTGCACGACATGCTGGAACCCGAGAAGGTGGAGAAACTGCTGGAGCGCTCCATCATCGAGGTCGCTCCCATTGCGTTCATGCGCGGCCGCACGCTCAACGACAGCTTCATCATTCTGGACGAGGCGCAGAACTCGACCGCGGAGCAGATGAAGATGGTGCTAACGCGGCAGGGCTTCAATTCCAAAATGGTGGTCAATGGCGACATCACGCAGATCGACCTGCCCATGGGGAGGCGTAGCGGCCTGCTGGACGCCTTGGATGTCCTCCGCGGCGTTGCCGGCATCAGTTTTGTCAATTTTGACGAGCGGGATGTGGTGCGGCACAATCTGGTGCAGCGCATTGTGAAGGCATACGAAAGATACAACGAGACGGTGGGCGCCGGGCGGCAGCTCACTCTCAAACTAACCGACAACGGGGCCGAAGCGCCGGCTGAACCGGCTCCCCTGGCGGCAGGCGAAAGCGTCGCGGAAGTCCCCAACGCCTGAGGGGGTTCCGATGCCTCGTTCCGAACCCATGGTTCTCATGCGCCGGACTCCATCCGGATTGCGGCGGAGTCCGCTCGAAGCCTTCGCGCGCCAATTGCGCGACCGTGTCGCCGGCGGGCGCGGGTTCCAATGCCTGATCACAGGGGATCGCGAACTCGAAAGACTGAATCGGCAATTCCTGGGGAAGGACTACCCGACCGATGTCCTGTCGTTTCCGGCGGCGGAGGGCGCGGGAGCGTGGGCCGGACTCGGAGAGATCGCGATCTCGGTCGATCGGGCTCGCGAGCAAGCACGCGCACTGGGCCATTCGGTTGGAGACGAAATCCGCGTGCTGATGCTGCATGGCGTGCTGCATCTGATGGGCATGGATCACGAGCGCGACGGCGGCGCCATGGCTCGCGCCGAGATCGCCTGGCGCCACAAGCTGGGTTTGCCCGCCAGCCTGATTGAAAGAGTGAGCGCATGAGCTGGGTGCTGTTCGGCATCACCGCAATCGCCGTGTGTGTCCTGGCGCTGGCCAGTTCCGTGCAGCTTCTCTATCTGGAAAGCCTGCGGTTGCGCACGCGCGATCTGCCGGCCCTGGAATTCTTCAAAAGCACGCTCGAAGAAAAGATTGGCCTGGAGACCGACCATGGCGCGCTGTCTTTCTCCCTTCTCAAGCACGTGACGCTGGCGCTGCTGGGGGTGCTGGTGCTGGGCAGTTTCCTCAGCTACACCTTCACGTGGCTGCTTCTTCTGGAAGCCTGCTTGACGTCGGTGGTGCTGATGCTGATCGCGGGCTATGCCATCCCGCAGATTTTTTATCGCCGGTCGAACGGCACGTGGCTTGTGCCCCTGGTTCCCCTGCTGCGCAGTCTCGCCGTGGCCTTAAAGCCCGTGACGGCCGTGTTCAACTTCTTCTATTCGCTGGTGGAAATCTCCCACGAGAACAGCGGCGACGAGGAACCAGCCACCCCTGCGGAAAACATAGAAGCGCTGATCTCCGCCGGAACCGAAGAAGGGCTGATCGAGGAGCAGGACCGCAAGCTCATCCAGTCCGTCGTGGAGTTCGGTGATAAGGTGGTTCGCGAAGTGATGACACCGCGCCCCAATATCGTGGCCATTTCAGCCGATTCCACGCTCGAAGAGTTGCGGCAGCTCGTCATCAACGAACAGTATTCGCGAATTCCGGTTTACGAAGGTTCGATCGATCAGATTATCGGATTCGTGCACGCGCGCGACATGTTCGAGCTGGACGAAGACGAGCGCATGCGGCGCAGCGTGCGCGAGCTGATGCGGCCCATCCGGTTCGTGCCGGAGACCAAGCCGGTCAACGACTTGATGCGCGAAATGCAGGCGGACAACACCCACATGGTGATTGTGGTGGACGAATACGGAAACACCGCGGGGCTGGCCACCATGGAGGACCTGGTGGAAGTCATACTGGGTGAGATCCGCGACGAGCACGAACCGGATTCCGACGTCAAAGAGGACGGCACTGGCGGCTATATCGTCTCCGGCAGTTTCGACCTCGCGCGCCTGGAAGACATGCTGGAGTTCCGCCCGCAGGGGGAAATTGAGTCGACCACGGTGGGCGGGTTGGTCACGGAATGGCTTGGGCGCGTGCCGCAGGCGGGCGAATCCGTGGAACGCGATGGGATCCGCATTGAGGTGCTGGCCAGCGATGAGCTGCGCGTCGAGCAAGTGCGTGTCCGGCGCGGGCAGGCCGTGGCGCATGAGTGAAGGCGGAGCGCAGCAGGAAACCGCCGGTTTTCGCTCGGGTTTTGTTTCGATTCTTGGCCGTCCCAACGCCGGCAAGTCGACGCTGCTCAACGCGCTGGTCGGCTCAAAGATCGCCATCGTGGCCGATAAGCCTCAGACCACGCGTGCGACCATTCAGGGCGTCGTCACCACCGAACGCGCCCAAATCGTATTTGTCGACACTCCGGGGATTCATGAGGCCGATTCTTCGATCAACAAGCGCATGATGGAAATGGTGCGCGCGGCGCTGGACGAACGGGACCTGCTGCTGTTCGTCGCCGACGCCTCACGCCCATTCGTCCCTGCGGATGCGAAAGCCCTGGACCTGGTGAGCAAGTGCGGCACGCCCGTGATTCTCGTGCTGAACAAGATCGACTTGCTCCAAGACAAATCGCGCCTGCTCCCGTTGATAGACCGTTACCGCCAGCTGCACGAGTTTGCCGAATGCATTCCAATGTCGGCGGAAAGCGGCGAGAACCTGGACCAACTGCGGAAGACGATTGTGGCACGGCTTCCCCAAGGTCCGGCGTATTTTCCGCCCGATCATCTGACGGATCAGCCGGAACGGTACCTGGCCGCCGAGTTGGTGCGCGAGAAGATCCTGCTCGAAACCCGGCAGGAGGTGCCGCACTCGGCCGCGGTGTTGGTCGACAAATGGGAGGAAGGACCGAAGCTCATTCGCATCTACGCCACCATCTACGTGGAGAAAGAGGGCCAGAAAGGGATCCTGATCGGCGCGGGCGGCTCGAAACTCAAGCGCATCGGTGCGCTGGCGCGCGAAGAGATGGAGCGATTTTTCGGCCGGAAGATCTACCTCGATCTCCACGTCAAAGTGCAACCGGGCTGGCGCGAGATGCCCGCCTTTCTCGACGCACTCGACTGGCGTACAATGGCCGGGAAGGATGAAATCTAACTTGATTCTATTGGCCGCCGCCTTGTCGGTGGCTCTGACGGCCCCAATGGGTGCCGGAACACCCTCGTTCTCAAGCCCCCCGCTGTACTTTGCCGACAGGCCCGTGTCCGACGACGCGCTGCATGATATGGTCATCCGCAAGCTGGCGAATGACGCCGACGTCAAGGGGGGCGGGCTTCAGGTTGACGTCAAAGATGGTGTGGTCACGCTGCACGGCAAGCTGGAAACGGAAAAGCAAATCCAGAAGGCCGAGAGGATCACCAAAAAAATAACTGGCGTCAAGAAAGTGATCAACGAAATCACTCTCACCAAAAAATGATGGGCCAGCCGATCACCCGCCGGCAGCTTGGCGCCTCGGTGCTTGGTATTTGGGGCTCGGCAGCGGTCGCGCAAGAAGAGCGCCAGGTTGACCGGGTGGCGGGGGGCTTTCGTTTCACTGAAGGTCCGGTCTGGTCGCGGGAAGGTTTCCTTCTGTTCAGCGACGTGCCCAACGACCAAATCCTCGAGTACGTGCCCGGCGAGAAACCCACCGTCTTCCGTGACCATTCGAACGGCGCGAACGGAAATGCACTCGATACACAGGGCCGTCTGTACACCTGCGAGAGCCGTACGCGGCGGGTGGTGCGCACCGACAAGAAGGGCAATCAGCAAATCCTGGCCGACAAATGGGAAGGGAAGCGTTTGAACGCCCCCAACGACATTGTTGTCCGGAAAGATGGCCATGTGTTCTTCACTGATCCGGCGTTCGGCAATCAGCAGGACACGCGCGAGCTCGATTTTTACGGCGTGTACCACATCACACCGAAAGGAGAACTGCGCCTGATGGCCAAGCCCGCGGGCCGGCCGAACGGGATCGCATTCTCGCCGAATGGACGCGTGCTGTATGTAGCCAACTCCGACGAACACAACGTGCGCGCATACGATGTGGATCACAATGGCGAGACTTCCGGCGAGCGCGTGGTCATTTCGGGAGTGAGCGGCGTGCCCGACGGCGTCCGCGTCGACGAAAAGGGACACGTGTACGTTGCCGCCAACGCGCTCGCCGTCTATGATCCGCAGGGAAAGCTCACCGAGACCATCGAACTGCCCGAGAAACCGGCCAACTGCGCGTTCGGCGATTCGGACCTCCAGACGCTGTACATTACCGCCCGAACAGCCGTCTATCGCGTGCGGCGCATTGTGAAAGGAGCGTTGCAGTATTAAGCGCCGCGTCACTCGTGACCTGCGCCGCTATCCCGCGCATCCAATCCTGGGTGTCGGCGCCATCATTTTTCGCCGTGATCGCGTCCTGCTGGTTGAGCGCGGCAAGTCCCCTCTGAAGGGTTATTGGTCGCTGCCCGGCGGCGCGGTCGAGACGGGAGAACGTCTGGAAGACGCCATCCGGCGCGAGGTATTGGAAGAGACAGGACTGGTGGTCAAGCCGGCGAGAGTGGCGACGATCTTTGAGCGCATCATGCGAGATGGGCGTGGAAAGCCAGAATATCACTTCGTCCTTGTGGATTACCTGTGCCGGGTCGCGGGCGGCTCGCTGAAGGCGGCGAGCGATGTGAGCCGCGCGGAGTGCGTGCCCCG
>Ga0187819_10001474_pt1 | contig 12166 bp, 13 predicted proteins | sample NC_wetland_sal_i_15_FD_132411 | JGI IMG/M metagenome (GOLD analysis project Ga0187819, IMG submission 132411) | Wetland sediment microbial communities from Neuse River Estuary, North Carolina, USA - SO4_4 | ecosystem: Environmental > Aquatic > Freshwater > Wetlands > Sediment | place: USA... | reverse complement strand
TCGTCCCCCGGCTCATTGACGATAAGGATCGGCAGGCGGCGCATCCGATCGAGTGAGCGGACTTGCAAGCACAGTCGTAGCCATTCACGCGCTCCAAGTTGAGGCTGATGATCATAAGATCGAAATCGCCATCCTGGAGTTGCAGCAAAGCACAAGCTGGGTCGGTCTCGCGCGTCGGGTGAAATCGTCCTTGAGAGTATCCAAGATAAGCTCATAGGAGCGGTCGTGGTCCCCCAAGACGAGGATTTTGCCGCGGCGCGCAACCTGATCGAAAGGCCCATCATCTCCTCGGTGTTTGCGCGCATCAGCATCTCGTCGGTCAACATCTTCAGCCGCGCCAGATTTCTGACCCTCTTCACGAGAGGATATCGTCAACTGGTTTGGTGAGAAAGTCGTCGGCCCCGGCCTCCCTCACCCGGTCGGACGGCTGATCGGTCACCATGATCACCGGAATATGCTGGGTGCGCTCCTCGGCTTAAGCCGGCGGCAGGCGTCAAACCGTCCATATCGAGCAGCTTGAGGTCGGCGTCGACGTCGTCGACCACGAGAACGCGTGCGGTCATTAAACTGCTACCGAGCTTCGCCGATGAATTGCCTGACGGTGTCGAGAAACATCGACACCGAGATCGGCTTCGAGATGTAGGCTTCACACCCCCCCTCGCGGATCCGCTCCTCGTCCCCTTTCATGGCAAAGGCTGTGACCGCCACCACCGGGATTCGCCGGAGCTGATCGTCCTCCTTCAGCCATTTCGTTACTTCAAGGCCGGACACTTCCGGCAGCTGAATATCCATAAGGATGAGGTCCGGCCGGTGCTCGCGGGCAAGCGAAAGGGCTTCCATGCCGTTTCGCGTCTGCAAGGTCTTGTAGCCATGAGCGTCGAGCAGATCATGAAACAGCTTCATGTTCAGCTCATTGTCCTCAACGATCAGAACGGTTTTTGCCATCGGCTGCGGCTCGGGCGATTCGATCAGCTATGATGGGCGATCTGGCCCCTACGCGCCATGGTGCTGAGAGCAGGCTCAATCGTCCGGAACATCGCGCCAAGCTCCCCTTTTGTCGGGTCGGGATTTCACCGTAAACCCGTAACCAAATGCTTTCGGTAATCGCCAAATATCGCCGGAAATCTGCGATTTTTTCCGGCTCGGCTTGCGACGCTTCCGAGCTACCTCTGAAGAGGCACGGGGGGGCACGCCTCGGCTTTCAGATATTCGAGCGAGGTGAGCGTGCCGTGGATGGAGAAATCGCCATAATCGATGAGGAGCGCGCGGCTCACGCCATTGGCATAGAGCCGAAAATCAATTTGGTAGCTCGGGGTCAGATCCCCGCCCTTCGCCTCGAAATAGCCGATCGACACCGGCCACGAGACGAGCTCGGCGAGCCCTTTTTCCTTGGCGGGGGCTTCGATTTTGTCGGTTCCGGGAGCTACCGGCTTCCCGATGAACGCCGTGGTGTCATACACCTTCTGGCCCTTCTCTGAGCCGTCGTAGATCTGAGCTTGCAGCAGTCCTTGTCCCTCTTCCGCCGCGTCCATCAGAGCGAGGCTGTGCTGGGTCGGAAACAGCACCTGGCCTGAAAGGTTGAGCTCGGCGTGGCTCGGCTGGCTGAGCCTCACCTGAATCGCTGTGTCGGGAAGGTTGCGCGTCGCGCGGCCCATGGTGACGTCGCCGAGCTTGTCGTTCAGATATTGCGCCGACTGGAACCGGAATTTCTGGCCATTGCCCTCTTCCCAAGTCGATGATCTGAGATCGGTCAGATTGGTCTGGCCTTGCGAGTCGGTCATCTGCGTGACCATGCGCATATTGAGCGTGTAGCCGTTGCATTCGGAGCCAGTGAACTCGAACACCATGCGCCCGTCGATGCCGGTAATGCCGGAGGCGGAGCGGGCTTCGTCCAGCGTCATCTCATAGACGGCGCGGTGAGGCGTCAGCTTGACGGGTTCCTTGCCCGCAAAGGCCTCGGCCGGACGCGCCGAGCCGCCAGCGAGCATCGCTAGCCCTGCAATCGTCAGCACCAGTCTCCAAGCCACAGTCACCATGCTGCTCCTCATTTCACTCTACCGCCTCAAATTGCATTCTGGGCAAGCGATTCTTCGCACCAACAGCGCGCCGGGACAAGGGTGCCCATCCGCTTGCAGAGCCCCAAATTTTGGCCGATGTTCCCATGCCTCGCGCACGAGTGCACACAACCCTGAATTGGAGACGGCATGGCTGGGGAGATCGAAGCAAGGCTAAGGGCCCTGGACCTTGTCCTTCCAAAGGTTCCCCGCCCCGTCGCCGACTATGTCTCGTTTCTGCACCTTGACGGCCAGCTCTTCGTGGCCGGCCAATTGCCTCTCAAGGACGGGAAACTGGCCGTAGCCGGCACTCTGGGGGCCGATCTTGACCCCGCCCAAGGCCAGGAGGCAGCCCGTCTCTGCGGGCTCAATATTCTAGCCCAAGCCAAGGCGGCGCTCGGCGATCTCGACCGCATCGTCCAGTGCCTGCGCTTGAACGGCTTTGTGAACGCCGCGCCCGGCTTTCTCGATCATCCCAAGGTGATCAACGGCGCCTCCGAGCTGATCGTGAAGGTGCTCGGGCAAAAGGGGCGGCATACCCGCATTGCCGTTGGCTGCTCGAGCCTGCCGCTTGGCGCCGCTGTCGAGGTCGACGCCGTCTTCGCGGTGGATTAGTCCCGAGGCCCCCCGACACTTGCCCGTGATCCGCGACGCGCTCGATTGGTTAAAGCGGCCGATCGCTCATCGCGGACTGCACGATGAGGCGAGAGGCATCGCGGAGAACAGCGCCTCGGCGGCCGAGGCGGCGATCGCCGAGGACTACGCCATCGAGGTGGACCTGCAATGCGCGAAGGACGGACTGCCTGTCGTTTTCCACGATCGTAGCTTGGACCGGCTGACGGCGGAGGTCGGCCCCGTCGCTTTGCGCGAGGCCGCGGAGCTCTGCACTATTCCTTTGCGCAACAGCAAAGATCGTGTCCTCTCCCTTGACGGGCTGCTTGCTCTCGTTGATGGACGCGTTCCGCTTCTGCTCGAGGTCAAGAGCAATTGGGGCGGCGACAGCCGCTACGAAGCCAATATAACGGCCAAGCTGAGACCCTATCCGGGCCATGTGGCGGTCATGTCGTTCGACCCGCACTCTGTCGCGGCCTTCGGGCGTCTTTGGCCTTCGCTGCCGCGTGGCCTGATCTCCGAGCGTTTCGAGGACAAGCATCATTGGTCCGAGCTGTCCGCGGGCCAGCGCTTCGCCATGCGGCATCTCCTCACCGCCGCCATCGCGCGGCCCCACTTCATCGCTTACGATATCAAGGCGCTCCCGGCGCTCGCGCCGGCGATCGCGCGGGGCCTGTGCGGGCTGCCGCTGCTCACCTGGACGGTGCGCACCGAAGCTGAGAAGGCTCGCGCGCTTCGATACGCTGATGCCATGATCTTCGAAGGAGTGGTGCCCTAAGCCATGGGCGATATCGAACAGCGCTCGCAAGCAACCGAAGACGCCGTGGTGCGCGTGGTCCAGCGCATCGCCGCCGTGCCGGCGTCCGAATGGGATGCTTGCGCCGGGGGCGCCGATTCGAGCGGCAAGATAGGGCACCCGGACAACCCGTTCATTTCCCATGCCTTTCTCCACGCGCTGGAAGAAAGCGGGTCCGCCACGCGGACGACCGGCTGGCTGCCCCAACATCTCCTCCTGGAGGACCCAGCCGGAGGTCTTGCGGGCTGCATGCCGTGCTATCTGAAATCCCATTCTTATGGCGAATATGTCTTCGACCACGCCTGGGCCGACGCCTATGAGCGCGCTGGCAGCAGCTACTATCCGAAGCTGCAAGTTGCCGTGCCCTTCACCCCCGTCACCGGCAGGCGTCTGCTCGTGCGCGAGGGCCCAGGCCGGGCCGAACGCGAGGCAATCCTGTTGCAGGCGGCGGCGACCCTCGCCGACCGGCTTGATGTCTCCTCGCTGCATGTCACGTTTCCCACGCGGGAGGAATGGGGGCTCGCCGGCCAGCTCGGCTTCCTTCAGCGCAACGACCAGCAGTTCCACTGGCGGAACGAGACCCATGGGAGCTTCGAGGATTTCCTCGCTGTGCTTGCCTCACGCAAACGCAAGGCCATCCGCATTGAGCGCCGCCGCGCCAAGGAAGGCGGCATCGAGATCGAATGGGTCACGGGCTCTGACCTCACCGAGGCCCATTGGGACGCGTTCTTCGCCTTCTATATGGACACGGGCTCGCGCAAATGGGGCTCGCCCTATCTCACCCGCAGCTTTTTCAGTCTGATCGGCGAGGCTATGCGTGACCAGATCCTGCTGGTGCTCGCCAAGCGCGGAGGACACCCCATCGCCGGTGCGCTCAACTTCATCGGCAGCGACACACTCTATGGCCGCTATTGGGGCGCGCTCGAGGAGCATGCTTGCCTGCATTTCGAGGTCTGCTACTACCAGGCCATCGACTATGCCATTGCCCACCGGCTCGCCCGAGTCGAAGCCGGTGCTCAAGGGGCACACAAGCTTGCCCGCGGATATCTGCCCGTGCCGACCTACAGCGCCCATTGGATCGCCGATCCCGCGCTCCGTCGTGCCGTCGCCGACTACCTAACGCGGGAGCGCGCAGCGGTCGCCCACGAAATCGCTCTGCTCGGCGAAGAGTCCCCCTACCGCAAGCCGGAGTAGCCTCCCTGCGACGGCAATATTCTGGTTGACCTTGGCGCGCCAAGGACTCGAAATGACTTGCGAAAATGCGAGCAAGAGGCTTAGTCATGACCTACGACCGCAACAACGTCTTCGCCAAGGTGCTGCGCGGCGAGCTGCCCTCCCACAAGATCTATGAGGACGAGGACACGTTCGCCTTCCTCGACATCATGCCGCGCTCGGATGGCCACGCCCTGGTGATCACGAAGGAGGAAGCCCGCGACCTGTTCGACGTTTCGCCGGAAGCGCTGGCAAAGCTCATGGCAGTCGTGCAGAAGCTCGCGCCGAAGATCAAGGACGCGATGGGGGCAGACGGCGTGCTGATCGCGCAATTCAATGGCGCCGCCGCGGGCCAAACCGTCTTCCACCTTCACGTCCACATCATCCCGCGCAAAGAGGGTGTGGAGCTGAAACCCCATGCGGGCAAGATGGCCGACCAAGCTGCTCTCGCCGCCACCGCGGAGAGAATCCGGAAGAAGCTAGAAGGCTAATGGCTGTGCGCTACCGCGACCCGAGGGGTACCTTGGGCACTGCGCTTGAGCCCATGCCGCGCTTGGCGCCTGGGCGTCGTGATCCGGGCGGCCGCCGTGGGGCGTGCTTCGCCTTGGGCTTCGGCGCGGACTTGCGGCCGCCCGCACTGTCCGTAGCGCCCTCCGGTCCATCCTCAGGATCGAGGTCTTCGGGCTCGAACTCGTCTGGTCCGCGCGGACGGATCGGCGCATCGGCCTTGATGAACTCAAAGCCAAGCACCTTCTGGCCGTCCTTCTCCTGCACCAGCACACGCACGATCCCGCCGTCTTTCAGCGCACCGAACAGGATCTCCTCGGCGAGCGGCTTCTTGATGTGCTCCTGGATCACCCGCGCCAAGGGCCGGGCGCCGAACTTATCGTCGTAGCCGCGCTCGGCAAGCCAGGCATTGGCCTCCGGCGTGAGCTCGATGGTGATGTTGCGGTCGCCGAGCTGCGCCTCAAGTTGGAAGACGAACTTCTCCACCACCTTGGCGATGATCTCCGGCGTGAGAGTGGCGAAGGTAATGATGGCGTCGAGCCGGTTCCGAAACTCCGGGCTGAATAGCCGGCTGATCGCCTCCTCGTCGTCGCCTTCCCTCTTCGACCGGTTGAAGCCGATCGCCGCCTTGGCGAGGTCCGACGCGCCAGCGTTCGTGGTCATGATCAGGATCACGTTCTGGAAATCGACCTTTTTGCCGTTGTGGTCGGTCAGCTTGCCGTGATCCATGATCTGCAACAGGATGTTGAACAGATCGGGATGCGCCTTTTCGATCTCGTCGAGCAGCAACACCGAGTGCGGATGCTGGTCGATGCCGTCGGTCAGCAACCCGCCCTGATCGAAGCCTACATAGCCCGGCGGCGCGCCGATCAGCCGCGACACCGTGTGCCGCTCCATATACTCGCTCATGTCGAACCGGAGTAGCTCGACGCCAAGCAGATTGGCGAGCTGGCGGGCGACCTCGGTCTTGCCGACGCCGGTGGGGCCGGAGAACATGTAGCACCCGATCGGCTTCTCAGGCTCGCGCAAGCCGGCGCGTGACAGCTTGATCGCGGCGGCGAGCGCCTCGATCGCCCGGTCCTGGCCGAACACCACTCGCTTCAAATCCTGATCGATGGCGCGCAACACCTCGGCGTCGGACTTTGACACCGTCTTTGGCGGGATGCGCGCCATGGTGGCAATAGTCGACTCCACCTCCTTGACGCCGATGATCTTCCGCCGCTGGCGTTCCGGCAGCAGCATTTGCGACGCGCCGGTCTCGTCGATCACGTCGATGGCCTTATCGGGCAGCTTCCGGTCGTGAATGTATTTGGCCGAAAGCTCGACCGCCGACTTGATCGCCTGGCGCGTGTAGCGGACCCGGTGGAAGTCCTCGAAATAGGGCTTCAAACCTTTGAGGATCTCTATCGCATCGGGGACGGAAGGTTCGTTCACGTCGATCTTCTGAAACCGGCGCACGAGCGCCCGGTCCTTCTCGAAGTGCTGCCGGTACTCCTTGTAGGTGGTCGAACCGATGCAGCGGAGCGTGCCTGACTGCAGCGCCGGCTTGAGCAGGTTCGAGGCGTCCATGGCGCCGCCGGAGGTAGCGCCAGCGCCGATCACCGTGTGAATCTCGTCGATGAACATGATGGCGCCGGGATAGGCCTCGATCTCCCGCATCACCGCCTTGAGCCGCTCCTCGAAATCGCCGCGATAGCGCGTGCCGGCGAGCAGCGCGCCCATGTCGAGCTGGAAGATCGTGGATTCCCCGAGCACCTCCGGCACGTCGCCCATAACGATGCGGCGCGCCAAGCCCTCCGCGATCGCCGTCTTGCCGACGCCAGGGTCGCCCACGAACAGGGGGTTGTTTTTCTGCCGGCGGCAGAGCACCTGGATGGTGCGCTGGATCTCGGGCCCGCGGCCGATCAAGGGATCGATCCGGCCGGCGCGGGCCTTCTGGTTCAAGTTGATGCAATAGACCTCGAGCGCATCGGCACCGCGCTTCTTCTCCTCACCGCCCTCGACAGTCGCTGCATCCTCTTCCACGCCGCGCACGGTGCGCGGCTCCGACATCCCAGCCCGCTTGGCGATGCCATGGCTGATATAGTTGACTGCATCAAAGCGGGTCATGTGCTGCTCTTGCAGGAAGAAGGCGGCGTGGCTTTCCCGCTCGGCGAAAATCGCGACGAGCACATTGGCGCCGGTCACCTCCTCGCGGCCCGAGGATTGCACATGGGCGACGGCGCGGTGGATCACGCGCTGGAATCCGGCTGTCGGCTGGGCATCGTTATGAGAATCGAGCACCAGGCCCGCCAGCTCGTTGTCGAGATATCCGGTGAGCTTGTCGCGCAACAGGTCGAGATCGACGTCGCAAGCACGCATTACCGCCGCAGCATCGCGATCATCGAGCAATGACAGGAGCAGATGCTCCAGCGTCGCATATTCGTGACTGCGCTCATTGGCGTATTGCAGCGCGCGCCGTAAGGCCTGTTCCAGACTGGAAGAAAAGGAAGCCACCTAGATCCTCACTCTTTCTCCATGGTGCATTGTAGCGGGTGCTCGTGCTGACGGGCAAAGCTTGTCACCTGGGCTACTTTAGTCTCAGCCACCTCGAATGTGTAGACTCCACAAATACCGACGCCCTTCTGGTGGACGTGCAGCATAATGCGAGTCGCCTCTTCGGGCGGCTTATTGAAGAAGCGTTCGAGCACGTACACGACGAAATCCATCGGCGTGTAGTCGTCGTTGAGAAGCAGCACCTTGTAGAGGCTCGGCCGCTTCGTCTTCGGACGCGTCTTGGTGATGATATGAGTGCCGGTGTCGCCGCCCCGGCGAGTGTCGCCGTTCCGCGCCATCGTCAACCCCTATATGGCGTCTTGTTCTTCATCTGCCAAGCCGACCAATTGGTCGTTTAAGCGATCGATATCCTGATCCATTCTAGCGGCTTCATGCAAGCCGCAGCAAATCGGCGCGTCCGACGTTCCATAAAATAGTGCCGATTGCTGACAGGAAAACGGCAAAAAAAAAGACCCGGGGATCAACCCCCGGGTCTTTTCGATGGACCAGATGGAGTCTGGCAGGAGGTGTTAGGCGACCTTCTTGGTCAAGGCAGTCTCGACCGGCTTGTAGGCATCGCGGGCCAGGCCGGCATACATCTCACCAAGCTTGGAGACCTCGGCGATATAGGTGTCGTACGCCTTCTTGGCATACTGCGACTGAATCTCGACGGCCTGCTCTACCGACTTCGCGCCGATGAGTTGCTCGAAAGCGCGCGTGCCGTCCTCGAACGCCTTCTTGGAATAATCGGTGACCTCGGCAGCGATGGCCTGGAAGCCCTTGTTCATCTCCCCCAACGACTTGACTGCCGCATCAAAGCCGTCCTTACCCACTTTCTGAAACTCTTCGAAACCTTTAAGCATCATGAGCCCTCTCTGAAAAAAAACCGATCCTGCGTGGCGAAACTTACATACTGCATTGCACAATAAACGGTCAAGAGAAATTTTTGCAGTGCACAATAAGCATTGCCTATGGCGTATTTAACGCTTTGGCAATCGCCGGATTTTAGCCTTCTTCCGCACCCAATCGCGCCAGCAAGTTGCGACAAAACTCGTGTGTCGTGGGTGGCGGTGGGAATATTCGAAGACGGGGCGAGGCCAAAGGGCCTTCGAGGGCGGGGTGAATATCCGGGAGGGTAGACATTGGGCGGAGCCGCGGCCGCGCGCATGGCGCCCGCTTGCGTTAATACTCGCACTGGCGATGGTGGCGCCCTCGACTGCGGCACTGGCGAAGCCAAGGACACGCTCGTCGCGTGGCAACGCGATTGCGGCGGCGCTCGTCGTCGACATGAATTCCGGCCACACCCTATACGAGCAGTCCCCTGACGCTCCGCGGGTTCCCGCTTCGCTCACCAAGATGATGACCCTCTACGTCCTCTTCACCTATCTGCGCTCAGGCGCCATCACTCCCGACTCTGAGCTTGTGGTGACGCCCCACGCCGCGAGCCAATCGCCAACCAAGCTCAACCTGAAGCCCGGCAACACCATCCGCGCCGCCGACGCCGTCAACGCGCTCGTTACCCTTTCCGCCAATGACGCCGCGGTGACCATCGCCGAAAACCTCGCCGGCACTGAGGAAAACTTCGCCCGGCTGATGACGGAGAAGGCTCACGCCCTCGGCATGATGTCCACGGTGTTCCGCAATGCCTCGGGGCTGCCGATCGACGAGCAGGTGACGTCGGCGCGCGACATGGCGATCTTGGCACAGCATCTGATCCGCGACTTCCCGGAATATTACGGCTGCTTCCAGACCAAATATTTCACCTACAATGGCAGACGCTACCGCAATCACAACCACCTGTTGTTCCGCTACAAGGGCACCGACGGCATCAAGACTGGCTACACCCGGCTCGCCGGCTTCAACCTCGCCGCTTCCGTGCGGCGCGACGATAAGCACCTAGTGGCGGTCGTGCTTGGCGGCAGGACCGGCGGCCAGCGCGACGCCGCCATGCGGTCGCTGCTCGACCAGTCCTTCCCCAAGGCAGCGGCTGGCAAGCCTGTAGCGGCGCCCTTGGTCGCAAGCTTCGAAACACCTCCACCGGCGCCACCACCGGTCCCAGCCAAGCAGCAGGTGTTTGCGCTTACCTCTGCGGCTCCTGCGGCGGAGCCGGTAAGCCCCAGCAACGACAGTGCTCCTGAAAGTCCGGCGAAGCTCGCGCCTGCCCCCGCCCCCGCAAAGCCTACAGCCGCCAGTGCCACGCCCGCAAGCTCAAGCAAGTTGGAAAAAGTCACCGGCGCCTACCACGTGCAGGTCGGTGCCTACACCTCGCAGGCCGAGGCAGAGAGCCGCCTCGGTGAGGTTCGGGGCCGTGCCACGGCGCTGCTCGACGGCCACCAGCCGCTCGCCATCGCCTTCCAAAAGGACGAAACGCAGTGGTACCGGGCGCGATTTGCCGGCTTCTCGCAGGACGGCGCACGAAGCACTTGCGCCGAGCTCAAACGCATGTCCTTCGACTGCGTGGTGATGCGCGCCAATTAGGATTCTTCGTCATGGCCGGGCTTGTCCCGGGCCATTTACGTCTTTCCACGACTGGCCTAAATTCGTGGATGCCCGGCACAAGGCCGGGCATGACCGGGATTGTGGGGGGCAGGCAAATCCGAAGCTCATTTCCGACCGAGCAGGACTTCCTTTGCCTCGTTGATGCGGGCAGCAAGATAGGTCGATCCGCCCTGGTCGGGGTGAAGCTTCATCATCAGCTTCCGATGCGCGGCACGGATTTCCCCCTCGCTCGCGCCTTTCCCCAGCCCAAGCACGGCATAAGCCTCATCCGGCGCCATGCGAATTCGCCCCCCACGCGGCGCCCTCGCCTGTTCCCTGGCCGCATCGTCCCCGCCCTTCTCGCGCCAGCCTTGCGCGCGCTGGTCAAGATAAGCCTCGATCAGAGCCGCACCTTGTGCATCCGTATCGCGCAGCTCCGCAAGTAGGAGCAATAGCTCACCGTCGCTCAGTGAGGACAGCGTCCTTCCCGCGAACTGTCCCTTGAGGCATCTTCCCTCCATCTGTCCGCTGTCGTGGTCGAGCTCCATCTCGAGCGCGTCGGTGCGCACCTCGGATTTCTGCCCCGGCGATTTGCGTGAAGACCCGAAGGGACCACTTGACCCGAACCAGGAGCCGAGCGGCAGCCTGAGCAGGGCAAAGCCGAACAGTACGAGAGGAATGGCGAGCGGCAACGCTCCACGCACGAGCAGGAAGGCAGCCACCAAGAGGAGGGCGACTCCCCCAGCCATGCGCATGCCTGCGGCGAGTTTCTGTGGATTTGCTGAGGCGAGCAGGCGGGCGCCGAAGATGAGAAACAGAAGAGCCGCAAGACCGGCAAGGAAGGCTGGCATTGGGGTTTGTCAGGCGAGCTGTTCGAGGAGGCGCACCGCCGCACCGCTCTTCGTCGCCGCGCCGTAGTCTTGCAGGGCCTTACGGCCGCCCGTGGCGTAGACCGCAACCGCCGCCAGTAGCTCGCGGAGTTGCCGGGCCGATCCAGCGTCGAAATGGCAATAGGCGCCGCGCGTGAGCCGGGCGATCTCCTTGAAGGCGCGCTCGGCTTTCGGCTCACGCCCCTCCTGAAAGAGGAACATCGGCACACCGAGCAGCGCGAGTTCACCGGCGCGCGCGCAGAGCTCGTCGATGTCCTCCTCCATGCAATCGCCGACATAGACGACGGCATTGACCTTCGCTCGCTTGCTTTCGCGGCGGGCATGGGCGAGCACCTTGCGGATCTGCGTGAAGCCACCCTCGCAGGAGACGCGCGCCATCAGCCGGGCCAGCGCCTCCGGATCGCCGACCCATTTGCTCGCTTGCGTCTCGCTTAAGCCCCTGAAATAGACAAGCTGCACGTCGAGGCCACCAACCTCCTTTACAGCACGGAACATGTCGGCCTGGAGCTTAAGCGCGAGGTCCCAGGTAGGTTGCCGGCTCATGGTCGCGTCCATGGCGAAGATCAGCCGGCCGCGGCCAGAGACCGTCGGCGTCATGGATTTCACACGAGCCAGAAACGCGTCGACCTCGGCGCCGCTCGAGCGCGTCGCTTCGACAGCGCCCCCGCCCCCCGTTTTCGCCGGCGTCTTCGACTGAGCCGCCATAGTTCAGGCCTCCAATCGGCGTGCCCCCGACACTAAAGATGGACCCTCCCATGCCAGCCGGCAATGGTCAGGCGGAAGGCTCGTCCTCATCAGCCGCAGCCGCGAGCAAGGCAGCATTGCCGCCAGAGGCGGTGAGGTCGGTCGTCCGCACCCGCTCCAGCGCAAAGCCCCTCAGGTAGTTGCGACCCCCGGTTTTTGGCCCCGTGCCGGATAGCCCCTCCCCGCCGAAGGGCTGCACGTCCACGACGGCGCCGATCTGATTGCGATTCACATAAAGGTTTCCGACTTTCACACGCTCCGCCACGAAGTCTGCCCTCGCCTGCACGCGAGTATGGAGCCCGAGCGTCAGCCCGTAGCCGGTGGCGTTGATCGCTTCG
>Ga0187819_10001473_pt1 | contig 12171 bp, 7 predicted proteins | sample NC_wetland_sal_i_15_FD_132411 | JGI IMG/M metagenome (GOLD analysis project Ga0187819, IMG submission 132411) | Wetland sediment microbial communities from Neuse River Estuary, North Carolina, USA - SO4_4 | ecosystem: Environmental > Aquatic > Freshwater > Wetlands > Sediment | place: USA: North... | reverse complement strand
GCCAGGATCAGGTGCACGTACCGCTCGGCCATCCGTTCCGCGGTGCGCACCGCCACGGCGGCGGGCGGCCGGAGCGGGCGCGGCAGCCATGGCTTGGTGCTGAGCGCAGCCACGGTGTCCTCGTGCACATCCCAGATCACCGGCGGCCGCATGCGGCGGGCCGGCAGCGCCAGCAGCAATTCGGGATCGTGGATGAGCATCAGGTCAGCGCCGGCGGCGTGCCGGGCAAGGGCCGAGCGGGCGGCGCGAATCGCCCCGGTCCGGCGCCTTCCCCAGGCCCGCGGAACCGCCGTGAGCTGGAGCGAAGGCCGGGTCCGTTCGGGATAAAAATCCACCGAATCCACTGGGGCGATGTAGGTGACCTCGTGACCGGCATCGAGCAGGGCGCGTATCTGCCGGTGGTAGATGCGCGCGTCGGCCGGATGATGAACGATCGTGCACACCACCACCCGCATCGTGGTCTCCCTCCTGGTCAGAGGGCCTCGACGTGCGGCGCCGCCGACGTCTTCGGCACGGCGCCGCGGGTGTCAAGCAGGAGCCGCGCCGCCCGCGCGATCTGGGCGAGGTCGTAGTCACGGTGCGGCTGGAGCAGGATCACCAGGTCGGCAGCGGCCACCGCGGCCGGCAGGTCCGCCGCGCGGGGCACCGCCTCGCCGTCCACCTGCCATGCGGGCACATGGGGGTCGTGGTAGGCGACCGCGGCGCCGCGGGCGCGCAGCTTGCGGGCGATCGGCCTGGCCGGCGATTCCCGCTGGTCGGCGATGTCCCGCTTGTAGGTCACGCCGAGCAGCAGCACCCGGGCGCCGTTGACCGGCTGGGCGTTGCGGTTGAGCAGTTCGGCGGCGCGTTCGGTGACGTAGCCGGGCATCCGGCCGTTGATCTCCTGGGCCAGTTCGACGAACCGGAACGGGTAGCCGAGGGTGCGCACCTTATAGGACAGGTAGTTGGGGTCGATGGGGATGCAGTGGCCGCCGACCCCGGGCCCCGGGTAGAACGGCTGGTAGCCGAACGGCTTGGTGGCCGCGCACCGGATCGCGTCCCACAGGTCTACGTCAAGCTCGCGGCAGAAGATGGCCATCTCGTTGACCAGGGCGATGTTCACGTGCCGGTAGGTGTTCTCCAGCAGCTTGGCCATCTCCGCCTCGCGGGCCGACTTGGCCCGCACCACCTGGTCGCAGATCCGCTCGTAGAAGGACACCGCGGCATCCGCGCAGGACGGCGTGACCCCGCCGACGATCTTGGGCGTGTTCACCAGACCGAACTCGAGGTTCCCCGGATCGATCCGCTCCGGGGAGAACACCAGCGAGAAGCCGAGCCCGGCGGTCAGCCCGGACGCCTTCTCCAGCAGCGGCCGGACCACCTCCTCGGTGGTGCCGGGATAGGTGGTCGACTCCAGCGACACCAGGGTGCCCAGCCGCAGCAGCCGGCCCGCGGTCGCCGCCGCGGCCCGGACCGCGCCCAGGTCGGGGCCGTCGGCCACCGACAGGGGCGTCGGCACGCAGATGACGATCACATCCTGCGGCCCGATCTCCGCCTCGGCCGTCGTGGCCCGGAACCCCTGGGCGCGCATGGCCGCGACCTCATCGTGGGTCACGTCGTCCACGTGAGACCGCCCGGCCATCAGGCCGGCCACGACCTCGACCCTGGTGTCGTAGCCGGTCACGCGGAACCCGGCCCGTGCCGCCTGGATGGCAAGCGGGAGGCCGACGTAGCCGAGCCCGATGACTAGCACGTCCTGCGCCGGCATGTTTGTTACCCCTGCCTAAGTCGCCCCCAGACGCGCGTACGCGTCTCGATACAGTGCCGCGTTGCGCGCCCAGGTTCGGTCCCTGGCCGCCCATTCACGGGCATTGTCTCCGAGTTTTCTGCGGATATCCGGACTGTAAAGCAGGTGTTCAAGGCAATCGGCAAGTGACACCGGATCTTGCGGTACTGTTTGCATCCCCGTCACTTCATGTTTGACGATTTCGGTGAGTGCTTTCACTTGACTAGTGACCACGCACAGTCCGCTCGCCATCGCCTCCACGGGCTTCAACGGGGTCACGAGCTGACAGACCCGATCTGACGTGCGCGGAACGACGAAAATATCGAGGAGCGCGTGGAATTGGCGTACTTTTGCTGCGGGCACGCGGCCGGTGAAGACGGCCGCCTGGGCCAGGCCGATGTCCGCCGCCTGGCGCTGCAGGGCGGCCCGTTCGGGTCCGTCGCCGACGATCAGCGCCCGGGCCGGCACGCGACGGGTGCGCAGGATCGCGGTGGCCTCGAGCAGCGTGCCGATGCCCTCGTGCGGGACCAGGCTGGACACCACGCCGACCACGTGCTCGTCCGGATCGATGCCAAGGGCGGCGCGCAGCGCGGCCCCATCGGGCAGCGGCCGGAGGAATTCCGCAGCGACGGCGTTCGGCACGATGAGGACCTTATCCGCGGCGACGCCGCGGGCCACGATCTCCTCCCGCATGGCCTCGCCGAGCGTCACCACCAGGTCGGCGGCCAGCATGCACCGGGTCTCCAGGTCCCGGTTCCGCTGATAGAGCTCGCTGTTCGCCAGCCGCTCAGCATCCGGGTGACGGGACAGCCAGGTGTCCTCCCAGAACCCGCGCACCTCGTACACGACAGGCATGCCGTACCGCTCGCGCAGGGCGAGGGCGAGCCTGGCGTTGGCGAAGTTGCTCGCCGCGTGCAGCACGTTCGGCCGGAGCCGGTTTGTCAGCCCGGCGGCGAGCTCCAGCCCCCGGTCAGCGGCGGCGTCTGCCCGGCGGGGCATGAGCCAGGGCAGCAGCCGGTGATAGGGCACGCCGTCCAGCACGACCAGGCGGCGGCCGTCGAGCCTGCCCTGGGTCACCGGATAGCCGCACCTGGTGGCCACGTGCGGATCGAGCCCGGCAGCCCGCTGGGCGACGGCGATCTCGTGCGTCCTGATCGTGTACCCGGCGCTCGTGGCCGGCAAGGCGTCCGTCACCAGGTGCAGCACGCGTCCCGGTACCCGCTCGGCCGACCGCGGGGCGTGGGAGGCCACCGGGCGGGCCAGGACCGCCTGCTCGGCGGCGAGGATCGCGCGCAGCCGCCGGGCCTGGATGCCATGTGCCCCGTCGAGCGCGCTGAGGGCCTCGGTGAGCTGCCCCTCGCGCCCGGCCAGGCGGGCGGTCAGCACGGCGCGGCCCTGGTCGTCATCCGCGAGTCGGTCCAGGGCGGCCGCCGCCGGGACTGGCTGGTCCGCCGCGAGGGCGAAGGCGGCCAGCCGTCGGGGCGAGGCGGCCAGGGCGGCCAGCGCCGCGTCCCGCTCCCCCGTGCCCCACAGCACTGTCGCCGGGCCGTACGGCCCGGCGAGCCTGAGCCATCCGCGCAGCGGGACGGGCAGCGCCCGCCAGGCCAGCAGCAGCGCCCGGACCGGATCGGCGGCGGCGTGCCGCCAGCCGATCGAGGCGGCGAGGATGAAGGCGCGGGGCGAAGGGCGCGGGCCGGCCAGGCGGGAGCGCAGGCTCGGGCGAGAGCGCGGTCTGCGCGGAACGGACGTCGTCACGGCGGCGGATGCTAGCGGGTCCAGGTGAACGGAAAGGATGCGATGCGCGCACCCATCACGCACGTGCTCGGGGCGAGGCCGAACTTCATGAAGGCAGCGCCGGTGATCCGCGCCCTGGCGGCGCTCGGTCACGACCAGCGGATCGTGCACACCGGGCAGCACTACGACGAACTTATGTCCGAGGTTTTCTTCGTCCAGCTCGGCCTGCCCAGGCCCGACGTGAACCTGGGGGCCGGATCGGGCAGCCACGCGCGGCAGACGGCCGAGGTCCTGACCGGCATGGAACGGGAGTTCACCGAGAATTCACCGGCGCTGGCCGTGGTCTACGGTGACGTCAACTCGACCCTCGGGGCGGCCCTGGCCGGCGCGAAGCTCGGCGTTCCGCTGGCTCACGTGGAGGCCGGCCTGCGCAGCTTCGACGACTCCATGCCGGAGGAGATCAACCGGCGGCTGACCGACCAGCTGTGCACGCTGCTGTTCGTGACGTCGCCCGAGGCAATCGGGCACCTGGCCCGCGAGGGCCGGCCGGCGGATGCGGTGCACCTGGTCGGCAATCCGATGATCGACACGCTGCTGGCCAGCATGGTGAAGTTCGACCCGACGGCGGTCCGGACCGAGCTGGGGCTGCCGGACAGGTACGTGGTCGCGACCTTGCACCGGCCGTCCAACGTGGACGATCCGGCGGCCGCGGGCACCCTGGTTCTGGCCCTGCACGAGGTGGCGGACGAGATAGACGTGGTCATCCCGGTGCATCCGCGGGGCCGGGCCGCCCTGCAGGCCGCCGGGCTCAGCGAGCACCCGCGCCTGCACGTCGCTCCCCCGCTCGGCTACCTGGAGTTCATCGCCCTGGTCAAGGGCGCGAGGGCGGTGATCACCGACTCCGGTGGCGTACAGGAGGAAACCACCTTGCTCCGGGTGCCGTGCCTGACGCTGAGACCGAACACCGAGCGGCCCGTCACCGTAACCAGCGGAAGCAACCGCCTCGTCACCCGGCATGAGCTGGCCACCGCAGTGCTCAAGGCATGCGACGACGGTCCGTACGCGGGCGAGCTGCCACCGCTGTGGGACGGCCAGGCGGGCCCGCGGATCGCCCGGATCATGACGGCCTGGCTGGACCAGGAGGGCTCGTGACCGAGGCATCCCCGAGGCAGACGGAAGACATAGCTGCTGAGGTCAGCGCGGTCGCGGAGGTTGATGAGACAGAGGCGCCGGTCTCGGGCGATCCTGGCCTGGCCGCGGAACGGGACCGGCTGGCCCGGACGTTGCGGGAGACCCGGCTGCAACTGGCCATGACGCAGGCCCGGCTGACCGCCCTCGAGCAGTCCGCGACGATGGAACTGGGCCGCACCCTGGTCCGCGCCGCGCGGCGGCCCTGGTCGCGCGGCGTGCAGCTGCCCGCGGAGCTGGTCCGGCTGTGGCGGGAGCGCGGTGGCCTCACCGGGCCGGGAGCGGCCACGCTCGCGCTGGCGTCCGCGCAGCTCGGTGACCTGGCCAGCGGCGGGGAACGATTCCTGTCCGCGCTGACCGCGCCGGGGCTCGGCCCCCCGGGATCGGAGGCGGCGGACTGGAATCCGCCGGGCCTGGTCATCACCGGGGTGCTGACCGCACGCGGCTGTGCCACGCTCGCCCCGGACGCAGCCGTGCACCCGCTGCTGCCGCACGACGCGGATGTGATGCTGGAAAGCACAGGTGCCGACCTGGTCCTCATCGAGGCCGAGGCCATGCTGGCCGGATCGGCCTGGGCCTACGCGGGCGATCCGGCCGCGGCTGACCGCGGCCGGAGGCTCGGGCGGCTGATCGCCACGGCCCGCGCGCTGGGCAAGCCGGTGATCTTCATCCGGAACGTCCCGGCACACCTGGCGCCGGGCCTGGACTGGGTCGCCGCCAGCTGTGACGCGGTGTCCGACGACGGGTTCGGCGTGCAGCTCGCCCGGTTCAACCCGATCGGGCTGGCCGGCTTCCGCCGCGGCGACCCGGTCTACGCCGACGCGCGGGACCCCCGCGAGCCGCCCGCCGTGCGAGCCCTGCTGGACGACGTCACCGCGGTCCACGTGCCGGTACCGGTCCACGTGGCCGGGTGGGTTCCGTGGCGTCGCCGCCCGGCGCTGTACCGGGAGCACGCACTGTTCGTCACGGCGTCCGCGGAACAGGCCCGCGAACAGCTCGCCTGCGGCGCGCGCGTGATCATGATCGGCGGCGAGCCGGTCGCGGGGGCCGTTACTCCGGCGGATGAGGGGTGGGCCGCCCCGGCGCTGCGGGAGGAGATCGCCGGGCTACGGGCATGCGTCCCGTTCTCCGCGGCGGAGATCCTGCCCGTGCTGAGGGAGATTTTCACCACGCAGGCGACGCCGGTCCGGCTGGCGGAGCTGGCTCGGCTGGCCGGGCTCGGTGACCACACCATCGCCGGGCGGCGGATCGCGGTCCTGGCCCGCGCGGCCGACGCCGCCACCGCGGCCGCCTTGTCGGCCAGCCTGACCCGGCAGCGGTTCACCCCGGCCGAGCTGGTCGTGGTCGCCGAGGCGCCGGACGCGGCCTCGGCCCAGCTGTCCGCCCGGGCCGTCACCGCCGCACTCGGTGACCTGGGCGACCGGGGCGTCAACGTCCGCGCGGTCCCGGTCGTGACCGGGGGGCCGGACACGGCCGGCGTTCCTGGGCCGGCCAGCGATCCGCGACCGGCTGGTTGGCTGCGTTGCGCCGCGAGCGTGGCCCGCTCCCCGTGGGTCGTGCCGTGGCAGGCCGGGCGCGAGTACGACGACTCGTACCTTCTCGACCTGGCCTGCGCTCGGGAGTGCGCGCAGGCGGACGCGGCCGGGTACGCCGGGGCCGGTTACGCGTTCACCGCCTCGCTCGAGCCAGCCCTGGCCCGGCGGGAGTTCTTCGCCTCCGACGACGCCGGTCACGGGCTACGGCTCTTTTCCGTCAGTTAGCCAGCTAAGGAGCATCAGCTTTGACCACTCGGGCGCTTGTCTACGGTGACATCGACCTGAACCTGATCGACGGTTCGGCGATCTGGCTACAGTCGGTGACTCAGGCGCTGGCCCGGGCCGGCTGCGCGGTGACGCTGGTACTCAAGGCGCCGGTTCGCACCAGCCGGCTGATCGCGCCGCTGCTGGCCGAGCCCGGCGTCACCGTACGGCGGCCGTTCGAGGAGCACCTGCTCGAGGGACTCGAAGGGCTCGATGGGTTCGGGGCGGGGCCGGTCCGGGCGGCGGCCGCCGCCGGGCTGCTGGCCAGGCTCGACGCGGAGCAGCCACACGACCTGGTGGTGCTGCGCGGCCGGGCGGTGACCTCGGCGGTGGCCAAGAGTGAGGCGTTCGACGGGCGGCTATGGCCGTACCTGACCGATGTCCCGCAGTCCGTTCCCGGCCTGACGCCCGAGGCCGCTGACGAGCTGGGAATGATCGCCTCCGCCGCGCGCTACCTGCTGTGCCAGACCGAGGAGCTCCGCTGCTTTCTCGAGGGCAGCATCCCAGCCGCCTGCGGCAAATCCGTCCTGCTGCCGCCGATGCTGGCCGACGTACCCGCGGCCCGTGGCGCGGCCGCGGCAGGCACTCCGCTGCGGCTGGTCTACACGGGCAAGTTCGCGCCGCGATGGAACACCCTGGAGATGACCGAGCTTCCCGGGCTGCTTTCCGCCCGCGGCATCGCCTCCGAGCTGCACATGGCCGGCGACAAGATCCACGATGACGCCTCCGGCTACCAGCAGCGGATGCGGGCCGCGCTCGACACCGACGGCGTGACCTGGCACGGCGGGCACTCCCGGGAGGAGGCGATGCGGCTCGCGGCCTCCTGCGACATCGGGCTGAGCTGGCGGCACCCCGACCTGGACGCGAGCCTGGAGCTGTCTACCAAGGTGCTGGAGTTCGGGGCCCTCGGGCTCCCGGTCATCCTCAACCGGACCCCGATGCACGAGGCGCTGCTCGGCGCGGACTACCCGCTGTTCGCGGCTACCCTGGCCGACGTGGCGACGGCGGCGGCCGCGGCGACGGCCGAGCCCGGCCTTTACCGGCTGGCGGCCGACCGGACCGGCCGCGCCGCGGAGCGGTTCACCCTGGACCGGGCCGCGGAGCGGCTGCGCGGCTACCTGGCCGGAGCGGTGCCTCCCCGGCGGGCCCTCCAGACCAGAGAGGCTGGCGGGCCTGGTGGAACCGGCGCGGCAGAGGGCACCGGCAAGGCAGCAAACACCGGCGAGGCTGCGAGCACAGGCGAGGCTGGCATGGTGCCTAGGCTCCGCGTCGTGGTGGCCGGCCACGACCTCAAGTTCTTCCGGCCGCTGCTGAGCTACCTGCGGCTGCAGCCGGACCTGGAGGTCAGGCTGGATCAGTGGGCCGCGCTCGGCAAGCATGACCCGGCGGCCAGCCGCGAGCTCGCGGCCTGGGCCGACGTGGTGGTCTGTGAATGGTGCGGGCCGAACGCGGTCTGGTACAGCAGGCACAAGCGGCGCGGCGCGCGGTTGCTGGTCCGGCTGCACCGCTTCGAGCTGGCCTCGCCCTACCCCGGCCAGCTCAAGATCGGGGCCGTGAACCAGGTGGTCTGCGTGAGCAAACACTACGCGCGGCTGTGCCGTGAGCGCACCGGCTGGCCCGATACCAAGGTCGTGACAGTGCCGAACGCGCTCGATGTAGCCCAGCTTGACCGGCCCAAGCTGGACGGCGCCCGGTTCCACCTTGGCCTGGTCGGCATGGTGCCCTCGCGCAAGCGGCTGGACCTGGCCCTGGACGTGCTCGAGGAACTGCGCCGCGAGGACGACAGGTACCTGCTGTTCATCAAGTCGGGGATGCCCTGGGAACACTGGTGGGTGTGGCAGAACCCGGCCGAGCGCGACCACTACGCCAACGCGCTGCGCCGGGTCCAGCGGTCCCCGCTGCTGCGCGGAGCGGTGGTGTTCGACGACGCCGGGCCGGACGTGGCCGCGTGGCTGCGCCGGGTTGGTTTCGTGCTGTCCACCAGCGACGACGAGAGCTTCCACGTCGCTCCGGCGGAGGGCATGGCGTCCCGGGCGGTCCCGGTGCTCCGGCACTGGCCCGGCGCCGAGACGATCTACGACATGCGCTGGGTTCACCGGGGTCCGGCCGAGATGGCTGCCGCGGTCATGGCGCTCGGGGACGAGGGCGACTGGCGTGCGGCGGGTGACGACGCACACGGGCAGGCGGCCGCCGCATTCAACCTGCCGCGGGTGTCCGGGGCCTGGCGGGGCCTGCTCACCGCGGACCTGGACCCGGCGGTGCCCGGCCCGATTCTCGAGTTGCTCGGTTCCCGCTGACCGGCATGTTCTTCACGCTCGCCGTCAGCGCGGCCACCCCGGAGAGGTGCGCCGCGCTGATGGGCGCGGCCCAGGGCACTGATCCTCGGATCATGCCGATCCCCGGCCCGGCGCAGGTCGCGTGGCGCTCACCCGATGGGCGGGCCGCGGTGATGAGCTGGGGAACCGCGGGCCCGGATGGCCGCCCGGAGCACCGCGTCGCCGTGTCGCATGCCGGCACAATCTGGGCCAGCCCGGCCGTCCGCGATCCGGCTACCCTGTGCGCCCGGACCGGCCTGGCCCGCGTCGACCCGGTCTACCTGGCCGAGATCCCGGGCGCGGTGGTGGTCAGCGACCGCGCCTGCTGGGCGGCCGCCGTCGCCGGGCGGCTCGGCGACCACGACCCGGTCATGGTCGGCGCCTTCCTCAGCCTGGGCTACCCGGTCGGTGCCGCCACTCCGTTCCGTGGCGTCCGCGCCCTGGGCGGCGACCACCTGCTGCGGGTAACCGGTGGCAGGCTCGTCGCAAGCCGGGCTCACGATGAACAGGCCAAGGGCGATCTGCGTGAAGGCACCGCCCAGGCCGCGGCCCAGGTGGCGATGGCCTTGGTGGAGGCGGTCCGGCCGCTGGGACAGGCGTCCGGGCCGGTCGACCTGTCGCTGACCGGAGGCAAGGACAGCAGGCTGATCGCCGCCGCGCTGACGGCGGCGCGAGTGCCGTTCCGCGCCCGCACGCACGGGTTCGCCGACCATCCCGACGTGGTCATCGCGGGCATGATCGCCGACTGTCTCGGCGTCGAGCACACGATTACCGAACCGAGGCAGGCGGGAACGCCGGACGAGGCGGACGTGCTCGCCAGGCTCCGCTCGGCGGTGCTGGTCTCCGACGGGATGCTGTCGGCGTTCGAGAACGTCGGGTCCGGGGTCCGGCCGGATCGGCAGCAAGCTGACGAACCGGTGCAGGCGGGCGGGCACGGCGGTGAACTGCTGCGCGGCGGCTACGCGCAGGCTGCCTGGCGCACCCCGGCGGTCCTGGGCGCCGCGCGTGCCGCCGAGCTGTACCGCCGGATGACCACGCGCCGCCTGAGCCTGCTCCGCCCAGGCCCGGCCGGGGCGTACCTAGCCAGCCTGGCGCCATCGGCGGCAGCCGTGGCCCGCGGTCCGCTGCCCGCGCTCGACGACTTCTACCTGGTGAACCGGGCGGGCCGGTGGTCGGCCGCCGCCCGGCAGGCCTACCTGCTCCGGTCAGCGCTGGTCCAGCCCTTGTTCGCGGATCGCGTGGTGCGCGCCGCGCGTGCCGTCCCGCTCGGGCACCGGATGAGCGACCGGCTGCACCGTGACGTGCTCGCGCTGCTCTGCCCCGAGCTGGCCGGGCTACCGCTGGCGGGCAGCCCGTGGCACGGCGAGCCGCGTACCCCGGCGAACGTGCTGCGAGCTCCGGCTGCCCTCGGCGACTGGCGGCGCGACTACGGCGAGGGGATGGCCAAGTTCCTGCGAGGCTACGTCCTTGACCACGGCGACGCGAGCCCGATGTTCGGCATCGTGCGCAGGCGGGCCGCCGAACGCTCGCTGAGTTCGCCGCAGGCCGACGTGCACGCGGTCTGGGCGCTGGCCACCCTGGCCGCGCTGCTGTCGGGTGACTGGCTCAACGCCCGCGATTAACCGTCAGCCGCGCCCGTATCGCGTCTCGGCCTGCCAGAAGTAGAGTACCCCCGCGGCCAGCGTGACGATCGCCCAGCCGGCCCCGGCCAGCCACAGCGCGCCGGTCGTGATGTCCGGGTGGCAGTACGCCTGCAGCGCGGGGATCTTCTTCGCGTTGAAGACCGCGCACCGCATGGCGTTATAGGGCTGCGCGCCGGGCGCGTCCGCACGGATCGTGGCCATGATCGCGTACCTGGTCAACGAGATGTACACCGCCGCCGGATTGAAGGAGATCACGTTCTTGGCCCATTCCGGCAGCGTGGCGGGTAGCGCGGCGATGCTGTACATGACCCCGCAGAAGTACCGCCAGACCCGGAGCAGGAACGGGACCAACTGGCTGATGTCCTGGGCGCCCGCGCCGATCCGGGCTATGAGCAGCGCGGCGCCCATGTTGAACGTGGCCTGCATCAGCAGCGCCGGGAGCAGCAGCAGCCAGTACCAGGTGAGCGGCTCCCCGGTACCCAGCACGATGGCGAAAAGCACCACCATGGACAGCAGGAGTTGCTGGAACTCCACCAGCACGTACGCGAGTGGCAGGCAGGCGCGCGGGAAGTGCAGCGCGCGGATGAGCGTGATATTCGCCCGAATCGCACTGGAGCCGACCACGATCGACCGTTCGGTAAAGGCGAATATGAAAACCCCGGTAACCAGGTACGCGGTGTAATTGCTGATGCCGCGGTTGGCCTTGAATAGGACCCCGAAGATCAGGTAGTACACGCCCGAGTTGAGCAGTGGCGTCAGCACCTGCCAGAGCTGGCCGAGCCGGGCCTCGGTGTACATCGACACGTTGCGCGCCGTGGCGTAGGCGAGGATGAAGTGCCGCCGCTGCCACACCGTTTTCAGGTAAGAGACCAGGCCAGGCTGTGCGGAACTCGGCCGCAGGCCATACTCGGCGGCCAGTTCGGCCAGGCTCGGGTCCCCTTCGTCCGGCCCGGTGAGCGTGTCCGGCCCGGGCGCGAGCACCGCCCCGTTCAGCAGGTCGCCAGGAGCGGTCAGCCGCCCGCGGTCTCTCATGGGTGTGGAGTTTATGAGAACGGCCGTGGCCGGCGCCGATATCCGGGGCCAGGGGAAAATCGTTCGCCCGGAATTCGGCCCGCATTAACCCGCCGTACCCGGCGCTCTTTCTTTAGTGGCTGAGATGAGCTGTGTCGTTGAACGATCTCAGCACCGCTGGGCCGTCGGCGTACCAGTCGATCTCGCATAGGGCCGCCACGTCCAGGTGCATCCGGTAGAGCGCGGGCGGCGGGGCGAGCAGGGCCGCGGCGACCAGCGTCTTGATCGGCGTCACGTGGCTGACGATGAGGACGGTCTGGCGCTCCTGGTCGGCCAGCACGCGGTGCAGCGCGGCGGTGACCCGCTCGCTCACCTCGCTGAAGCTCTCCCCGCCGGGTGGCGCGACGGCCGGATCGGCCAGCCAGGCGGCCATCTCGGCCGGCCACCGCTCCCTGACCTCGGCAAAGGTCAGGCCGTCCCACGCGCCGAAGTCGGTCTCACGGAAACCCTCGTCGGCCTCGACGGGAGCCCCGGTGGCCGCGGCCACCTCCTCCGCCGTCCGCAGCGCCCGCGCCAGCGGGGACGTCACGATGCCGGTCAGGCCCGCCGAGGCCAGCCGCTTCCCCGCGGCGGCAGCCTGCTGGACGCCGACCTCGGTCAGCGGGACGTCGGATAGGCCGGCGTAGCGCTTCTGCACCGACATCGCCGTCTGCCCG
>Ga0187819_10001472_pt1 | contig 12173 bp, 10 predicted proteins | sample NC_wetland_sal_i_15_FD_132411 | JGI IMG/M metagenome (GOLD analysis project Ga0187819, IMG submission 132411) | Wetland sediment microbial communities from Neuse River Estuary, North Carolina, USA - SO4_4 | ecosystem: Environmental > Aquatic > Freshwater > Wetlands > Sediment | place: USA... | reverse complement strand
GACCGGTCACGAATACTTTTCCCAATCCCGACCTCAGCCTTAACGGACCCTATGGCATGTGCGCCAAATGCCATAATCTGAGCAACGTCGTAGGTAACGCGAGTTTCACTCATCACGGAAACCACGTATCGCAAGATGGCTTCTCCTGTTCGACTTGCCATACCGCGCACGGTATGGGCTCAGTGGCGCCAGGAGTCTCGGGCGAGCGCATGGTGAATTTTGATATCAACGTGGTGGGGCAAAATAACAGCGCGCCGATTTCTTATAACCGCGCCAGCAACACCTGCACCTTGACCTGCCACCAGATCGCCCACAACGGCGATGGATCGATTACCAGGGCCCAGGGGATGGGACATCACAAGGGAAAGTAAAGGCAACAGGCAGATGGGCGCAGCGGCAAAACGCGCCCCAGTGAGGGGAAAGACCCGATCCTAGTACGCCTCAGACAGGGAGTGTAGGGCCGGGCCTTACTCATAAATCGCTGAAATCAGAGCTGCATTTGGCCTAGGGAAGCGAGCTTTGGTTTGGCAGTTCCGATGCATTCCGGGGGTTTGGGGGACCCGGGGGACCGCACAGTTAGGAGTGCAGAGAGAATGGAAGATGACCCGAACCTACGCACCAGCTCCAAGGTGACTTGGCAAATAAGACCGGTACTGGTGATGTGCGCCGTGTGTCTGGCGGCGGGATTCCTGGCAGGCTATTTATTGCGAGGTTCGGCATCCGCTCCAACCCAAGCTCCTTCCATGGCCGCGCAGCCCCCTGGCCCTGCGTCTTCAGCGATGGGGGCCACGGACCAATCACAGAGGGTGCACCAGCCAACCAAAGAAACGCCTACGCTAGACGACTTGAAGCGCATGGCGGACAAGAAGGCCGAGCCGCTGTTGTCAAAATTGAAATCGGACCCGAAGAACCCGCAACTGTGGAACCAGGTTGGCCTGATCTACAAGAGTGCTCACCAATTCAAAGAGGCCGCGGGATTCTTCGAAAAATCGCTGCAGTACGATCCGAAAAACCTCGGAGTGCGAGCTGACTACGCAACTTGCATGTACTATACCGGCGATGTGGATGGAGCACTCGCCCAACTCAACCAGTCGCTGACTTACGATCCCAAACATGCAGGGACTCTGATGAACATCGGCATCATCAAGTGGCAAGGCAAGAATGATGTCGATGGCGCCGTAGCTGCGTGGGAAAAATTATTGCAATACCACCCCGATTTCCCGCAGAAAGACTTAGTCCAGCAAATGCTCACGCAGGCCAAACAGAGCGCGAAGACTGGTAGTGATGGACAAAAGGGTTAGGGAGCGTAGAATGGCATCCCCATGAAGCTCATAACATTTCTGCTGCTCGCCGGTACCTGCTGTGCTCAGACCCTTCGCCTTGACCAGTGGACGGTGGCGCAGCTCGCGGCATCGGCGACCGACGCTTATGTGACCTATCGCAACACGCAGCGCTTTTCATTTCGTGAGAATGATCCAATCGCAAGGCCATTCATGGGCTCCACACCCGGGCTCGCTACTTTCTTTGTTCTGGATACTGGAGTGAAGCTGGGATCATCGGCCCTGCTGCGACACTACGGGCACCGGCGATGGGCGCGTGCAGTTCAGGTCTTTGGAATATCGGACAACGCGGAAGGCGCGGTTTTTAGCCTCATCAACTATCGCCAGAAAAGATAAACCCTGCAAGATGGATTGCTGCGAAATCGGCGAGTGCTGGAGTGGATGAGTGGATTTCGGCCTTTCTCGGCGTAGTTTTGTAGGCCTTCACGTTTACAAAGCGTACGCACGAGGACGGCCAGGGCTGGATACCAACGGGTCTGACGACGAGGTTAGGCCCAAGGAATCAGATCCGATCCAGCCCTGATCGTTACTCTGGGACCAACAAACCGAGGTTATGGCAGAACAAGTCACAGTGCTTGCTTCCACAGAGAGAGAGCGTGCTGCTTCCGGTTGGAGGGTCTGGTCGGTGCGGATCGCAGTTACCCTCCTCGCGCCAATATTGCTGCTCGGGCTAACGGAAGCAGCCCTGCGAATTTTCGGAGTTGGGTTTCCCACCAGTGTCACCGTTCCCTGCACCATTCAAGGGCGTCCGGCCGCTTGCTATAACTTATTCTTTCTCGCTCCATTCTTTCCACCTGGCATGATCAAGGAACCGCAAATGTACGCGATTCCTGCCGAAAAAGCGTCGGGAACTTTTCGCATTTTCGTGCTCGGGGAATCGGCAGCTATGGGCGATCCCGCGCCCGCCTTCGGTTTCAGCCGATACCTGGAGGTAATGTTAGGCGAACGCTACCCCAGCATGAAATTCGAAGTCATCAACACCGGCAGCGTCGCCATCAACTCGCATGTTGTGTTGCCGATCGCCAAAGCGTTGGCCAAGCATCGCCCGGATGTATTCATTATCTACTCGGGTAACAATGAAGTTGTCGGACCCTATGGCCCCGGCACCGCACTGACTTCTACCGGGATGAGCCGTCCTGTGATCCGAAGCAGCATTTTCTATCACTCAACTCGCATCGGACAATTGCTAACTAAAGTGGGCACACCCAAGCGGGAATGGGGCGGGATGGCGATGTTTCTGGACAAGCAGGTACGAGCTAATTCGCCGCTGATGAAGTATGCTTACGCCAACTTCGAACACAATTTGCGCGACACGATCGCCGTGGCTCGCGACTCCGGCGCCAGGGTAATCGTCTCCACTGTGGCCACAAATCTGCAGGACTGCGCCCCATTCGGGTCGATGCATCGGGAGAATTTGGGAGCAGATGCTTTGCGTTCTTGGTCGACCCTCGTTCAACAAGGGGCCGAGCAGGAACATGCCGGCGCATACGCGGAAGCACTGAAGTCCTATCTCTCCGCATCCAGCATTGATGACGATTACGCGGAGCTCGAGTTTCGCATCGCCCGTACTATCGAAGCTCTTGGAGATTACAACGCGGCACGCGAACATTTTATTCGCGCCCGGGAACTCGACACGCTGCGTTTTCGCGCCGATGGCAAAATCAATGACATCAATCGCTCCGTGGCCCAGGCATATCCGGGCGTTGAGTTGGTTGACGCGGATGCGATCTTCGCCAAAGAAAGTCCAAATGGAATCATCGGCAGCGAACTTATCTACGAGCACGTGCACATGACTCCGCACGGCAGCTACCTTTTGGCGCGCGCCATGTTTTTGCAGATCGCGAGCCAGTTGCCATCGGATGCGCGAAGTGCGGGCCGATCCGAAGACGTTCCCACCCAGGCAGAATGCGAGCGGCTGTTAGCATTCACCAAATTTGATCGCTCTCGGGTGACGGCAGAGATGTTGCGGCGACTGCAAGAGCCTCCCTTCACCAATCAACTGAACCACTCCGACCAAGTTTTACGGTTGATGATGAAGGCGGATGATTCGGACGAAAATCCAGAAGACACGGCCGCGCAGTATCAATGGGCGCTCGCGAAAAGGCCCGACGATCGCATCTTGCACTTCAATTACGCCGTCTTTCTCAGCCCTTACAACCCCGCGGCCGCGGCCCAGCAGTTCAACCTCGCGCGTCCCTGCGATGGCTTTCCCCTGGTCACACCCGACGGGGCGGTGCATTGATTGCAGAAGCCGTGTATTTAGTCCCAGAACTCATCGCAATCGCACGTCTGCGTCGCGATCGTCCGCGGCCCGCATTTTCTCCTCAATATGCCGCTGCAGGCGGTCCCACTCCGAGCGCACCATCATTTCCTTGATGCCGAACTTGACTTCGTGTTTGGCATCATCCACCCGCACCGCAAGCTCGTTTTTGCGGAGACGAAAGTCGATGGTCTCAGCCAGCGGGATGAGCGAACTGGACAACTTTCCGACGATGACATACACAACGTCATCGGAGATCAGCGTGTACTCGGGGCAGGGCTCCGGACCCACCGGAGTCGACGGGCCGCCGAATGTCGCCATGAAGCCGTGCCCCGCGGGGATGCATTCGCCCATATGCATCCTCACTACTTTGCCATGTTGGTAGACTCCGATTTGCGCTGCCAGCAAACCTGGCAAACTGCAAACCGCGAAAATCAGCAAAAATACACGTTTCATGGATCGACCTCCTGGTCCGCTAATCTGCGCTGCCAGAGCGGTAGTAGTAGCCGCTGCGGCAGCGGAATTGCAGCTTAAGATTGTGAGTGGGGAGAATGCGAATCGAGTGGAAATCCGAGCCGGATTCCGGCAACCGGTATGTAACCACCCGGGCCGAATGCAAGTCATCGAGAAGGTGGTGGAAGATTCCGGCCGCGCCTTCGTTGATCCCGAGGTAGCGGCCGCCAGAATTGTCCGCGATCCTTTGCAGCGTTGCCGATCCGTTTGACGCGCGCTCGCTACGGTTAAGGTCAACGGCATAAACTTGTGCCTCGCTCGCCACGATTTTCTGTAACGCCTGGCGGAGTGACGTCTTGCTGATAGTGTCGTCACCATCGGAGAAGAGAATGATGACCGGCCAAACATCGGGCTGCTTGCGCTGTATGAGAGTCTTTGCCGCAACTTCAAGCGCATCGAATAACGGGGTGGCGCCACCTTTGGGCAAGGACGCAATCCGCTCAGCGGTAAATGAACTGCGACAATCCCCGGAGCAGATGAGGTGCGTTTCCATTCCACCGAACGACAGAACCGCTATCCTGTCCCCCGGTCTCGACGGCCACTGCGAGACGAGTTGCTGAATATCCGCAACCTCCTGCTGGAAGAGCGGCAGCATGGATTCGCTTGAGTCCATCAGCACGATAAGATCGAGTTTGACTAAGTCGGCGCGGGTGAAGCTGCTGAAATTGCGAATTACCATTTCATCGTCGACCACGGCGAAGTCGTTGTTCTGAAGTTCTTCCACCGCGTGATTGTGTTCGTCGGTCGCAAAAAACACCAGCCGCACTTCGGACACGTTGCTGTGGTAGGTGAGGTTGGCAGGTTCCCCAGAATCGCTCGACGCGGATAGGCCAAACACAGGCTGAATGGTGGTGGCTACAGTCAGCGTCAACAGCAAACGACTAAGCCGGTTGCCGCTGAACACGGTTGCCAGAGACTTGGACATAGTAGTGGACTAACGTTGTCATCGGCACCAGGCACGAATTAGTTGAGCCCATTCGTATTTAATTCGGAGTTACCGAAGTTCAAGGTCGCAAGCAATACTGTCGCCACGAGTCCACCCGACGGATATCAAACTTAGAGTTCACCGGACTCGAAGCTGTCTCGGCCATTCCCCACAGAAGGCCGAAATCCCCACATCTGGGAAAGCATTCTGGCGCAGTTGGCAGGTGCCGTCAAGCAGAATGTTTCTATCATTGTTGTGTTCCTGTGGACAGTCTGGGACTGCGTTCACCTTGCCGCGAGTTTGGCTCGGCTGATCGACGATCAGAAACGGCGATACATGAATTGAGCGGCGGCTGCGCCCTGAGTGTGAGTCACGATCGAGACCACGATTAACGCCAACCCATACAGAGGCGGGATCCAATACCAGCGACTGCGAGCGAGAATGGCGATAATCGCGGAACGCGGCCGCGCTGGCTCCTCTTCGGATTCCGGCGAATAGCGATCGAGCATGTCACTGACCAATAACACCATGGCATATCCCGCAGCTAAAGCAGAAACCAGCCCGTACAGGCTCCCGCTGAGAAAGCGCGAGAGATAGCTTGCCGGAGAAAAGACTACCCACAACATATGCGCCGCCTGCGGCAGGGAGTTGGCGCGGAACAGTATCCATCCCAAACTGATTAAGCTAATCGTTGCCAGCCATGAAAGCGGAGCCCACAGAAATGGTGGAGGATTCCAGTCTAGCTTCCGCTGCAATTGCTGGAACTGACGATGCATGACGAGAAGCACGCCGTGGTAGCAGCCCCATAAAAAGAACAATACGGTGGCCTTGTGCCACAAGCCAAACAGGATCATCGAAATCACCAGCACCAGATTTCGCCACCATATTTCACGGCGCAACATTGCCAGCGGGAGAAAAACATAGTCGCGAATCCAGAACGATAGTGACATATGCCAGCGCGTCCAGAAAATCGAGGGCGTCGTGGACTCAAACGGGCGAGCAAAGTTTTCCGGCAGGGTGAAACCCAGCGCTTTCGCCGCGCCGATGGCAATATGCGAGTAACCGGCAAAGTCAAAGAAAAGCTGTAACCCGTATCCGAACGCCAGACACCAAACGTCGGCGCCGCTCCACCGCGTGACGTGATCGAATCCACGGTTGATTCCATCGCCCGAAAGAATTCCCTGTCCCAGCAGCCGGGCAAACTGCATCATCAAGACTCCGGTTGCAATCCGCGCAAAGCCGCGTCCGATCTCGTTCCACGAGGTTAGCTTCTCGGAACGAAATTGCGGAAGCATATCGGGCATGCGACAGATTGGCCCGGAGATCGCAACCGGGAAGAAAGCCATGAACAGGGCGAACTCGATGAATGACGGGTCAAGCTCCTCGCCGCGGTAAAGATCGAACAGGTAGCTCATCGCCTGGAATGTCCAGAACGAAATTCCCAATGGCAGCGCAAGATGCGCAAACTTCTGCAAGGATGAAACCGGGATGTTTACCGCGATTTCCGGGAGATACTTAAAACTGCCCAACAGTGCCAGGTTCAGAAGAATGCCGGTCGTTAGAGCGAGCCGGGTCGGCCTTCGGCGCAGCCATTGCCCGAGCAAGAAATTCAGCACAGTTGAAGCCACAAGAACGCCCGCAAACCAGACGCCCCAACTGAGATAGAGCACGTAGCTACCGATCAGAAGGATGGGCTGTCGCACTCTGCGCGACTCGACTTTCGCGAAGACCGCGACACTAAATAGAAAAACCAGAATATAGAGGGTCTCTCGAAACATGTTCTTGCTGCAGTTATCGTAACTGAAAGCCTTCGGGCCACCGGATACAATGGCCGCAGCGTGAACCAATTTCGCAATCTTATCGAAGCCTTGGATGCGGCTCCGCCGGATCGCGCATTTATTACCAACTGGGTCGACGAAGACGAACGCGAGACGGTGACCTTTGCGGAGTTCCGCCACCGCGCACGCCTTCAGGCCTCAGTACTTCGCAGTTACGGTGTAGCGCACGGCGATCGCGTGATCGTGATTATGCCGCAGGGCATTCCTTCAATGACAGTCTTTGTCGGGGCAATGATGTTGAGTGCCGTTCCAGCCTTCCTCGCCTACCCAAACTTTAAGATTGAGCCCTCTAAGTACCGCTCCGGCCTGGCTGGTGTGACTGCAAACCTGAGCGCCAAGGTTGTGGTGATCGACGAGGGCTTTCCCGCTGAGATGGTCAGTTATGTATCTCTCAACGACCAGACCACGCTGGTCCATGCCAGCGACAGGATATCGAACGCCGAGGTTGAACTTCCGAAAGTCGATCATCGCTCTGAGAGCCTGGCATTCATTCAGCATTCGGCGGGAACAACTGGACTGCAGAAGGGGGTAGCCCTGACTCATGCTGCGGTGCTGCGGCAACTCGAACATCTGGCGGAGGCGCTGAAAATCGATGCGGCGACGGACCGCATTTACAACTGGCTGCCGCTATACCATGACATGGGACTGATTGCTTGTTTCATGCTGCCCATGGTTTGGCACCTCCACGTGGTAATGCAATCGCCGTTGGATTGGGTGATGCATCCTGAAACCATGCTGCAAATTATCAGCGAGTGCAAGTGCACGCTGGCCTGGATGCCGAACTTTGCCTTTCAATTCGTGCCCCGCCGTTCCCCGCAAAACCGATGGGCGCAATACAATCTTTCATCGGTCCGCGCCTTGATCAATTGCTCTGAACCGGTTCGTGCCAGCAGCATGCAGGAGTTCCAGAGCGCCTTCGCTGCCATCGGATTGAAGAACAATGCACTGCAATCTTCCTACGCCATGGCGGAAAATGTTTTTGCTGTCACCCAATCGGATATCAACTGCCCATCCGGGCCAGCCCGCATTTGCGCCGATGGCCAGGAGTTTCGTACCAAACATCGAATCCTTCCGGTTGCGGATGGGGCTGCCGGATCCGTCTCCTTTCAATCATCCGGGCGATTGTTGCCCAAGAATGAAGTGCGCATTGCATCGGACTCTGGCGAACTGCTTGACTACGGTGAGGTCGGCGAAATTCTTATCAAGAGCGACAGCCTCTTTAAGGGATACTACAACCGTCCCGAGCTTACCGCGCGCGCCATCATCGATGGTTGGTACCACACCGGTGATCTTGGATTTTATCTTGATAACGAACTGTTCGTGGTCGGCAGGAAGAAAGACTTGCTCATTGTCGGTGGCGAAAATATTTATCCGCAGGACATTGAAGAAATTGTCGGGAGCCACCACGCTATTCACGACGGCCGCGTGGTTGCGTTGGGCGTATACAACCCTGATCTGGGGACGGATGACATCGTCGTCGTGGCGGAAGTCGAGAGCGAAGCGCTTCTCGCCGGTGCTGCAGAAATCGAACAAGAAGTCCGTAATCTCGTCGTGGGCGGAATTGGGGTTGCTGTTCGAACCATTTTCTTGAAACCGCCAAAATGGATTGTGAAGAGCACAGCCGGGAAAGCATCGCGCTCGGCTACACACGAGAAGTTATTGCGCGAGCATCCAGAACTTAACTTCGAAGCGGAGAAAAGCTAATCCCCATGACGCCTGAAGCACAGCAGATGATTGAACACATTGTTCAGTTGATCAGAAAGCCGAACGCACAAATCGACGAAGAGACTCCTCTGGTTTCATCGGGATTGGTCGACTCAATGGCCCTGGTGGATCTGTTGCAGAAGCTCGAAGATCTTACCCACATGCGCATCCCCGCCGGAAAGGTGCAACCCAAAGACTTGAACACGGTTTCCCTGATGTTTGCTACCGCGCAGCGCGTAGGCAAACCTCGGACGTAGCACCTGAGAAATCAGAACCCCGAAGCGCTTGCCTCGGGGTTTGGATCCTCACTTTTTCTGGATCAGAGCTTCGTTCATCCGAGACGGCCGCTTCAGGCAGCCAACGTGTCAACGAAGTGCTCGCACACAGTGGTCTCGAGGTTGTAGTAGTTCGCCACGACCGGCGTGGTCAGGAAGGGCTTCAGGATGTCAAACACTTTGGGATACCACTCCCTCTCATAGCGCTCGGCATCTTGTTTGGTTGTCCACAGGCTGATGTTGATCACCTTCTCCTCTTTCATCTTCTCGGGGAAAAAGGGCAGAATTTCCAGGAAGCCAGTCTGCTTTTTGAGGATGGGCAGAACCTGGTTCTTCATGGTCTTCACGAACTCGTCTTTCTTTTCCGGTTTCACTTCGAAGTTCAGAATACGGGCAAACATGGTGTGCTCCTTGTCTCGTGAGATTAACAACGGGTGCGAAGCGGGGGCCCTCGGCCCAGAGAGAGGCTTTCAGGGTCTTCGAACGCCGGGAGCTCAGGCCGAGCACAATTTACCACGAACGGCTTAACCAACGCAGTGATAAATGACTGCCATCGCAGTGCGCTGCGGCACATTACGCAGTGAGCATCGCCGGGCGACCGGCGATCCCGTTGGATCGCGCTACACTACGAAATAAAAACTCGCGGTGAGCAGGACTCCGAAGACCAGCGCATGAGCCAATTCCGTCCAGCCTAGCCGCCGCACCTCGATGGGCTGCGGCTTGCTCGCGAACCAGAAGAAGCCACGAAACAAGACGGGGGCGAAGGCGAGCAACGTCAACCCTGGCAACCAATTGAAATAGCAGGCGAGGGTTAAGACCCCGCCGAGGAAGATTTGTCCAGCCAGGAAACTGCGGCCCAGAGTGAACTTCTCGCTTGGACCGGCGGCTCGCGCCCCACGAATTCTCAGCCACACGAAGTGGATCTGACTAGCGGCGAAGAGCCAATTCATTAGCCACAGAGCCCATGCTCTCGCATCGAGACGCCCCGTGGCCACGCAGTAAGCGGCGGGTGCGGTCGAGGTCAGAGCCAAAGCGCCCAGGACCTCTGCCGCCATCCGCGTACTTCCCATTCTCTTCAAAAGCAACTGTGCGGCAAAGAAAGCGCCGGCGATCATTCCTAGCCATACCAGTTCGCCGTTTTTTCCCTGCCAGAAAAGCGCGCCCAGAGTGACTACCGCAACAGTGGCGAGCGGTGCCACGACGCGAAGCACCAGTTGGCGCTCCTGGCTTGTCCGGACGCGCACCGCGCCTGTCCCAAGCCAACTTTCGGCCGGCGTTCTTAGCCAGAACAGCGCCAGCACCGCTGTGGTCAACAACAGAACTGGAGCAATGCGTCCTCCGGCCAGCAAGCCGACCGCCACGCCCGTCATCAGTGGAACTAGCAACATTCCCCACGCGCCATGCTCACGCGGCACCACCAGGGCACGCCGGCGTTCTTTCTGCGCGACAGTTAGTTCGGCGGAAGATTCGACTGCATCACGGCTAACTCTTGGGGTGGCGAATATCTCTAATGGTGGCGGGACCATTGCCATAAGCACTCCTTTTCTAAGTTCGCAAACAGACTGTGGCCGTGACGGTGAGGAACATCACCCCTTCTTGTGACCAAGATCACGCAGACCTCACAAGTATTTCATTCCAAATATGCTCGCTCGCGTCCGCAGCTTTACAGATAAGCCGGTTCCGACGTAGATTAGGGACCAGTATTGTGCATAGCGGAGTTGTATGTCTCGACCCTTCGTAGATCAGCCGTCACTTTCACCAACCGTGGTGGAAGTACTTCTTTCCAGTGACCTGCTGGAGACGCTTCCGGATGCCATCGTCGCCGTCGATCGCGATGGGACTATCGTGCAAGTCAATTCCCAAGCGCAAGAGTTGTTTGGCTATGACCGCGAGGAATTGATTGGCCAGAAGGTTGAGATGCTTGTACCTGAGAGCTATCGCCGCCAGCACCACCAGCATCGCGAAAATTTCGCGGAAGCTCCGAAGACTAGACGCATGGGAGCGGAGTTGGAGCTTTACGGCAGACGGCGCAACGGCTCCGAATTCCCCGTGGAAGTAAGTCTCAGTCCAGTCTCGACGGGAAAGGGAGCGTTTGTGCTGAGCGCGATCCGCGACATCAGCGATCGCAAACGAATCGCGGAAGAACTGCGCCGGGCCAATGAAGAACTGCACCGGAAAACGGTCGAGCAACTGGGAGAATACCGCTCCCGGCTGGCTTCGATTATTGATTCCTCCGAAGACGCCATCCTCAGCAAAGACTTGAACGGAATTATTACCAGTTGGAATCGCGGGGCTGAGCATATCTACGGTTACACGCCAGAGGAGGTCGTGGGAAAGCACATATCGCTTCTTACTCCCCCGGACCGCCCCGACGAGATTGCAGAGATCCTGGCGAAAATTGCGCGCGGGGAGAGCATCGATCATTATGAATCGGTGCGCGTAACCAAGGACGGACACCGCCTGAACGTCTCCATCTCCGTCTCGCCTTTGCGCGATGCCGGCGGTGAAATCGTGGGAGCATCCGCCATCGCGCGCGACATCACCGCTCAGAAACGGGCGGAGGCCCAAGTTCGTCAATCGCAAAAGATGGAAGCCATTGGCCGGCTGGCGGGAGGAGTGGCCCACGACTTTAACAATGTGCTGGCGATCATCAACGCCTGCCGGGAATTTCTGCGCGACCGCATTGAGCCTGCCGCCGAAATGTCGCAGTACGTCGACAACATTAGAAAGGCAACCGAGCGCGGCGCGCTGTTGACCAAACAACTTCTCGCTTTCAGCCGGACATCTGCCGTCCAACCCCGCATCCTCGACTTGAACGAACGGTTGAGGGATATCAGCAAGCTGCTGCGTCCGCTCATGGGAGACGATGTCGAGATCCTGGTGGCCTCCAAATCGCCCTCGGCCGTAGTCGAGGCAGACCCGGGGCAACTCGACCAGATCGTGATCAACCTGGCGGTGAACGCTCGCGACGCTATGCCTCGCGGGGGAAAATTTATCCTCGAAACTGGGGCAGTGAGATTTGACAAAGGCTTCGCCGACCAGCATCAAACCATGCCCGCCGGAAAATATGTCGTGCTCGCAGCTAGTGATACCGGCACCGGCATGGATGAACGCACCGTGTCGCACATCTTCGAACCTTTCTTCACCACGAAAGAAATCGGCAAAGGAACGGGTCTGGGCCTGGCGACGGTTTATGGCATCGTCAAGCAGAGCGCAGGGCACATCCTGGTCTACAGTGAACCGGGACACGGTACGACGTTTAAGATCTATCTCCCCAGCGCGGATCACAAAGTCACGACCGGACCCAAGCCGGAAGCG
>Ga0187819_10001471_pt1 | contig 12176 bp, 14 predicted proteins | sample NC_wetland_sal_i_15_FD_132411 | JGI IMG/M metagenome (GOLD analysis project Ga0187819, IMG submission 132411) | Wetland sediment microbial communities from Neuse River Estuary, North Carolina, USA - SO4_4 | ecosystem: Environmental > Aquatic > Freshwater > Wetlands > Sediment | place: USA... | reverse complement strand
GCGCGGGTGGCGGCAGCGTCTGCCTATGGCGTCACCGGGCAGGCGGCGTTCACCTACGACGTCGGGCAGTTGTCCGATAGCGACCTGCGGACGGTCATCCCGATCGCCATCGCGGTCATCGCGGTGCTGCTCGCACTGGTGATGCGCTCGCTGATCGCACCGCTGTACCTGATCGTCTCCGTGGTGCTCTCGTACTTCTCGGCCCTGGGGCTGACCGTGCTGGTGTTCATCAAGGCCGCCGGGCAGCCGGGGCTGACGTTCATCCTGCCGTTCCTGCTGTTCATGTTCCTGCTGGCGCTGGGCGAGGACTACAACATCCTGGTCATGATGCGGATCAGGGAGGAGTGCCACCACCTGCCGCTGCGGGAGGCGGTCGGGCGGGCGCTCAGCGTCACCGGGACCACAGTGACGTCGGCCGGGCTCGTGCTGGCCGGGACGTTCGGGGTGCTGGCCGTGGTCGGCTCCGGGAGCGCGGGGGCGCAGAACGTCAGGACCATCGTGGACGTCGGCGTGGGCCTGGCGCTGGGCGTGCTGATGGACACGTTCGGCGTCCGGACCCTGCTGGTGCCCTCGGCGGCGGTGCTGATCGGGCGCTGGAACTGGTGGCCGTCCCGGCTCGGCCGGCGCCAGCACCGGCAGCAGCAACAGCGGCAGCCGGTCGGCGATCCGGCGGAGGCCCGTCCGGCCCCGGGTGCGGACCCGGCCTGAGGCAGCCGCGGCGACCCTGCTGGTGGTCACCCTCGCCTGATATACCGGTGCGGTGGGACGGCTGACCGAGATCGCGCCCGGGGTGCTGGTGGCAACCAGCTCGTTCGCGCTGACGACGACGACCGTGGTGGCCGGGCCGGGGGGCGGGTGCCTGCTGATCGACCCCGGGGTGACGGTGGCCGAGCTGGCGGAGCTGGCCGGCGAGCTCTCGGAGCGCTCGCTGGTGCCCGTGGTGGCGTGGGCCACGCACCCGCACTGGGATCACGTGCTGTGGAGCCGTGAGCTGGGCGACGCGCCGCGGTACGCCGCGCCCGCGGCCGTGACCATCACCGAGACGGAGCGCCCGGGCATGGTCGAGATGCTGGAGGCCTCCGCGCCCGGTCACGACCTCGAGCTGTTCGCGCGGGTGAGGCCGCTGGACGCCCGGGCCATCGCCTGGGACGGCGTGGTGGCCCAGCTCATCGTCCACGACGCGCACGCGCCGGGCCACGGCGCCGTGTTCCTGCCGGAGACCGGCGTCCTGGTCGCCGGGGACATGTGCTCGGACGTGGAGATACCGCTGCTGGACACCGAGGCGGAGGACGCGTTCGGCGACTACCGGACCGGGCTGGCCCGGCTGGCGGCGGTCTGCGGCGTGCGCCAGGTGGTGCCGGGTCACGGGCACGTCGGGGACGCCGCGGAGCTCCGCAGGCGGCTGGCGGCCGACTCCGGCTACCTCGATGCCCTGGCCCTGCGCCAGCCCTTCGATGACCCGCGCATCACGCAGGACTGGATGCGCGACGCGCACGCCAGTCACCTGGCGTACGTCCGGCGCTGAGACGGGCGCGCTAGGCGTCGCTCAGCGGCAGCAAGAGTACCGAGGCGTCCCCGGCGTCCCCGGCGTCCCTGGCGTCTCCGGCGCCGAGGCCGATCGCGTATTGCGTCGGCACTAGCGCCGCGGGCGGCGGATCCACCTCCCCGTTGCCCGGGTTGCGGGCGAAGCGGGGGTACGCCCCGCCGGAGACCTGGAGCCTGAGCCGGTGCCCGCGCGCGAACCGGTGGGCCGCGCCGATCAGCGACACCTTGACCGGGCCGGCGAGGGGATCCCGGTCCGTGAGCCTCACGATGCCGTCGCAGACGTTGACCGACCGGCCGCGCGGGCTGACGTCGCAGAGCCGCACGAACAGGTCGGCGTGCGGGTTGTCGCGGGTCACCGACAGCTCGGCGGCGACCTCGCCGATGATCTCGACCGGCTGGTCCAGCGGTTCGCTGCTGAAGACGAGGACGTCGGGGCGCTGCTCGACCGGCCGGTTGTCCCGGGCGCCCGCGTCCTGGGCCATGATCGCGCCGCCCACCGAGGGCGTGGGGTCGGCCGGGTCGTAGCGGAATCGGGCGCGGCCTGGGCCCCCGGCCGGCTCCCGCGGGCTGAGGGTGCCGTGCAGGCCGAGGTACCACCGCTGCTCCCCCGCTCCGGGCGGCGGCCAGCCGGCGATCTCCCGCCACTGGCCGACTCGCCCCGGGCGTCGCGGGACCTTCGAGGCCTTCCCGGTTTCCTGCTCACCGCCGACCCAGATCCGGACGGAGCGCTCCGGGTGGGCTGGCGTCCCGGCGGCGCGACGCGCCCCCGGACCGAGGTACCGGTCCAGCCAGGCCAGGCTCTCGCTGAGGGCGATCCCGCTGATGGCGGCGTCGAGGTGGGCCCAGGGCCCGACGAGCAGGCGGGTGGGCACGCCCCGGGCCGCGAGCGTGCGGTACTGCTCCAGGGTCTGCTCCAGGAACAGGTCGTGCCAGCCGCCGATGACCATGGTGGGCACGCCGGTCCGCTCCACGGCCGCCCCGCACTGCAGCGGCGTCCAGAACTCATCGGTCAGCTCCGGGTGCTCCAGCCAGCTCTCGAACCAGGGGGACCCGGCGCCGAGCATGTTCCGCGCGCCCGTCCGGACCGGCAGCGTGGCCAGCGCCGGGCGCAGCCGCCGCGGCGCCGTGGCATTACGCACCGCGCCCTGCAGCAGCCCGGTGTCTTCCTGGTGGGCGATCAGGTCGGCCCAGGTGAGGAAGTTGTACAGGTCGAAGACCCCGTTGCGGTACGCGGCCCGGCTGAAGTCGTGCGGGCCCACCTGCACCACCGCCGCCGCCAGCTCGGGCGGCGGGTCCATGGCCAGCGCCCACTGCACGAAGCCGAGGTAGCTCGCCCCGAACGTGCCGAGCCGTCCGGTGAACCAGTCCTGCTCGCGGAGCCAGGCGACGGTGTCCCGGCCGTCGGCGATCTCGTTGCGCATCGGCTCGAACTCACCGCCGGACCCGAACGTGCCGCGGCAGCTCTGGAGCAGGACGTGGTAGCCGCGCTCGGCGAAGATCTGCGCGCTCCCCAGGCTGAACGGGAAGGCGCGGCCGTACGGGCAGCGCACGAGGACGGTGGGCGCCGCCGCCACCGGGACCGGGATGTAGTGATCGGCCAGCAGCATGGTGCCGTCGGACATCGGCACCTTCAGGTCGCGGTCCACCGCGACCCGGTTGCGCTGCGGGGGCAGCGACCAGGCCCGGGACAGCAGCCGGCTCACCGTGGCCGCGCCCCGGCCCGGCGAATTGGGCAGGTAAGTCGTGGTCTGTTGCCTCATGACCGGGCCCCTTCCGCGAGGATGACGCCGGGCGATGAGACCACCGTCGCGCGCGGCGGTGCGAACAACGGCGCGGTGACACCGGCCTCGACGGCCATGTTCGGGCTCCTCGGCGAATCGGACATAGTCCTGGTAGGCCCATGAAACCGTGACCCGCGCCGCCGGGCAAGCCGGGAGTACCCGGGACTACTCAGCCGATCGCGGCGGAAGGTGCACGGCCGCGGCCGGCTCGCTGCGGTCGTCGGCCGGCGTACCAGGGTCGAAGGCGTCGGCCGGAGGGACGTGCCACGCACCCGCGCCGGGGTCGGTCGGGGCCGCGTCTGGTGCCTCATCATCGGCTCCGGCCGCGGTGGACCAGAGGTCGTTACCCGGCTCGGGCTGGGCGGTCCGCCACAGGTCGTCGCCCGGCTGGGTACCGGGGTACGGCCCGGCCGGAACGCCGGCGAACTCGCGGGGCGTGAGCAGCATCCAGGCGCACGAGACCACGAGCACGAGAACGAACGCGCCGTAGATCCAGAACCACGGCGTGAGCCCGGAGCTGATCGTGAGCCCGAGCCGTTGGGCCTGCGCCGGCGAGAGACCGAACTGCTGCGGCGTGGCGGCTTCGCTCGCCTGGATGAGGGCCGAGATGGCCTGCGCGATCATCGGGATGGTGCCGCCGATGAGCAGCAGCGCCCCGTGCCGGACCGGGCGCCACAGGGCCGCGGCGATGACCACCGCGCCCAGCGCTACCATCACCGCGACGTCCCCGGCGATCACGGGTCCCGGGTTGTCGAACGCGTTGCCCGCCGTCAGGTACTGCGACAGCCCGGTCGCCGTCCGCAGTGTGTAGCTGTCCCAGGCCGGGGCGAACGCGATGGCGGCGCCGAGCCCGGCGAGCACGAGCAGGATGGCTGCGCCTGCCTGCGCGCCGCGGGGCCTGCCCAGCGGGTGCCGGATTCCATCCGGCCGGGACGGGCCGGGGCGGCCTGCGGCGGGGAGCAGCGCGGCGACCGCGGAACCCGCGGCGCACGCGAGCCAGCCCGCGATCCCCAGCACGAGGCCCGCGTCGGCCAGGTGGAGGCCTCCGGCGATCGCCGTGCCCGCGTCCGCGAAGTACAGGCCGAAGGTGACGAGGCTCAGCCCGGCCCCCAGTAGCGCGCCCAGCCGCAGCCGGGTGCCGCCGAGGGCGATGAGGACGGCGCTCGCGGTCCAGCCTGCGAGGTAGATCACGTGCGGGACCAGGTCGGGTGGCTGGTTCGCCAGGCTGTCGCCGGCCAGGTAGCCGGGGAAGAGCCCGATGAGTCCGAGCACGACTCCCGCGGCCAGCAGGCCCGCCGCGATAGGCCGGCCGGCGCGGGCGGCCGCGGCGCGCGGCCCGGCCGGAATACCGCCCTGGCCTCCCGCGAAGGCACTCTCCGCGGCCGGGACGGTACCCGGGCCCGCCGGGACCGCCCGCCGGCCGACCGGGGAGATCGTCCCCGGGGTCTCGATTTCCGTGAACCGCGACCAGGCGGCGGCCCAGCCTTCGGGGGTATCGGGCCACCATTCGAGCGGCTGCGAGCGGGACGCTCCGGCGGCCCAGATCCCGAAGAAGGTTGACCCGCGCCCGAGCTCGTACTTCGCTCCGCGGTACGCGATGGTCACGTTGTCCCGCACGATCCGATCCTCCCTGCTCTGCATTTCTCCTGCCGTGGACAGGACATTAGAAAGCCGGCCTGGAGGCCGGCTGGACGGTCACTCCAGCATTCCTGACTCTTTTGTCCGCACCAGGGATTGGGAAATGACGGCGTCCGCTAAAGCTATACGTGAACCACGGTGCGGGCGCACGCTCCGGCGTGCTGGACTGGGCTCATGGAGCTTCTGGTGCTGGGCGGCACGGCGTGGCTGGGCCGCGAGGTGGCTCGGCAGGCGGTCGAACGCGGGTACGCGGTGACCTGCCTGGCGCGGGGGGAAAGCGGCCCGGTGGCCGACGGCTCGGTCCTGGTGGCCGCCGACCGGCGGGCCGAGGGGGCCTACGGCGGCGTAAGCGACCGTGACTGGGATGCCGTGGTCGAGGTGTCGTGGCAGCCCGGCCTGGTCCGCGGGGCGCTGGCGGCGCTCGGCGACCGGGCCGCGCACTGGTCCTACGTCTCGTCCGCGAGCGTCTATGCGCCCCCGCACGACGTCGCGGGCGCCGATGAGAGCACCCCGCTGCTGCCCGCCACGGACCAGGACGAGGCGGGGATCGAGCAGTACGGCGAGGCGAAGGTGGCGTGCGAGCAGAGCGCGGTGACCACGGTGGGTGACCGGCTCATGATCGCGCGGGCCGGCCTGATCGGCGGGCCCGGTGACCGCTCCTGCCGTTCGGGCTACTGGGTGGCGCGCGCGGCCCGTGACCCGCGGACCCCGATGCTCGTCCCGGCCACCCCGCAGATGCCGACACAGGTCGTCGACGCACGTGATCTGGCCGCCTGGATGCTCGACTGCGCGCAGGCCAAGACCACGGGGATCTACGACGCGGTGGGCCCGGTCATGGCGTTCGGCGACTGGATCGAGCAGGCCAGGGCGGTGGGCGGGCATACCGGCCCGGTAGTCGAGGCGGACCCCGCGTGGCTGCTCGGGCAGGGCGTCACGGAGTGGGCGGGCCCCGAATCGCTGCCCATGTGCGTGTTCGAGCCGGGCTGGGAGGCCTTCTCGGCCCGCAGTGGCCAGGCCGCCCGGGCCGTGGGGCTGCGGCACCGCCCGCGGGCCGAACTTCAGGCCGACGTGCTGGCCTGGGAGCGCGAGGAGGGCCTCGAGCGGCCCCGGCGCGCGGGTCTTAGCCCCGACCGCGAGCGTGAGCTACTCGCCGCGCTCGCCAGCGCGCCGCGGTAGGCCCGAGCGCACCGGGATGCGCCCTCGCCTTGGCAACCGCGCTGGACGCCAACGGATGGTTCAGGTGCGATTCATGTGATTTCGCGGCGGGCCGGAACCCCCACCGGCGGCAGGCGCTCGCGGCCCCGCGCCCCGGCCAGGGTGATCACGTGGCGCGCCGTCAGCATATGTTGACGCCATCGGGAACGTCAGCATATGCTGACGTCCATGGAACCCGTACTCGAAATCGCCGAGGGTGCCGCGAGCACCGATCCCGACATCGGCCTGCGCGCGGTGGCGGCGCTGCGCGACCTGGCCGAACGGCTGGAGATCCTCCAGGTCCAGAACGCACGGGAGCAGGGCTGGTCCTGGCAGGACATCGCGGCGCGGCTCGGCGTCACCAAGCAGACCGTCCACCGCAAGTACGGCCGCCGGCTGGGGAGGCCGTGATGTTCGAGCGCTTCGGCCCGGACGCCAAGGTCACCGTCGTCGACGCCCAGAAGCACGCCCGCCGCCTCGGGCATAACTACATCGGCGGCGAGCACATCCTGCTCGCCGCCGTCTCGCAGAGCAGCCGGGCCAGCGCCATCCTGGCCGCGCACGGCCTCACGCCCGAATTCGTCGAGGCTGAGATCACCCGCCGGGTCGGTCCGGGCGCCGGGGGTGGCGCCGGAGCGGACTTGTTCGGCAGCCTCGACCGGGACGCGCTGGCCGCGATCGGGATCGATCTCGACACCGTACGCGCCAGGATCGAGGCGTCCTTCGGGCCGCAGGCCCTGGCCCGGGCCGACTTCGAACTTCACCGCGGTACGCGGCTCAAACCGCGGCCAGCGGGATCGCTCCGGTCCCGGCTAGATCCCCGCCGTGCGGTGCCGCCTCGCCTCATCCGCAGGTTTCACCGCCGCGCAAACCGGTACAACCGCCGGCTTCCCGGTGTCACCCCGCCCAGCCCGGCCAGGCCCGCGGGCGGCCCGGGCCGCAACCGGGCCGCCGCCCCGCCCCCGAGCCACATTCCGTTCACCCCGGCCGCCAAGCGGATCCTGGAACTCACGCTGCGCGAGACGCTCCAGCTGCACGATTCCACCATCGGCATCGAGCACATCGCGCTCGCCCTGACCGTCGTCAGGCACGGGATGGTGCCGCACATCCTGGCCGGGGCCGATACCTCCGCGTCGGCGCTGCACGCCGAGATCGCCGACCAGTACCGGCAGGCCAGCTGACCTGGTACCCCCGGCACCGCCGAACGCCGCGCCTACCCCGATTCCGGCCCCGCCGCCTGGGCAGGTGGCGCCGCCGGTGTCGGCGTTGCGGACGGTCGCGCGTCCAGGCGCTGGGTCAGCAGGTCGGGCGGCCCGCCGCCGTGCAGCCCGAGCAGCTCCCAGGAGCGCGAGATCCCGGTCGCGAACATGGCGTACACGAACGACACGCTCAGGTCCGCCTGGGCGCTCGCGGAGCTGGCGGCGAACCCGCTGATCAGCTGCGCGGCGTACATGGCGATGATGAAACCCAGCCATCCGCCGCTACGTACGATCCAGCCATCCGCCGCTACGCACGATAAGGAGGATGAGATGCTGCTGACGTTCGGGCACGGGACCGCCTCGGCCGAGCAGATGACCGGGCTGCTGCGGGGGGCCGGGGTCACCGCGCTCATCGACGTCAGGACGGCGCCGGGCAGCCGCCGTCATCCGCACGTGGCGCGCGCCGAACTCGAGCGCTGGCTGCCGGAAGCCGGAATCTCTTACCGCTGGGAGAAAGGGCTCGGCGGGTTCCGCAGGCCGGAGCCGGATTCACCCGACGTGGCCTGGCGGGAGGACGCCTTCCGCGGTTACGCCGGGCACATGCGGACCGCCGGCTTCCTGGCCGCGGTCGACGAGGTGCTCACCCAGGCCGACGCGCAGGTCACCACCGTGATGTGCGCCGAGAGCCTGTGGTGGCGCTGCCACCGGCGGTTGCTGGCCGACTTCGTTACCGTGGCGCGCGGCGTGCCGGTCCGCCACCTCATGCACGACGGTCGCCTGGAGGAGCACCGCCTCTCCCCCGGCCTGCGGCTGCGCGACGACGGCCTGCTCGTTTACGACGGGGGCCAGCCGCCGCTGCTGTGAGAGCTCAGCCGAGGTAGGACCGGAACCCGCTGGTCGGCCAGGCCGCGCCGGCGGCGGTGATCGCGAACGCCTCGTAGCCGTCCAGGCTCTCCACCCAGTCGCGGGCGGCGGGGCCCATGGCGAAGGCCGCGGTGGCGTACGCGTCCGCGGCGGCGAGGCTCGCCCCCACGACGGTGATGCTGGCCAGGCCGGTGGCCGGCTGGCCGGTGTGCGGGTTGATGATGTGCGCGCCGCGTTCGGCGATCCCGGAGGTGGCGACCGCGAAGTCCTGCCCGGACACGACGATGGCGAGCGAGCCGGGTCGCAGCGGGTGCGCCACGCCCACCCGCCAGGGCTGGCCCGCACCGCGATCGCCGACGCACTGGATGTCGCCCCCGCCGTTGACGGTGTGCCGCGCCGACCCGGCCTCGGTGAGCAGGGCGGCCGCCCGCTCGACGGCCCAGCCCTTCACGTACCCGGACGGGTCGAACCCGCCGCCGGGGGTCGTGGTGAAGTACCCGCCGCTGAGCGCGCTGACGTCGGCGCACGCGGCGAGCACCTCGGCCAGTTCCGGCGCGCAGTCGGCCAGCGCGAGCGACCCGCGGCCGAAGCGGCTCACGTCGCTGTCCCGGAGGTACGGCGAGAACGTGGCGTCGACCCAGTGCAGCCAGCGCACGGCATCGCCCAGGGCGCCCCCGGGGTCCCCGGCGCGGCCGGGATCGTCGGAGCCATCGGGATCCCGCCCGGCCCAGGCGGGCACATCGAACGAGACCACGGTGCCCATCGCGTGCTCGGCGTGCCTGAGCCGCCCGGGCGGGAGGCCGGACACCGGGCTAGAGGCCGTGATCCAGCGCGCTCTGCAGCGACTGGATGTAGCCCGCGCTGGTGTAGCTGGCCCCGGACACCGCGTCGATCTTGGCGCTCTGCGCGGACAGCGTCTCGCTGATCAGCTGGGGGAACGCGAACTGGCCGATCTGGATGTCGTGGATGGTGCTTTCCGGCTGCTCGAGGATCGAGACCTTGACGATCTTCTTGGCGCGCACGACCAGCTGGACCTGCACCGGGCCGTACACGGTGTTGGCCGGCTGGCCGGTGATCGCGGTCTCCCCGGCCGCGAGGCCCCCGGACTGGCTGCCGGTCGGGACCACCGCGCCTGGGCCCGCCTCGGAACTCGACGAAGATGACACGCCGGCGCCGGTGCCGCCGACCGTCGCGGTGGGAATAGTCGGGGCATGCGACTTGAACGTCAGCAGGGCCACCAGGCCGGCGATGGTAGCCGTGATCGCCAGGATCGCTCGGCGCATCTCGCGGATCCTCCCCTCAGAACTCGAACGACTCGAAGTGGATCCGGCGCTGCGGAACTCCGGCGGCGCGGAGCGCGTCGACGGCGGCCGACACCATGCCGGCCGGCCCGCACACGTAGGCCTCCTGCTGGTCCAGCCCGGGCACGAGTGAGCGAAGCTGACGGGGCGACAGCGGGTCCCCGCCGAACTCCGCACGGGACCCGACCACGTAGTACACGGTCGCCCCGCGGGCGGCCGCGATCGCGTCAAGCTCGTCCCTGAACACGATGTCCCGCTCGCTGCTCGCGCGGTAGATCATGGTGACCGGCCCGGGCAGCGTCGCGAACATGGCCCGCAGCGGGGTGATGCCGACCCCGCCGGCCAGCAGCAGCACGCCACGCCCCGAGTCCCCGGCCGTGAACGCGCCGTACGGACCCTCGGCGATGACCCGGGTGCCGGGCCGCAGCCGGCCCAGGGCCCGGCTGTGGTCGCCGGTGTCCTTGACCGTGATCCGCATGACGTCGCCGCCCGGCGCGGCGGACAGCGAGTACGGATGCGAGGACCACCACAGCGAGGAGGTCAGGAACCGCCAGCGGAAGAACTGCCCGGGCTCGGCGTCGAGTTCGTCCAGGTGCTTGCCCCCGATGTAGACGGAGATCACGCCGGGTCCCTCGGCCTTCACGCCGATCACCGTGAACTCGTGCCTGGCGAACGCGCGCAGCGGGACCAGGACCCGGTACCAGGCCACGAGGACCGCGACCGTCAGGTACATCGCCGACCACCAGAACCGCGCCGCCAGGTTGTTGATGAACGCCAAGCCGACGGCGAACTGGTGACTGAACGCGAGCGCGATCGCGAGGTAGGTATAGAGGTGCAGGTAATACCACGTCTCGTACCGCATCCGCCGGCGCGCGGCGCGCATCGAGACGATGCCGACGCCCAGCAGCAGGAAGCCGGCCACCGTGGCCATCAGGACGTCCGGGTACTGGGTGAGCAGCGAGGCGGTCTCGCTGAACACCGTGGTGTGCGCCTCGACCGCGTACCCCCACAGGATCAGCAGGCCGTGCGCGACGACGAGACTGACGACGTACCGGCCGCCCATCGCGTGCCACCGCGCGAGCCGGTCGGTCCCGATGCCCCGCTCCAGCGGCGGGAGCCGCGCCATCAGCGCGACGAGGACCACCACGCCGTACCCGCAGAGCAGGCCGAGGATCTCCCCCGCGCCGGTCAGCCAGCCGCCCAGCCCGCTGACGGCCGGTGTGCTGTGCCACCACAGCGCGATGACGATGACCGCGCCGACGCCGATGACGGCCAGGACGACGGACGGGCTGACCCGCCCGTACCCTCGTTTATCCCGAACGGGCGTTGGTGTCCCCTCCGCGCGGTGCTGCGCCCCGGGTTGCGGCCCGCCGCGACCCCGAGACCCGGGGTACGCGCGAGCCCCGGCCTGGCGAGCCCGCGCCGAGCGCCCGGTCACGCTGGTCACCGAACCTCCCCTCGCGATCAGCAGCCGCTGATGGCGGTGGCCTAGCTGGATCGTATGCGCCCAGGCACACTGATCCATTGCCGGTCGTGACGAGATTTGTCCCGGCCGCTGGCTCGCGCCGGGCTCTCCCCCTCTTATTACGGGAACGTCACGCCATCGCGCCCGGTTCACCCTCCTCCGGTAAGCGCTTCGTAATCGGCTCCGGATCTACGCCCCCCCGGTTGTCAACCGAAGTTGACGAGACAGGTCGTGTCAACATAGATTGACACCATGGACAAGGCACCAGAATTGGCGGCGGCGGCCGACAGCTCGGACCCGCGCACCGGGCTCCGCGCCGTCGCCGCCTTGCGCAGGCTCCTGGAGCAGCTTGAGGCGCTTCAGGTGGACAACGCCCGGGACCACGGCTGGTCCTGGCAGGAGATCGCCGAGATCCTCGGCGTGTCCCGGCAGGCCGTGCACAAGAAGCACGCTCGCCGAGCCGACCTCAGCCAGCCTGCCCGCCGGCGCGCCCGCGCGCTCTGATCCGAGGGGAATCCGCACGATGTTCGAACGTTTCACCGATAAGGCCCGGGCGGTCGTGGTCGCGGCCAAGACCAAGGCCCAGGAGCGCGGCGACGACCAGATCCGCGCGGCGCACATGCTCTACGGGCTGGCCGCAACCGACGGCGTGGCCGCGCGGGCGCTGACCGCGCTAGGCGTGGACGCCGCGGCGGTCGAGCGTGAACTCGGGCACGCCGGGGCCGCAGGCGGCGGGGCGCTGGCGGACGACGGGGACGACGACGCCGAGGCGCTGGCGGCGATCGGCATCGACCTGGACGAGATCAAGCGCAGGATCGAGGAGAGCTTCGGTCCCGGCGCGCTCGGGCGGGTGCCGCTCACCCCGAAGGGCCCGCTGAACTGGACCGGCGGGCGGCTCCCGCTCAGCGAGCAGGCCAAGCTGTCGCTGGTGCTGTCCTTCCGGGAGGCGCGCGCCATGCACCACAACTACATCGGCACCGAGCACCTGCTGCTCGGCCTGGTCCGGGTCGCCGAGCGACACCCGCACGGGGAGTTCGCCGCGGTCACGCTCCCCGGCCTCGGCCTCGACCTCGCGACGGCTTACGACCAGATCCTGACCGAGGTGCTCGAGATCCTCCGCGCACACCTGTCAGGCCGGTAGGGCCGTCAGGGAACAAAGGTGGTTCGGGTCGCCCTGCTGCTCTCGGGG
>Ga0187819_10001469_pt1 | contig 12184 bp, 14 predicted proteins | sample NC_wetland_sal_i_15_FD_132411 | JGI IMG/M metagenome (GOLD analysis project Ga0187819, IMG submission 132411) | Wetland sediment microbial communities from Neuse River Estuary, North Carolina, USA - SO4_4 | ecosystem: Environmental > Aquatic > Freshwater > Wetlands > Sediment | place: USA... | reverse complement strand
GTCCCAGAACATGCGCACGATGTGGGCGTAGTCCGAGCGCAGCCGCGTGTGCGCCACCATGCCGGCGGGCGTCGCGTCCTCGATCTCGGTTTCGGTCACGACCCCCACGGCCAGCCCGAGCTTGCGCTTGGCGAGCTCGGCGATCGTCTCCACCTTGGGATGCCCGAGCGAGCGAGCATTGTTGGCACAGTAGACGCCGAGCGCGTTGACGCAGCTCTTGTGGCCGGTGGTGTAGGCGGTCATCGAGTTGGCGCTGTCGGTGATGACGCTGTCGGTGCCGGCGGTGGAGACGAGCGCCATAAAGGGCATGTCATCGATGGCGAGCTCGCCGCCGTAGCGGCCTTCCGTGATGCCCTTCGAGAGGATGCGCGCGGCCGTCCGGTGGGCGATCGACATGCCATCGCCGATGAAAAGGATGACGTTTTTCGCCTTGCGGCCTTGCGGCGTCGCGAATACGTCCCACGCGACGCTCGCCTTGGCGGCTCCGGCCGAGGCCTCCACCGTGAACTTTCCGGGGGTGTCGAGGTGCGCGCCTCTGATCCAATAGGCGGTCTGCGGGAATCCGTCCTCGTTAGCGATGATCTCCGGCGCCCTACCGAGCGCTTTGGCGGCATCCTCGCCGTTGATCGTCACTTTGACGTCGGCGGGGGACGGCGCGCCCGGGAACTCGACTTTCAGATCGAAGTTGGCGCCGGTCAGGATCTGGGCCCGGTTGAGCGGGTAGATCGTCTGCGCCGCAGCCGGCGTCGCGACGGCCGCAAGCAAGAGGCCGAAGCAAGCCCGAGCGATTGCACTCTTCATCAAGACCTCGAGATGTCCCACCGAGCTAGACTGAGCGAAACCCTGCTGCCTAAGCCGCACACATGATGGAGATGTGACAGCAGAGGAGCGGGCACATCGAGGCCTTTGGTTAATCATCGTCGAGATCTAGGACAGAATTGCCGTTTGGTTGTTTAAGACATCTATTATGAAATCGGTAACGAATGATCGGACTTACAGTTGTAATTGCGATTGATTCATATCAACTCTTTGCTTGTCCGAAAAGGAGACCTGACAAGGGCATCGTCAGCGCTCCGAGAGCGCCGCCCCAAGGTCAACAGTATCGAGTTGAGCTTTTCTGCTGAGGGGGTTCGGCACATGGGAAAAGCAGAAAATCGCCGTTTACTCGGCCTCTTGTGCGGCAACGACATGCTGAGGACGAGGGGCTTCTCCTTCAGCTGCGCGCCGACCGGCGGCATCGTCATTGATCGCTTCGGGCACGTGCACGGCATCTGGGACTTCGACGGCCGCAACTACGCGTGGCAATCGCCCGGCAGCACGGAGCCGAAATTCAAGACCGAGGACGTCAAGTCGGCGGTGCTCTATACGCTCGCCGCCCTCGACCAGGGCTGAGCAGCCCCTGAGGCAAGTTAGTTGGCTTCCTCGGGCAGCGGCGGCAGCATCAGGATCTCGATGCCCTCCTCGAGAAGGGCGCGTGCCTCCTCGCCCGAGGCGGTGCCGGCGATGCCGCGCGGCTCCGTCTCGCCGTAATGGATCTTGCGCGCCTCCTCCGGGAAGCGTTGGCCGACATCCTCGGCGTTGGCGAGCAGGGCGCGATGGAACTCCCGCAACAGGTGCACGACCGTCGGAACCTTGTCATGCGCACCGCTCGCGCTCTCGGCCGCGCCGCGCAAGGCCACGTTCGGCGCCATCACCGCCTTGACGACCTCGCGGCCGTCGCACTCGGGGCAGCAGACCTGCTGGCCCTTGGCCTGCGCGTCATAAGCGGCGCTGGACGAGAACCAGGCTTCGAATTCATGTCCCTTTACACAGTGAAGGCGGTATTTGATCACGGCACGACCTTGTCCGGCTCATCCTGCGCGGCATGAACGACGTCGAAGGCCCGATCGTGCTGGAGCGAGGGCACGCGACGGCGGACATCCTCCAGGAGCTGCAATTCAACATCGGCGACGATGACTGCAGGGTGAACGCCGCCCTCGGCCAGGAGCTCACCCCACGGAGATACGATGAGGCTGTGGCCGAAGGTTTCGCGGCCGTTCTCGTGTGCTCCGCCTTGAGCCGCGGCGAACACGAAAGCCTGCGATTCTATGGCGCGGGCGCGCAAGAGCGTGTGCCAGTGCGCCATCCCGGTCGGGCGCGTGAACGCCGAGGGAATGGCGAGGAAGCGTGCCCCCGCCCGCGCCAGCGCGCGGTAAAGATGGGGAAAGCGCAAATCGTAGCAGATGGTGAGGCCGAGCTTGCCCCACGGCAGATCGGCCAGCACGGCACGGCTGCCCGGCTGATAGTTGGCGCTCTCGCGGTAGCTCTCGCCGCCGCCGAGATCGACGTCGAACATGTGGATCTTGTCGTAGCGCGCGGCGATGTCACCCGCGGGCGAGAAGAGGAAGGAGCGATTGGCGAGGCGGCCGTCGGAGACGAGGATCGCCATCGAGCCGATGTGCAGGAAGACGCCGAGCTCGCGCGCCAACGACCGGAAGTGCTCGAGCGCGGGGTTGTCCGCTTCGGGCCGCGCGACCGAGAGGAGCCGCGCGCGCTCGAGCTCCATCACGGTCGTCATTTCGGGAGTCTGGATGTAGTTGGCGCCTTCGTGCTTGGCTCGGCGAATGAGGTCGGTGGCGTCGTTTACGTTCCTCTCGACGTCGCGGCCCGAGCACATCTGCACGAGGCCGACGCGGAACGAGCGGGAGGAGCCGGCGTCCGCCATCACGACCTTGCCTCGCCGTGTGGGCCGGCGCGCAACTCAGGCCGCCAGCAGCGGGTCGAGTTTGCCGTCACGCTCGAGCGAATAGAGGTCATCACAACCGCCCACATGCTTCTCGCCGATCCAGATCTGCGGCACCGTGTTGCGGCCCCCGGCCTTGTTACACATCTCGGCGCGCAGCTCGGTGCGGCAGCCGACGTCGATCTCATTGAAAATCGCGCCCTTCTTGCGCAGGAGCTCCTTTGCCATCCGGCAATAGGGGCAAAGCCTCGTCGTATAGACAGTGATGGTGGCCATGGTCCTCTGATGGGTTCCTTTCAAAGTCCTGAGAGCCAATCTAATCGTTCTCTGAGTCGCCGCAAATATGACCGGCGTCACACCTTTCCAAGAATTTAGCTTCTAGGCGGCCACGACGCCGGCATCCGCCACCAGGGCCAGCGCCAGCACGTCGACGCGGGCCGCGCCGGCACGCTTCAGGGTACGCGCGCAGGCCTCGACGGTGGCACCGGTGGTGATAACATCGTCAACGAGGACGATTTTCGCGCCGGCGACTACGGCTTTGCGAGCCCGGCTGACGGCGAAGGCGCCGGTAACGTTCTGCCGGCGCTGCTGGCGGCTCAGGCCCACCTGCGGCTTGGTCGGGCGCACGCGAAGCAGCACCAGCGGCTCCACTTTGACGTGGGCCACGCGGGCGACCTCGTGGGCCAATAGGGCCGACTGGTTGAACCGCCGGCTCAACAGCCGCGTGCGGGTGAGCGGCACCGGCACGATGAGGTCCGCGTCCGCCAACAGCTCGGCACCCGCTTCCGCCAGTCAGCGTCCAAATAGACGCCGCGCATCGTGGCGGTCGTGGAATTTGAGGTCGTGGATGAGGGTGCGCATCACACCCTCGAAGCGAGCGACGGCGCGCGCCCGGCCGTAGGCGGGCGGGTCGGCGGCGGCCGCGGCCGAGATCATCGGGGCACCCGTGTCGTACGGCATCGGCAGCCCGAGCCGATCGCACAGCGGCGGACGGATGAAGTCGATCCCGCTCCAACAGCTCGGGCAGAGCGCGTCATGGGTGGCGAGCCGCCGGTGGCAGGCGAGGCAGAGCGGCGGCACGAGCACGTCGGCGATGGCGCCGAACGCCCTGCGCACGGCGCTCAATCGAAGCTCGCGGTTTCCCCCCTCGAGCACGTCCCACCTGTCTACGCGCTACCGATAGAGTAGTGTGCCACACCATATTAGCGTGCCTCGCCTCGCGCCGCGAGGGCCGTTGAGCCATCCGCAGAGACCAGCCTTGCCGCCCGTCAGCCCCGAGCCGACCCTGATCTTCGACCGCGACCTGCTGCTTCGGCGTCGCGACCGCCATGCGGAGGCGGCGCCGGCGCACGATTTCCTGCTCGCGCGCGTGGGGGAGGATTTCGCCGAGCGCCTCTCGCTGATAAAGCGGCGGTTCCCCCTGGCGGCCAACATCGGGGCGCATCACGGCCTCATCTCGCGCAGCATCGGCGGCGTCGCCGGCATCGAGCGCGTCATCGATGTCGATCGCTCGCTGCGGCTCTTGCGCCGCTGTAACGGTTTGCGCGTTCTGGCGGACGAGGAGGCGCTCCCCTTCGCCGACGCGTCGCTCGATCTTGTGGTCTCGGGGCTGGCGCTGCATCTCGTCAACGATCTGCCCGGCGTCCTCGTGCAAATTAAACGCGCGCTGAAGCCGGATGGGCTCCTGCTGGCGGCACTGCTCGGCGGCGAGACGCTGAGGGAGCTCCGCCAATCCTGGCTCGCGGCCGAGGCCGAGCTCACGGGTGGCGCCTCGCCGCGCGTCGCGCCGTTCGCCGACGTGCGCGATCTCGGCGCGCTCTTGCAGCGCGCGGGCTTCGCGCTGCCGGTCGTCGATTCCGAGGTCGTGACCGTCACGTACGCTTCGCCACTGGCGTTGATGCAAGAGATACGGGCGATGGGGGCGAGCAACATGCTCCTGGCGCGCCGCCGCCGTCCGGTGACGCGCCGGCTGGTCATGCGCGCGGCCGAGATCTACGCCGAGCGCTTCGGGATCGCCGGCGGCCGCGTGCGGGCGACGTTCGAAATTCTGACCCTCACCGCCTGGGCGCCAGACGAGAGCCAGCAGAGGCCGCTGCGGCCGGGCTCGGCGCAGGCGCGGCTCGCAGACGCGCTCGGCTTGCCGGAGCGCAAGCTGCGGGAGTAGCGCTCACCCGAGCAAATCGCGGAGCGGCGCGATGAGCGGCGCGTCCGCCGGCGGCATGGGGTAGCGCGACAGCTTAGAGGCGCGCACCCAAGCGATCTCCTGGCCCTCGTGCGCGCGCACCGTGCCGTCCCACTGGCGGCAGAGGTAGAGCGGCATCAAGAGATGAAAGTCCTCATACGCGTGGCTCGCGAAAGTCAACGGCGACAGGCAGGTCGGACACACGTCGATGCCGAGCTCCTCGGCGAGCTCGCGGCGCAGGGCGGATTCCGGCGTCTCGCCTGCCTCAACCTTGCCGCCGGGAAACTCCCATAGCCCCGCCATCGGCCGCCCCGGCGGGCGGCGGGTGATCAGCACGCGGTTGTCGGGATCGACGAGGGCGGCAGCGGCGACGAGCAATATGGAGCAGCTCATGCTAGCCCATTAGCCGAGCCCAGCGCGCCTCGTCCAGGCGCTTCTAGCGAAAATAGAAGGGGATGGAGAAACGAAGCTGCTGCGGCGAGGCATCGGCGGGGGGCGCCCCGAAGGGCGCCGACCGGCGCACCGCCTCCACGGCTGCTTCGTCGAGCTTGGCGTTGCCGGAGGACTGCGCCAGCTCGGCGTAGCTCAAGTCGCCAGAGGCTGTCACGCCGAAGGAGACCTCTACGTCGCCGTGACGCCCGAGGCCCGAAGGCTTGTTGCGCGCGACCTTGGCGCGGATGCCGGCGGCGTAGCTCAGGATGCTGCCGCGGCTCGCCGACACGCGCGCCTGCTGATCGGCCTCAGCGGTCGAGCGTGCCGTCGCGCCGCCTGATACCTGCGTGGCCGACTGCTGCTGCTCGACCTTTACTTCCTGCTTCTCGGTCTCCTCCTGCTTTTGCGGCTGCCTCTGCTCCTCCTCGGCGCGCTGCGCCGCCTTGGACTCGATGACGTCGGCCGCCTCGCCCGCGCCGCGCACGACATCGAGCGGCTCATCCTTGGGGTCAACCACGTTGGGCTCAACCTCGGTCGCCTTGACGGTTTGCGGAACGGGACTGTCCACGGCCGTCTCCTCGACCTTGGTCATCGGCACCGCGGCGGTGCTGGACGCGGCCGGATTGCCCTCCTGCGCCGCGGTCGGAGCCGCTGCGGCTGCGGCGACGCTCGCGGGTGTGTCGACCGCCTCGAGGATGGTCGAGGCCGTCATCTCGACGCTGATCGCATCCGTCTGCTGCGTGATGACGCCGTAGTCAGGCAGCGCGGAGCTCGCGCTCAACATCGCCGCCGCCCCCGCCACGTGCAGCGTGCAGGAGACGACGATTGCGCCGGCGAGCAGCCGCCGCGAGAATCCTTCCGGCTCGGGCAGAGCCGGCACGAGGGCAGCCGGTGCCGGCGGCGCGAGGCCTGGCTCATCGTCGACGGCGCTTCGCTGCGACAGCATTTCGCTCAGTCGTGGCCTCGCGCCAATCCGCAGCAACGCTCACGCAACGCGTCGAACTTCGCGACCTGGGCGGGGACGAGCTCGCGCGCCTCGTCGCGGCGGACGAAGATCTTGAACATCGCCTCGCCCGCGCCATTGAAAAACTGGATGGAGCGCGAAGCGCGGCCCATGAATGGACGCGACACGAAGGCGATGGCGGCGCAGTTTTCCGCGCGGATGTGGCCGCCGATGGGGCTGTCGCCGTGCACGTTGTAGTAGCCGCGGCCGAAGGTACCCGGCGGCAGCGGACCCGCGCATTCGAGCACGATGTCGGGCGTGTGCACGATGAAGAGGATATCTCCCCACGTGGTCACGTCCTGCATGATGTCGGCGAACAGCATGCCATCGACGACGGCGCGGTGGTCGGGCAGCAGATTGCGCACCACTTCGAGCGTTGAGACGGCGTACTCGCGCGCGATCTGCTCGAGTATTCCGTCCGCATTGAGGGCGAGCCGCGCCGCCAGCGGCGGCCGCTTCTGCATCTCGCGTGCTTCAACCATCATGGAAAGCTACTCCGCCGCCTGGACACGGGTTCCATCGGCCTTCTCCTCGTGCAGGACGGTGAAGCCCTCGAATTCGGGATGGCCGAGATAGAGCGGCTGGTTCGATCCGGCGCGGGCGTGCGCCTTGCGGAACTGCTCGGACTTGGTCCACGCCTCGAAGTCGGCGTGCGAGCGCCACATGGTGTGCGAGGAATAGAGCACGTGGTCCTCGCGCTCGGGGCCCTTCAAGAGGTGGAACACGATGAAGCCCGGCATTTCGCCGAGGTGCGTTTCACGGCTGAGCCACACGTGCTCGAAGTCCTTCTCCGCACCTTTGATCACCTTGAAACGGTTCATGGCGATGTACATCGTCGTCTCCTCGTTGCTGCTCATGTGCCGCCCCATCGCGTGTTGAAAATCTGCAACCGGCGGATCGTGCGACCCGCCGGTCTTGGTTTCGTCCAGTGCGCCGCCGCGGGGCCGGCGCCCGCAAATGAGGCCCCGCGCTTTAGAACTGCGCGCGTGTGGTCAGCAGGAACATGCGCCCGCGTCCCGTCTCCTCCGTGAATGGTGGCGAGCTTGAGATTGGCGTGCTCAAGGCGGGCGTATAGGCGCGGTTGAACACGTTGGTCACGGTTGCCGACAGATCGACCGAGTCGCTCCACTTGTAGCTGCCGAACAGATCGAGCAGCTCGTAGGGGTTGTTGAAGGGATCGTCGGGGTTACCATTCGGGTTGGCGACGAAGGGGGCCAAGGGTCCCAGCAGCGCGCGAACCTGATCTGCTCCGTTGTAGGATTGTGAGACGATGTACCCGCGGGCGCCGACGGTCAGCTTCTCGTTCAGGAAGCGCAGTCCGCCGGTCAATGTGAGGATAGAGTCGGGCAGGTAGCTTTGCGCGCCGAATCCGTTGAACTGCGACGCCAGGGTGGTGGTGGTGTAGGTATAGCTCACCGCGCCGAAAGCGTATCCAGCATCGTAGGTCCCCTGCACCTCCACGCCATCGACCCGTGAGGTGCCAAGCGCGTTGCAGAAGTAGGCGAACACGGTGAACGCCGGCGTGACGGACAAGCACGTCGTGATGTAGTTCTCGACGTCCATCGTGAAATAGTCGGCCTTCAGGCGGAAAGCGTCGCCACGCTGCAGAAGGTTGTCTTGCCTTACGTTGAAGCCGAACTCCCACCCCTTCTGTATCTCCGGGTCGAGAAACGGGTTGGGCGCAAAGTTAACTCCCACACTTCCGGGATGTATGCCTCCCACCAATGCCTCCGAGATGGTGGGTGCGCGCATCGATTCCGAATACGTCACATACGGCTGCAGCCATGCAAGCGGGGTCGCCGCAAGAGTGATCTTCGGGTCGAGGCGCTGATCGTCACGATCGACGCTATAGGCGAAGGGACCACCAACCGACTGGAAGCCGGGGCTTCCGGCCAGCGCAATGCCCGATCCCTCAAGTGCGTATTGGTCGTAGCGCAGTCCGCCGATCAGGTCGAAGATGCCATAGCTGAAGGTCGTTTGTGAGAACGGACCGCTGATGGAGCTTTTTCCGCTCGGATTTGCTCCGCCGCCCAGCGTGGGGTTGATCGTATTCTTCGCGTCCACGTCATCGAAGAAGTACTCGTAGCTGTATTCGGACCTCACCCGGACGGACCCAAGATGGAAGCGTGACACATTGGTCGCGTCGAAGCCCCAGCCTTCATCGTCGATCACGCGGCCGGCCTCGGTGTTCGAGCTGGTCAGGCCCTGCAGATATTTCATCTCCACGTCGTTGTGATAGGCGTTGAGCCGGAGGCTGATCAGCTCCGTGCCGACGGGGTTGTAGGTGTAGTTGGCGGTGTACGTCTTCGTATTGAGGTTCTGCAGGTAGCCGTTGGCCAAGAAGTCGTTGTCGTAGAACACGCCACCCAACTTCAAACGTTGCTCGCTATCGAGCGCGAGCTCGGCCTTGGCCAAGCCTGAGATCAGATCCTGGTCCGTAAAGGGCACGCGGGTGCCCTCGCCGTTCTTGTAGTCGTCCTGATCCCGCTTGCTGATGGCTCCGGCAATGCCGACGCCCGCCGCGCGAGCGCCAACGGCGCCCATCTCCGCAAATCCGAGGCCATTGCTCCCCCACGTCACACTGGTCAGCGCACCAACGTTCTGACCTGCCTTAATGATGTCGTCGACGCCGAGCGTGCGGAAGTTGGCGGTGCCGGCAAGCGCACCTGCGCCACCCGCGGTCGAGACCGCGCCACGCTGTATGTCGATGCCCGCGAGCAGCGCCGGATCGACGTAGACGAAGCCTTGCGCATCATGGCCGGTGAAGCGGAAGTTCTGGCGCACGCCGTCGATCATCATGTTGACGCGGCCCGAGCCCTCAAAGCCGCGGATGTTCACGGCGACGCCCGGGTTGTTTGGGTTTTCGCGGGTGAAGGTGCCCGGCATCGTGCGGATGACATTGTCGAGTCCGACCTGCCCGAACGTTTGGATTTCGCCCTGACCCACCGCGCTCACCGCCGCCGGCGTCTGATACGCGGCCTCGGAGGGCGTCGTCGCGGCAGCTTCATTGCTCGGCTGAGCCGGGGCTGGCGCCGGAGTTGCGACCTTCTTCTTCGATGGCGCGGTAGCTTGTGCCTTCTTCTTGCTGCCGCCACCGCCGCCTTCCACGGTGATGCCCGGCAGCTTGGTCTCCTGCGCGCGCGCCTGCTGCAAATTTCCCATCGCCAACATCGCCAAGCCGATCGCGAGCAGCGGCGCGAGACGAGCGGAGCCGCCGCCCTTCTCGCGATTGATTCCCTTTGACCTTGCTACGCACTGAAACCCGGTGGACGCAGAACGCGGACTCACAGCCGCGCAAACGCTACGCACTGACATGACGCAACCAACCCCCCAATACTCAGGGCTGGCTGGCTCGCGCTCGAGATGAGCGCGCTGTAGCGGGCTTGCCTCCTCCGTCAACGCCACGCGCACTGGGACGTCACAAGCGCAACGGGCCCGGCTCGCTTCCGGACTTGCGCACGTTATAAAACATGACTATCAGAGTCAACAAATGGAGCGCGCCGGAAGCGTCGCACCTTCCGGCCGGAGGCTTCGTTGACCAACACAGAGGATGATCCGCGGCGCGCCACGCCTTCCGTCGCGCCCGCAAGTAATGAGCCGCAAGGGCCCGTGCGCGTCGTCGTGTCGGAGCTTCTGGCCGGTGGCCGCGAGGCGATCCTCGTCCACGGCGGCCAGGACTACCGGCTGCGCATCACGGCCAACGGCAAGCTCATTCTCACGAAATAGAGGACCAGGAGATGACTTCACGCATGCTTCGCGCCGCTACCGCGTTTGCCGCCGCCGCCGTGCTTGCAAGTCTCGCGCTCGCGGCCGCATGCGCCGAGGTCTCGATCAAGGAGGCCGGCGGTCGCGAGGTGAAAGTTGCAGACACCTCGCGCATCGTCGCCATCGGGGGCGATGTAACAGAGATCCTCTACGCGTTGAAGGCCGACGGTAGAATCGCCGCGGTCGACTCGACCAGCCAGTTCCCCGCGCAGGCGCTGAAGCAGAAACCGAACGTCGGCTACATGCGCGCGCTATCGGCGGAGGGTGTGCTGTCGGCCAATCCGACGGTGATCGTTGCATCGAAGGACGCCGGCCCTGCGGACGTCATCGCTGCGCTCAAGGCCTCCGCCGTTCCATACGTGGAAGTGCCGGACGACCACACCCCGGAGGGCGTGGTGGCGAAGATCCGCTTCGTCGCGTCGCTTCTAGGTGCCGAGACTGCCGGCGACGCGCTCACGAAAACCGTGGAGCAGGACTTCGCCGCGCTGGCGCAGGACCGCGCCAAGATCGGCAAGCCTATTCGCGCGATCTTCGTGCTCGCCGTGCAGAACGGACGCGCGACGGTGGCGGGAGCCAACACCAGCGCGGACGCGGTCTTGAAGCTTGCGGGCGCCGAGAACGCGGCTGCCGGCATCGAGGGCCATAAGCCGCTGGTCGAGGAAGCGGCGACTGAGCTCGCTCCCGACGTCATCGTGACCATGCGGCATTCGAGCTCGACCTTCGCCTCCGATGAGATCCTGAGCGTCAAGGGCCTGCAGGCGAGCCCGGCCGGGCAAAGCAAGCGCGTCATCGAGATGGACGGGCTCTATCTCTTGAGCTTCGGACCGCGCTCCGCGCGCGCCGCTCGCGATCTCATGGCGGCACTCTATCCAGGCCTGGCCGAGAGGCGCGCCGGCGAATGATGGCCGAGGCCGCCCCGCCCGCGATCGCCATTGCCGCAGGCGGGCGGCGTGTGCAGGCAACGCGCGTTCTTCTCGCCGCGGCGGTACTGCTCGCATTCGCGGCGCTGCTGTCGCTGTCGGTGGGTCCTGCGGGGATCACGCTCGCCTCGCTGCCGCGCGTTATCGGCGCGTGGCTCGGCGTATCGGCCGACTCGGAAACGGCGCGCGAGCAGCTCGTGCTGATCGACATACGGCTGCCGCGCACGCTGCTCGCCCTATTCGTCGGCGCGAGTCTGGCAGTCGCCGGCGCCATGATGCAGGGGCTGTTCCGCAACCCGCTCGCCGATCCGGGGCTCATCGGCGTGTCGTCGGGCGCAGCGCTGGCGGCGGTCGCGACCATCGCACTCGGCAACGGCATCGCTGCTCCCGTCCTGCGCCCGCTCGGCGTCTATGCGCTCCCCGTCGCGGCGTTCTTCGGCGGGGCCATCACCACGCTCGCCCTCGTCGGCTTCGCGGGCCGGCACGGGCGCCTGATGATCGGCACGTTGCTGCTCGCCGGCGTCGCCCTTGCCGCGTTCACGGGCGCGCTCACGGGCCTCATCGCCTACTTGAGCAACGACCGCGAGCTGCGCGACCTGACGCTGTGGTCCATGGGCAGCCTCGGCGGCGCAAGCTGGACGAAGGTGTTGGCCGTGCTTCCCTTCGCCGCGCTCACGCTGTTCCTCACCCCGCGGCTCGTGCGCGCGCTGAACGGGTTCCTGCTCGGCGAGGCGGAGGCGTTCCATCTCGGGATCGAGGTGGAGAAGGCGAAGCGCACCATCGTGGTCGCAAGCGCCGCCAGCGTGGGCGCTGCCGTCGCCGTCTCCGGCATCATCGGATTCGTCGGGCTGGTGGTGCCGCACATCGTTCGCATCCTCGCCGGGCCCGATCATCGCGTGGTGCTGCCCGGGAGTGCGCTCATCGGCGCGGCGATGGTGCTCCTCGCCGACGTCGCCGCGCGCATGGTCATACGTCCCGCGGAGGTACCTATCGGCATCGTCATGGCCGCGATCGGCGCGCCCGTGTTCTTGCACCTCGTGACCAAGCGCGGCATCGGTGGCACGGAGTGAGCGATGCTGGAAGCCTCACGCGTCACCTACGCGATCAACGGCAGGCGGCTCGTCGACGAGGTCGATCTCAAGCTGCAGCCGGGCAAGGTC
>Ga0187819_10001468_pt1 | contig 12188 bp, 9 predicted proteins | sample NC_wetland_sal_i_15_FD_132411 | JGI IMG/M metagenome (GOLD analysis project Ga0187819, IMG submission 132411) | Wetland sediment microbial communities from Neuse River Estuary, North Carolina, USA - SO4_4 | ecosystem: Environmental > Aquatic > Freshwater > Wetlands > Sediment | place: USA: North... | reverse complement strand
GTCGCGGCAAGGCCCAGGCCGACACGCTGCGCCGGACCCGCTCCGAAACGCTGGCCAAAGTCGAGCGCAACGGGATCGTCGAGCAGATCGCCTCCTCGCTGCTGCGCAAGGGCGACATCGTCCAGTGCACCGCGGGAGACGTGATTCCCGGCGACGGCGAGGTGATCGAGGGCATCGCCTCGGTCGACGAATCGGCGATCACCGGCGAATCGGCGCCCGTAATTCGCGAGGCAGGCGGCGACCGCTCGGCGGTGACCGGCGGCACCACCGTCATTTCCGACTGGATCGTCGTGCGCATCACCTCCGCGCCTGGCTCCTCATTCCTTGATCGCATGATCGCGTTGGTTGAAGGCGCCGAGCGGCAGAAAACCCCCAACGAGATCGCGCTCAACATCCTGCTCGCTGGCATGACCATCGTGTTCCTAATCGCGGTCGTCACGCTCAAAGGGCTTGGAGGCTACTCCGGAACGGATGTGCCTGTCCCAGTCCTGGTCGCGCTGCTCGTCACCCTCATCCCCACCACGATCGGCGGCCTTCTTTCGGCCATCGGCATCGCCGGCATGGACCGGCTTTTGAAATTCAACGTGCTCGCCATGTCGGGCCGCGCGGTGGAGGCGGCAGGTGACGTCGATACACTGCTGCTCGACAAGACCGGCACCATCACCTTCGGCAATCGGCTGGCAACCGATGTGATCCCAGTGCCCGGTGTCTCCGAGCGCGAGGCGGCGGAGGCGGCGCTGCTCGCAAGTCTCGCCGATGAGACGCCCGAGGGGCGCTCCATCGTTGCGCTGACGCAGGAGAAATACCGCGTACCGGTGCCGCAGACGCCACCGCAGAGCGGCTTCATCGAGTTCTCGGCGACGACCCGGTTGTCGGGTGTCGATCTCGGCTCCCGCAAGCTGCGGAAGGGCGCCGTGGATGCCGTGCGCAAGTTCGTCCACGAGAGCACGGGCCGGGATGTTCCCGAGCCTCCCGCGTTCCGCGCCGCGGTCGACCGCATTGCCCGCGCCGGCGGCACGCCGCTCGGCCTGGCCGATGGCGACCGCTTGCTGGGCGTTATCCATCTCAAGGACGTGGTGAAGGCCGACATGAAAGAGCGCTTTACCGAGCTGCGCCGCATGGGCATCAAGACGGTGATGATCACCGGGGATAATCCCGTTACCGCCGCGGCGATCGCCTCAGAAGCCGGTGTCGACGATTTCGTCGCCGAGGCGACGCCGGAGGACAAGCTCGCCTATATCCGCGCCGAGCAAGCGCAAGGGCGCCTCATCGCCATGTGCGGGGACGGCACCAACGATGCCCCCGCGCTCGCCCAGGCCGATGTCGGGGTGGCCATGCAGACCGGCACGCAAGCCGCACGCGAGGCCGGCAACATGGTCGACCTCGATTCCAACCCGACAAAGCTCATCGAGGTGGTGGAGATCGGCAAGCAACTCCTAATGACGCGCGGCTCCTTGACGACGTTCTCCATCGCCAACGACGTGGCGAAGTATTTCGCCATCATCCCGGCGCTATTCGTCGCCTCGCTGCCCGAGCTCGGCGCGCTCAACGTCATGGGCCTCACGACCCCCCAAAGCGCCATTTTGTCGGCGGTGATCTTCAACGCACTCATCATCGTTGCGCTCATTCCGTTGGCGCTCAAAGGCGTCGCCTACCGGCCGATCGGCGCGGCGGCGCTCCTGCGCCGCAATCTGCTCGTCTACGGGCTCGGCGGCGTCGCCGCACCCTTCATAGGCATCAAGCTCGTCGACCTCGCGGTCGCGGGCCTCGGCCTCGCTTAAACAGGAGTGCATCATGTTGCAGCACTTGCGGCCCGCCGTCGCCATGATCCTCAGCTTCACACTGCTGACAGGCGTTGCCTACCCCCTTGCCGTCACCGGTGTTGCTTGGGTCATGCTGCACGATGCGGCGCTGGGAAGCCTCATTGTCGGCAAGGACGGCAAGGTCGTGGGCTCGAGCCTCGTCGGGCAGGCCTTCACGAACGATAAGTATTTCCATCCGCGACCGTCCGCGACCTCTGCTCCCGATCCTGCCGACCCCTCGAAGACGGTCGATGCGCCCTACAACGCCGCGAACTCCACCGGCTCCAACCTCGGCCCCATCACGCAAAAGCTCATCGATCGCGTCAAAGGTGACGTAGCGGCGCTGCGCGCGCAAGGTGTGACTGGGCCAATCCCCGTCGATGCGGTGACCACCTCGTCAAGCGGCCTCGACCCCCATATGTCGCCGGCCGCGGCAGTGCTGCAGGTGCCGCGCGTGGCAAAGGCGCGCGCTCTCCCGGAAGAGCGCGTGCGTGCGCTAGTCAGCGACCACGTCGAGGGCCGTGCGCTTGGCCTTTTTGGCGAGCCGCATGTCAACGTCCTCGAGCTCAACCTCGCACTTGACGCCCTGACGCACTAGACTAGCGGGGGAGATTCCGATGCCCCCCGAGACGCAAAGAGCTTCTGCCGACGCGCTGCTTGCCCTGACCAAGAAGGAGCGCGGCCGGCTGAAGATTTTCCTCGGCGCGGCACCCGGCGTCGGCAAGACCTACGCCATGCTGTCGGGGGCGCGCGCCGAGAAGGCCCAGGGCCGCGACGTCGTCATCGGGCTCATTGAAACACACGGCCGCCGCGAGACGGAGGCGTTGACCGAGGGCTTCGAGCTCATCGCGCGCAAACCGACGATCTACGTCAACAAGATCCTTAGCGAGTTCGACCTAGACAAGGCACTGGTGCGCAAGCCGCGGCTGCTGCTCCTCGACGAGCTCGCCCACAGCAACATTCCCGGCAGTCGCCACCCCAAGCGCTGGCAGGATATCGAAGAGCTGCTGGCAGCCGGCATCGATGTGTGGACGACCCTCAATATCCAGCACCTCGAGGGGCTCAACGACATCCTGCAGAAGATCACCCGCGTGCAGGTGCGAGAGACGGTCCCCGATAGCGTGTTCGAGGAGGCCGACGAGATCGTGCTCGTCGACCTGCCGACCGAGGAGCTGCTGAAGCGCCTCGCCGAGGGAAAAGTCTACGTCCCCGACATGGCGGAGCGCGCGCGCAAACGCTTCTTCAAGCCCGAGAACCTCACCGCGCTGCGCGAGCTGGCACTGCGCCGTGCCGCCGAGCGTGTGGACGCCGACCTCATTGACCACATGCGGGCGCAGGCGATCGAAGGCCCTTGGGCGGCTGGCGAGCGCATCCTGGCCTGTGTGGGCCCCGATGCCGACGCCACGATGATCGTGCGAGCCGCAAAGCGGCTCGCGGATGTCATGGATGCGCCCTGGATCGCGGTGACGGTCGAGGGGCCCGGTGAGCAATTATCGGAAGCTGCACGCCGTCACGTCGATAATGCCATGAAGCTTGCCCAGTCACTCGGTGCCGAGACCAGCACGCTCACGGCGAGCGACGTTGCCGCAGAACTGCTGCGCTTTGCGCGGTTAGAGAACGTGACGCAGATCGTGCTCGGTCGCTCGCGCGGCGGCTTTATAAGCGAGCTGCCGCGCCGCTCGCTCCCGCACGAGCTCGTTCGGCGCGCCGACGGCATTGCCGTCCACGTTCTCACCACGCGGAAGGCCGCGGCCCAAGGGTTAGCTCGCACGGGCGCCGAAGGGCGATCGCCTCCCCTGTTCGCGCCATTCATCTGGTCGACCGCAGCGGTAGGCGTCGCCGTGGCGATTGGGCATGCGTTGACGCAGCTGACAGTGTTTCCCAACATCTCCATGGTCTTTCTCATGGCTGTGGTATTTGCGGCGGTGACGTTCGGCACTTTGCCGGCGGTCTACGTCTCGATCCTCTCGTTTCTCGCCTACAACTTCTTTTTCATCGAGCCGCTCTACACGTTCACCGTGGCGAAACCGCACGAGCTGTTCGCGCTTCTCGTATTCCTGATAATCGCGGTAATCACTTCCACGCTCGCCGGGCGCATTCGTGAGCAGGGGCAGCTGGCGGTCGGGCGCATGCGTGCAACGCGGCGCCTTTACGAGTTCACGCGCAGGCTTTCTGGGCTCGCGAGCTACGACGACATCCCCAAGGCCGCGGTCGCCGAGATCCACTCGAGTCTTGCCCGATCGGCCGTCGTCCTGCTCGAGGACGACGGGGAACTGCGCTTGAGCGCCGCCTGGCCGGAAGGAACGAAGCTGGAGGCTGGCGCCATGTCGGCGGCGTGGTGGGCGCTCGAGCACAACGAGCCGGCGGGTGCCGACACCGCGACGCTGCCGGCGGTGCCGTGGTTCTTCCTCCCCTTGAGGACGGCGCGCGCATCGTTAGGCGTGATCGGGGTTGGCGCCGGCCGCGGCACGATGAGCCTCGACCCCGAGGCGCGCGGCCTCTTCGAGACGCTCGCCGAGCAAACTGCAGCCGCGCTCGATCGGGCCTCGCTCGCGCGCGAGATGGTATCGGCGCGCAGCGCCACGGAAGCCGAGCGGGTGCGCAACACGCTGCTCGCCTCGATCTCGCATGACTTCCGTACACCCTTGGCCTCGATTCTCGGCTCGGCGACCAGTCTCCTTGGTTACGGCGACAAGCTCGACGGGAACACGCGCAACGAGCTGCTCGCCCAGATCCGCGATGAAGCGGAGGGGCTCGACGACATGGTGCGCAACATGCTCGCCATGACGCGCATCGACGCCGGCGCATTGGAGGTGCACCGTGACTGGGTCGACCTGCGCGAGATCGTCGAGCGGGTCGCGAGCGCGGCGCGACGGCGCGGCGCAAAGCAAAGGATCGAGCTGACGCTGCCGGCGGAGTTGCCGCCGCTCTTGGCGGACGCCAAGCTGATCGAGCAGGCGCTCGGCAATGCGGTCGGTAACGCAGTTGCGCACACGCCGCCCGAGACGCGCATCCTCATCGAGGGCAATGCTGCGAGCGGTGCGGTCATGATCAGCGTCGTCGACGACGGTCCAGGAATTGCGTCCGACTTGCTGCCCCACATCTTCGAGAAGTTCGTTCACGCGCGGGCAGGAGATATGAGCCTTGCAGACGGCGGCGACAGCACGGGGCTCGGCCTCACCATTGCCAAGGGGATCATGGAAGCGCACGGCGGCAGGGTCGCGGCCGAGAGCCCGGTGGCAAACGGACACGGCACGCGAATAATCTTCACCTTCCCACGCGGAGACACACCCTGATGACGGGCAAGCTGCGCGCCCTGGTGGTGGATGACGAGCCGGCAATTCTTCGCTTCTTGAAGCCAGCGCTCGAGGCCAATGACTATGAGGTCACGAGCACCACGACCGCCGGCGAGGCGCTGAAGCAGATCGTGAAGGCGCCGCCCGATGTGGTGGTACTCGACCTCGGGCTCCCCGACAGCGACGGCAAGGATGTGATCCGGCAGGTGCGGAAGTGGTCCGACGTGCCGATCGTCGTTCTTTCGGCGCGCGAGCGCGAGGCGGAGAAGATCGAGGCCCTCGACCTTGGCGCCGACGATTTCGTCAACAAGCCGTTTGGTGTGGGTGAGCTAATGGCGCGCCTGCGCACGGCCCTGCGCCACCGTCGGCAAAGCGAGGGCGAAAGCGCTACGGTCAAGGTCGGATCGCTCGAGATCGATTTGGCGCGCCATCGCGTGACGTGCGCCGGTGCCGAGATCAAGCTGACGCCGCGAGAGTTCGATCTATTGGCTTGTCTTGCGCGCCATCCCGGCAAGGTCCTGACCCAACGCCAGCTATTGACTGCAGTTTGGGGCCCGGCGCAGGCCGCGGAGACGCAATACCTGCGCGTCTATATCGGCCACCTGCGCCAGAAGATCGAGGACAACCCGGACGATCCAAAGATCATTCTCACCGAAGTTGGCATCGGCTATCGGATGGCGGAGAGCTAAATTCCATAAGACGATCATGCGCACCTGAGTGCAAGGGGACGCCTAACTCCACGCCCCATCAGGCGATCAGCAAATAGCGGTGCCAGGTGTCGCTGAGGATGTTGCCGATCAGGAAGGCAGAGATCAGGTAGGCGCCGACGCACAGCCACCAGTCCTGCAGGGTTGGGTCGCCTTTCAGCATCTTGGCGGCGCTGGTGAGCGCGGTTTTGCGGTCGTTGGCGATGACGCGGAATTTCTCGATCATGGCTGCTGTCCCTGGTTGCTAACCCGCAATGTCAACTGCGCGTGGTTAACAGCCTGCAAACTTGGGAAAAACGCGCAGTATCGGCAACCGCGACGCATACCAGTAGCCGCCCAAGGATCGCTTCCGGGCGGTTCCGCGCCGCCAAACTGCAAGTTCTAGCTTCAACTCGGAAGAGGATGCAAAGACGCACGTGCCCCCGAAGGAGGCATTCGAGAGCCCGGCCGCATGGTCTTCGCTAATATGCCGGCGAGGCTCTGACGCGGTTCGGCCCTTACGCCTTTCGGTTATAGTGTGGACCTCATGCAGACGCATGGAGGCCACATATGAGATTGAGCGCACGAAATATTCTAAAGGGTAGGATCGTCGATGTGGTGAAGGGTCAGACGACGGCGCACGTCCGTATCGATATTGGGGGCGCCGTGGTCACGGCTTCGATCACCAACGAGGCGGTCGATGAGCTTCAATTGAAAAAGGGAATGGCGGCCTCCGCCGTCATCAAATCGTCCGATGTCATGGTTGCAATTGATTAATCCGAAATGGCTTGCACTCGGCGCCGCCTTGGCGCTGACCGTTCTCGCAGCGGGCGCTCGCGCCGACGACGCACCGGGCTGCAAGGCGCTCGCCTGGCCGCTCGATCCGGAGCGCTCGGCGTTCGCCAGCGAGAAGCTCGAGAGCGTCGGCACCGGCGCGGCGCGCGGTCCGTGGAAGGAACAGGCCTTCCTGCTGAAGCTCGCGCCGCAGGAGAGCGTCGGCTTCGCACAGCCGCCTGGCGACAGGCACCCCCCGAAGGGCAAGACGTTCGGAGGAACCGTCTCGTTCGACGCTCCGGCACAGGCGGAGCGCTATTACGTGACGCTGTCCTCGGAAGGATGGATCGACGTCGTGCAGAACGGTGCCGGCATCAGGTCGGACGCGCATACCGGCGCAAAGGAGTGCCCGGGCTTGCGCAAGAGCGTGCGCTTCCCCGTTGGGGCGTTCCCAATCGTGCTGCAGTTGAGCGGCGTGCCGACAGACACGATCAAGGTCGGCATCCGGCCGGCGCAATAGGCGCGTGCGTCACTCTGCGGGCGCAGCCGCGGCGCTGGCCGCGGCCGGGTGCCGTTGCCGGCGGCCAGCTATCCCGCGGATCACCACGTAGAACACGGGCGTGAAGATGAGGCCGAACAGCGTCACGCCGATCATGCCCCAGAACACGCCGGTACCGAGCGCGATGCGCATCTCCGCTCCCGCCCCGGTCGCCAAATAGAGCGGCACGACGCCGAACGTGAAGGCAAGCGACGTCATCAGGATCGGGCGCAGGCGCAGCCTCGCGGCTTCCACGGCGGCGGAGACGGTGTCGCCGCCCTTGTCCTCGAGCTGGCGCGCGAACTCGACGATCAGGATTGCGTTCTTGGCGGCAAGCCCGATCAGCACGATGAAGCCGATCTGCGTGAGGATGTTGATGTCGCGGCCGTGCAGCAGCGACACGCCCATCAGAGCGCTTAAGAGGCACATGGGCACGATGAGAATGATGGCGAGCGGCAGCGACCAGCTTTCGAACTGCGCGGCGAGCGCCAGGAACGCGAACAGCGCCGACAGCAGGAAAATGGCGTAGCCGGTCGAGCCCGCCTTGACCTCCTGGTAGGAGAGATCGGTCCATTCGTAGGTGATGCCCTCGGGAAGCGCGCGCGCGGCGAGATCGCCCATGATCTTCAAGGCCTGGCCGGTGCTGATCCCCGGCGCGGTGCTTCCGTTCACTTCCACGGTCGGGAAGAGATTGTAGCGCGGCATGCGGTCGGGACCGGCGATATTGCGGAACGTCACGAGGTTGCCGATCGGCACCATCTGGCCGGCGTCGTTGCGCACGCGGATGCGCGCGATGTTTTCGGGATCGACGCGGAACTTGGCGTCGGCCTGGGCGGTCACCCGGAAGGTGCGTCCGAACATGTTGAAATCGTTGACATAGGCCGAGCCGAGGTACACGCGGAGCGCCTCAAAGATGGATTCGAGCGGCACCTTCAGCATCTGCGCCTTTTCGCGGTCGACGTCGACGTAGATCTGCGGTGTGCCTGTCGAGAAGGTTGTGAAGACGTTGGTGATCCCAGGTGTGTGGTTCGCAGCCTGGATGAAATCGATTGCGACCTTCTCGAATTGCGCGGGGGTAAGATTGGCGCGGTTCTGCAAGCGCATGGAGAAACCGGTTTGCCCTCCCATGCCGCGCACGGGCGGCGGGATAAACACGAACGTCTTCGACTCCTCGATCTCGTTCATGCGCGCGGTGACGAGCTCGGAAATCTTCTCGACCGTCAGCCCCTGCTTGAGGCGTTTGCGCGGGTCCTCGATGACGGCGAAGATCGCGCCGACGTTGGTCGCGTTGGAGAACGTCGATCCCGACCGGCCCGTGTAGGCGGCGGTGTGCGCTATTCCCGGCACCTCGAGGAGCATGCTGTTGGCCCGGCGCGTGACCTCGTCGGTGCGCGCAAGCGACGCTCCGGGCGGCAACTGCAGCGATACGATCAACAACCCGCGGTCCATCTTGGGGATGAAGCCGGTCGGCGTGTGCAAGAGTAGCCAGCCCGCGGCGCCCAGCAGCACCGCGTAGACCGCCAGCATCGCCGGCGTGACGGAGATCACGCCGCGGACGAGCGAGCTGTATCCCGCGGCCAACCGATCGAAGCCGCGGTTGAACACCCCGAAGGCGGCGTGCAGCGTCCGCGTGAGCACGTTCTCTTTGGCGTGCTCGGCGTGCGGCTTGAGCAGCAGCGCGCACAACGCTGGGCTCAAGGTCAACGAGTTGAACGCGGAGATGATGGTCGCGGTCGCCACCGTCACGGCGAACTGGCGGTAGAACTGCCCGGTGATGCCGCCGAGGAAGGCGGTTGGGACGAACACCGCCGTGAGCACGAGGGCAATGGCGATGAGCGCGGTGCCGACCTCGTCCATGGTGACACGCGCGGCTTCCGGCGGCGATAGGCCCTCGCGCAGCTTGCGCTCGACGTTCTCCACGACGACGATCGCGTCGTCGACGACAATGCCGACGGCGAGCACCAGGCCGAACAGTGTGAGCATGTTGATGGAGAAGCCGAGCGCCTCCATCACGGCGAAGGTGCCGATGAGCGAGACCGGGATGGCCGCTAGCGGAATGACGGTCGCGCGCCACGTCTGCAGGAAAATGACCACGACGATGACGACGAGTGCGATTGCCTCGAGGATCGTGCGGTAAAGCTCGGCGATCGATACCTCGATGAACTCGGTCGGGTTATAAATGATACGGTACTCGAGCCCTTTGGGGGATCGTTGCGACAGCCGCTGCATCTCGACCTTGATCGCGTTCGCCGTCTTGATCGCATTCGAGCCCGGCTGCTGCGTCACGATCATCACGGTCGCCGGGTTGTCGTCCTGATAGCCGTAGGTGGTGTAGCTCAGCGCCCCGAGCTCGACGCGGCCTACGTCTTTGACCCGAACGACGCGGCCATCCTGGCCAGTCTTCAGCACGATGTTCTCAAATTCGCTCGGCTCCAGCAGGCGCCCTTTGAGTTGGAGTGAAAGCTGGAACGCGCCCATCTCCTGCTGGGGCGGCTGGCCGAGCGCGCCGCCGGCGACCTGCAGGTTCTGCGCGCGCAAGGCCGAGAGAACCTCGTTCGCGGTCATGCCGCGCAGCGCGATGCGTTCCGGGTCGAGCCATACGCGCATCGAGTATTCGCGCGATCCGAAGATCGACACGTCGCCCACGCCGGGAATGCGGGCAAGCTCGTCGCGAACGTTGAGCAGCGCGTAGTTCGACGTGTAAACCTGATCATAGGTCTTCTGCGGCGAGACGAGATGGACGACCAGCAGGAGATCCGGCATACGCTTGTTGACGGTAATGCCGTTGCGGCGCACTTCCTCGGGCAGCCGCGGTTCCGCCACCGCCACCCGGTTCTGCACCAGCACCTGCGCCTTGTCGATGTCGGTGCCAACCTCGAACGTTACGCTGAGCGACATGTTCCCGTCGTCGGTCGACTGCGAGTACATGTAGATCATGCCTTCGACGCCGTTGACCTCCTGCTCGATGACGGCAGCGACGGTGTCGGCGACGGTGACAGCATTGGCCCCCGGATAGCTGGCGTTGACCGAGATCGTCGGCGGCACGATCTCTGGAAACTGCGAGACGGGCAGTGTGAAGTAGGCGATCGCGCCGATGATGAGGATGACGAGCGACACCACCGAAGCGAAGATCGGCCGGGCGATGAAGAAGTGGCTGAAGCGCATGGCGAGGTCCGCCCGTCAGGGCTTGTTTGCGGTGACGCTATCGTCGTGGGGGTCCGAGATAGTGAGCGGGGTGCGCTTCGGGATGATTTTCTGGTCGGGCAGGATGCGCTGCTGGCCGCGGATCACGACCCAGTCGTCGGGTGCGATCCCCTTGCGGACGACGCGGAGGCCGCCGATGAGCGGGCCGAGCTCGACGGTGCGGCGCTCCGGCACGTCGTTGCTGCCGACGACGTAGACGAAGCGGGTGGCCTGGTCCGTGCCAATCGCCTCGTCAGGCAGCATGAGCGCCTGATATTCGGGCGAGCCCTGCAGGCGTACGCGGGCGAACATGCCGGGCGAGAACAGCCCATCGGCGTTGGGGACGATCGCGCGCGCCCGCAGCGTGCCCGTGCTGGCATCCAGCCGGTTCTCGAGGAAGTCGAGCTTGCCCACATGCCGGAAAAGGTCCTCGTCGGGTAGCGCCACCCCAACGGGCGCACCCACGATGCCGGAAGCGCCTTTGCCGGAAGCCTGCGCCAGGCGCTGATACTTCAGGGCGTTGTTCTCACTCACGTCGAAGTAGATGTAGATGGGGTCCTGGGTGACGATGGTGGTGAGGATGGTGTTGCCGGTGTCGTTCCCCCACCGCTCACGAAATTACCGCGCGTCACCAGCGTACGGCTGATGCGCCCCGAGATCGGCGCGGTGATGCGGCAGAAGCTCAGCTCCAGCTCCGCCGTCTTCACGCGCGCCTCCGCGACCTTCACCGCGGCCGTCGCCTCGCGCACCAGGTTCTCGCGATCGTCGAACGTCTTCCTGGAGATGGTCTCGCTTTTCAGCAGCGGGCGGCCGCGCTCGACATCGAGGCCGGCGTTGCTGACCCGCACCTTGGCCTCGTCGAGCTGGGCCTTTGCCTGGTCGAGCGCGCGCTCGAAGGGGCGCGCGTCGATTTCGAAGAGGAGGTCGCCGGCTTTGACCTGCTGCCCGTCGGTGAATTTCACCTCGGTCAGATAGCCGCTGACGCGCGCCCGCACGTCCACGGCTTCGACAGCGTCGAAGCGCCCCGTGTATTCGTCCCACTCGATGGTCTTGTGCGAGATGGGCTGGCTGACGGTGATCTCGGGCGGCGGCAGCGTGGCATTCGGTGTTTGCGACGGACGAACCGATGCGCCGGAAAGCGCAACTTTCAGTTTGCCGGTAATGTCGCTGAACGCGTCCTCGACGCTGCGGCCACGCAGAGGGCCGACGGCGACGACCGCAGCGGCCGTCACGAGAGCCAACGCGAGGATGACGTACCTCGGCCGCATCTGCGGTCCTCATTTCCTGCGTCGCAATGCCGGGCGACGCGTAGTAAGTTGGTAACCACGTTTGTGCTGGGCCACGGCCGCAAGCTGCCCAAGCGAGGGCGCGCGCAGTGACTGATCGCGCGTCGTTGAGTGCTGACTATACATTGGTTCCGTTGCGGCCGGGTCAATGGCGGGGCGCAAACCGCTGGGCAGCCCTCAGAAATCAGCGCGGAGCTGCGTTCAAGCTGAACGCGAGGCGGCCCCGTCGACGCTGAACGCTCCCGGGCCTGCCGCGGCAAGATACAGGAATATGAAACAGTAGAGGATGGCTGCGTCTCCGCCGTTCAGCGCGGGGTAGATCGACCTGGGGGCGTGGGCCATCCAATAGGCGACGGCCATCTCCCCGGAGAGAAGAAGGGCGATGGGCCGGGTGAACAAACCGATCAGGATGAAAAAGCCGCCGACGAGTTCGAGAATGCCGGCGACCCCGAGCAGCGAAAGGAGCTCGGGCGAGCCGTGATCGGAGGGCGGAAAGCCGAGCAGCTTCTGCGCGCCGTGCTCCATGAACAGGATCGCGGCAACGATGCGCAGCAGCCCCAAAAGACGCGGGCTCCATGCGGATCCGAGTTCGGCGAAGTCCATGCAGCTCCCCGATTGATGGC
>Ga0187819_10001467_pt1 | contig 12194 bp, 18 predicted proteins | sample NC_wetland_sal_i_15_FD_132411 | JGI IMG/M metagenome (GOLD analysis project Ga0187819, IMG submission 132411) | Wetland sediment microbial communities from Neuse River Estuary, North Carolina, USA - SO4_4 | ecosystem: Environmental > Aquatic > Freshwater > Wetlands > Sediment | place: USA... | reverse complement strand
TTCAAATCAAGACGGAGAAGGCTCGGTCACTATCAGCGCTCGCCCTGTGTGCACTTTTTATCGGTCAGAATCGCCACATCACTCCTCAACCCGACTGATTTCTCCGGCAGTCTTGTCTGTTTAGCCTACCCGCAATGACGCAAGACTCTGCTTATTTCGCCCTTGCATTCGTCGTATGATCCGTACCGATTTTGTCTCCCATTCGTGCCGAACGAAGCCGCCATTCAACAAACAGGCCGAGTTGTATATACGATCCCCGACGTTAGCAAGCGGATTGCACACCCGCAATATCGTTGCGTTTACGTTCACCGAGAACCTGCCTCAGAATTGAAAGAACGGATAGTTACTCACCTGCAAAATGTTTTGTCCTAATCCGCGCGAACACGGCATCGAAAAAGAGACAGAGCGCTCCCACAGTCCGTAGTTGATCATCCGCTGGGGTCTCCTCCGCAACTAATCCGATTAAACTCTCGGGCGAGACACACAACTGCTTGGCGAGCCACTTCAAGTCACGTTTCTCGATCGTTCTCCTCATAACGTCCTCCTTGTGAACCGTAATTCGGTCACGCCATGAAGAGAAGCAAGATGAGCACCAAAGCATTATCCCAGCTGGCTCGCGAATGCTGAAACGGTAACCGTTCGCCCCGCTCAGCTCTTATCCGGCCCTGAATGGTCACCGCTCGATGTACTGGATCTACCGCAGCTTGAAGTTCATGATCGATCAAGGGCTCCAGCGTCTCCCTGTTTCAGTGCATCTGGAGCTGCTAAGCGCGGAACTGCCTTCCAGTATTGTCCGTGATCTGCGCGGGCCATGATCCACGCACTTCAAGAAGATGTCCCCCTGAAACTGGGCCGCTTCGAGGGACGCAGAGTACCCGGGAGCTAGTTTTGAGGGGTAGATTTCTTGGCTGCTTCCCGTCTGTGCTGCATTTCTTCTTCGTGTGCGATGAGAAATTGAGCGTCCTTAAGATTGCGACGAATCTTCTCTTCGTTTTCGCCCAATTTTGAGAAAACGGATTGAACAATGTTTTGACGTTGTAGGGCGTTGCAGTTTGCCGCCTGCGCACTAGATTTGACGAATTCGATTATCACGTCCAACACATACTTGAATTTTCGGCCACCGAGGTCCAGGACGTCGGCCTGCGTGGTAAAGTCATGCACGCTACGCGCCGTCTCGGCTAGAGTGCGCAGAGCATTAATTCGGGCCATCAGGGGCTTGATCTTGAACTCCAGCGAAGAGTGTCCTGCGGCCAACTCAAGTTCCTGACAGGCGTGCGCCATCTCACTGAGGACTAACCGAATAAAAACCCCCGGCTCAAACTCTGGCTTCTGTGCGGCCGCAAGAATTTCTTGCCAACGGGAATCGGCTGTTTGCGAGGATCCATTTGATTTTTCATCATGCGCAGCCATGGTCATAGCTTCTTCCATCCCTGCTCGGCCTCCTCGCCGTTCGGCCCCGAATTCGTGTTTTGCTGGAGTTGCTTTAGCTGCGCCAGGGCACGAAACAAGCGCTTGTCGGCGGCCGTTGCGTAACGGAGAATGCGGTCCATCACTGGACCGTGGAATACGAGCTCTTGACGGAGTTCTCGAGCCTCGAACTGCAGGCCGCGTTTTTTCTGCCACAGCGCGAGCACCACGCTCTCTAGCAGCAGTTGCTCTTCGATCGTGCGGGCAGCAAATTGTACTTCGAGACGAGAACGCAAGCTTTCAAACGCCGCATTCTCTTCTTCCGTGCCGATTTCGAGCAACAGTGTCTCGGCTCGCAGTCCATGCTTGATCGCGTTGGCGCGACTCCGGTTCTTCCCTTCCGTGGTCTTCGGACCTCGAGATTTGCTTCCGTTGCGGCGGCTGGCTTCTGACTGAAGGGAGGATGCTTGCCTGCGCGTCACCGCTGCGTCCCTCTCCCTGGTTCCTCTGTTCGCACTCTCAATGTGCTGCCAGCCGGTGGCTCTGGCAGAATTTTCAGGAGTGACTGCGGGCGTGTGTGCGCCATTGGTCCCCATCGTTCGCTCCTCCTGCTGGCAACCCGCTCTTATGCCGGCTACTCCAGCTAGAATTGATGCAACTTTATGTTGCTGACAGAGGTATTAGGGGCCATTTCTATGCCACAGTGTAGGGCACGAGAGTAACGAAGGGCTGCTCCGTCCGGACCGAAGGTTCTTCGCCCTTTGGTGACCGTATGCCGTTGGGTTTGCTCGGACCGTGTTAGGCACAATAGTGCCGGGACGTCCTAACCGACAGCAAGGTCAGAGTCACTTAGATAAGCGCCGTCCGGTTCGAGCCGCTGCGTCTGCCAATAGCTCGATCAACGTCTTCCCGATCTCTGGAATGCTCATCTTCTTGTCGCCGCGATAGTACTCAACAGTATCTCCGGCGACCCTAGCGCGAAAAGTGCCCCGGTAATTGTCGCCAGATACGTGTTGGCGGGCTGTATTAGCAAACACGCTACTTGTGGTGATGGCATATTCTATGTCGAACGAATCCGCAGCAAGCGTTACACGTTCTGTCTCTTTGCCGCAGCGCAAAGTAAACTCGTCCCCGTCCGTCTTTTTGAACTTCAAGTCGTTCTTGGGTTTGTGATCTTTGCAATGTCTCTCCATCGATTGCAGCAGTTGATTCCACGGTGCGAATGCTTTTCTACTGGTTTGCAGCTTCTTTATAGCTTCTTTCACTAGATCATTAGTCATATCGACGTCCTCCAATATAGGTGGCAGCCCGGTTGACTCTCGCCAGCCGGAAACCCCTGCCGCTACGAAGTTGCCTACATAATTAAGGGGATGAAAGTCGGTTTGCTTCAAGCTTCCGAGAGACGCGGTCCCTTCGGTGCTTATACATCCTATTGAAAACAAATGGCTTCTCAGGTTCGTTCGGCAAGAAACTATGCACAAGCGCTCGAGCAAATGGGACCGAGTCTGGGTACCGAGTCGCTTTGGTCGGTTGCTGTGGCTGCCAAGCCCAGGTTCTGGCGCCCGTAACTGCGTGGATCCGTCATGGTCCAGTCCCGTTCCAAGCACTGCCCTAACCGGCTGCCCAGAAGGGTACGAGTTCTTTAGGCTCGAAGACCGACAAGATTGCCTCATTTCTGTCGGGAGTAGTCCGTAGTCAAATCGTCGGCCGGATCCTCTCAGCTTCACAGCCCCTCGACTACTCCACTAGACTCCAGAAGGGCTATGCACTCCCAGGTGTTCATCCGCTTCCAGCCCTTATTGGCCAAGAATCTGCGTTCAGACGGTGGAATCAAGACATCTCTGACCTCGAGACAGAATCGTGACTGAGCGGGATCGGTAAGCTCTTGGTTATCGTCGATCGCGAACTCGCCAATTCGTTCGTCACAGGCGACCAGTTCCCAACCTCTCGTAGTTCCATCTTCCATCACAGGGCGCACAATGAGATGCGTAATGACGATTCCGTTCAAGCGGAACTGGAAGTGCGTTAAGGTGCTCGTCTTTTGCGCTTCATTCATGCTGGTTTCCTCCACTGGGTTAGACTTTAGTGCGCATTGGAGGAGGATGGGTAGCAAACGGCCTTGGAGTGCTCAAAGGAGTCTTGACGTGAGAAGATTCCGTCACAAATGAGGCACTGGCGCATACCATCAGCCAGCGCGATGAAGACCTTGCCGACGCGCTCTTCATGAGCGACTGTTCTGATCTGCTGATCTGCGCCTTTGGGCGGCATTGTCCTCCTCCTTACAGACTCGCTTGTTGTCCGACATCTCTAGCAGAAACGATAACGGCCCGAATGGAATTCTCATTGGACGTATTCACGAGTCTTCCACGACAGATGCGCGCTCTCACACCGATGTCTTCGTTGCAGATAGAGAAGCAGACACCATATAGTACCGATCGAGTCTCCGAAAAAGGTATGGGAACAGGGGGACTAGAGTCACGCGCGTAACCTGGCGAGAGTGACTCACGCGAAATATTTTTCTGAGTCTCTACCGTTCTGCTCGCTCCGCTCGGTAGTATTCAGGTAAGGAACCCATGTCAGTCAAGAAGCAGCACCGTCGTGGACGCCAGCGTCGGATCGACGAGTCCGGGCAGATAAGCCATAAGCATCGCAGCGCGTTAACACAGGCTACTGAGCCTCAAGTGGGCATCTTTTGGCTGCTCGGCGAGAAGCTCGTATTTGATACCTGTCCTCTCAGCCAAGCTGAACACTACGGGGATATTAGAATTCATTCCCGAAATCACATCTCTGTGTGGGAACAACTACGGTCAGCCAAAGCAGTCCCGCCGGAATTGGAGTATGAGGAACCGCCGCGCGGTCGAGTGATGTACGACGTTAAGAAGGGTCGATTCAGCATCCTGGCAGACAGATGCATTTTGCGTCGAAGGAAAATCGTGGCCACGATCAAGAAAGAAATGCACTTACCGAGAGGTACGGACACCGCTACCGATTATCACTATCGGTGTTTCCGTTGCTTCCGCGATAGCGACAACACAGACTAGACCTCCGCTCCAACTTTGTTCTTCGCGCTTTCTTGGTCGACTTCTTCCTTCCATCCCCGCCTTCCGCTATTTCTCCGTGAACATATTCGGTGTCGCGAATGGAATGACGGGCAGGATGATCTGAGATGCATGCTTGGCGTCCAGATAATGGCAAACAGAAAACTAAGCCGCTTGGCTCCCGGCCGGCATGCTCAACACCCGCGCACCACACGGGTCCAGCGCCCTCATCGTCCACAACGCCTGAAGTGTGTATATAGCGCTGCCATCGGCGGTAAGACAGAGGACGCGGCGGTCTGGCGCAGCCACGGCTGCACCCACTGCGAGTGGTAGAGCAATGCCAATGGAGCCTCCCGCATTCCCCAGCCAGTCGTGCTGAGGAGCAGCGCTGGTGGCCGGCATCAGTCCCCTGCCTGAGGTCATGGATTCGTCGACGAGAATGGCATGTTCAGGAATCAACGCCCCGATGGCTGCGGAAATTCCTGTCAGAGTGATTTGTCCCGTGGGGACTGGCGGACGTTCGGTTCGCGGTTGACTGGTGGCGACTTCGTTTTTTCGCCACGACGCTGCTGCCCTCAATCAGCCCACGGTCGTCCTTGACGACTTTTTGTCCCCATGTCTTGGACAGGAGCCTTTTTCCTTGAGCTTCTGCAGCAAGAATCAGGTGGCGCCGGAGGCCCTGGTCGACAAAAGATTCGTACCTTAAGACGTCTGCAGAATTGAGGCACTGCAGTGGAACAGTGACGAGAGTGAAGGTCGGTTTCTGCGCTTCATCTGCGAACAGGTTTCTACCGAATTACACTGAACGACTGACGACGCTTGGGTCCAAAACGAAATACAGCAAAGTCCTCGTCGAGCGACGCGACACGTTCAATACCGAGACGGCGCATGACGGCAAAGCTAGTGCGGTCGACGATGGAAAAGTCTTGGTCACGCCAGGAAACCCCAATCTCCCATGCGGCCTCTAAATCCGCAGGCCCGACCGCTTCAATAGCTGCGATGCCGCTTCGTAAACCCTCCCAAAATCGCTCAGCTGCGTTGCGCCCAAGCTTGTGATGAAGCAAGCTCCATGTCTCGACCAAAACATGATCCGAGGTGACTAATGCTTCGCCCCCCCTCAGGATGGTCTTGGCGCGAGAGTTGCTGTGATCGCCCGAATCTGCTGCTGCGTACCAGATGGACGTGTCGATAAATAAGCTCATTGGACGATCAGGGACGCCGGCCTCTCCTGGGTAAGACATCCAGAGATTCAGCAATCATGGAATCCTTGTCCTTCGCGACATCGGAGCCACCTGAGTTGCCAAGATCGAAAATGCGATCTGCTTTGATTTTGGCTCTAGGGCGAGTGAGATCGCGCGCCACCAGGCGGCGGAAATATTCGGCGAGAGAAACCCCCAGTTCGCTTGCGCGTTGGCGGGCTCGACGTTGCATCTCAGCCTCAAGTGTAATTTGGGTTCGTGCCATCATGATGTATACATCATATCACATAAACCATTGTGCTAATGTCGATCACTGGTGGGAACGAGTTTGCCACTCTGACACTAACTGCCGAACCTCGGCTCGTGTCCGTCGCCTCCGTGTCGCTACCTGCTGTTCTCCGTTCATCCATCCAACTTGAACACAGAACTCGACTTATCGAACAGGTGCGTTGCTCGGACGCTTGCAGTTCAACACTAAATTGCATGTTCAGCGTGCGTACTGGAGGAACTGAAGCAGCGGCGCGCGGGTGGCAGCATCGATCTCAGTGCGGGCCCTACCGTGAAGTGTGTATTGGCTCAAGCAGAGCCGGAGACGACAATCAAACTTGCTAAGAAACAGATCCTCAGCACCCTCAATGGCACACCAGGAATTCGAACACAGAAGGACTTAATACTCTCGGCCAAGGCACGGCCATAAACCTTCTTAGTTTTCGTCGAAGCTGTCGGCGTGCTGTCGGGATCTCAAAGAAGAATGCGATGCGATTGTTAAGCGCTCGACTCATCGTCTCCCTCATCATTGGCGTGACACTCGTGTCGCTCTGTTCATCTTATTACCAGGTTCTCACCTTGAAATATAGCCTGCGGAGAGATCTGCAACATCGAGCCGAAGTGCTGGCAGAGAGTCTGGCAAGCAATGTGGAGCGCGATCTTGAGCGGGGCACCCAACACGGTCTGCGACGAACCGTTCAGCACTTCGCCAATCGGGAACATCTAAGTGGGCTGGCGGTCTATGACGCGCATGCCCAGCCAATTGTCGTTACTGCCAGCCTTGAGTCTCTCATGGCGACACCGCCTTCTGTCGTCCCACAAGCCCTCAAAGGGAATCAGGGTACCGATGCTTTCGTCAGGATGGGAGGCAACGTCTATCACGTTTATGCTTTGCCACTACATGAGGGCGACGATCTCATCGGCAGCCTCGCGGTCGTTCACGACGCGCGATATATCCACGACGAGAGCCTAAAGATTGGGAGAGAAGCCTTCCTCAGCGTACTAGCGCACGTCGTTCTGATTGTTCCCATCACCTTGTTCATCGTGCGGTGGAGTATTGCCGGACCGATCGCCCGAACGGCCAACTGGATGAAGGACTTGCGGACAAGAGGACTGGTGTCACCCCGCGTCAAACTGTCAGATCTGGAACTGTTCCGGCCACTAGCGCGTGAAGTCGCAACTCTTGCGGAGAGCTTAAGTACCGCTCGCACCGCACTAGAGATGGAAGCGAGATTGCGGGACACAGGCGAATCGGCTTGGACGGCCGACCGGCTTTCCGTACACGTTCGCAACCGTTTGGAAGCAGGAAGCAGACTGTTCGTGGTGTCGAATCGCGAACCCTACGTGCATAGCCGGCGCGGGAAGTCGATGGAAGTGAACGTGCCTCCCAGCGGCTGGGTTACGGCTCTCGAGCCTGTGTTGCGCGCATGTGATGGAACCTGGATCGCGCACGGTGCTGGAGATGCAGATTCGGAAAGGGTGGATGCTCATGATCGCCTGCAGGTTCCACCCGACGACCCACGCTACACTTTGCGCCGAGTGTGGCTGACTAAAGAACAAGAGGAAGGCTACTACTACGGGTTCGCGAATGAGGGGCTCTGGCCGCTGTGCCACATCGCTCATACGCGGCCGATCTTCCGCGCCGGCGATTGGAAGCATTATGAAGAGGTGAACCGAAAGTTCGCCGCAGCGCTCTTGGAAGAGATGGAAAACACTAGCCGGCCGATCGTGCTGGTACAGGACTACCACTTTGCGCTGCTTCCGAAAATGATCAAGCGGAGCCGGCCGGACGCGCGGGTGTCGATCTTCTGGCATATTCAGTGGCCGAACCCCGAGGCGTTCCGGATTTGTCCTTGGCAAGGCGAACTTGTGGATGGCTTGCTGGGCGCCGACCTCATCGGCTTCCACATTCAGGCGCATTGCACTAACTTCCTGCAGACGGTTGACCGGATTGTTGAGTCGCGAATCAACTGGGAACGCTTCTCTGTCCAGCGTCTTGACCATCAGACTGCGGTGCGGCCATTTCCCATCAGCGTAGAGTTCAGCGATGAACGCCCGGCAGTTCCCCACCATTCCGCCCATGAGGAACGCGTGACCTTGCTTAAGGCCCTCGGCGTCGAGGCCGCCTACATGGGCTTCGGGGTCGATCGGCTCGATTACACGAAGGGAATTCTGGAGAGGTTCCTCGCTGTGGAGCGCTTTCTGGAGAAATATCCGTGCTACCAGCGGGCGTTCACATTCGTGCAGATTGGCGCGCCCAGCCGCACTCATAGCAAGCGCTACCATGACCTGCAAGCCGAGGTCGAAGCCGAGGCCGACCGAATCAACTGGCGGTTCCAGGCGGATCAGTGGAAGCCGATTGTCCTGTTAACCCGACACCACAGTCATAAGGAAATCGAACCCTATTACCGGGGAGCCGATCTGTGTTTGGTAACCTCATTGCACGACGGAATGAACCTGGTGGCCAAGGAATTTGTCGCCACAAGACACGATGAGCTCGGCGTGCTGATTTTGAGTTGCTTTGCCGGTGCGGCCCGCGAACTGCAAGATGCTCTTCAGGTGAATCCTTACGACATTGACTTGACAGCGGAGGCCATTCGGGCCGCTCTCGAAATGACGGCCGAGGAGAAACAGATGCGCATGCACAGAATGCGCAAGCTGGTCCGAGAGCATAACGTATATCACTGGGCGGGAAGTCTGATTGGAGAGCTTTGCGAAGTTCGCCTCGATGCTGCCGGAAGTAGCAGCGAGAGATTCAGGGCCGGGGCCTTGGGATAAGGGGAGAGCCAATGAGGCGCCGCGACAAGATCGAGGAGTTCCTGCGCTGCGTTGGCGAAGCTTTTGTTGTCGGCACTTTTATTCGACTGCGACGGAACCGTGCCTCAGTTTTTAGTAGACCGCACCCGGAGTTTACCGTATCCCGGGGCGGCCGATTTGCCGCGACGGATTACGGACGGCGGGGCGAACGCGCTTGGTCATCGTCACCAGAAGGGATGCTCGCGGAGTGGGTCCATTGCTCGACCTACAGCTGCCCACCTGAAGTGTGTGTGCACGGCCTGCAACGACTTGAGGCCGGACGGAACTTGCGAAATGCCTCAAATTGCACTCTACGTTGCACTGGTTCCGGACGATGCTAGACGCTGGCTCAACTATCAGGAAACCCCAGATTTGGCGGAGATCAAGCCGGGAAGTATCGCGGTCCATTGGCGCACTTTTTCTGAGACGGCTGTTTCAGGAATTCGCTCCAGAATTCTGCTCGAGTGGCTTCGTGTGGCCGACCGAATCTCTCTTAAGTTGCAGGAATTTGACGGTGGCGTAGAGCTTCGTATGGCAGACCTGGACAAGGGCGACGCGGTGAGAATGGTCGTTGAAGAAGTTGCCCAGATGTCCCCAACGCCTATCTGGGCCCCGACGCCACGGATGAACGCGTTGTTCAGGTTCTTAAGATCGTGGTCTGACTCTTTTGGTCCGGCCACGCCGTGGCGGACGTCGGCCCAAGAGTGGCTGCAGGCTCCGGAAGATCTTTTGGAGTTTCTATTCTGGCGGCAGAAGGCAACGGTAGCTCCTCAATCCGGCACCACGGGTTCACACCGATTCACCGTGAGGCATCATGCCCGCTGGAGGTGCATAAGACCATGAAGCCGTTTTACTTCAATACTTCGGAGCACTTGCAGCGCATCGGAAGACAGCGGGCGACTTCCCTCTCGGAGCTGTTGCAAGCCCTGAAAACGTGCCCGGAAGACTCCATTTTCCAACACACGTTCCGCACTCTGCAGGAACACCATTTCATCCAGCATGGGTTTTCGAACGATTTCGCCCACTGGAGTCTCTCCGCGTGCCATGAACCCGTGCTGGCGGAACGGTTGGCCAGCGTCGATGTACACGAATTCACCGATATCGAGGGCCTGCGGAGGAGAATAGTCAACATCGTGGGAGATTTCCTGCAGAAACACCCGCGGGCGGAAACGCGTCCGGCCCACGAGCCGTTTTACTTTTGCGCTTCAGACATTGTCGTGTTACCGACTCCATTTGTTGCGGACTCGCTCCCGGAGTTTCTCGACGGCCTGAGACGGGTCAGCGTGCACTCGATTCATCACCATTTCATCGAAGCACGCCTGCGGCTGCACCTGATGTCGAATGATTTTTCGCAGTGGCTCAAAGGGGAGGTCGGCCTTCCAGACATGGCCGAGTCCATCGAGCGCATCGATATCTATACCAACACGCTAGAAGGCGTGCGGCAACAGATTGCTCGCTTTGTAGAACAGAGTTTGAACTAAGCAACAGGAAAGTAGTTATGAAGTCAAGAGATCAGAACGCAACGCCTGCAAGTTCGTCCTCTGGCCTTGAAACTCGGCCCGAGTCTCGGGAAACCGAAACGGTCACGCCTGCCAAGCCGGAGCGTGCATCGCCCGTGCGCGGAAATGGTAGACAAGTCCCCGTCAGCTTGCTGACGCCTCCGGCGGCGCCGCCCTCGCCGCATCTGGACAACTACGAGCACATCATAGGACAGGCGCAGGTAGATGCCCTGCGTTTCCTGGCCCGTGATCTGGAGGGGAAGACCATCAAGATGGTGAATTCCACTTCTATTGGCGGTGGTGTAGCTGAGATGTTGAACCGGCTCGTGCCGCTCCTGTCGGAATTGGGTGTGCCTACACAGTGGGACGTCATCACCGGTGGCAATGATTTCTTTGAAGTCACAAAGGCGTTGCACAACGCGCTGCATGGCGCCAGCTACGAGCTGACCAAGGCCGCGCAGGAAATCTTTCTGATGTACAACGAGCAAAATCGGGCGCGACTGCAGTTCAGTGAGGACATGGTCGTCGTCCATGACCCGCAGCCCCTCGGACTGGTCCCGTCATGCAAGAAGACTCAAGCCACCTGGGTGTGGCGCTGCCACATAGACTTGTCGAACCCAGACGCCCACGTCTGGGAGTTCTTGCGCCCGTTTGTAGAGCAGTTCGACGCCGCAATTTTTTCTTCGCAGTCGTTTGCACGGCAGTTGCCCATTCCGCAGTATCTCTTTTATCCGTGCATTGATCCGCTGTCGGAGAAAAACAAGGAGCTTTCCGATTCGGAAGTGCAAAAGGTCTGCGACGACCTGGGCATCGACCGCTCCCGGCCGATCGTAACCCAGGTTTCACGATTCGACCGCCTAAAAGACCCTGTTGGTGTGGTTCAGGCATTCAAACTTGCCAAAAAGTATGTTAACTGCCAACTCGTTTTGGCTGGTGGAGGAGCCGAAGACGATCCGGAAGGCGCCATCGTATTGCGGGAAGTCAGAGAGGCGGTAGGGAATGACCCCGACATCATTATTCTGGATCTTCCACCTTGGTGCGCTCTCGAGATCAATGCCATCCAGAGAGCATCGACGCTGATCGTCCAAAAATCGCTGAGGGAAGGCTTCGGCCTCACGGTGACCGAGGCTTTGTGGAAAGGAAAGGCGACAATTGGAAGCGCTGTGGGCGGCATTCCGAACCAGATCATGCACAAACTCACGGGCATGCTGGTACACTCGGTGGAAGGATGTGCGTTTCAGATCCGATACCTGCTGACCCATCCAGAGTTCGCCCGGCAGATCGGAAACAGCGGGCGGGAGCACGTCAAAGAGAACTTTCTGATCACAACCAATGTAAAGCGCTGGCTGCTGCTGTGCCGGATCGTGCTGGCCCGCGGGGCGAAGTAACCACAACACCAAAGTCTTTTTTCCCCCAACTCCCACTCCATAACTCGACGTGTCGCGCTTTGGGACGATGATACGGGCAGTGGAAACCAAGTCGCGACTCGCCCTAACCCCTGATCACAAAAGCATCGCAGAGTTCCGGCGAATGCACAGCGGGGCGGTGACGAAGGTGGGAGCGGAGTTGATTCGCTTTGCGTGTTCTCTGGGAATGGTGCGCGGGGAATGGGTAGCTCTGGATGGATCGAAGTTTCGGGCGCTCAGCAGCTTTACATCACCCATGCTCTTGCCACTGTAACTCTTGATAGTTGCCAACACACCAAACCAGTTTGTAAGGTGGACCTTGTTGTTTGCCTTTCACCACTTTTAGGGCCCGGTGCAACCTGGGGGCCGGGCTTTTTGTGTCTTTCCGGTCCCGCCCGGCTAAATAGGTTGACCAGGCCAAGGTTTCCCGGCTTCGGCTGAAAATGCTAAACAGTCCGCTTTTTGGCCCAACTTCTGTGGCTATGGAACTGCTGGTAGAAGAGAGGACCTCTACCTACCAAAACATTAGGTAGACCCTCAGTTCACATTCCCTCTATTCGGAGGTTGTTATGACCGAACTGC
>Ga0187819_10001464_pt1 | contig 12199 bp, 12 predicted proteins | sample NC_wetland_sal_i_15_FD_132411 | JGI IMG/M metagenome (GOLD analysis project Ga0187819, IMG submission 132411) | Wetland sediment microbial communities from Neuse River Estuary, North Carolina, USA - SO4_4 | ecosystem: Environmental > Aquatic > Freshwater > Wetlands > Sediment | place: USA... | reverse complement strand
AGCGAGAGCCTTGCCTCCGTACGCAATCTGCGTGGATTGATCCGAATCTACCTTCCCCGAATCCCAGAGGTCTCCCTTTCCGGTCCTCAGCGCCAGCTCGCTGGATGCCACCAGAATGTGATACGCGCTCTGTTTCATGCCGCGGTCTCCCGGACGGATGGCCTCGAGCACCCAACTCAGACGGGGGTTGGGGACATTGATCCCGAGCGGATTCGCAAGATATTCGCAACGCAGGTCGGCGGTGCGGATCGAAGATTCCTGAGCTTGCAAGAATGTGATGAAAGCGATCAGCGGCAGGATCAGGCAAAAGAGACGACAGGTTCTCCTCATTTCAGCGGCTCCAGTTTTCAGATGGGCGTCTACTGCATCCGGAAGCATTGTACCGGATGAGATTGATTCGCGGATATGCGCAGTCCGGGAACTACGAGGTCGCCGGCAGCCAGAAGCTCAGGTTTCTCTCCCGGTTGAGCTGCCGTGTCGCCTGGCGATCGATAGAACTCAGCGGAACCTGGTGGTGCTGGTCTTGGCTGTCGACGTAGTGCAGAAAGCTGTCTTGTACCCACACTGCGCTGGCGGAGAGACGAGAACCGTCAGCGAGAGCGATCGCGAAAGATGGCGCTTCACCGCGCTCCGCCGGAGCCGGCGTGCTCTCCGCCGGCAATGCATATTCGCGGATCTCTGACCGTATCTCACGCGGCGGAGCCATTACTTGAGGAGCGGGTTGCGGGACAAAGATGACGTTGGGTTCGGCGGGGTACTCATAATCGTAGCCTTCATCGAAGAACGGATAGGCATACGGGTAGAGTCCCGTCCGTGAATAGCGACGGTGCCGCAAACCGAAGCCATTCGAATGTCCGAAACCGTTAGGACGGATAGCGGCTCCCGATCCATGCGGCGCATGACCACCCGAAACAGCGGCGCCGTGGGATCGTGCGAAGGCAACGGTAAGCGAAACCAGGCAGAGAATTGCGGCCCTTTTCATGACTGCCCTCTCTTCCTGAGGATAACGCGAGGAACTGGGGCGAGCAAGCTATCGACCGGCCTACGTGCCGTCGGGCAATGTACTAGGGTGAACACCCGATACCCGGTCGGCCAATCCCTCGTAATAGCTGAAGTGAGCCCGGAAGCCAATGCGCTCATAGGCGCGGATCGCGGCTGAATTCGTGTGTTCCACATTGAGGCCGATGGTCTCAATGCCAGCTTCCTTCAGGGCCATCGCCACGGCTGAGGTGACGGTCTGGGCGAGTCCCTGGCCGCGGCAGTCGGGACGCGTAAAGATGTTGCCCAATCCGGCCACGCTTTCGTTGCGCGAGATGACGTGCACCCCGGCCACCGCGACGAGTTCGCCCTTCCGGCGGATGCCGCGAAAAAATCCGGTGTCGAGCTGGAAGGCGGCAAAGGCGATGCCTCCGCCATCGCCCGTGGCATATAGGCGCTCAATTTCGTTTCGATGCGCGGAGGTCAGGGTCTCGACACGGCCGGCGCGCGGCTTGGCGTCTTCGAGAAACATGCGCTGCATTTGATGACGCTCGCGAAAGCGATAGATCCCAGCCGCAGCGTCGACCTGGTGCGGCTTCAAGTTGAGGTAGCCGGAAGCCTGGGGCAGGGAAGCCAGCAGGCTGTGTGTTGACGCGGCATCGCCCAACACAAAAATCGGACAGATCTCGATTCCGCGAAACACCAGGGCGAGGCCGTCTCCTTCACTCCACCAGTTCGACTGTTCGAACATGCCGTCATCGAGATCCGCCAGCGCGTAGAGCGACCATTCCCGGTCGAGATTCAGCCGGCGCCGGATCTCGGATTTGTCATGGAGGCGTTGCGTAAAAGGCGTAAAAGGGGACAGACGCATTTATGGTACTTCAAACGGCATCGGGCATACCGAAAATGCGTCTGTCCCCTTTTTTGCGACTCAACACAAAAATCGGACAGATTTCGAGCCCGCGAAATACTTCGGCGAGACCGTCTCCTTCGCTCCACCAGTCCGATTGTTCGAACATGCCGTCATCGAGATCCGCCAGTGCGTGGAGCGACCATTCCCGGTCGAGACCGCAAAAGGGCAAAAGGGGACAGACGCATTTTATGGTACTTCAAACGGTCATCGGGCATACCGAAAATGCGTCTGTCCCCTTTTCCCCCCTTTAGGATGGCGCGGGTGATTGCCGAAGGGGGCGGCGCACCATGTCTGTAACGCGGAAACGCAGGGCACATCGTTCTCCGGGGCACGCGCCTGTCACCTCTTGAGCTTCTGCTTGGCCGCCCGCAGCAACTCCGCCTGCGGATGCTTCCGATAAAACGGATCAAGCGGAAAACAACCCGAAACCAGCCCGTTGCGCGGCCCGGTGGTGCAATCGCTGAAGGTGCGGCACAGCCGTTTGGTCTGAAGCGGCGTTCCGCGCAGCACGTCGCAGGGAAGGTCCGGGTAAGCCAGCACCATGCGGCCTATCCCGACGAAATCCACCTGCCCGGTTCGCACGTAGTGCTGCGCCACGTTGGGCAGCCATTCTTGTAGATAGCTGTAGCCGGTGCCGACGATGGTCATCTGCGGGTAGCGCGCCTTAATCTGGCTCGTTACAGCGATGAGGCGTGTCGCGCCGGCCAGCGGGTCTTCAGGCGGCTCGTATCCGTCCGATGGCGGAAACATCGCCGGCCGCTGGATGTGCGGGTTGTAATAAGGGCTGCCGCCGGAGATGCACACCAGCCGGATTCCGAGTTGATCCAGAATGTTTAGGAACTGGTACGTCTCCGTCAAGTCGATCTCGGCCGGATTCCCGGCATCCACGCCGAAACCGTAGTCATAGCGTCCGGTGAAATCCTCTGGTTCGCCGCGCCGGTCGGTCCCCGTGCGAAAGGGGATGAGATCGAAAGCGCTCAAGCGGACGCCGATCACGAGACCCGGAGCGTCGCGCCGGATGCCTTCGACGATCGCGCGCAAAAAGCGCGTCCGGTTTTCGAGGGTTCCCCCGTACCTGCCGGCTCGGCTCCGTGCGCTGAGGAACTCGTGCCCGAGGTAGCCGTGACAATGCTTGATATCGACGAAAGCGAAACCCGCCCACTGCGCGCGCACCGCCGCGGCGACGAAGTCCTCGATGATTCGCTCGATCTCGCCATCGGTAAGACAGGGATGGTCATGCGCGATGCCGAACCTGGGATCGAGCACCGGGTGGTGATAGAGGATGCGTGGTTCGAGCCGCTTTTTGTCGTTGGGCCGCGCGAAACGGCCGGAATGGGTGAGCTGCAAACCGATCAGCAGATCGCGGCTCCCACCGTACCGCTCTTCGTGCGCGAAGACCAGGCAGCGCTGTAACGCTTCTAGCGAAGCCTGCGTGCTGTCGCTCGACAACAACTGGTTCGGATTGGCGCGCCCGTCGTGGCTGACGGCCACCGCCTCGCCGCCCCAGATCAGTTTCGCGCCACTCTGGCCAAAATGCCGCCATCGTCGGGTGGTGAGTTCCGACGGGCGGCCGTCTTCGGTGCCATCCCATCCCTCCATGGGCAGGATGCAGAAGCGGTTCCCAATGCGCAACTCGTCGAATGAATACGGCTGCGCGAGGGGCCCGCTGGGACCCGACAAAACCTCGCGATCGAATCTCAGGCCCAGGCCTAACCGCGCGATGTAGTCAGCGAACTCTTCCGCATGCTTGAGCGAGGCAATACGGCGATACGGACGCGAAGCCGTGTCGGGCATGAAAAGGACAAATTATCACGTTGCGCGGGTTGGAACGCGAGGTGAGGAAGAGGAACGCTGCTAAATCCTGCAGTTACCCTAGTTATAACGGGCCGCTGGAAGGTAACCGCGTTCCTTCAATCCCGAGAGCGCCAGACCGTAGCGGCCCCGAACACCTGTCTTTTCAAAGATATGCTTCAGATGAATCTTGACCGTTCCGGCGCAGATGCCGAGTGCGCGGGCGATTTCCTTGTTCTTCATGCCTTGTTCGACGAGTTCGGCCACCTGCTGCTCCCGGTTGGTGAGACTGGACCTGCCGGCACCGTTCGTTTTATCGGCGCTCTGGAACATGAGTTCATCCATCCAGGTGTTTCCGGCGGATACCATTCGCAGGCAATCCAGCAAAGCTCGCAACGCGGCGGTCTTCCGGATTACGCCCTGAGCACCCACCTGCACCAGGCGCAGCGCTTCGGCTTCGTTGATGGCGTTTCCCCAAACAACGGCTGCGGTACGGCGGCCACTGGCACGGAGATTGGCGATCCAGTCCATTACCGGCTGCAGGCCGAAGGATTTGTCGACGATCAGGATGGATGGCGACATATTGCGCACCAGTTCCATCCCCGCCACAATCGAGGTGGCATCACCAGCCACCGCCAGATCGTGGTGTTGAGCCATCAAGGCGCGCAGGCCTTCAACGGCAATCGGCTGAGTGTCACAAATGACCACGGTTTTCTTCAAGCTAGAACTCCTGCTGGGACGAGGTCCATGGATTTGGAGATAACGAAGCTTTAGTTAGGTAAGTTGGCTAGTACTCTCAAGGTTTTCTCTGATTGCGCCGATAAAAGGGATGGAGTCGTAGCCCTGGGCTGCACAACATGCTCCCTTATGTCCCCTAACGGCGTATCAGGCATCACATGGAAGCCCTTGCTCATCTGTCCGAATGCGGACTTGGCGCACAAACTCAGTGCCGTCTGGCGCACGATGGGACAACCTGAGCTGATTGTTGGATCTCCGGCGTATATGGATCGATCCGCTTTGAGCGCCTTGATTGGCGGCCACGCGGTCACGCTGTGCTTTCTGGACGTGGGTACAGACCGGCAAGCAGCGCTCGACCTGGTCGCGGGGCTGAGGGATTTGCGAGTGCCGGTGGCGGCGTTGCACACGGCCAATGACCCCGATCTGATTCTGAACTGCCTGCGGCAGGGCGCAGCGGAGTTTCTGTATCTTCCGTTAAGCCCCGATCAAATTCACGCGGCCCTGGAACGATTGGCGAAGCGTGCCCAAACCTCACTGGCTCAAGGGCGTTCGGGGGGCACGGTCTATTGCTTGATGCGCGGCAAGTCGGGCAGTGGAAACACCACCATTGCTTGCAATTTAGCCTTCCAGATTCAAGCGCTCAACTGCCTAAAAGTGCTTCTGGCCGACCTGGACCCCCTCACCGGGACCATTGCCTTTCTACTGAAGCTCACCTCAGCCTACAGCTTTGTTCATACTCTGGCGAACTCGAGTCGCATGGACGAGACTCTGTGGAAAGGCATGGTGACCCCGTGCCGGGGCGTGGACGTGTTGCTTTCACCTGAGATCCCCGCCGATCTGGTTTATGAGCCCGCGGATGTAGTCGCCATGGTGAGTTACTGGCGTCAGGTTTACGAATATGCGATTCTCGACATCCCAGGACCCTACAGCGAGTGGGGGCTGTCGCTAGCCAAACTGTGTGACGAACTGCTGCTGGTGACCACAAACGAGTTGCCCGCCGTCCACGCCACGCAAAACACCTTGGCCTGCCTCGAGGATCAGGGCGTTAGCAAATCCAAGATCAAGCTGATTGTCAATCGCTATAACACCGAGATCGGGCTGAGCAGCGAAGCCATCGAAACCGCGCTCGAACTCAAGGTTTACGAGCGTTTGCCCAGCGACTTCGAAAGCGTCCAAAAGGCGTTGATCGAGGGGAAATCCATCCCCGCCTCCACCAAGGTGGGACGTTCCATCGCCGATCTCGCCGAAAAGCTCACCGGCCGTACCAGCGCTCCCAAGAAACACTCCCTATTCGGCGGCCTGTTCTCCTCCCTTTCCAAGATCTGATCCCGGCTAAGCCGGGGCTCAAGTCCGCGCGTGGCTGTATTGTTATTATGTTCGCTTGTTTGAGCTGAGCGCGGGAAATGCGGCGGAATACCTCGAAAGGCGCGGCATGACGTGCGTTGCGCCGCGGATCACCGAACTGGGCGGCGGCGTCTCCAATACGGTGCTGCTCGTGGAAGCCGGCGAGCGCCGGTTTGTCCTGAAACAAGCGCTGGCCAAGTTGCGGGTTCAAGACGACTGGTTCTCGGATCGCGAGAGGGTGTTTCGCGAGTCGGCGGTGATGCGATGGCTCGCGCCGCATCTGCCGCCCGGGAGCGTTCCTGAAGTCCTATTTGAGGATCGCGAGAACTGCCTGTTTGCCATGAATGCGGCGCCACAGGAAGTTCAAACCTGGAAGACGCTGCTGTTGCACGGGGAATTCGACGTTCGTGTCGCGGAATCGGTCGCCGGGATGCTGGCCACTCTCGTTTCGGCAAGCTGGCGCCATTCCGAGTCACAGCGCGTGTTTGGCGATCAGACGGTTTTCGACCAGTTGCGCCTCGATCCCTACTACCGCACCACGGCTTCGCGCCACCCGGAGCTCCGGCCGCAATTCGACCGGCTCATGTGCGAATCCTCCTCGCGCCGCGCCAGCCTGGTTCATGGGGACTGGAGTCCCAAGAATTTCCTGGTCAGTACGGCTGCTGTGATGGCCATCGACTTCGAGGTCATCCATTTCGGCGATCCCTCGTTCGATTCGGCCTTTCTATTGAATCATCTGTTGCTGAAATCGTTTTACCGGCCTCAATGGAGCGCCGGGTATGCGCAGCTCGCCGGACGGTTCTGGGAGGTGTATCGCGCTGGTCTGCCTGCAGAATGCGATTGGATTGAGCCGGCCACGCTCGCTCATCTCGGCTGCCTGCTGCTGGCCCGCATCGATGGCAAATCTCCCGCCGAATACATCACCGATCAGCAGTTGCGCGCGCAAGTGCGCCAGTTCGCGCGCCGCCTGATCGTTTCACCGCCCGCACGCATCGCGGATGTTTTTGCTCAGGCGCAGAGTAGCGCAGCATGAGCCTCACGGTCCGCGATCTCCGCGCTCTCGAAATTCTGGACTCGCGCGGAAATCCCACCGTCATGGTCGAGGCCGAGCTTTCTGACGCCACGGTGGCTTCTGCCAAGGTACCTTCCGGCGCCTCGACCGGAGCGCACGAAGCCGTCGAGCTGCGCGACGGCGATCCTGGGCGTTATGCCGGCAAAGGCGTGCGCAAAGCCGTGGAGAACGTAGCGCGCGTGCTGGCTCCCGAACTGCGCGGCGCTGATGCTGAGGATCAGCGCGCGCTCGACCGCCGCATGATCGAACTGGACGGCACGCCGGACAAATCACGGCTGGGAGCCAACGCTATCCTGGGCGTCTCATGCGCAGTCGCACGTGCCGTGGCGCGATCGCGCGAGATTCCGCTGTGGCGCTACCTTGCGGATGGGCGGCGGGCAACGCTTCCGGTGCCCATGGTCAATATTCTCTCGGGCGGCCTCCACGCGGCAAAGAATTTCGAATTTCAGGATTTTCTTGCGATTCCGGTTGGCTCTGCAACATACAGCGAGGCTCTCGAAGCGGTGGCCGCTGTGCACCGCGCCGCCAGTGCTGTGCTCAAGACGCGGGGCTACGTTGTCACCGGAGTTGCTGACGAGGGCGGTTGGGGACCGCGCCTTCCGAGCAATGAGACCGCGCTCGATGTGATGCTCGAAGCTATCGAGCGCGCCCGGCGCCCGATGGTGATCGCGATCGACGTGGCCGCATCTCATTTCTTTGAGAACGGCAAGTATGAGCTGCGAACCGAAGCGCGCTCGCTCGACTCAAACCAGATGATCGACCTGCTGGCCGCCTGGGCAGTGCGCTATCCCATCGTGTCGATTGAGGATGGCCTGGCGGAAGATGACTGGGCCGGCTGGCAGAAGCTGACTGCGGCGCTGGGGGCCAAGATCCAGCTCATCGGCGATGACCTGTTCGCCACCAACCCCGCGCGGCTGGAACGTGGCATCCGCGAGCGCGCAGCCAACGCCGTGCTCGTGAAGATGAATCAGATCGGCACGCTCACCGAAACGTTCGAAGTGATCGACCGCGCACGTGAAGCCGGCTTTCGGGCGGTCATTTCTGCCCGCTCGGGGGAAACCGAGGACGATTTCCTCGCCGATCTCTCGGTGGCCTCGGGGGCGGGTCAAATCAAGATTGGGTCGATCACGCGGTCAGAACGGCTGGCGAAATACAACCGGCTGCTGGAGATTGAGCGCTCCGGCGAACTGCCCTACGAGCCCTGGCGTTGACCCGATAAAATGTATCGGACTATGGAGGCCCGCTTGATCCGCACGGCGCGCAATTTCACCACCTCACGCGAGATGCTGGAACGCGCGCGCCGGTCGCTCGCAGGCGGCGTCAGCAGTCCATTCCGGGCGGCGTTTCCTGTCCCACTGTATTTCGTCAACGGCCAAGGCGCCCGGTTACGCGACGTGGACGGCAACGAGTACATCGATTACGCGCTGGCCTGGGGGCCGATGATTCTGGGATACGGGCATCCGGCGCTGGTGGAAGCCATCCGCGGCGCGGCTGCGCGGCCCCACTGTCTCGGTGAGCAGCACGAACTGGAAATTCTGGTGGCGGAGAAAATTCAGCAGCTCGTGCCGTGCGCCGAGCGCGTGGCGTTTACGTCGAGCGGCAGCGAAGCCGTGCAGCTCGCTCTGCGCCTGGCCCGCGCATTCACCGGCCGCAACCTGATTCTCAAATTCGAAGGTCATTATCACGGTTGGGTGGATGGCGCGCTCGTCAGCTATCACTCGGCTCGCGAAGCTGCGGGTCCTCTGGAAAATCCCAATGCCGTGCCGGGCTCCGCCGGACAGGCGCCGAACGCCTCGGACAACTTCATCGTGGCTCCATGGAACCGGTCCGAAATTCTGGAGCAGGTGTTCGCCCGCCACGGAGAGCAGATTGCGGCCGCGATCATGGAGCCCGTGCTGTGCAATAGCGGCTGTCTGATGCCGCTGGATGGATATCTGGCCAAAGCGCTCGAAATCTGCCGGCGCCACGGCGCGCTCCTGATCTTCGATGAGGTGATCACCGGCTTCCGCATGGGCCTCTCGGGTGCGCAGGGCTTCTATGGCGTGACGCCCGATCTTGCAACCTTCGGGAAAGCCGTGGCGGGCGGACTGCCGCTGAGTGTCGTGGCGGGCCGCCGGGAGATCATGGAGCAGATGTTCGGCGGCGGCGTCGCGTTTGGGGGGACATTCAATGGCAATCCGGTGTCGCTCGCCGCGGCTCATGCGACGCTCGACGAGCTATCGCGCGACGGTGGCGCATTACTGGCGCAGGCCAACGAGCGGGGCCGCAGGCTGATGGCAGGCCTGCACGCGGCGGCTGCGCGGCGAGGCGTGGCGCTCACTGTCACCGGTTTCGGCGCGGCTATGTCGCTGCACTTTACGTCAAGATCTGAGCTGATCGATTACCGCGACACGCTCGACGACGACCGGCCAGCGCTGCAGCGGATGCTGCGGAGCGCGCTCGAAGAGGGCCTGCATATCCTGCCGGACGGACGGCTCTACGTCTCCGCGGCGCACACGGATGCGGATATCGAGGAGACGATCGGCGCGTTTGAGCGGGTGCTGGGGGTGTAGCGGCTGCGGTTTCTCCAAATGAAGCGCCAGTGGTTTCGCACCTTGGTGTCCGCCGGGGTTCAGCATTCCAGAGTGCAGCGTCCCAAGCCTGGCCTCGGACGGGAGAGGGGCGCGCTAGAGTTGCAGAACCGTTCGCAGCCCCTCATCGACCGAGCGCTGCAAGCCCGGCGGAAGCGTGCCGGCATGTTTAGTGAGGAAACCGCGGTCAAGGGTCAGAAGTTGCGAGACATTCACGACCGAGTCACGGGAGAGGCCCGCCGAGCGTGCCGGCAACAGGACATTCCCTGGGGCGTCGGCGAGTTTCAAGTTTGTGGTGATCGCGGCTACGATCGCGGTTTGAATCCGGCTGCGATTGAAGGAATCCGCTTGTATAACGAGTACTGGCCGCCTGTATCCAGGCTCGGAGCGGCGTGGCTCGGGAAGATCAGCCCACCAGATCTCCCCTCGCTGAATCCCGTCCATCCTTACCAAGCGTCCTTTTCCAGAGATTTCAGTTGGGCGCGGTGCAATCCGGGTTCTACTCTCGCCGGGTGCCGCGAATACACGTCGTTCAGGCGTTCGGTGATCGTTTTTCCATCCTGCTGTTTCAGAAACTCCGCAATGGCTTTGGCGTACAGCTCGCTTCTCGAAACCCGAAGGCGGCGAGCGGCTGCTTCCGCGCGTCGAAACAGTTCGTCAGGCATTGAGACGGCGGTCTTCATAGCCCTAGTATAACCCAAGTTATACCAATGCTATCTTTCCGGACCCCAGTTCTTCCACACCAAATACCCGACAATCGTTTTCCCGTCCTGAATTTTGTTCGAGCGGATCATCTGCTCGACTTGTTTCGCTGAGAACCACTTGCTTTCGATGCGCTCATCCTCCATGGGCTTGGCCTCACCGGCCGTCAAATCCGTCGCCAGGAAGATGGTCATCTTCTCGGAAACGTAGCCGGGGCTGGGGTAGAACGAAATCAGTTTCTTCCAGCGCCGGGCGTGATAGCCGGTCTCTTCTTGGAGTTCGCGCTTGGCCGCCGTCAGAGGTTTCTCGCCGGGGTCGAGGCGGCCGGCCGGCAGTTCCCAAAGATAGGCACGCGCCGGGAGACGGTATTGGCGGACCAGCAGGATGCGCCGCCGGTCATCGACGGCCATCATCACGGCAGAGCCGGCGTGGCGGACGATCGCCCGGTGGATCTCAAATCCGCCGGGCTCTTTCGCATGATCCTCGGTGACCCAGAAGATGGGGCTTCGGTACAGCTCCCGCGACGAGAGCAGCTTCATCACTTGGCTTTCTCAACCTGCACGGAACCGAATTTTTCGAGCGGTTTTTCGATCTTGGAAGCGTCGCCGACCACCACGATGGTGGCTTTATCCGGCGCGAGGTACTTCTGCGCTGCCGCCTGAATCTGGTCCGGCTCCACGGATCGCACGTGCGCCGTGAACATTTCGAGAAAATCGCTGGGCAGGCCCATGGTCTTCACCATGTCCACCTGATCGGCAACTCCGGACTGCGTTTCGAGACTGATCAAGAACACGCCGCTCAGATAGTTTTTGGCATCGCTGAGCTCCGCCGGCGTCACCGGCGCTTTTCCCATCTTCTCCAGGTGTCCAAGCACGGCCACCATGGCCGGTTCCACCACGTCGTTGCGCACCTGCGTAACGGCCAGCGCGACGCCGGCATCTTTGCGGCGATCGAGTTCGCTATGCACATCGTAAGCAAAACCCTTTTCCTCCCGGACGTCGTTGAAGAGGCGCGAGCTCGCGCCGCCGCCCAGGATGGCGTTCCCCACGTACAGCGGAAAGTAGTCCGGATCGTTGCGCGTTACGGCGAGCCGCCCGATGCGGATATCCGCCTGAACCGAGCCCGGCCGGTCCACCAGCACGACTTGCCGCTTGCCCTCCGGAAAGCTCCTGGGGGGCGGCGGGGGAGCGGGCTTCTCGTTCCACGCTCCAAATTTTTCGCGCACCAGGTTCATAATTTCGTTGCGCGGCGGAAGCTTGCCCAGCAGCAGCAGCACCCCGTTGTTGGGAACCAGATGGCTGTCGCGGAACTCGATCATCGTTTTTTGATCCATGCGGTCAATCGACTCCATGGTGGGGGCAACGTAGTGATACGGATGATCGCCGAACACCAGCTCGTCGAATTTCTCTCGGGCGAGAAAGGCCGGCTGCGAGTGCTGCGCCAGCAGCGCCTGTTTGCGATTCTGCTTTTGCAGTTGGACTTCGCTTTCCGGAAAACTGGCGTTGAGCGCTACGTCGGCCAGCAGGTCGAGCAGCTTCGGTGTATTCTCGGCGAGCACGTGGCCGCCGACGGTGAGCACATCGGGCGACGAGTGGCCGTCCAGGCTGCCCCCGATAGAGGCCAGCTCTTCGCCGAGTTGACGGAACGAGCGTGTCTTGGTTCCCTCGGTCAATAATCCCGCCACCATGCCCGAGAGTCCCGGCAATCCGTTTGGATCGAATTTCGATCCGGCCTGGAAGCTCAGGCGCACGGTGACCAGCGGGAATCGCTGATCATCGATGAGCACGACCGAGAGCCCGTTGGGCAGCTTGGTCTCATAGATCGGCGGCATCTTAAAGGCCGGTATGGGCGGAGTTTCAGGCGGCTTGGTGCGATCGATTGTTTGAGCCATCAGCATACTTCCTGCAAGGAGAAGTGGGAACACCGTTTTGGACATCAGTTGCCGCCTTTCGTTCCGCCGGATGAACCGGGCTGGGGCGCGGGGCCAACTGCGATCTGCAACACTGAGCGGCGATCCTCGGTCAAGTACTTTTTGGCCGCAGCCTGAATCTGTGCCGGTGTCACAGCGAGGAACCGGTCAAGGTCGCTATT
>Ga0187819_10001462_pt1 | contig 12222 bp, 13 predicted proteins | sample NC_wetland_sal_i_15_FD_132411 | JGI IMG/M metagenome (GOLD analysis project Ga0187819, IMG submission 132411) | Wetland sediment microbial communities from Neuse River Estuary, North Carolina, USA - SO4_4 | ecosystem: Environmental > Aquatic > Freshwater > Wetlands > Sediment | place: USA... | reverse complement strand
TGCCCCGCCATGATGGCGCGCCGCACGCCCTCCCGCTGAAACATCTCAATCAGCTTCGACAGCTCGCCGAGCGAAAGCCAGTGAACCGCCGCCCCGTGCGATTCAATCTCCGGAAACGCCTCTTCCTGAATGGCCGCCACCACCACGTCATATCCCTGCGCCCGCGCCGCATCCAGCACAAGAAAAGGAAACTTGCCGTTCCCCGCGATGAGCCCGAGTTTTTCTCGCGAAGCCATGAGAAAGGCGCCGACAGACCGGCGCGGAGCCAGTCTAGCATTTGCCGTTGAGGAAGGAATGTTGCTGCCAGCACTCCAGAGTAGATGAACGGTCAATAAGCGCTAAGGCTAGTTACGGCTGAACACATGGCCAAGCACTTGGTCTCACTGTCACGTGAGAGGCGGAATCCACCTTGGAGGCAGGAATTGGGGGTCGTAGAGTGCAGGCATCTTTCGGAATAGCCGGAAACTGGAATTGATACGTAACCGTGTGCTCGAAAGTATCACCTGAGCATGATGCGCATACGAACTCCGATTGTTTGGCGGCGTCGCTGGCCATCGAAGCGAACCCTTTCCCCCAACCGTTTGATTGCGCATTCGTTGCGTCAACCGAGACTACCTTGCCTGCCTTGTTCACGGTTAGGTGAAGCGTCACTTCACCGCTTACGGCAGCTTGTTGCGCCAATGGAAGATAGCGTGGGATTTCCATCCTTTTGGCTTCGACTCTCGCCACCGAACTTGTCTCCTGCGCCCAGCACTGCAGGATGAGCAAGCCCACTAGTAGCATCGTCGTTAAGGGAAACTGGCCCCGCGTCATCATTGCTCGATTATAGTGCTACAGTCGTGGACAAAGATGTAACGGTTGTAACATTCCCTGATCACTCATTGACCTTTGCGTGGCTACAAATGCCTCTGTCCGAAGCTGCCCCTCACTTCTTGCCCGCTGCCGCCCCATACCCCTGCCGCACATACTCCAGCGCCTCGCCCAGCGTCTGCCGTTTCACCGCCCGGTCCACGTGCCCCGCGTTACGGGCAAACACAAACTGGTAGTGATATCCCTTCGCCGCCAGCACCTTCGCCATCTGCTCATTGGCCAGAACCCAGTCGTGCATGTTGTCGCGCATCGCATTCGGATTGAACAAATCCCGGTCACCCACTTCCATCCAGATTCGTATCGGCTTCACCGGGCTCTCTGGGATCAGATGCTCGTGAAACTCCCATGCCCCATGCGGCGTCTGCGGATTCGAAGGCCACTGCTGGTTCACAAATGTCCCCGAGTAAGTCAGCACACGGTGATAAAGCTCCGGGTGATACCACGCCATGATCAATGCGCACGATCCTCCGGAACTTCCGCCCATGGTCGCCCTCCCCTCAGGATCCTTCGTGAGCTTCACGTGCGCCTGTGCCTCCACCATCGGCAACACTTCCTTCTCCACAAATTCGGCGTACACTCCCGACATCGTGTCGTACTCCAGTCCACGTTCGCTCCCCTGCGCATCCCCGCTCCCGTTGCCAATCGAAATGGCAATCATCACCGGAACCTTGTGTTGCGCAATCAGAGTGTCCAGAGTCGAAAAAAGTAAGCCGTCAGGCCCGTCCGCCCCCACGATGAAAGGCGCAACGCTCCCCGCCACATACTGCTTCGGAACATACACCGCCACCTTCCGCGAATACGGCGCCGGATGGCTCGTCGTCACCACGAGCTTCGCAGGGTCCGCCGGATCCGGCGCCCCAAACGTGCCCGCATCCCGCGCGATCCCCGGATAGATCTTGCTGTCCGACGAGTTCATCGTGAACTCAATCACGGTGCCCTTGGGAATGTCGCCCTGGGCGGCCGTTTCGCGGGGCGCCGCATACGAAGGCCCAATAACAAAATTCCCATCCTCATTTGCCGGAGGATTCGCCCCATCAGGCAACTCCTTCGCCTCGACATAGCCAGGAGTGTGCGGGTCCCGCGTCGGTGGCGCCGGCCTTTCAGTGTGCTGAGCCGGCGGCGCAGTCTGCCCGGAAACTGCATTGCCAAGCGTGGCAAGAACCGCTAACAGAGAAATGCTCAGATAGCGCAGGGATGAAGTCATGCATGCCATTCTGCACCATTTCGGTGTCGCGTTGAAGGTCTCAAGCGCTTCCAGAAATCCTTGCTACTCCCAACGAAAGACTTTCGCCGAAAGTGCCGTGCACACGATAAACACCACGGCCAGTGCCGCCACGTCACCCATGTGAGCCGACCAGGCATCGCCCTTCCAAATCCCATCGAGCAGTGACACCGTGTAGGTCAGCGGCACAACTCTGGCCACTGCCTGCAGCGCTGGCGGAAGCGATGTAACCGGCACGAAGAGTCCCGAGACAGCGATCATCGGGTACATGATCACAGCGCCGATCGGCTGCGCAAAGCGCGCCGTCGGAACGATGCTGGCGATGACAAAGCCGATGGACAGGATGCTGCACGTGCTGATGAGAAGCGCCATCGTAAACCTGAACAGTGGAGCATGAATTCCGACCGGATAGTAGCGTTTGCCGGCGAGCACCATCAAGGCCAGCGTGGCTGCGGTGAGCAGCAGCTTCACCACCACGTGCGCAGTCAGGATCGTCTGGGGGCGCAAAGGAGTGGCGCGGAGCCGTTTCAGAATGCCGCCCTCGCGGTAGATCGAAATGATCGTGACCAGCGACAGCACTGCGCTGATGGCGATCAGGACGGATGCCAGTACCGGTAGACCGACCCCGATAAAACTGCTGGCGGCTAGTGAGGACGGTGCGAGGCTGCGGCCAACGATCCGCCCCGTTCCGACAAACACCAAGACCGGGATACCGATCGTCCCGAACGCCCCAAGCGGCTCGCGGAGAAATATCTTGATCTCGATCCATGTCAGTTTCCAGAGTCCACGCAGCATCATGTGTCACGCCTAGTCCCGAATCGAGTGACCCGTCAGTTTGAGAAAGACATCCTCAAGGTTGGGGAAAATTGTTCGGAAATCCGTGACCCGGATGCGATTCTCGGAGAGACACTGAATCACCTCAGTGACGAGATCGTCGCCTCGACCCCGAATCGTGAACCGCGAGTCGCTGCAGACTACCGCCTCGATTCGCGGGATAGCACGAAAGCACTCTGCCGCCCTTCGGTCGTCGGTCGCGAGAATGACGGTACGCTCCGGGCAGTGCCGGTTTACAAGGCTCTGCGGCGTGTCGATGTCAATGATGCGTCCGTGTTCGATGATCGCCACCCGGTCGCACAACCGTTCGGCCTCCTCCATGAGATGAGTGGTCAGGAAAACCGTCTTGCCGCGCTCGCGGATGCCTCGCACCAGTTCCCAGATAGCCCGCCGCGCCTGCGGATCGAGCCCGGTCGTCAGCTCGTCGAGAAATACCAGTTCGGGATTGTTGATCAGCGCCAGCGCAATGAACAGCCGTTGCTTCTGGCCGCCCGAGAGGGTCATGAACCAGGCATTTCGCTTGTCTCGAAGGCCAAGTTGTTCAAGCAATCGCTCGCTGTCGATTGCGTCCTTCTGGTAAAGGGAGGCCCACAGGTCTACGGCCTCCCACACTTTGATCCGCTTCTGCAGCTGCGCCTGCTGGAGTTGAACTCCGATTCGCTCTTGCAGCTTGTACACGTCGTTGAACGGATCAAGACCCAGCACCGAGATGGTGCCCCGGTCGGGCGTGCGCAGACCCTCGACGCACTCCATCGTAGTAGTCTTTCCCGCGCCGTTGGGCCCAATTAAACCAAAGATTTCACCTTCGTTGACCTCGAACGATACCTCGTCGACCGCCACCGTAGGTCCGTAGGTTTTGCGGACTGAGGAAGCCTGGATGACTGGGCGCATGGTCGATTGCAGAAATCTCAGAATTGAACCGGAACGCAGTCATGTGGTGATTGGTGATAGATCGCCATCTGCCCGCAGTCGGCCAACCCGATCACTTGATAATTCCCCGCTCTGAAGCCTCAATAAACCGGATCAGCATCTCCACATCCTCGCCTCGATCCGGTTCCGCCTTCAGCTTTTCCAGCGCCTGCGACGTATTCATCTTCGACGCCAGCAGAATCTTGTAAGCGTGATGAATCTTCGCGATGCGTTCCTTCGAAAATCCGCGCCGCTCGAGCCCAACTTTATTCATCCCGTACGCATGCGTGTCACGCGCCGCCGACGTCATGGAATACGGCAGAACATTCTGCGTGATCGTGGTCCCGCCGCCGATATACGAGTGCGCTCCAATGCGCACAAACTGGTGCACCGGACACAGCGCTCCCACCACCGCCCACTCTTCCACCGTCACATGCCCACCCAGAGTCGCGCCGTTCACCAGCATGGCGTGATCCTCAATCAGGCAATCGTGCCCAATGTGCGTGTAAGCCATGATGAGCAAATGGCTGCCGAGTTTGGTCAGGCCCCCGCCCTTCACCGTGCCGCGATTGATGGTCACATACTCGCGGATCTCGTTGTGATCGCCGATTTCCAGCTGCGTCGGTTCGCCCTTGTAGGTGATATCCTGCGGCGCCATGCCGATGGCGCAAAAAGGAAAGAAGCCGTTGTCGGCGCCGATCTTCGTCGGCCCCTCGATCGCCACATGCGACACAAGGTGGCAGCCCTCGCCCAGTTCGACGTCCGAGCCGATCACGCAATACGGCCCGATCTTGCAGGACGCCGGAACCTTCGCCCGCGCATCGATCAGGGCCGTAGGGTGTACGTTCATGGAAGGAGAATTCATGGACGAGGAATATGAAGTGGTTTTCCTTCGTGAACCTTCGTGTCCTTAGTGGTTAGAGTTTTTCAAACCAGCCGGAGCAATCACGCTCCCGCACCGCCATCATCCGAAGCCCGCCCGCGCGAACTGTCAATCAACTGGCACGACACGGCCGCCTCGGCCACGCGCCGCTCGCCCACGTACGCGTAACCCTGCATCTTCGCCGCGGTCATGCCAGGCACAGAACGCCAGCCCTTCACTTCCACTTCCAGCCGCAACTGGTCCCCCGGACTAACCGGTCGCCGGAACTTGGCGCGCTCAATCCCGGTGAACACCATAACTTTGTCGCTGCGGTCTTCCACTTCAGTCAGCAGCAGCGCGCCGCCAGCTTGTGCAATAGCCTCTACGATCAACACTCCCGGCATGATGGGCAGCCCCGGAAAGTGCCCCACGAAAAATGGCTCGTTGATGGTCACGTTCTTGATGGCGACAATCCGCTCTTTGCGCTTCAGCTCGAGCACGCGATCAATCAGCAGCAGCGGATAGCGGTGCGGCAGTATCTTGAGTATGTCGTGGATGTCGAGCGCGGTCTTCGTCACACCAGACGAAGTTTCCGGCACAGGGCTGCTCTCATTCATGTTCGTCTCAAACTCGTTCGTCTCAAAACGGCTTGAAGATTATACTGTACGACTTGGCCCGCAGGTGCGCCTCTGCATGGGCCGGAGATGAGCGCATCATGCCGGGCAAGAAAACTGTGCGTTCCAAGCCAAGCCGAAGCGAAGCATTCCACGCCGATCCCATCTGGACCGAACGCCTGCGCTACTTCGAAGCGCGCCAAGAACAGATCGTCCAGACCATCCGCGAATTCGTGGAAATCGAATCTCCCAGCGACAACAAGCCCGCCGCCGACCGTATGGGCGCCTTCCTCGCCGGAAGCTTCGAAGCCGTCGGCGGACACGCCCGCGTCCACCACGCCGAAGATTACGCCGACAGCGTCCAGATCGATTTCCCCGGCCGCGAAAAGCGCAAGCCGGTTCTGCTCCTCGGCCACTTCGACACCGTCTACCCGCTCGGTACCCTTGCCACCATGCCCTGCCACGTCGCCGAGGGACGCATGCACGGTCCCGGCGTGCTCGACATGAAATCGGGCGTCGCCCTCATGCTCTACGCGATCGCCGCCCTGCAAACCTGGCACGGCGCGCTGCCTCGCCCGGTCACCGTGTTTCTCGTTTCCGATGAAGAAGTCGGCAGCTACTCTTCCCGAAGAATCACCGAGGCCCTGGCCAAGGAATCCGCCGCCGTCCTCGTGCTCGAACCTGCGGGCCCGCGCGGCGCCGTGAAGACCGCGCGCAAAGGCGTCGGCGAATACATTCTGAATGTGAAAGGCATCGCCGCCCACGCCGGACTCGACCCCGGCAAGGGACACAGCGCCATCCTCGAACTCGCCCGCCAGATCACCGCCGTCTCCAAGCTCAACGACTTGCAGCACGGCCTCTCCGTGAACCCCGGTGTGATTCGCGGTGGAACCCGCACCAACGTGATCGCCGCCGACGCCACCGCCGAAATTGACGTGCGCATCAGCCATGCCAAGCAAGCCGCCGCGCTCGACCGCAAACTCCGGGCCCTGAAGCCCTTCGACAAGCACTGCAAGCTCAGTATCGAAGGCGGCGTCAACCGCCTGCCCATGGAGCGAACCGCTGGCGTCGCCGCTCTCTACGCGAAAGCGCAAGCGATCGCAAAGCACATCGACTGGAAGCTCGAAGAAGCCGCGGTCGGCGGAGGCTCTGACGGAAACTTCACCGCCGGCATGGGCATCCCCACCCTCGACGGCATGGGCGCTCACGGCCAGGGCGCGCACGCCGTCCACGAACATATCATCATCTCCGAATTACCGCGCCGCGCGCTCCTTCTAGCGGGAATGATCGAGAGCGCGTGAACCTCTGTCAGCGGCGGAACAGCTTCAGACGGCCGAAGAGTCATCGATACGTTGCACAAACCCGTGCAGCGCCGTGTGCCGTGCACCACCAACCCGTGCACAAACGTGGGCACCACCGTGGAAGAGCGGCCCTTCCAGGGCCGCGTAATGTGTGCAGAAAAATGCGGGCTTTAGCCCCTGAGGGCTCTGCCGCACTTTCTATCATCGCGGCGAAGAAGGTGACCTTCCTCCGCGTCCTCCGTCCTCTGTGGTTAGAATTCTTGCGAGGCTTCGAAGCATGCTCAAGTTCATGGTCGTCCTCTACAAGCGCCCCGACCTGACGCAGGAAGAGTTCCGCCGCCACCTGCAACAAATTCACGGCCGGTTGGCAAAGGCCTTGCCCGGAGTCCGCAAGTACATTCAGAACCTGGCCCATCCAGATCCCAAGCGAACGCCCGCGTGGGACGCGATCATCGAACTCTACTTCGACGATTGGCCCAGCATGGAAGCCGCGTGGGCTAGTCCGCAAGGCGCCGCCTCCGACGCCGACCTGCCCATCTTTGCAGACCTGACGCGAACCACATGGTCGGCAGTCGACGAGATCACGGTTTTGCCGTGAACACCAGAAAGTAATCCATCTTGTCGCCCTTCACAAAGTCGTACTGATCGAGCAGCGCGTAACCCGCCTCCTGCGCCTCACTGATCACAATCTCACGCCCAACTCCGTGATCCTCGCCGTTTCCGTTGCGATCAATAATCCCCACCTTCGCCCTCGGACGCAGCGCCCCGCGCAGGTTTCGCAGCAACGCCACCGGCTGCGCCACTTCGTGATATGTCTTCAGCAACAAGACCGCATCCACGGAATTCGCTGGCAAGACCGGATCGTCCGCCTTGCCCAGAATCGTCTTCACATTCCGCAGCTTCTCCTTCCGCGCCCGATCGCTGACATAGCGAACCGCCTCCGGATTAATATCGACCGCATACACCGTCCCGCCAGCGCCCACTCGTCGCGCCGCGCGAACTGTAAACCATCCTGACCCGGCACCGATATCCGCGATGCCCTTCCCCGGTGCAATCCCAAGAATGTCCATCACTCGATTGATCTGCAGCCTGTCTTCGCGCCCCGGCGAATCGAACACAGACAGATCTCCCGTATATGGTTCGCTGGTCTTGCGCTGCTCGCCGGTCGAGGTCGCGGGTGCCTGGCTCTGCGCCACGCCAGTCTCGGCACAAGGGAAAAAGAAGAGAAGAAAGATAACCGCAACGATGCAGCGTCGGAACATCTGATCCAGCCTCCGAGGAAAGTACTTCCTCGAGAATAGACTCTTAACGCCATCACAGGTGAGCATTTCGAGGCCGTGGGACGGACGCCCGTGTGGGACGGACACTCCCTTCGGCTCCGCTCAGGCAGGCTCTGTCCGTCGCCTTTGACTCCACAGATACGGAAGCCTACACTTTTCTCAGGGATTTCGGCTGCCTACACTGCACTCGCGACGGCCGTTCCCGTGGAGAAATTATGGGTGAGTTCTCGCCGTGGCACTGGCTTTTGGTGATCATCATTGCCTTCCTGCTCTTCGGCACCAGCAGGTTGGGCGACGTTGGCAAAGGCCTGGCCGAAGGCATCCGCAACTTCAAAGCCGCGTTGAAAGAACCTGAACCGCCAAAGAACGAACCCCCGAAGGAAGAGGATCAGAAGAAGTCTTAGCGTCGAGCTGCACAAGCACAAACCTGCCGTTCAGATCCCACCCTGCTCCCGCAACATCCGATAAACCAGCGCCACTGGCAGTCCCACCACGTTGCTGTAATCGCCTTCAATCCGCGGAATCCATCGTGAAGCCATGCCTTGGATCCCATACGCTCCCGCCTTATCCTCGGGTTCGCCGCTGGTGACGTACTCGCGAATCTCGTCCTCAGACAACGTGTTCATCGTCACCAGCGTCGTCTCAGCCGCGGTTCGCGCCAACTCCGCTGCTCTTAACAGATCGCGACTGTCGCCTGCCCTCACCAGACACACGCCAGTGATCACGCGATGCACGCGCCCGGAAAGCAGTCTCAGCATGCGCACCGCATCTGCGGGATCAACCGGCTTGCCGAGGATGGCCTCATCCACAACCACAATCGTGTCCGCCCCCAGCACCCAATCCTGCGGCCGCGTGCGCCACACCGCGAGCGCCTTCTCCCGCGCCAGCCGCTCCGCACACTCGCGCGGCGCCTCGCCTGCGCGGGGAGTCTCATCAATATTGGCTGGCTCAACCGTAAACGGAATCCCCGCGTTGCGCAGAAGCTCCTGGCGTCGCGGCGATACGGAGGCAAGAACAAGCATGCGAGGGATTCTATCGAAAGTCCTTCCGCGTCTACGAACTGATCAACTCGATGCGGTTTCCGAACGGATCATAGACATGGCAGCGGCGAACTCCGGGAATGCTGCGATCATCCTTGACTTCAAGTCCCGCCGCACGCAGGCGAGAGGTCAGCTCGTCGTAGTCCCGGCAGCGCAGCGCGGGATGCGCTTTCTTCGCCGGACGGAAATCGGCTTCAACCCCAAGATGCAGTTGCACGCTTCCGCTCTCAAACCAACATCCACCGCGATTGGCCAGTTCCGCCGGCTTGTCAAGTTCAACCATGCCCAGCAGATCACGATAGAAACCGCGAGCGGCGTGCTCTTCTCCGACAGGCATCGCAAGCTGCACGTGATCGAGGGCGATAAAAGGATGTGTTGACACTCGAACTCCTGGGTTGAAGAGACGCAGATACAAGTTTAACGTTCCTAACGGCTGCCCACCACGCCGCGCACCGACTCGATCAGCTTCCCCGAGTCATATCCGACGCCATCTTTGAACACCGTCTCCACATTCTCGATGTCCTCAATCTTCTTCGACGGATCGCCCTTGATCACCACCAAGTCCGCCTGCTTCCCGGGCGCGATTGTCCCGATGCGGTCAAGCTCACCCAGAAACTGCGCCCCGTTCGCGGTGGCGATGTGGATCGCTTCCAGCGGCGTGAATCCCGCCTCCACCAGCAATTCCACCTCACGCTGATCGCCGAATCCCGCGATCACCCCGCCCATGCCCGTCGGGTCGAGTCCCGCCAGTAACAGTCCGCCTGCTTTCGAGAACGCATACTCAAATTCCAGCTCCTTCTTGAACGCGGCCGGCCACGGAGAAACTTCGCTGCCCCACCGCTGCTTCAAGAAGCTGCTGTCGCTCGACCGAACCCGATTCGCCAGAAGCGCGCTGCGTGCATCCGGTGACAGCGCGTCGAGCACACGCTTTTGCAGAGTAGGCCGTCCCGTAAAGCTACCCATCTCAAACACAGGAAGCGTCGAGGTCACGGCAACGTGATGCTGCACCAGATACAGAATCGTCTCGTGCAGCGAGCCCGCATTCACATCGAGCTTCGCCATCAGAACGGGATCTTCGGATTTCTCCGGGCATTGGTCCGGCTTTTTGTCGGGTAGAAACTCCGTGTCCACGAACAATCCGTGCTCGAGGTCATCAATCCCCAGATCAGCCGCCTCGCGAAACGTGACCGAACACAGATGTCCCGTGACCTTGGCTCCGCGCTTGTGCGCCGCTTGAATAGCCGCTCCCAGCTCCGCCCGCGTAATGAACATGTACGCTTTGAAATTATCGACGCCCTGATCGAGCCAGAAGTTAACCGTCTTAGTCGCGTCCTCGGGTCCGGACAGTTGGTGCATCTGCAGCGCCCACGAACCCGCGCCCTCCAGATACGGCCCCGTTACATGGATCTTCGGACCCAGCGCTTGCCCTGCGTCGATCTGTTTCTTGAGTTCAAGATCGGCGTAAGGTTCCAGCGCCCCCGTCGTGCGGATCGTCGTCACGCCGCCCGCCAGATAAAGTCGCGGAAAGCTGTACGCCATCTCCCCGAAGATTCCATTCCCCATGGGATACACAATGTGATCGTGCATCCCCACCAACCCGGGAATCACGCTGTACCCATGCAGGTCCAGCACCTGCGCATCAGCCGGAACCTTTGCCGCCGCAGCATCGCCCGCCCACTCAATCTTCCCCTTGCTGAGGACGACGGTCTGATCTTCACGCGCTGCCGCACCCGTCCCATCGATCACGCGCACGTGGGTCAGCGCAACAACCGGCGCATTGACTTTGACGAACGCCTGCACCGCGGGTGAAAGAGTCTGTGCCGCCGCCATCGAGCAGCAACGTAACAAGACTAGAGCGAACACAAGACGCATGATCTTCTCCTGAATGTCCGGCACAATTGTCATGTCAGAACCACGTAGACGCACGGTATTTGCGATACTCGTCCCCAAACTCCGCCTCGAGTACCCGAGACTCTTTCCTCGCACGCCAGATTTGTAGCGGAATGATCACCACGAAAATCAACAGCCCTGCCGGACGTCCCAACAAGAGGATCGCGCCGGCGATCAGCGTCGAGACAAAAAAGTAGATCGGATTGCGAATCTTGGAATAGAGTCCTCGCGTGACCAGCTGTTTCGCCTGCGCAGACACCGTTAACGAAGCGCCCAGTTGGAATCGCGCCACACTCCATAGCACGAACCCCACAACCATCAGGCACAAGCCAATGGTTTGAACTGCAGTCCAGACCACCGGAGGATACTTCAAGGCGAGTAAAACGAGGGCCACCCCCACTATCACCGTCAGCGCGATGTTGATCGCAAATTTCATCCCCAGTTTCCGGCAGACGAGCCTAAACCACCCAGGACAAAGATGGCAAGAAGCTTCGCGCGGATCCTCAAAGTTCTAAAACTGCCTGTTAGAATTGAAGATTAGCCACTCACTCATGGACGCAGCCTTCATCCGCAATTTCGCGATCATCGCGCACATCGACCACGGCAAATCCACGCTCGCCGACCGCCTGCTGGAGCTCACCGGATCCCTCACCGCGCGCGAGATGCAGGCCCAGGTTCTCGACTCCATGGACCTCGAACGCGAGCGCGGCATCACCATTAAAGCCCACGCCGTCCGCATGATGTACACCGCGCAAGACGGCCAGACCTATCAGCTCAACCTGATCGATACGCCCGGCCACGTGGATTTCTCCTACGAAGTCTCGCGCTCGCTCGCCTCATGCGAAGGTGCGCTGCTCGTCGTCGACGCATCTCAGGGCGTTGAAGCCCAGACTTTGGCCAATTCTTATCTCGCCATCAATCACGGCCTCGAAATCATTCCCGTCATCAACAAGATCGACCTCCAGTCTGCCGACATCCCACGCACCAAAGAGATGATCGAAGGCGCCGTCGGCCTCGATGCCTCCGATGCCGTCCTCATCAGCGCCAAGACCGGACAGGGCGTGCCCGACGTGCTCGAAGCCATCGTGAAGCGCGTCCCTCCACCCAAGGGATCGCCCGACAACCGGCTCCAGGCGCTGGTTTTCGACTCCTGGTTCGACCCCTACCGCGGCGTCATCGTCCTCGCCCGCGTCTTTCAAGGAACGCTGCGCAAGGGTCAACGAATCCGTCTCATGTGGAACGGAACCACCTTCGACGCCGAGACTCTTGGCGTGCTCACCCCCAAGCCCGTCGAGATCGACCAGCTCGTCGCCGGCGAAGTCGGATTCCTTATCGCCAACATCAAGAACGTCGCTGACACAAAGATCGGCGACACCATTACCGACGACACCAACCCGGCC
>Ga0187819_10001461_pt1 | contig 12224 bp, 12 predicted proteins | sample NC_wetland_sal_i_15_FD_132411 | JGI IMG/M metagenome (GOLD analysis project Ga0187819, IMG submission 132411) | Wetland sediment microbial communities from Neuse River Estuary, North Carolina, USA - SO4_4 | ecosystem: Environmental > Aquatic > Freshwater > Wetlands > Sediment | place: USA... | reverse complement strand
GTTGCCGCTGATGACGCCAGGTTCCTGCCCGCGCTCTTGCAGTACTTCTCGATCCCGTGGGATATCCCCCCGCGCAAGGCCAAGGAAATCCTCTTCCAGAGCCGCTTCGTCGACGCCGAGGAGGCCTGCCGCCTCGGCTTCGTCAACAAGGTCGTGCCGCGCGCCCGGCTCGAGGCCGAAACCATGGCGCTCGCCAATCTAATCGCCGAGAGCGACCGCTTCACGCTGCGGATGGTCAAGTGGGCGGTCAATTCCGCGCAGGACGCCATGGGCTTCAGCACCGCCGTTCGCAATGCTCATTCGCATCACATGGTGCTCGGCATCAGCGGTGCAATGCAGGCCAAGATGGAAGGAAAGGAACTTCCGAGAAGGATGGCCGGGGTCCTGCAAGCGCTCAACAAAGTGAAAAAATAGCTCCGCCAACCTCGATGATTGGCCTGGCTGTGCAAAATTGTTACACTCAACGGACACTGGAGCGAGGAGTCAGCCTTACCTCGGGGGATTCGTGAAACTATCGCGGCGTGATTTTCTGAGAATTGGCGCGATTGCTGCTGCACAACTGGTTGTGCCTGCGGTCGCGATGGCGCGCACCGCGGTCGAGCTTCGGCGCCGCTCGCTCAAGTTCTACAATCTGCACACCGGGGAAAGTCTGAGCACCACTTACTGGCAGGACGGTCGCTACCTTCCCGGCGAGCTCGATCGTGTCAACTACATCCTGCGCGATTTCCGCGCCAACGAAATAAAGCCGATCGATCCCGCACTCCTCGATCTGCTGGTGCGAATCCAGCATCGACTGGGCACCGCCGAGCCGTTCCAGGTGATTTCCGGATACCGCTCGCCGCTGACCAATGCGATGCTCCATGCGAACAGCGAGGGCGTCGCTGTCCACAGCCTCCATATCGAAGGCAAGGCGATCGATATCACCGTGCCGGGGCGGAGCCTGGCCGAGCTGCGCGCCGCCGCGTTGGCGCAGCAGGCCGGAGGTGTCGGCTACTACCCGCGCACCGGCTTCGTTCACGTCGATACCGGCCGCGTCCGCTTCTGGTAAATAAATAAACCGCCGCTCCCGCCCCCGGCTCCGCGCATTCAATATGCGGCGTCGAGGATCGCGATCAACTGCTCCAGCGTCACTTCGGCGCCGACGGTGTTTGCCCGCTTCACCTCTTCGAGCACCGTTCCCGCGATTCGCGAAATTTCCTCGCGCGGCACACCTGCGTCCCGCAGCCGCGTCGGCACCTCGAACTTGCCGATGAACCTCGCCGCGCGATCGGCGCATTCCAGCGCCGCCGAGCGTGGACTGCGCGCGTCGAAGCGCACGCCGAATCCTTCCGCGATCGGTCCGAAGCGGTCCGCGGCAACCTCGGCCATGAAGCGCATCACGTGCGGCAGCGTGATGCACGACGTAACGCCGTGCGGGACGTTCCACATCGGCCCGATCTGATGCCCCAACGCGTGCGAGATTCCGCTGCGCGTGTTCGTCATGCCGAAAATCGAGAGCCACGCGGCGAGCTGGCATTGCACGCGATGCTCGAGTTCCTCATCGCCGTGCGTTTGCAGCGAGGGCAACAGATGCTCCGTCAACAGCGCTATCGCCCGCGCCGCCAGCGTGTCGGTAACAATCTGATGGCGCGTCGAGTACGAGCCTTCGACCGCGTGGTCGAGCGCCCGCATCCCGGTCGAGGCCCACAGCCATGCCGGCGTTTCGACCGTCAGCGCCGGATCGAGGATCACCACCCTGGCCTGCAGGCGCGGGTCGGCGACCCCGCCTTTCACCCTGGTCGATTCGTCGGTGACGCCGCCCCCCGGCGTGAACTCGCCCGCCGACAGGGTGGTCGGCATCGCGATATGCAAGATCTCGCGCGCGCCCGCCGTCTCGGATGCGGCCGCGCTGCGATCTGCGGCGCGCGAGCCGGCGCGGCCGCCCATCAATGACCACGCCGCGTTCTTGACCGTGTCGATCGGGCTGCCGCCGCCGAAACTCACCATCGCGTCGGCGCCGACGCGCCGCGCCTCTGCCACCAGTTCCGTTACGGTATGCGACGGCACATGCTGCGCGGCGCCGGCGAACACTCCCGCAAGTGCGGGACCGGCCGCACGCTTGACCTGGTCGAGCAGTTTCGAGCGGCCGAGCGTCTTGCCGGTCACGACCAGCGCGCGTTTCGCTCCGCGGCGCGCCAGCTCGCGTCCGAGCGATTCGGCCTTGCCGGCGCCGAAGATAACCGTCTCCAGCCGCGTGAAGTGATACTCGCCCGAAGTCTTGTCCATTTTTTCCTCCTGGCGAAAACAAATTCCCCGCGCCGCCCGCAAGCGCCGAGGGGCAGCGCCTCAGCGCGTGAACGCGGGCATCACTTCCTTCGCGAACGTCTCGATCGTGTCGGGCATCATGAAGTTCAGGAAAAAGTAGGTCATGCCGAATTTCTCGATTCGAACGGCGAGTTCGCGCTTGATGTCATCGGGGGTGCCGATCAGGACCTGGAGCGAGTTGCGCACGCTCTCGTTGTTTTCGATTCCAAGCTCGAGCGCAGTTGCGGCCGCCATCGCGTCGGCCGCAGCGCGATCCCTGGCCATTATCACAAATCCTCCGCCCGAGAGCTCGAGCGCGTCGGCGCCGCGGCCCGCGGCTTTCAGGAAGCCGCGAATCATCTCGATGCGCTTCTCGACCTTGGTCCGATCGAACTTCAGCGCTTCAACGATATCGACGTAGCCCTTGGTCACCGGCGGGTTCAGATTCAGGATGTCGGCCTCGTCGGCCGCGGTTTCGAGGATGCGCTTGCCGCCGCCGCCGATCAGGATCGGCGGATACGGCCGTTGGACGGGCTTGGGATCGCAATACGCCTTGTCGATCTTGAAGTACGGCCCATGATAGGTCGGCTCGTCCTGCGTCCACATCGCCTTCAGCACCTTGATCCCGTCGCGCATCTGCTCGATTCGCTCGGCGTTCGACGGATACGCAAAGCCGTAGGCGTCGTATTCTTCCTTGAACCAGCCCGCGCCGATCCCCGCGATAAAGCGGCCGCCGCTCAAGTTGTCGAGCGAGGCCATCGTCTTCGCCAGCAGTGCGGGGTTGCGATAGGACATCGAGGTGACCAGCGGCACCAGCTTGATGCTTTTTGTCGTCGCCGCGACCGCGCTCAGCATCGTGAAGCATTCATAGTGCGGCGCGTGCGGGTCGGCCATCAGCCCGCGCATGAAGAAGTGATCGTCGATCGAAACCGAATAGTATCCCAGCTCCTCGGCCCGCCGCGCAGTCGCTATCGTCGCGGCCGGGTCGCCATTGGGAAGCCCGGCGTTGAATTTAATTGGGCGCATAGCTGATGCTCCTTAAATCGAGATATTCCCGCCCGCCACTTTAGACACTCGGCAGAGTACCGGCCAGCGCCCGCATCCCGCGCCGGCGCCGATCCTCCTTTCACCCGTGCAGGTGTCACCCGTGCTGAAGGCGCGCATGCGGCCGGCAACCAGGCACACGTAGATCAGGTCGGCAGCGCGACGACGGCGCGCGAGCAGGGGCACAACCCAAAAATACTGGGTGCACGGGTCACCCCTGCCCCCTGCTCAGTCCCAGTTCTTCAACGTCGGCCATACCTGATCGAGCGTCCAGCCCTTCGGATCGCGGCAGAGATAAATGGTGAAGTGCTCCGAGGCCATTGCGTACGGATTACCAACCGAGCCCCGCGCTTCGACTTTAGCAAACTCTCGCTCGAGCCGTTCGCGTGGGATGCCGCCGAGGATAATCATGCTCTTGCCCGTGTGCCCGCGCGGACCCCAGTACCAGTAGCTCACATGGCCGCTGATCGCTTTGGGCAGACCTAGCTGTGCCCCGTAAAAGTCGATCGCTCCCGCCTCGCCGTAGTTTTGCCCGAAAATGGCCGTATCCGCTCGCTCATCGGCCGGGATGCTGTAGTAGACCTTCGCGACCGCCGCCGCCATCTCGGGCCAGCCACAACGGTCAGCCAGCAGTTGCGGCAACTCGCTTGCCTGGCGATGCTCGAACTTGGGCTGCGAGATGCCGATGAAGTGCGTGTAGCGGATATATGCTTCAGGCGGCAGGATTGGCAGCACGATCAGCGCGGCTAACGCACCGGTAACCGCAAGCAAGCCGAGATACGTTGGCCGCACCCAGCGCCATCGCGGCGCCGCAAGCCAGCCCTCGATCGCAACCGCTCCGCCCGCAAGCAGCATCGGATAGGCCGGCGCCAGGTAGTAGAACCTCCCGTGTGTAAGCAACAGCACCGCGAGTGTTACCAGGTACGCCAACCCAAGCGCGCGGTATGGTCTGCCATGGTCGCTGAAGAGCAACCACCACAAACCGCAAATCCAGATCGGAAGCGCCGCCGGATGCATGCCCAGCACCTGCAGACCGATGAACCCAAGCGGGCTCGGCGCAACATTGCGACCGCTGCGCCTGATATTGGCGAGCATCTCCAGGTGGGGAAAGTGATGCTGAACCATCCAGCTCAGATTGGGCATGAAGATCAGCATCGCGACCGTCCCGCCGAGGATAAACCATCTGCTTCCTATCAGCCGGCGCTCGGGCGTCATCAGCAGACCGGCTACCAGGGCAAAGCCGAACATCAACATGGTGTCCTTGTTTTCCAGTCCTACGCCGGCTATCACTCCGAACCAGATCCAGAGTCTCGTGTCGCCGGTCTTGATCATGCGGATCAGCACCAGCGCGCAACCCATCCACAACAGCGGCTCGATCGAGTTCATCGAGAGATAACTGTCGACAGACAGGTAGAACGGCGCGATCAAAACGGCGACGGCGGCGAGAACTTGCGCAAATCGCCCGCCCCCGAGCTGCCTGGCAATTGCGCCTGCAAGAACAACCAGTCCGACGCCGGCGAGCGCCGGGATAAGTCGGATATCCAGAAGCGAATCACCGAGGAACTTGCGCACCGCCCACGCCTGAATCGCAGTGAGCGGCGGCATATCGACGTATCCCCAGGCGAGATGCTGCCCGCAGGCCAGGAAGTAGAGTTCGTCGATGAACAAGCCATAACCGCCGGGGTTGGGCAGATGTAGTATCAGTTCGAGAGCGCCGATATAGGCTACGACGGCAGGACCGGAGATGAAGCGGCTTTTACTAGGCATTTCTAACAGGCGGTTAGGCTGCATCTTCTCTTAAGGCAAATTGTTGATTTTCAAACAAAATCAGCAATTCGCCAAACACAGGCTCTTCGCTGAACCGATGGGGGTTTAGCCTGTGGGCGCGCCGTGGAAAGCTGACCGTAAGCACCGGCGCTAGAGAAGCCGGCAAAAAACTCATCCGTTTACCGCCCTAAAACAAGCAGGAGCAGTTGCTCGGCAGCCGACGCGCTGCCTTCTCATCAGTCAATTTATCACTTTGCAGTCCGGTCCCAGGCTGGTCGTATCACAGATTTTCCCTCGTATTGATGGGATATCCTTTGAATCTAAGGTTTCAGGCAAGTTGCCGCCTAGACGGCAGTAATACGTCGTGCCACCGATCTGATTGCTGGCATTAACATTGAAGCATTGTAGATATTGCTTCACGTTCGTTGGCGGCTCAAAAGCCCCGTTTTGGTATTCGAAAACATAAACCGCATTTCTGGGCGGAGCACTAAGAGTCTTGCCGTTCGCGTCTCTTATTTTTTTAGGAATACCGTCATAGCCCGCGCCTATAGCTTGACCAAGAGCATTCAAGCCATCACTTGTCCAAAAAATGGCGCTTGACAAACCGGTTTGACTAGTGTTGGATAGCAATTCTGCGCGTAAATCCTCGAATGTAGCGCTCTTGCCGGCCTTGGGAAGGCCTTTTTCCGAGTCTTTCGTTCCCAAATACTCATACAACTTTTCACCATTCTCTAACGACGTACGTGGAAAAAAAGGGCACGTGGCAAGAGACTGGCTGGAGACATTCGGGAAATTGTAGCACGAGGCAATGGCTAAGGGCCGGGCTGTATCATATGGATTTTTTGTGCCTTGACCATTATCTGGATTGATCTCGTACGTTGAATAAACAAACGTCACAGGGCAATAATTTTTGGCACCTCCAAAGTCGGCTACCATTTCGGGGTAGAGAAAGGCATGCTGCGTCCCTACTTCTGTGAGACCACTAAGGTCTTCGGCATGACGAAAAGCGTAGACGACAGGCGTACAGGAGGTGACTGTAGTTTGCGCTGCGCAGTCACCCGCAAGGGGAAACAGGCTGCAAATTAGTGTTATCGCGTAAATCAGGGCATTCTGTGTGTTCATGTTTCTCCGATTGACGGACTAGCCGGACTTTCTATTCATACCCGCTTCAGTCTCGCGAAAGCACCAATCCTTTTGCAAACGCATTTTACTTAATACTTAGGTGCAGGGGTTACCCCTGCCCAAGGAAGTGTGAAACCCACGGCCGGTTTCACATTCAATAAAGTGATTTGCCTGGGTGCAGGGGTCACCCCTGCACCCCACGGTGGGTTTCACATTAGGGCTTGATTATCACTACCGTGCCGGTGGGCAGCAGCCGCTTCAGCTCTTCGACATCTTCGTCGCCCACCGAGATGCATCCCGTGGTCCAGTTGACGTCGTTGCGGTTCAGCATCGGATTGTCGGTGCCATGGATCCCGATCCTGCCGCCCACCCCGACCGGATGGCCGTCTTCGCTCGGCACCTCGCCGTCGTCGCGTAGTTCCTCGTAGCGGCGGCGATCGAGCTGGTTGGGATAGTTCAGCGTCAGGAACCAATCCCAGCGCCGGCTCGGATGCTTGCTGATGATCGTGTAAACGCCTTCGGGCGTGCGCCGGTCGCCTTCCCACAGTTTGGTGCCGGGCTCGAAGGCGCGCCCGAACACGGCGTGGTAGTCCTTAAACATCCGGCCTTTGTAATAGACGATCAGCTGGTGGCGCTTTTTGAAAATCGTCACCGACCAACTGAGCGGATCCATGAAAGTTATGTCGTGCGTGGCTTTGAACAGAAGTTGGCCCGGAGTCGGCACGCGATCGGTCCGGACTCCGTCGATTTTCACCTGCGCGGGAGGAGTTGGCGTCGCGGTCGGCGTCGGGGTGGGGCTGGCCCACGGGTCGGGCTCGGGCGTCGACATCCCCGGATCGACGTATTTCACCACTGCGGGGTCGTAGGGCGGGGGTGGCGGCAGCGTGCCCGATTTCTCAGCGTCGGCGGCGGTGACGGGCGCGTTCTGCAACATGATCGCCGCCGAGGATTCGGCACGTCCGGGCTCGGCGGCGCACATCGCTGCCATGGCCGCGGCAACCAACGCGGCGGCGATCGATCCAGCCGTCCGGCCCATCAGCTCCAGCCAGGCTCCAGCATAGCGGTCACATCGTCCATTTTGGGAACGCTTGGCGTCCGCGTCAATTGTAAAGTAGCTTCGATCTGCGATTTTTTTCGGCCAGTATTGCCGGGAGCGTTCATCGATGGACACCAACCTCGCGCGCGCGATGGCGGCCCTCACCACCGGAATATACGTTTTGACCACGCAGGAGAATGGGCGATGCCACGGGATGTCGTCGTCGTGGGTCGCGCAGGTTTCGGGCGAGCCGGTGATGCTCGCGGCGGCGGTCGATAACGCGCACTTCAGCAACGGCGTGATCACCAGAACCGGCGCATTCGGACTGAACATCGTGGGACGGCGCGGCCGGGAGCTCGAAGATTACTTTAACTCGCCGCGCGCTCGGCGCGAGGACAATCTCGACGGGCTCGAGTTTGAATTGTCCCCGAGCCTCGCGGTGCCATGGCTGAAACTCGCCATGATCGCCGTGGAAGCCCGCGTAATCGATAGCCGCGTCGCGGGCGACCATACGATTTTCGTCGCATCGCCGGTCGATGTGCGGACCAATGTGAACGACCGGCCTTTGACCTCGCTCGATCTCGATTACGTTTACCTCGGCGGCAAGCAGGTCGTCGCGCGCGATCGGTCGGGATGGGAGCAGGGGTGACCCCTGCACCCACTGCTTTTTGAGTCGTGCACCCGCTCGCGCGACGTTGTCGCGCTACCGCCGTGATCTCCGTGCGCCTTTTTGCGGCGACGTGCGCGCCCGGGATCCAGAGGGTCAGCCCTGCCTTTGACGGTCGGCAAACGTCTGATAGCATCGGCGCGCGAAGAGATTTCAATGGCAATCGAACCGAACGAATTGCGGCGCGTGATGGGGCATTTCGCGACCGGCGTTACCGTGATCACGACGATGCGCAGCTCAGGTGAGCTCCACGGTCTTACTGCCAACGCATTTACCTCGGTCTCGCTGGTTCCTCCGCTGGCCCTGGTTTGCGTGGACAAGAAGGCCGAGAGCTATCCCTGCTTTGCGGAGAGCAAAATCTTCACCGTCAACGTGCTGGCCCACGACCAGGAAACGCTGTCGCGCAAGTTCGCGGTCAGCGGCGGCAACAAATTCGAGGGCGTCAGCTACAGAATTGGCGCAAACGGCGCCCCGATCCTCGACGGCGTGCTCGCTTACCTCGAATGCAAAGTTACTGCCGCGATCGACGGCGGCGACCATACGATTTACGTCGGCGAGGTCGAGCAGGCCGAAACCGCCCACGAGGGCAAGCCGCTGCTGTTCTTCCGCGGCGGATACCGCGAAATCGGCGACTAGATCGCCGCCCTCAACGTGAGTTCCCCGGTCCGAATCCCCGCAATCAGCGTTTTCCTGCCCTCGCATAACGAGGAAGGCAACGTCGAGCGCGTCGTGCGCTCCTACCTGGCCGAATTGCCGCGGGTCGCAGACGACTTCGAGGTAATCGTGGTTGACGACGGCAGCCGCGACCGCACCGGCGAGATCGCCGACCGCCTCGCCGCGGAGGATTCGCACGTCAAGGTCGTCCGTCATCATGTCAACCAAGGCTACGGCGGTGCGGTGATCTCCGGAATTCGGGCCGCGACCAAGCCGTACGTCCTGCTATGTGACGGCGACGGGCAGTTTGATCCTTCAGATCTGGAGCGTTTGATCCCGTTCGTCCCCGAATACGATGTTGTTGCCGGGCACCGGGTGCGCCGTGCCGATCCTCTGATTCGGAAAATCAACGGCAAGGCGTGGACGATTCTGGTGCGTGTGCTACTCGGCATCACGATCAGCGATATCGACTGCGGCTTCAAATTGTTTAAGCGCGAGAAGCTCGAGGGGATGGTTTTGCGGGCGCGCGGCGCGATGATCTCGACAGAATTAATGGCGCGACTAGCGGGCCGTAACGCAAAGGTAATAGAGGTGGACGTGAAGCATCTGCCCCGACTGACGGGCGAGCAGTCGGGCGCCAATCTCAAGGTGGTCGCGCGCGCATTTAAGGAGTTAATAGCGCTATATCGAGAGCTTAGGGCCGAGAGGCGGGCGGGGACGTAGGGGTGCGGGGGCGACCGTGAAGGGGAGCAACTCAGACGCAAAGCGGATAGCCGATAGACCGATTGCGTCATCGCCGATCGCCCGTCTCGGCGAAAATGCCTTATCGATTCTGGAGATCTTGCCGTCACCCCTATGGCACAGGTATAGCAATACCCCTAATAGTCACATTGCGGCCCATTAAGGACCGCCGATATCCAAGGAGATCCAAGAGTATGAAGCGCACCCTTTCAGTCCTCTCCGCAGCTTTCTTCGCCGCCGCCTTGGCGATGCCGGCTTTCGCCCAGGACGCCTCGCCTGCGGCGCCGGCGGCTGAGGCGAGCATGGCAGCCCCGGCCGCGGAAGCATCGCCGGCTGCCGCCAAGCCGAAACATCGCCATCACAAAAAGGCGGCCGCGGCCGGCAGTATGGGGGCGATGGCGTCCCCGGCGGCTGAAGCATCCCCGGCCGCGGCGGCTCCTGCTGCCAAGCCGTAAGAGCTGACGGATAGTTCGACAGGGCGGCTGCGAGAGGCGGCCGCCCTGGTTCGAATCGCTTGAGGCACATCGATCGAGTCAGGGTCGGGGGGCAGAGCTAGCTTTGCCTCCGGCGTCGGCCGGCCGCGCGAACGCGGCAAGCACGACGCCTTTTTTTGGTTGACGCTATCTGCCAGCTCGCGGCGCCAAAAACCGGCTGCGCGTTTTTTTCGGGCGAAAATTCCTGCTAGCATCAGATTCTTCCTGCGGGAACGCGAGCCGCAGGAGGTAATAAGTTGTTGAGCTGTCGCCGTTCGAGCATTTGTCTTTTTGTGCTGATCGCGCTGGTGTTCCAGTCGCCGATCAGCGCGTGGGCCAGCGCCAAAAGCAGTTCTTACGACGAGCAAGTTTGCGATCCGGTGGCGGACTATTTCCTTGGCATGGAAGATTACCCCGAGGCAATCCGCCGTCATCGCGTAGTCATCAGCGAACATCCCACTAACGCGCTCGCACATTACCATCTGGGTTTCGCGTACGGCGTCGTCGGACAGCATCGCCAGGAACTCACCGAGTATCAGAAGGCGATCGGTCTTGGGCTCGACGACTGGCAGTTGTTCTTGAACCTCGGCCTGCTCTACCTGGAAGGCGGGCAGACTCGCGATGCGACCGAAGTGCTGCGGCTGGCGGCGCTGCTCGGACCGGAACGGCCCGAGACGCATTTCAACCTTGCACTCGCATACGAGCGGCGCGGAGCTCTGGCGCAAGCCGAGCAGGAAGCGCTACTGTCGCTGCAAATAGATCCGAGTCAACCGGACGCACGCAACACGCTCGGCGCAATTTACGCCGAGGAGGGCAACTACGTCAGAGCGAGCCAGGAATGGAACGAGCTGGTTGGTGAGATTCCCGATTATGCGCCGGCGCGGACCAACCTGGCGATTCTGCAACACGTCGAAAGAAAAAGCAGCGGCTCGAAGGGTGCTTCCGACTCGAGCGGTTTCATGCGCGTTCCTTAACTCCGGCAAATCGGATTACGGCAGAGGACAAACCGGTGGCGGAATCGGGCAGGTGGAGGTGGGCAATCGTTAGTTTAAAATCTGCAATATTGTTTGGCTCGGCCGTGATGTTGAGCGCGGCCGTGGTGTTCGCGCCGTCTCCCGCAGGTGCGACTGCGCAATCGCGCCGGCATCGGGCGCTGCATGCCAAGCGCGTGAGCGCCGCCCCGCTTTACAAGGGTGCGCTGCTCGAGGATGCGGACAGCGGCCGCGTGCTGATGGCGTACAACGCCGACATGGAGTGGCCGCCGGCCTCGATGGCCAAGATGATGCTCCTGCTGGTCGCGCAGGAGCAGATCAACGCCGGCCGTTTCAGGTCTGACGAATTGGTCAGAATATCGGAACGCTCTGCGCATACCGGCGGCTCGCGCGTTGGCCTCAAGGAGGGCGACGTTTATCCGCTGCGCGAGTTGATGAAGGCGGCGCTGGTCAAATCGGCCAATGACGCTGCGGTAGCGGTTGCCGAAAAGATTGGCGGATCGGTCGAGGCGACGGTCCGCATGATGAACGAGCGGGCGCGCGAACTCGGAATGACGCATACGGAATATCAGACCGTCGACGGACTGCCGCCGCGTCCGACGCATGACGCCGATCGCACCAACGCCTACGACCTTGCCACGGTGGGCCGCGCGATCATCCGCGAGACCAATCTGCTGATGTGGTCGGGTCAGGAGGAGATGGATTTCGACAACGGCGTCTGCATGCTGCGCAATACCAACCATCTGATCGGCCATTTCGAAGGATGCGACGGGCTCAAGACCGGATTCACGTTTCAGGCCGGGTTCAACGTTACCAGCACGGCCAAGCGCGGCAACATGCGGTTGATCGCGGTGGTTCTCGGCGCTCCGTCGAATCAGCAGCGCTTTGCGCAGGCGGCGAAATTGATGGAGTGGGGCTTCGACCGGTTCACCGCGTTGTCGCTGTTGAGATCGAACCAGCCGCTTCCGGTGCAGGTGCAGCTACATGCGGGTCCGGTCATTCAACCGGTTGCGGCGAGCGATCTCAAAGTCGTGGTGCCGAGGGCCGACGCCGCGGAGGTCAAGCTCGTGTACGACATACCGCCGGCGATCGACGGGTCGGTGGTGATGGGGGAACCGCTCGGACGAGTGATCGTGCAGGACGAGGGGCAAGTGATGACGGAAGTGACGGCGATAAGCCCGATCACGTTTGCCGCGCCACAGGCCGGATCCGGCGAGCCGCCATACAACGCGTCGGCGCCGACGTCGTATAATCCGAACCAGGATAACCAATGAAAGTAGCCTCGAAGCAACGGAATCGGCGCAATCGCAAACTTGCGCGCAAGAGGAAGAGCGATCCGCAGCAGGCGAAGGCGCGGCTGCGCAGGATGCGTCGCACGCGGCTTCGCGGGAAGTAGCTCGCGCGCGGAAGGGAAGCCGCGTACCGCGAGTCAGTGGCGACGCTTG
>Ga0187819_10001460_pt1 | contig 12224 bp, 9 predicted proteins | sample NC_wetland_sal_i_15_FD_132411 | JGI IMG/M metagenome (GOLD analysis project Ga0187819, IMG submission 132411) | Wetland sediment microbial communities from Neuse River Estuary, North Carolina, USA - SO4_4 | ecosystem: Environmental > Aquatic > Freshwater > Wetlands > Sediment | place: USA: North... | reverse complement strand
CTTTCGAAATTCCCCCAGGGGTCAACCGCGCACAGAGCTTTGGAGAACCCTCTCTTCCGCGCGATTTCATTAACGATGTAATGTCTACGATGTTAACACTACATTGTATAAATCAAGTGAGACGGGTGCTCCAGTTACCGAGGTAATGGCGGTTCTATCGGGAAGTTGTTGCGGTTTCTTGAACGGCTGGCGCGCCAATATGCCCGCGGCTCATTGACAGTTCCCGCTCTCTCCGTTTCAATAGATTGCGTGGCCGTAAAGCGGTCTGGCAGTGTCAGCCGGGCAGCGTGGCCGCACACGCGGAAGGTTCATTTCAGGAGGCTTCATGTCAGCACCCAGCCGTCGGCCGGAGATTCGCCGGCGCCGTACCCGCAAAGAAAAGATTGTCCAGTTGCGCAAGCGTCTGGCCGCCGCCAAAACCGATGCCGACAAGACCCGCATCACCGCCAAATTGCACAAGCTCGCCATTCTGTCGCCCGGCAACCCGCTGGTGAAGTAAGTCCGACGCCCTTCAGTCCGCGGCGGGTAGTTGACCGGCACTGGGCCGGCCGCCGTGGGCGATCTGGCCGTAGGCCTCCAAGATCCGCCGTACCGACGTTTCCCACGAGAACTTCGCAGCCTGCTGGTAGCCGCGTTCCTTCATGCGCTCGCGCAGAGCCTTGTCCATGAGAGTACGGTGGAGCGCGCGCATGATCTCGAACACGTTTTCGGGATTGACCAGCACTGCCGCGTTTCCCACTACCTCAGGCAGCGACGACACGTTGGAAGTCACCACCGGCGTGCCGTGTGCCATCGCTTCCAACGGAGGCAGACCAAAGCCTTCGTACAGCGACGGGAAGACGAAGATCTTCGCCTCGTCGTAGAAAATCCGCAGCACCTCGATCGGCACAAATCCCAGGAAGCGCACGTCGTGCTGCACGCCGCTGCGCACAACCGTTCGACGCAGATCAGGATTGCCGGAAAGATCGTCTCCAATGATGATTAACTTGAGATCGGGATACGCCTGATCCCGTTCCAACTCTGTCTTCAGCGCGGAAAAAGCCTCGATCATACGCACGACATTTTTGTGCGGACTGATTCGTCCCGCGTACAGCAGGAAGGGATACGTCACCTGGTAGCGACGAGCAATCACTTCGCGCTCGGCGGGGGTGGCGTGTCCGTGCAGGAATCGCTCGTCGATGGCGTTGTAAACCACCTCGACGCGGTCGGAAGGAATCTCAAACAACTTTTCAATTTCATTCCGCGTAAAATTCGATACGGCAAAAATCCGTGCTGCTCCGGCCAGCACCCGCTTGGTCATTTGAAAGTGAAATGAACGCCAGAATCCGCTTTGCTCGCGCGCGCGCGACATGTGCTCCAGCATGTCATGAACAGTCATGACGTAGGGGCACGGCAACATCCGCGGCACCGAAAACAGATTGGGAATGTGCACCAGGTCGCAACTCAGCCGCTGCAAGACTGCGCGGAACTCGCGGTATCCCTGGACAGAGCGGTCGGAGGCGAGTAGCGGGACGGCGTGAAAGTTGGGCGGCAGCGCGCCGATCTCCTCGACCTTGGCGGGAGATCCGATCAGCAGGTACTTATTCTGGCGATCGAGCCGGCCCAGCGTGCGAACCACATTGCGGATATAGGTGCCTACGCCAAACTCGGTCATCCGCCGAATATCGATGGCGATCTTCACCGATGGCATTTAAACACAGAGAGCACCGTGGAACACAGTGGAATTACGCACGCACCTCGGCCTGTGCCTTCGCCCGGCGCTCCGCGTAGAGCGGGAACGCTTCACACAGATCGAGCACCTGCTTGCGAACTTTGCTCAGCACGGCTGCATCCGTTCGGTGCTGCAGTACCTCTGAGATCCAGCGTCCGATCTGCCTCATCTCGGCTTCCTTCATGCCGCGCGTGGTCATGGCTGGCGAACCGATGCGGATGCCGCTCGGCTTCATCGGAGGATTCGTGTCAAACGGAATCGCATTCTTGTTGACCGTGATTCCCGCCTCGCCCAGCGCCTTCTCGGCCTCGCTGCCCAGCATGCCTTTCGAGAACACGTCGACCAGCATGAGGTGCGTGTCGGTGCCGCCGGAGATGATGCGGAAGCCCTCGTCGGCCAACGTTTGCGCCAGCACCTTGGCGTTGGCGACAACCTGCCTCGCGTAGTCGCGGAACTCCGGCTGCATCGCCTCCTGAAAACACACCGCCTTGGCCGCCATGATGTGAACCAAAGGTCCGCCTTGCATTCCGGGGAACACAACTTTGTCGATGGCCTGCGCGAACTCAGCCTTGGAGAGAATCATCCCCGAGCGTGGCCCACGCAGGGTCTTATGCGTAGTCGAAGTGACAATGTGCGCGTGCGGCACTGGTGACGGGTGCGCCCCGCCCGCGACCAGCCCGGCAAAGTGTGCCATGTCGATCAGATACAGCGCACCCACTTTGTCGGCAATCTGCCGCATACGGGCGAAATCGATGATGCGCGGATAAGCGCTGCCGCCGCCAATGATCAGCTTCGGACGTTCCTGCACGGCGAGCTTTTCCAACTCGTCGTAGTCGATGGTTTCGGTTTCTTTGGTGACACCGTAGGGGACGATCTTGTACGTCTTGCCGGAAAAGTTCAGATGATGCCCGTGCGTGAGATGCCCACCATGCGCCAGGTTCAGACCCAGGATCGTATCGCCCGGCTGCAGCACGGCAGCATAGGCTTCCATGTTCGCCTGCGATCCGGCATGCGGCTGGACGTTGGCGTGCTCCGCGCCAAACAGTTGCTTCGCCCGGTCGCGTGCCAGGTTCTCGACAACGTCCGTGAACTCGCAGCCGCCGTAGTAGCGCTTGCCGGGATATCCCTCGGCATACTTGTTCGTGAACACCGAGCCCGCCGCTTCCAGCACGGCTTCGCTGACAAAGTTCTCCGAGGCAATCAGCTCGAGGCCTTCATGCTGTCGGCGGGTTTCGTTGTCAATGGCGGCGGCAATCTGCGGATCGCTTTCAAAAAGCGGACGGTACATCTTAGAAGTGGTCATTTTGTTTTCCTGATTTCATAAACGCTGGGATCATGCAATTCCATGTAGCGGTCGGGCGACTTCACCGGGGTGAAGCCGAACTTCTTGTAGAGCCCGTGCGCGTCGCGGGTCAACAGAACCCACCGTCGCAGACCTTGCAGCGCGGGATGCTGCGTAATGCTCTCCATCAGTGATCTGCTCAGCCCGCGTCCGCGATGTGATTCCAGAATGAACACATCGCCGAGATATGCGACTGTGGCGAAATCGCTGACGACCCGGGCAAATCCCACCTGCGCGCCGCTACCATCATAAACTCCGAAGCAGAGGGAATGCTCGATCGATCGCGCCACGACTTCCCGCGGAATCCCTTTCGACCAGTAGCAATTGGTCAGAAACCCGTAAATCACGTCGAGGTCGAGGCGGGCTGGATCGGTGCTGATCAGAAACTCTCCCCGCCGGGATTCGATGACCGTGTCGGGACTAGCGGCTCGACGAGAAACCATCCCCATATTCTAAAGGGTTTCCTTCGTGAACCTTAGTGGTTAACGCTTTTGCTAAAATGCCGTCCGCAAGAACGAAGCCAGGTGCCACCCATCCATGTATTTAAAAGGTGTTTCCCCGGTCGTGTAATGGCCGCAAGGCAGCACCGCAACTTTGTGGTCGAGCCCGTGCCGCTCAAACTCCTCGACGACCTGATGCGACAGCTCGGGCAGAAATGTCAGATCATACTTCGCGTACACGATGAGCGACTTCCGCGGCCAGCGCGAGAACTGCTTGAAGTACGACATGGGACTCACGGCCAGCCAGGCTTGCCGTAGACGATCAAGGTCAATCGACTGCTCGATCCCTTGCCGGATGTGCCGTGTCGACTGCCCATGCCACACGACATCGGCGACGTAAGTCGACGCGTGATTGAACGCCGCCACGCGAATCCGCGGATCGTGCGCGGTGGCAATGAACGCGTAGCAAGACCCCAGGCTCGTGCCCACAATCCCGAGTTGGCTGTAGCCCTGCTCTTCGAGCCAGTCGAGGCAGCTTCGAATGTCGACCACTCCCTGCCGCACCGCATCGAGCGTGCGTCCAATGTTGGCAGAGACGGCGTAATCTGCGCGGGTGATCTCGGCCGGCATGCGAATGTCGTGATACGGCATCGTTAGCCGCAACACTGCAATGCCCAGCATGTTGAAGAGCTTACACAGGGCCACATAAGAGATCGCGTCGGAGTTCCAGTGAGGCAGAAGAATCACCGCACGCCGCCCGTTCGCCGGAAACCAGCGCGCATTCGCCAGATTGTTTTCGGGATAAGGCGTCTTCACCGGCGAAGTGAATCGCAGGAATTCCGCAAACGTACCTTTTGCTTTGGCCTCAAGCTTCGGATCCGGAACTTCACGCGTCGAGAAAACTTGCACCTCGCGCGTCTCCAGGCGGAAGTCGGAGGGCTTGGTGTAGGAATAGAATTCGTCGCTCGCCGCGACGATCCGTCGGTTGTAATCGAGGATGAATTTCTCGGGATCATCCTGCGCGACGCTCGGCAACTGCCCCGGGCGAAAACCGTTACGACAAGGCCAATCCCGCGTAAATTCCACGCCCCAATCGAGCGGACGAATCACGCGATTATTGTCCACCGAGGTAAGCCGGTGTTCCCAGTCGTACATCCATTGAGCGTAGCGCGAAGGCATCTTGAATCTCTTAGTGTAACAAGGAGCGAATGCAGGTTCCGAGCACAAGCAGTCAATGGTCGCTATCGGCGGTTGGTATTCGTGATTCGGTCGCTGAACGGTGCGTCAGGAGTCTGCTGCAGGAAGGGGTGCTCTTGGCGATCTCAGCGGGATTTTCTTAGCGTTCTTCGCGGTTAGAACCTCTCGCAGCCGCCAGTCCTAGTTGCTGTATCGTCGCGGAACGCGCTTGGAGATATTGCAGAGAATTTCGTATGGAGTGCTGTTGGCCAGTTCGGCATGCTCCAAAGCGTCTACGCTCAAGCCCTCACACGAACCCAACAGGATGACTTCATCCCCCACGGCAACGCCCGGAATTCCGGTGACATCCACCAGCGTGAGGTCCATCGAGATGCGCCCCACGATGGGTGCATAGTGTTCACGCACAATCACGCGCCCGCGATTGGAAAGCTGGCGATTGTATCCATCGGCATAGCCCACGGGCAGAACTGCAACGTGCGCAGGAGCCTTGGTCACGTAGGTCGCGCCATAACCCAGCGCTTGGTTCGGACCGAAATCTCGCAACGAGAGAATCCGTGTCTTCCAGGTGAGAATCGGCTTGACGGTCAGCCGCAGCGTTCCACCGCTCACTTCGCGCCCTGCCCGCTGAAAAGGCAGGTAATAACCATAGAGAGCGACTCCCGGACGCACCATGCTGTTCCAGGTTTCCCGCCGCGAAATGACAGCGGCCGTATTGGCCATGTGAACGAACGTGGGTTCCATGCCCGCCTCGCGCACCATGCGGCGGGCTGTGTCGAAGCTGCGTTCCTGCTCAGCCACCGAGGGCGCGTCCATGATTTCGGAAGACGCGAGATGAGTGGAGAATCCTTCGAGCACGAGATGCTTAGCCGCCTTCAATGCCGCAATCACTCCGGCCAATTGATCGACACCGACGCCCAACCGGCCCATGCCCGTATCGACTTTCAGGTGCACGGGATGACGCGTCACGCCCAGCGCAGCCGCTGCGGTTTCGAGCGTCTCGATATGCCAGGGCTCCCATACTGTTGGAGTAAGGTGCAGGCGAATAATCTCGCTCTCCTCGCCTCGCCAGAACCCGGTCATCAGGAGAATGTTCGCGCGAATGCCTGCCTCGCGCAGGGGAATCGCTTCATCCAGCGAGGTGACGCCCAACCATTTCGCGCCTTCGGCTTCGAGCGCGCGCGAGCACTCGACCGCGCCGTGTCCGTAAGCATCCGCCTTCACCACCGCGCACACAGTGACGTTCGGGCCCACATGCTTCTGCACCGTACGGAAATTTTGACGCAGCGCGGTCAAAGAAACTTCCGCCCAGGTTGGACGCGTCGCCACGCGGCTCAGGATTTCTGCTGTGGTTGCCACTTCGCGATTATAGCGGGAGCAACCCGTGCGCCCAGGTTACGCCCGGGCTACTCCCGCCATGAAGCCCTCGTGTCTTCTAATTCCCCGCCAAGTAGAAATTCACCGTGATCTGCGTTTCCACCTCGATCGGCTCGCTGTTCAGGATATACGGGCGGTACCGCCATTGGCTCACCGCCTCGACCGCAGCCGGCACCAGCATAGGATGCCCGGAGATCGCGTGCACATTCTCCATCGTGCCCGCTTTGCTGATCAGCGCATACACCAGCACCGAACCCTGAACGTGCGCGGTTCTTGCCAGCGGAGGATAGACCGGCTGCACTTTCCGAATCAGCATGCCTTCCAGCATGCTCGACGTACGAAACGTAGGGCCTGTTGCGTGAGGCGGGACGGGCAGCGGTATTGCGGGTTTCAGGCCGTCGCCGATCGATTTCCATGGCCCGTCACCCCCGATACCGGTTCCGCCTAGAACTCCTGTATCGGGACGGTCAAACCTCATTTGAGGCGGAGCGACGGTTTCCTCAATGTGCGCGATATGATCAGGAACCTCGCGCGGAGCAATGAGCACGTTGTCCGCAAGATTGCTTCGAACGATGGTGACCGTGCGTTGATGTTGAACTCGCGGTGCGGGGGGCGGCGGAGCTCCCCATGACAGGGGACCAGAAAGAACTCGCGCCGCCGGCAACCCCACCGTCTTCCACAGCGGCAACAACAGCAAACCACCTATGATCAACGCCTGCAGGCCGAACGACGTCAGTGTCGTCCAGCTGCGGCGAGCGCGTTGGGCCCAGGATGTTTCGAGCAAGCTCTCGGCAAACATGGTGTCCTCCAGCGTGAAATCTGTTTGCTGGTATGGACACCACGAACACTGGCGCGGGCGGCGCCGCCACAAAGAAAAAAGGCCGCGTTTTCACGCAGCCTGCTGGAACTTTCCCGACACCAGAGGTGTCCGGTGAATCGTTATTTGGGCGCCTCGGTCGGCTTGGGCGCTGCGGGCTTCGTGCTACTGGTCGGCTTGGGAGCGGCCGGCTTCGCTGCCGCCGCAGGTGCGGCCACGCCAGATGACACGTTGTACGCGTCGACCACTGCCTTGGTGATATCGATGGCTTCGCCCCACCACAACACGTTGCTCTGCGGCCAGGGCTTCGAGGTATCGACAATCATGCCGAAGCCATTGTCTTGCGAATACTTCACGATCATGGGAGCCATCTTCTGCAGGATGCGCGTGGCGATTTCCTGATTCTGGTTCCCGAAGTCTTCCTGGGCATCCTGCACCGAGCGATCGAATAGCTTCTGCTTGCTTTCGATCTGCTTCTTCAGGGTGGCGAGCGCTTCTTCGTTGAGCTTGTCCTGCTGAGCGGTCAGCTGCTTCTTCAGGCCTTCCAGTTCGTCATTCTGCCCCTTCAGTTCGTTCTGCTTGGGTTCGAACTTCTTTTGCAAAGCCTGCAGGTCGCGCTGGCCTTCGTTGCTGCCGAAAATGGCTTCCTGAATGTTGATGGCTCCAACCTTGGTGCCAGTGCTGGGGCCAGTGGGAGCCGGGTTGGCGGGCGCAGCGGCTGGACTCGACGGTGTGGCGGCGCTGCCGGTTTGGGCCAATGCGGAAATCGCGAACGTAACCGCTATGGCCAGAAGAACTCGCAGAAACTTGCTTGTCATTGGATCGGTTGAACTCCTTGGAACATGGTTCCGGGAAAGATTTTTCGAAATTTCTCTCTGATCGCTTCTTCAGTCAACGCTGGGCCGCTCTGAATGAGGTCTCCGCTGCGTTCGCGGCCGCCGTCGGAAAAGGCGCACTAGATTGCCAGCAACACACGCCAGTCCTGCGGGCGTGGCGTCCACTCCTCACAGCTGACTCGATGGCGTGGATCACCTGCATTATAGTGACCTTCCTCTCGGGCAGTCAAACGAACTTGCAGGCGCGGTTAGAACGTCGTCGCCACCGTAAACCGAAAAGTCTTGCGCGGCTCCCTCAACTGGAAACTGGGAGCATACGTATTCACCGCCAGATGGTAGGTGTAGTCTCCCGCCGCACCCGCCGGGAACATCGCGCGCGTAATCGGAATCGGCGGATTGGCCAACTGGTCGAGCCGCAGCGGGTTATACGCCCAGTAAATGCGGAAGGGCGCGTTCACCACCGGCAGGAACATTTGTAGTTCGAGTCCCGTGGACATGCGCAGCTGCCAGTTCGCCGAATTCAAGACACTAAGATTCTGCGAGGGCCTCGGATTCAAAATGCCGCCGCCCTGGCAGTTGTAACCGGCATCCAGCACCGGACAGCCGAAGAGCGTCCCAATGACCTGGTCGTATTGCACCGTGGCAATCTGCAACTGAGATGGCCGGAGAATCGGATCGATGCCGGCATCGACGAAGGGCACGATCGCGACCGGACCCGCGATGGTGATGCGATATTCAAGGTTCCCGAACACACTCAGGTCGCCGCCCGGGAACACGATCTGGTCGACCGGGATAGGTACCGTCCAGTTGCCCAATCGCGGGTTGGCCGGGTTTTTCGGAACCGGGGTCCCGTCCGGATTGGTCAGCGTGATCACGTTCGAACTCGGCAGGAACGCCACCGGCGACATCGACCGGATATCAAAACCACGAATATCGTTCTCGCCGCCCATGAAGAAGCGCTGGAACGGCGGAGCCACCAAGCCGCCAAATCCGCTGATGTACGATCCCTGCACGTTGAATCCGATCGCGTTGCGCCGGTTCTGTACGGGGATGAACTGCTTGTACTGAATCAAGGGACGAACCGACCGGACTGTACCCCCTAGTCCCGCCAACTGCATCCCCAGCGTCATCTGGTGCCCTTTCTTCGGGGAGATTCCGCTGTCCAGCGTATTGAATGAGAAGTTGGGGAAGATCGAACTGGTGATGATTCCGTTCACTGCTTGCGGTCCCGAGATCCCCCGGAACGCGATGTAATCGAAAAGGCTCTTCGAAGCCGTACTGAGGGCCACCAGGCTCGATCGGTCCAGCGAATAGGTGATGCCCACGCGCTTGAACGAGCGCCGCAGCGGATAACTCAAGGACGTCGTGAAGCCTACGCTCGATTGCGAGTAGTTCTGCAGATTTTGCAACTGAGCCGCCGGCAGGTTCAGGTTTTGACCGCTGAAAATGGAGAGCTGTCGCGCCTGGTTGTAACTGATCTTGTTGCCGAACACCGTGAACCCAAACTGCAGCGGGCGATCGAACATGTAAGGCTGCGTAAAGCCGAACATGACGCTCCGCGCCAGATTGCCGAGGCTGATCTGGACTTGCAGAGTTTCGCCTTTTCCTAGGAAGTTGTTGGTCGAGTAATTCAGGCCGATGAAGGCTCCCTCCAGCCCGCTGACGCCGCCGTTCAGTCCGATGCTGTTTTTGCCTTTCTCCTTGACCTTCAGCGTCAGGTCAACTTGGCCGTTCTTCTCGTCCAGTTTCTTATCCGTGGTGTTCGGATCGTCCGGCTTGAGCTGGTCGAAATAGGAAAGCTGGTTCAGGCGCAGCAGGCTGAGTTCCCACAGGCGCGAGTTATAGACGCCGCCTTCCTCCAGCGCCAATTCGCGGCGGATCACTTTGTCGCGCGTGGTGGTATTGCCCGTGAACTCGATGCGTCGCACATAAAACTGCTTTCCCTCGTCGATGTCGATCTCCAGATTGGCAATCTTCTTTTCGTCGTCGAAGGTGGTGGAAGGAACGCCAGTGTAGTTGATGTAGCCAAACTCGCCGTACGCCTTACGCAACGCCTCAATGCCTTTCGCGATTTTTTCGCGGGAGAAGATATCTCCATCCTTCAGCGGGAATAGCGAACGCAGGGCTGCGGTATTAGAAATCGCTTTGTTGTTCTTGAAGGTGATCTTGCCCAGCCGGTACTTATCACCTTCCTCGATCGGCATCGTGATATCGACAGCTTTGCCCGGACCAGCCTGCAGCAGCCAGATGTGGAAGCCCCTGTGCCCGGTGTCGTGGATCTCTGTCTTGGGATCGCTCACGCCCACTTTGAAGTAGCCGCGATTCTGGTACTCGGCCCGCACCCGCTCGGTGTCCTCTTCCAGCTTGGTGGCGTCGTAGGTTTTCGCGAAAATATTCTCCAGGAAGATCGAATGCGGAATGCCGATGGGCTTCAGGTTCTTCATGGCCCCCCGCAGAATTCGCGACTTGATGTTCTTGTTGCCTTCGAACTTGATCTTTCCGACTTTAACCTTGGGCCCTTCCTTGACCACGAACGTAATGCCGACCGCCGCCGGAGGAATCTGCCGTACTTCGGTACGAATCGTGGCAAACTGCCGGCCGTGTTCCGACAGCAGTCCCCGGATTGAGACTTCCGCCCGCTTAATGCGCGTGGGATCGTATTGACTCTCGACCACGAGGCCGACTTTGTCCTGCTTGAAACGGTCGAGCACGTCGCTGTTTGATACCGAACTCAGGCCGACATAGCTGATTTCGCGGATCGTCGGCTTTTCTTTCACCTGGAAGATCAGGCGCCAACCTTTAGGAGTCTGCTCCCGCAGGATCTTGATATCTTCGAAGTAGCCCGTATTCCACAGAGAGTTGAAATCGCGTTCCAGAGCGGCGGAGTCATAAACGTCCCCGGCCTTGGTGAAGACGCGCGCGCGGATGGTCTCGGCGGGAATGCGGCGGTTGCCGCTGACGTTGATCTCCGAGATGATGTCGTTCTGCGCCCATGACAGGCTTGCGCCCGCAAGCCAGAGCGCTGCGAGGGCCACGCCAAACCAACGCGCACTCCACCGCACCCTTGGCCAAGGCCGTTGAAATGAAGAAGATGGCACCAACACGGCCCTTGGAAGGCAGGGGCGCTTGGGCACAACAAGGTTCTCCGAATGAAAGCGAAAAGGAATCGCTACGACCTCAGCCTCTGGGATGTAAGAAAACTGTCATTATACGGTAGAGCAGGGGAAAGCGTCCAAGCCGCAACTCTTTCTGGGTCAAAAACATGTAGAACCCAGCAGGCCTGACCCGATCGGCAAAACCTGTGGTTGCTTCATGAGGATGGCTTGGATAACTCTACCTCAACCAAGACGGAATAAAACGTTGCCGAGTTGCCCATGTCGGTAAGTTTTTCTGAAGTCAGGGCATTAATGCTTTGGAAACCCGGGGTCATCTTCGCCCAATTGAGGCGTGCAGAGACGACTCCGGGCTGAACTTTTCCGTCCACTCGCGCCTTCAAGACAATATCACCTCTGCGGTTGAAGACGCGAACTTGGTCGCCATTGCCGATGCCGCGTGCCTTAGCGTCAGCTGCGGAAATCTCAAGCAGACCCGGTTCTTCCATCTCCTGCACCGAAGGCACGTTGGAGAAGGTGGAATTGAGGAAATTGTCGGCCTTCCGCGCTAGCAGCTCCAGAGGCAGGGCGGTCTGCTTCGATCCATTCCGCGATTCAGTAGGAGGCGTGAAGTCGGCGACCGGATCCAGCCCCAGCGCCTTCACCGCTTCGCTGTAAAGCTCCGCCTTACCGGAGGGCGTTCGAAACCCGCCGCGTGCGAAAGGAAGAAACGGTTCGGGTGGTGTGGATTGGGGTTGTGTGGGACCGGGTCTTTGACCCGGTCGGGCGGAACGAAGTTCCGCTGCCTCCGCATCGGCTGCATGATTCCCAAAATTCAGCCGCACCTGTCCCTGCTCCAGCCGCTCGCGACTGATGCCCTCCAGCCACGGATCCTTCGAATCCAACGCCGCGTCAATCATCTCGTCCAGGGTCTCGCGGAAACAATCTTCCTTGAACCCCATCCGCTCCGCCAGCGCGCGGAAAACCTCGACGTTGGGACGGCACTCACCCAGCGGCGCAATCGCCTGATTCGAAACTTGCAAATAATAGTGCCCGTACGCCTTCAGCAAATCCTTATGCTCGAAGAACGTGGTCGCAGGCAGCACGATGTCGGCATAGTCGGTCGTGTCGGTAAAGAATTGCTCGTGCACCACCGAGAACAGATCGGGCCGCAGCAACCCGCGCACCACGTCGTTATGGTCCGGACAAACCGCCGCCGGATTCGAGTTGTAGACGAAGAGCGCCTTCACTGGCGGATCGTTGAGCGTATTCAGAACACGCCCCAACTCGACCATGTTGATCGTGCGGGCTTCGCGTCCCCGTGCCGTCTGCATCAAGTCGGGCCGCTTCAGCGCCTGCGTATTCAGGTCCACTGCGCCGCTCACCGACATCTGCAGCCCGCCGCCGATTTCCTT